>ERZ795056.504-NODE-504-length-49130-cov-6.317860_pt1 | contig 49130 bp, 31 predicted proteins | sample MGYA00375140_ERZ795056 | MGnify/ENA primary metagenome ERZ795056 (study PRJEB30185, sample SAMN05720227) | activated sludge metagenome | isolation source: Anaerobic digester | place: USA | collected 2015-03-09 ...
GGCCGCCGGTGGTGTGGAGAGGTGCGGCGGCGCAGGCGTGCCGTCCTACCTGTCGTGCCGAGCAGCCCCCCGGACTTCGTCTGCGGACAGCGCCCGGCTGTAAAGCTTCACCTCGTCGAGCAGCCCCGTGAAATGCGCCGCGTGGCCGGCGTCATAGTTGCCCAGGCATAGCGGCCTGCCGTTCGGCTGAAGTGGCCCCGGCCGTGCCAGAGCGCCCTGCTCCTCGCCATCCATATAGAGGCGCATCGTCTGCCCGTCGAATGTTCCCGCAAGATGCACCCAGTGGCCGGTCGGCAACGGTGCCTTGCCGGTCAGGTGATGGCTGAACGACGTGACCGGCACGCCGAAACAGGGACGTCCGTCCTGCAAGCCGAGGCGGAAGCCCGACGATGTGCTGCCGCCGAAGATGCGGTTGATGAACCAGGCGTGCTTCTGTCCGGCGAGATCGGTCTTGACCCAGCACGCGACCGTGAACGCATTCGAGGGCGAGAGCGACGGATCGGGCGCGATCATCGCGCTGCCGCCGTTGCAGACGAGCGCGCGCCCGTCGATGCCCGGCGCGCGGCCGGCGTTCTTTAGGACGCCGCCCAAGCCGTGACCTGAATAATCGAGCGTCACGCGGTCATCTTCGGGGTCGTCAAACGCCCACCATCCGATCAGCCCCGGATCATCCGCGCCAGGCTTCCTGACCCGACGCGTCAGGCGTTCATTCAGGCGCGCTTCCGCAGCCGCGTACGTGCGGTAAGCCGTGTCGTACGGTCCCAGTCCGATGTCCTCCGGCAGCAGGTCCTCGTGCGGCCCCGCGTCCGGCGCGAAGACGTTGCGCACCGCGTCGAGATAGCCGAAGCCGTACTCGCGGTAGGGCGCGAGGTAGTGACCTTCGCCCCATTCATTCCAGTTGTCGAGCAACAGCATGCGGCTGCCGAGCTGATCCGACGGCAATGTGGCGATGAAGGCTTTGGCCTCGCGCAGCAACCCTTCGAAGTCGGTCGGAGGAATCTTCCAGATGCTGCCCTCGTCGCGCCAGCCGCTCCATGCCTGCGAGACGGTCACGACCTGCGGCAGGATGCCCAGCTCCTGCGTCTTGCGGATGGACGCCATCTGGGACTGGATCGCCTGCTGCGGCGCCGGGCTGCCCGGTATGCCCCAGCAGTAGGCGAAGGTGTAGTCGAGCCCCAGATCCTTCATCAGGGCAAGGTGTTTCGGGTCCAGCCCGCGGTATTCACCGAGCAGGATCAAGCCGCCAAAACCCGCGTCGCGGCACACCTGCCGCATCCTGCCGAAGGCGGCGCGGACCTTCTCCACGCCGCCAAGGTCTTTGATTAGAAATTCCGGCCGGTAGACAAAGAGCAGCGGCCGGTTGTCGATTTTGAGGTAGCCGGGGTACTTGAAATAGGTTTCGATCCAGTACGGCATCAGATTCTCGAACAGGTCGCGCTCGTCGGCCACACCGGCGATGCCTTTCGACTGGTTCTCCCACATGATGGTGAACTTCATCTTGTCGGCGAAGCGCGACTTGAAGAGCGCGTCGTGGATCGCCGTGCCGTAGCGCATCTTGACCGCGCCCCCTTGGCTGGCGCGGTACCAGCAGTAGATGAAAAAGGAGATGCCGTGCTCGACCGCCCACTTTGTCTCCCAGTCCGAGATTTCGGGGTTCTCCTGCGCGTAGAAGCCCAGCGCGGGCGTGCGCTCGGGATGCTTGAGCACATTGGCCCAGAGGTTGAACTTGTCCGCCTCCCAGAGCGGGCAGTGGTGCGCGCCGACCAGCACCTCGGTTTTCACCGGCACGGGCTCGGGGATGTAGTCGAGCCGGCGTTTCGCCATCGGGGGCAGAAAGCGCACCCGGATATCAGTGCGCGCCACTGTCCGCGCGCCGTCCTCCAGCGCGACCGACAGCACGCTGTCGCAAGCGGCCGCCGCGGTCACGGTCCACGCCACGTTCGTTTGCGCGCCCGGCGCCAGCGCGAGCACGCCGGATGTCTGCGGGCCGGAGACGGTGACACCCTCCGTCACGCCCAACCTCAGCGTGCCGCCTGCCGCCGCTCCGCCCGTGTTGCGGATGACCGCGTGCACGGTCTCGGTCCGGCCCGCGCGGCAGACATTGGCTTCGGGCTCAAAGCGAAGGATGCGGACCTCAGGCCCGCCGGCCCCGGCTCCTTCGAGTGCCAGACAGATCCCCAGAGTAATGCTCCCCCAAAGCCGAGTTCCCATAATTCCTTTGCCGTTTAGAGTAACATGGATTCGCACTTCCGCAAAGTGATTATCGAGAGGATGTCTTTTGCACGATTATTAAGTGTGCAAATAAAACACTCAATACGTGGTTAACTATTTATGATCTATATCATATATTCATCTCGTGATCTACGGAAAACAGAGAAAGGTGCAAACGCAAAGCGTTCGGCTGGCTGAGTTATCGGCTGTTCGGATGGGCGTGACCCTGCGGGGGCGCGATGCGACGCGCCCGGTCGAGGGCGGGTCGTGCCGCCTGGTCAGGATCAGCGACGTGTCGCAGGACGGCACATGGCTGAACGCCGACTTTGCCCACATCGAACCCGCCGAACGCATTCGCGATGACCATTTTCTCCGTTCTGGCGATGTGCTCTTCCCGAACCGGGGCACGCGTACCACGGCGATCGCCTTTCGGATGGAGCAGCCCCGCATCATCGCCGGGGCCCAGTTCTTCGTACTGAGGCCGAATGTGGCGCGCGTGGTGCCGGAGTACCTTGCCTGGTTCCTGAGGTCCGAGTCGGCGGCGCGGCATTTCGAGGAGCGGCGCAAAGGCACCTATGTGCAGATCGTCGAGCGCCGCGACTTGGAAGACTTGGACCTGCCTCTGCCGCCGCTGGAAATGCAACGGAAGATCGTGGAGGCGGCAGCGCTCGCGATTGAGGAGCGGAGCCTGAGTGAGAAGATCGCGGTGTTGCGAGCGCGGCTGGTGGCGGGCGAGCTGCTGGCGGCGGCGAGACAAGGACACACGGACTAACACGGAAAGACACGGACTAACACGGACAACTTATGAAGACGATTGACCAGAGTCAGATCAACGATGTGGCGTGGCGGGCGTGCGACACCTTCCGGGGCGTGCTCGATCCGGCCGACTACAAGAACTACATCCTCGTGATGGTCTTCCTGAAGTACATTTCAGATGTGTGGAGCGACCACCGCGACCAGTACCTGAAGGAGTACCGGGGCGACGTGCTGCGCGTGAACCGCCGCCTGTCGCGCGAGCGCTTCCAGCTTCCCGAGGGGTGCGACTTCGCCAGCCTCTACGCTTGCCGGACCCAGCCGGACATCGGCGAGCGGATCGACATGGCGCTCGGCGAGATCGAGGAGGCGAACAAGGAGAAGCTGGAAGGTGTCTTCCGCGAGGTCAGCTTCAACTCGGAGACCAAACTGGGGCAGACCAAGGAACGGAACGCCCGTCTCAAACATCTGCTCGAAGACTTCAACGACGAGCGCCTCGACCTGCGGCCCTCGGCGGTCGGCGACGAGGACGTGATCGGCAACGTCTACGAGTATCTCCTGGAACGCTTCGCCTCGGACGCCGGCAAGAAGGCGGGCGAGTTCTATACGCCCGGGCAGGTCTCGACGCTGCTGGCCCGCCTGCTCGCGCCAAAGAAGGGAGATACGATCTGCGACCCCGCCTGTGGTTCCGGGTCGCTGCTGATCAAGGTGGGGCGGCAGGCCGACAAGCGCGACTTCGCGCTCTTCGGTCAGGAGAGCAACGGCACGACCCACGCCTTATGCCGCATGAACATGTTCCTGCACGGTATGGACAGCTTTCGCATCGAGTGGGGCGACACGCTGCGCCACCCGCGCCTGGTCGAGCACGACCAGCTCATGAAGTTCGACATCGTGGTGGCCAATCCGCCCTTCTCGCTGGAGAAGTGGGGCGTCGAGGAGGCCGAGGCCGATCCCTTCCACCGCTACCACCGCGGCCTGCCGCCCAAGTCCAAGGGCGACTACGCCTTCATCTCCCACATGATCGAGATCGCCCGCGAAGGCACGGGCCGCGTGGGCGTGGTGGTGCCGCACGGCGTGCTCTTCCGCGGCGGGGCCGAGGGCAAAATCCGCCAGCGGCTCATCGAGGAGAACCTCTTGGAGGCGGTCATCGGCCTGCCCGCTAACCTCTTCTTCGGCACGGGCATCCCTGCCGCGATCCTGCTCTTCAACAAGGGCAAGGCCCACGGCGACGTGCTCTTCATCGATGCCTCCCGCGCCTTCGAGAGCGCCAAGAATCAGAACGTGCTGACCGACACGCACGTCGACACGATCGTCCGGACCTACCGCGCCTTCCAGACCGTGGCAAAGTACGCCTACCGCGCTACGCCGCAGGAGCTGGCCGACAATGCGTACAACCTCAACATCCCGCGCTACGTCGACACCTTCGAGGAGGAGGCCGAGATCGACCTCATGGCCGTCAAGAAGGAGATCGACGGGCTGGAGCAGCAGCTCGCCACCGTCCGCGCCAAGATGGACGGGTATCTCAAGGAGCTGGGGCTATGAAGAAGGCCACGATCAATGTGCAGGGAACGGATGTTGCGGTCGTCGCGCAATATGCGGATGACTACATCTCGATCACCGATATAGCCAAGTATCGCAATCCCAAAGACGCCTTTGCGATCATCAATAATTGGATGAGAAGTCGGAGCACGATTGAGTTTTTGGGCCTTTGGGAGAAGATGAATAATCTTAATTTTAAACCTCTCGAATTCGATAGGTTTAGAATTGAAGCGGGAAGCAACTATTTTGTTCTTTCTCCACAACGGTGGATCGAGGCCACACATGCAATCGGGATCGTGTCAAAATCGGGAAGATACGGAGGAACGTTTGCACATCAGGATATTGCCTTCGAATTTGCCTCTTGGATATCCGCCGAGTTCAAACTTTATCTGGTCAAGGAGTTTCGACGGCTCAAGGAAGACGAGAACAGGCGCTTGTCGCTGGCCTGGAATCTCAACCGAACGCTGGCCAAACTAAACTACCGCATCCACACGGACGCCATTAAGGACCATCTGATACCCGCAGCGCTGACGCCCGAACAGATCAGTATGACATACGCGAGCGAAGCCGACGTGCTGAACGTCGCGCTCTTCGGTCAGACCGCCAAACAGTGGCGGGACGCCAATCCGGCGCTGGAAGGCAATATGCGCGACTACGCCGCCATCGAGCAGTTGCTGGTGCTGGCCAACATCGAGGGGATGAACGCCGAGTTCATCCGCATGGGCGTCTCCCAGTCCGACCGCTTGGTCCGGCTGAACCAAATCGCGATACGCCAACTTCAGTCTTTGACGGCACGGGATACCGCGAAGTTGTTGGAGGAAAAGAGGAGGGGCGAAAGATGAACGGGATGATCGTCTTGTCGTTTCTCCCAGTTGTCAAGGATTCCTTGACAACTCGATCCGTGCCTCGTACGGCAACTGTCCGGAAATTCCGGAGAACTGACGCGGATCAGGACGGCCGTCTAACCCCATCGAATTCGATGGGGTTGAAATGCCCTTCGGAGGTGCGCGTATGAAACTGCCGAAGGGGTGGAAATGTGAAACGGTTGGTGATCTGTGCGACTTTAGCAATGGCCACGGGTTCGGCCCGCACAACTGGTCTAAAGTAGGGCTCCCCATAATTCGTATCCAGAACTTGAATGGCGAAGCAGACTTTAACTACTTCAACGGCAGAGCAGACGCAGATTGGCTGGTCGAGCCGGGAACACTTCTTTTTGGGAATAAAGGAGAGATAAACGATTACTGCTCAATATTTGGCTTGAAAACACCTGAACAGGTCTTGCCAACAATTAATCTGCTTGGTATCAAGAAACAACACGCAAATAAACAACCTTGCCCTTGCGGATGTGGATTAAGACTCGGTAAGTGTCGTCTGCATTATAGGTTAAACGAGTTCCGAAAACTCGAGTGTAGGACCTATTATAGATCTTTAGCATCGAGGTTAAGATGACGCCTAGCTTCCAGGAGTCTCACATCAGCCAACTGCCGGCGATCCGGCTGTTGCAGCAGCTCGGGTATGCGTACCTGAGTCCGGAGGAGGCGTATGCCGAACGGCGGGCGAAGCGGCGGTCGGTGCTGCTGGAGGATGTGCTGACGCGGCAGCTCCGGCGGCTGAACGCGATTTCGTTCAAGGGCCAGGAGGCGGCGTTCTCGGACGAGAACATCGCGAAGGCGGTGGAGGCACTGCGGGAGATTCCGTTCGACGGGTTGGTGCGTACGAGCGAGAAGGTCTACGACCTGCTCACGCTGGGCAAGAGCCTCGACCAAACCGTGCAGGGCGAGACCAAGGGCTTTACTCTGCGCTACATCGACTGGGAGAATCCGCGTAACAACGTCTTCCATGTGACGGCGGAATATGAGGTCGAGCGCACCGCGAGCCGCGAGACGCGCCGGCCGGACATCGTCTGCTTCGTGAACGGCATCCCTTTCGTGGTGATCGAGTGCAAACGGCCCGAGGAGAAGCACTCGCTCGAACAGGCGGTGCACCAGAATATCCGCAACTGGCAGAACGACGAGATTCCGCAGCTCTTCCTCTACGCGCAGCTCGTGCTGGCGCTGAACAAGAACGAGGGGCGTTACGCCACGGCAGGCTCGCCCCAGAAGTTCTGGGCGCAGTGGCGCGAGATGCGCGACGCGGACGCCGAGGTGCGGTCCGCGATTAACGGCCCCGTGCGGCTGGAGGAGCACGAAAAGCTTTTCCGGGGCGTGTTCGCCTATGCCAAGCAGGCGTTCGAGGAGCTGGCGATTCAGGAGCGCGAGCCGACCGGGCAGGACCGGCTCGTCTGGTCGCTGTGCCGTCCGGAGCGGCTTCTGGAGCTGGTGCACCGGTTCGTGCTCTACGACGAGGGCGGCACGGTCAAGAAGATCGCACGCTACCAGCAATACTTCGCGATTCGCAAGACGCTGGAGCGGGTGCGGCAGCGCGATCCCGAGGGGCGGCGCAAGGGCGGCGTGCTCTGGCAGACTCAAGGCTCGGGCAAGTCGCTGGTGATGGTGCTGCTGGCCAAGGCGCTGGCGATGGACCGGGAGATCCTCAACCCGCGCATCGTGATCGTCACGGACCGGATCGACCTGGACGAGCAGATTTGGAAGACCTTTCACCTGTGCGGCAAGGAACCGCAGATGGCCCGCACGGGCAAGCACCTGCACGAGCTGCTGCGCGACGAGCGCGTGGCGGTGATCACCACCGTGATCGACAAGTTCCGCGCGGCGGCCAATGCGTCATCGGGATGTCAGAACACCGACGACAACCTTTTCGTGCTGGTGGACGAGAGCCACCGCAGCCAGTACGGCGAAGCGAATCTGCGCATGCGGAAGACGCTGCCGAACGCCTGTTTCATCGGCTTCACCGGCACGCCCCTGATGAAGGCAGAGAAGAACACGGCGCTCAAGTTCGGCGGCTTCATCGAGCCCGCGTACACGATCCGCGACGCGGTGGCGGACCAAGCCGTGGTGCCCTTGCTTTACGAGGGGCGGCACGTCTTGCAGGCGGTGAACGAGAAGGCCGTCGACTCGATGTTCGAGGCGATGTGCCGGGGACTGACGCCCGAACAGAAAGGCGACCTCAAACGCAAGTTCGCCTCGCGCGACGAGCTGAACCGGCTGGAGAGCCGCCTGTACCTGATCGCGTGGGACATCTCGCAGCACTTCTCGGAGCAGTGGAAGGGCACGGGGTTCAAGGGGCAGGTCACCGCGTCGGGCAAGAAGGAGGCGCTGATGCTGAAGGGTTTCCTCGACCAGTTCGGAATGGTGACGAGCGAGGTGGTCATTTCCGCGCCGCAGGAGATCGAGGGCGAAAAGAGCGCGTCGGCAACACCCGACGCGCGCGTGGAGGTCTTCTGGACGTCCATGATGGACAAGTACGGCAGCGAGAAAGCGTACAATCGGCAGATTATCGCGGCTTTCAAGAAGGCCGACACGCCAGACCTGCTCATCGTGGTGGACAAGCTGCTGACCGGGTTCGACGCGCCGCGCAACGTGGTGCTCTACATCGCGCGGAGCCTGAAGGAGCACGCGCTGCTGCAGGCGGTGGCGCGCGTGAACCGGCTTGCTCCCGGAAAAGACTTCGGAACCGTCGTCGACTACTACGGGGTGGTCACGCAACTTCACGACGCGCTGGAACTCTACAGCTCTCTGGAGGGCAAGTTCGATCCCGCGGACCTGGAAGGAACGCTCGCGAACCTCGCCGAGGAGATCAAGTCTCTGCCAGGCCTGCGCGACGGGCTGTGGGACCTGTTCCGCGACGTGCCGAACAAGCGGGACGAGGAGGCCTTCGAGCTGGCGCTGGCCGATCCGGTGCGGCGCGACGAATTCTATGCGCGTCTCTCGAAGTTCTGCCGTGTGCTCAAGATGGCGCTGGCGTGCATCCGGTGGGCGGACGCCACGCCGCAGGAGACGGCCGAGCGGTACAAGCGCGACGCGGTCTTTTTCCAGAACCTGCGGGCGGCGGTGAAGATCCGCTATGCGGAAGAAATCGACTACCGCGACTACGAGCGGCAGATTCAGAAGATGCTGGCGACCTACGTGCGCGCAGAGGAGGTCATTCAGGTGGTCGAGCCGGTGAACATCTTCGAGCGCGAGGCCTTCGAAAAAGAGGTCGAGCGGGCGAAGACCCTGCGGGCAAAGGCGGACACGATCGTCAACCGGACCAAGCGCACGATCACCGAGCGGATGGACGAAGACCCCTTCTTCTACCGGAAGTTCTCACTGCTGTTGGAGCAGGCCATCGACGAGTACCGGCGGCAGCGCATCACCGAGGCGCAGTATCTGGCCCGGGTGCGCGAGATCATGGAGTGCGTCCGCGACCGCAGGAAGTCCGAAGTGCCGCAGGAACTGGAGGGACGCGATTTCGCGCAGGCGCTCTACGGCGTGGTCAGCGAGCGCGTGACGCCGGCGGAAGAGTGGACGGTGAAAGAGGAGCCGGTCGGCTACGGGACGGCGCAGCCGCGCGCGTCCGAGGCCGACCGCCTGCGCGCCGAGATGAGCCTGCGGCTGGAAGCGATCATCCGCGACGAGGCGATCGTCCGATGGCGCGAGAATCCGGACGTGCAGAACCGGATGCGCAACGCGATGGACGACTACCTTTTTCAGCTCAGGCAGGAACGCAAGGTCGACCTGACGCTTGAGCAGATGGACGCGATCATCGAGTCGTGCTTGGGGATTGCACGCAATCGGCCCGAGGATGTGTGAGACACGGACACACGGACACACGGACTAACACGGACGGACACGGACGAAGATGGCAACGATAAGGACAGCGGTGGGGGAGTGTGTCGTGAAGCGGGCGCGGAGGCGGACGCTGGCGATCAGCGTGTTGCCGGACGGGACGGTCGAGGTTGTCGCGCCGCTCGGTGCGGCGGAAGACAAGATCCACGAAAAAGTCGAAAAGCGGACACGGTGGATTTTGCGTCAGCGTCGGGTTTTCGCGGCGTTGAACGTTAAGCGACCGCCGCGTCGGTACTGCACGGGGGCGACGCACCGGTATCTAGGGCGGCAGTATCGGCTGAAGGTAAGTATCGGTGAGGATCAGGGCGTGAAGCTGCGCGGCGCATATTTGTTGGTCGTATCGCGAAGCGAGGCCGAGGACTCGGTGGCAGCGCTCGTGGCTAGCTGGATGCGCGAGCGTGCAAAAGAACAGTTCTCGAAGCGGTTCGTGGCCTGGCGCACATGGTGCGAGGAACGGGGTTTGAGCGAGCCGCGTCTGCGCCTCCTGTCCATGCCGAAGCGATGGGGAAGCGCGCACAAGAACGGGACGGTGGCGCTCAATCCCCAGTTGGTGCGCGCACCTTCAATCTGCATCGATTACGTGATCGCACATGAAATTTGTCATCGTCTTCATGCTGGGCATGGACGAGGGTTCTATGCAGAACTAAATTGCCTGTGTCCGAATTGGCGCCAGTGCAAGCAGAGGCTGGAGGCAATGGATTAATACCGGTGTTCATCGGTTATCGTGTGGCGAAGCGATAGGTGCCGGAGCCGACGCGGAGCGTGACCGTGCCGTTTCCGGTGCCGAGAAGCGTCACGCCGCGGGCGCGGGCGAGCGGCCTGCGGTGCTCGGTCACGGAGGCAGCGTCTGCCGCGGGTATGTGCACAGTGGCGGCGGTGTTGGCCGGGATCTCGATTTCCCAGTCGAACGCGCCGTCCTCGCGCGACCATTCGCTGCGGATGAGGCCGTAGGGCGAACGGTGCGAGGCTTTGACGAAGGCCAGATCACCGACCGGTTGCGGGCGCATGACGATGTGCTTGAACCCGGGCTGCGCAGGGTCGGGCGCGATGCCGGCCAGCGTTTCGTAGAACCAGATGACCAGATCGCCGACGAGCATGACATGGTTGCCGGAATTCATGGCGGGGTCTGCCGTGTCGCCGTTCCAGAGTTCCCAGACTGTGGTCGCGCCTTTTTCGATCATGTAACCCCAGCTCGGATAGGTCGTGTGCGTGGCGAAGTTGTAAGAAAGGTCGGCCCGTCCGCCCGCCGTCAGGACGCGGTTGAGCCATTGGCCGCCGACCAGGCCGGTACCGACATGGCCCCGGGTCTCGGTGGTGATCTTGCTGACGAGGTGCGCGAACACGCGTCCGCGTTCGGCCGCCGGCACCATGTCGAAAGCCAGCGGCAGCACGCAGGCGGTCTGCGTGCCGTTGTCATAATAACCTTTGGCGGCATCATAATAGGTCGCGTTGAATGCGGCCTTGAGCGCTTCAGCCTGCGCGCGGTAACGCTGCGCGTCGGCGGGTTTGCCGAGCAGGTCTGCATAGCGCGTCATCAGGGTGAGGCAGTGGTAGAAATAGGTGGTTGCGAGAACGACGGGTGAAGTCTTGCGGGCAGGGTCCTTGGAGTGGATCAGGTGCGGATCTTCAGGAGGCACGCACCAATCGCCGTAACTGTCTTTGCTGATGATGCCGTCTTTGACGAAGCCGGTCATGTGGTCGATCCACTTGGCCATGGTCGGGTAGTGGCGCTCGATGATGCGCCGGTCCCCGTACTGGTCGAGCAGCGCGCCGGGGGCAATGACGGCGGTGCTGGGCCATGTCACGCTGTCGTTATAGAGCGGCCAGTAGGGCGGGCAGACATCGGGAATGCTGCCGCTCTCTTTCTGCGCGTCGGTCATGTCGTGCAGCCACTTGGTGTAGAGCGCCGCGATGCCGAAGAGGTAGGACTCGCCTTTGGATTCCGAGGAACGGTCGCCGAGCCAGCCCTGGCGCTCGTCGCGCTGCGGACAGTCGGTGGGTATGGAGCGGTAGTTGCCGCGCGTGCCCCAGCGTGTGTTTTGGTAGATCGCGTTGATGGTCGGCTGCGAACAGGTGAAACGTCCTGCCTCGGCGACATCGTCATGGACCACGCAGCCGCGGAGGGTGTCGAGGGCGGGCCGGCCGGGGAAGCCGGTGAGCTCGACGTAGCGGAAGCCGTATTAGGTGAAGCGCGGCTCGTAGGTCTCGCGGCCTTTACCTTTGAGCGTGTAGCGGCCCGTGACTTTGGCGCCCCTCAGGTTGGCCATGTAGAGGGTGCCGTCGGGCTGGAGGGTTTCCGCGTGGCGCATCGTGACCGTGGTGCCGGCGGGGCCGCGCACGGCGAGGCGGCACCAGCCGACCATGTTTTGGCCCATATCGAAAACGAAAACGCCGGGCCGGGGCTCTGTGAGTGTGACAGGCTTGAGCGTTTCCGTGACGCGGATCGGTTCGTCCATCTGGGCGGCGAGCGCGCCGCCCGGCGCGTCGACGATTTGCGCGAGCGGCCATGCCGCGTCGGCAAAACCGGGCTCGGCCCAGCCCGGAAACTCGCGGCGGGCGTCATAATCTTCGCCGTCATACTCGTTGTTCGCGGTGATGGGGCCTTGGTCGGTGATCCGCCAGGTGTCGTCGCTGACCACGGTGTCGCGCGTGCCGTCCGCGTAATCGATCTCCAACTGGAGCAGCAGCTTGGGATAGCCGTAGCCGGTCGTGCGGGTCGGCGCGTTGTCGCGCGGCGCGTAGTAGCGGCCGTTGCCGAGCCAAACGCCGAGCGCATTTTCGCCGCGTTTGAGCAGGCCGGTCACGTCGTGGGTCACATAAAACGTGCGCGCCGTGTAGTGCGTGAGCCCGGGCGAAAGCACGGCGTCGCCGACCTTGCCCCCGTTGAGGTATAGCTCGGAGAGGCCGATCCCGCTGACATAGACCGTGGCGCGCGCGAGCTTCTTGGTGGCGGTGAACGGTTTGCGGAGCATGCGCGCGGCGAGGATGCGGTCGCTGTGCCCGGTCACGTCGCCCCACGGTTTCATGCCGACCTCACCCAGCACGGCGGCGGGCTGCCAGGCCGTATCGTCGAAGGCGGGCTGTTGCCACTGCGGCGTCTCTTGGCCAAATGTTTTCCAGTGCGCGTCGGTCGCGATCACCACGGGGTCGCCCGAATCGAAGGTGAGGGTCAGTGCGCCGACGAGGCCGGCGGGGTTGGGGGTCTCGCCGAGATTGTTCACCTGCACGGCGATCACGTTGCGGCCGGGGGCGAGCAGATCGGTGACCGCTTTTGCGCTGGCGGCGGAGAAACTGCGCCCCTTGAGCGCCTCCTGGCCGTTCACCCAGGCGTCGAACGCATTGTCGCCGGCCAGGCTCAATTCGGCACGGATCAGCGCGCGACCGGCCGGCAGTTCGAAGGTGCGGCGGTAGTAACGCAAACCCGGCACGTCGTTGGCCGTTTTCGCAAAGGCGATCCATGAGCACGCCTTCAGGCGGCTGTCCCGCGGTGTCTCGTCCCTGCCGATCCAGCGCGCCTGCCAGTCGGCAGGCCGGAGCAGGCCCATGCTCCATGCGGCCGGCGCGCTCCAGCCGGAGGCCGTGCCGTCCTGGTCATAAACGCGGACCTTCCAGAAGCAGGGCTGGCGCGAGGCGAGTGGCTTGCCCGCGTAGACGACCTGGACGCTCTGGTCGGAGGCGACGCGGCCGGAGTCCCATAGGTCGCCGCTGTTCTGCTTGAGCCGCGCGGCGCTGCTGGCGACGAGGATGCGGTAGGCGGACTGCCGGACGCCGCGCGTGCCGCCGGCGTCGAGCTGCCAGCTCAAACGCGGCAGGGGCTCATCGATGCCCTGGGGATTCTCGCGGTATTCGCAGCGCAGATGTCCGGCCTCGATGCCGGCCCAAGCCGCCGTGTGAACGAACAGAAGTGCGGGACAAACGAGTGCGCGAAAAAGATAAAAGTTTCGCATGAGAGTTCCTTTTCAGTCGCGCGGCCGCGACGGACGCGATTTAAGTTGAACGTTCGGTATTATGAACCGCACCTTGATGGAGTCAATGCCGGATTTTGCCGGGAACCGGCTCACTTGCCACCGGGCCGGAGCCTGTGTTATGTTGAGCGCCAGTCAAAAATCGTGAGGGGGAGTCGATGTGATGCGATGGACAGTGCTGGCAGGATGCGTGCTGTGGGGGATGGCCGTGCGCGCGGCTGGTCCTGTGCTTGATTATGTCTATCCGGCGGGGGGGCGGACAGGCAGTGATTTTGAAGTTGAGGTCGGCGGCGACCGGTTCAGCGGGGTTGTTCAGGCGGTGGTCAGCGGCGAAGGGGTGACGTTGACCTATCTCGGTCCGGTCCGCACGACGGTGCTGAACAAAAAAGGGCGGCCGGTCGCAACGGTGTTGCCGGACCGTCTGCGTTTCCGGGTCGTGATTGACAAGGAGGCCGCGCCGGGCATGCGCGCGTTGCGCGTCAGCACGGCCTATCGGCTGAGCGAGCCGGTCGGGTTCGACGTGCAGTCCGTTTTGCCGGAATTGAGTGAACCTGCAACCAACCGCGCGGGGGCTGCGGTTTGCACGCTGGAGCAGATGCCGCTCTGGGTGAACGGACGGGTCTCGCACAAAGAACCGGACTGCTACCGGTTCGAAGCGCGGCAGGGCATGCGGATTGTCGCCTGCACGCAGGCTGCGACCTTGCCGCCCAACGGGTTTCTTCCGACGCTGGCGTTTTGCGATCCATCGGGCAACCCCTGTGAGGGCGTGACCCTGCATGATGCGGAGCATGCGCCGGTCGCGGTGTTCGAGGTGCCGCGGGACGGCTCCTACGCATTGCGGGTCGGCGCCGCCGCAACGGCGCAGACCGGTGATGCGCATGTCTACCGGGTGCAGGTGGGAGAGTTGCCGTTGATTACGGGGTTTACGCCGTCGGGCGCACGGGAGGGTGAGAGCCTCAATGTGCGGCTGGAAGGCGTGAATCTGCCCCAGCGGCGGATTCGTCTGTTCACAGGCGGCAAGGACAGTGCGCTCTGCCTGCAGGCCATCACCGAAGGGGCCTGGGTGTTGCCGGGGCTGACGTTTGAACTGGACGCCGAGTCGGCGGCGCCTGACTACCGGGTGACGATGACGCCGGCCTCGCTGAACATCCCGGCGGAAGGCAGCACGCTGGTCAACCTGCACGTGCAGCGCTTCAATGGATTCGAGGGTGAGATCCGCGTCGCGCTCGATTTTCCGCCGCTCAGCATCGCGAGTGAAGGCGGGGTGATTCCGCCCGGTGCGACCGGGGGCGTGCTGACGGTCTCGACGGACGGTGTTCGCTATCCGCGCACGGTGTTCGGGCTGGCGCTGACCGCCACGGCCGAGCTGGCCGGACAGCCGGCAAAGCGCGCGGTGGCCCCTGTCCGCCGTTATCGGGTGGCCGGCAACGCGCGTGAGCAGGTCTTTGTCGAGCCGGCGGCGCGTGCGAATGCCGGCATGGATCCGCTGCGCATCAACATCGCGCCGAAAACGCCGTTGACGGTGTCGGTTGACACGCCGGTGCGCCTGACGCTGTTCAGCTCCAGTCTTGCCGCTCATCTGGGCGGCCTGTATGAACCGGTCGTGCTTTTTCCTCCGAGCGGCTTCTCAGTGGAGGGCGTGCAGCGCACCAACAAACAGGAGCGGGCTGCCGTGCTCTTGACATGCGATCCGCGTGCCATGAAGCCCGGCGCGACCGGGCAGCTCGTGCTGGGCTGCATTAAGCGCGGCGACGCCGGGCGGGTGCCGCTGGCCGTCACGCAGAGCGTGCCGTTTGTGGTCAAGTAGGCGGCGTCTGGCAGCGCGGGCAAAGGTGTGTGCCGCGCTGGCCGACGACGATGCGTGCAACCACGGTGCCGCAGCGGGGGCAGGGCTGGCCGTCGCGGCGAAAGACCTGGAGCGCGTCGGCATTGCGGCCCCGGTGCCCCGCAACGCTGTAGAAATTCGCCGCGCCGTCGCCGAGCGTGGTGCCGGCGTTGTCGACCGCGCGCTGCAAGACCACACGGATCGCCCGGTGCAGGCGGCGGATCTCGGCCGCGGTCAGTGTGTCGGTCCGGCGTTCGGGATGGATGCGCGCCTGCCACAGTGCCTCGTCCACATAGATGTTGCCCAATCCGGCCACCGTGGACTGGTCGAGCAGCAGCGGCTTGATCGGGCGCGTTTTGCCGGCCAGCCGCTGCCGGAAACAGGCTAGGGTGAAAGTCGCCTCCAAGGGTTCCGGGCCGAGCGCTGCCAGCGGATCTTCACCCGACGGCACCAGCCGGAACCGACCGAATTTGCGCGTATCGTTGAAGACGAGCTGCCGGCCATCGTCCAGGCACAGCGTGACGTGGTCGTGCGGTCCAGGGCGCTCGCCGGCCGATGCGAACCGCAGCTTGCCGGTCATGCGTAGATGAATCAGCAGGCGGTTGCCGGTGTCAAGTGTGAGAACAATGAATTTCGCGCGGCGCGTGACGGCCATGACGGTGCGGCCGGCGAGTGCGTGGCAAAAGGCGTCAGGCGCGTGCGCGGCCACGGTGCGCGCCCAGCGCACGATGGTGAGCCGGATCACGGCACCCGGCAGACCGTGCGCGCGCAGATCGCGCACGACAGTTTCGACTTCCGGCAGTTCAGGCATATGGCGGTTCCTTTGTTAGAACAATTATTCTACCACGAACGGCTCAGAAAATCGACGGCCGCCCGGCTGGCCAGGCGGCGTGGCGCTGCGCTATACTCGGTTGATGAAAAGGATTCCTGAACTCCTGGCGCCGGCTGGCGACATGACCAGTCTGCAGGCCGCGCTGGATGCGGGCGCAGATGCCGTGTACCTCGGCTTGGACACGCTCAATATGCGTCGGATGGCGACGCGCAATTTCACGCGCGAAACGCTGCCCGAGGCGTCGAGCCGATGTCGTGCGTGCGGTACGCGCCTCTATCTCACGCTGAACACGCTGCTATATGAAGGCGAATTGGCGGCTGCCGAAGCGGTCTTGCAGTTTGCGAAACCGCATGTCGATGCCGTGATCGTGGCGGACTGGGGGGCGATCGCCCTCTGCCAGCGACTGGGCGTGCCCTTCCACGTGTCGACGCAGATGTCCTGCGCCAATTCGGAAGCGGCTCGTTTCCTGAAGCGGCAAGGCGCGGATCGGGTGGTGCTGGCGCGCGAATGCACGCTGGACGAAGTTGCCGCGATCGCTGCGACCGCCGGGATCGAGGTCGAGACCTTTGTGCACGGGGCCGTCTGTGTGGCGGTTTCAGGCCGCTGCCTGCTCTCGCACGAGGCCTATGGCTGCTCCAGTAACCGCGGGGAGTGCCGTCAACCGTGCCGCCGCGAGTTCCTGATTCGCGAAGTGCGCGAGGGCGAGGATGCCGATGCGGCTTTCCGCGTGACGCCGAACACGGTGCTCTCGGCGCGTGACCTCTGTTCGCTGCCGTTTGTCGACCGGTTGGTGGCAGCCGGAATCGCAGCCTTCAAGATCGAAGGACGCGCGCGCAATCCCGAGTACGTCAAGACCGTGGTTTCGGCCTATCGCGCGGCGATCGACGCGGTGCGCGACGGGACCTTCACCGCGGAACGCGCCGCGCACTGGTGTGAGGCGTGCGCGCGGGTGTATCACCGCGAATTCGGCTGCGGTCTTTACCACGGGCGCCCCGGTGAGGATCAGTTTACGGATACCGACGAGAATCAGGCGACCGCCCGCAAGCTGTACGTGGGCGTGGTGCTGAACTACTACGCCAAAGCCGGTATGGTGCAGATTCAGGTACAGGACCAGCCGATCGCGCCGGGCGACACCCTTTCGATTCATGGACCGACCAGCGGCGTGGTGGATCTGACCGTCACCGCGCTGCGTCGCGACCGCGAGACGTGCGAACGTGCCGAACGCGGCACGTGGGTCACGGTCGCCTGTCCGCAGCGCGTACGCGTCAACGACAAGGTGTTTGTCGTGCGTGCGTCCGGTGTCGTGCCCGGGGTTGAAGGCTGATGGATTTTGCCGCATAATGTGCACTTCAAAAGGGAGGACGGGACGATGCCGCTGTATGTTCATTTCGGCGCGGGCAATATCGGCCGTGCGCTGGCCGGACCGATTTTCAGCCGGGCCGGATATCAGGTGCTTTTCGTGGATGCGGTGCCGGAGATCGTGCGTGCGTTGCACGAACGGCGCGCCTACCGCGTGGTCATCAAGGACACCCTGCCGGCCGGCGTGCCCGACACCTTCATGGTCAACGACGTGGACGGGATCGATGTGCGCGACCGCGAGGCCGTCAAGGCGGCGGTGGCCCGCGCCGACCTGATCGGCACAGCGGTGGGCGCGGCGCATCTGCCCGGCGTGTTGGACGTGATTGCAGCCGGGCTTCCGGAACGCGCGGGCCGGCCGGTTTCGCTGCTCTTCTGCGAGAACCTGCACGGCCTTGCCCGGATGGCGCGCGAAACGCTGAGCCGTGCGCTGCCCGATGGCTTCCCGCTCGACCGGCAGGTCGGCCTGGTCGAGACCAGCATCGGCAAGATGGTGCCGCTGATGCCTCAAGAGGTGCGGCGCAATGATCCGCTAGAGGTGTGGGGCGAGGCCTACAACGCGATCATCGCCGATCGAGGCGGATTTGTCGGGTCGGTGCCAGACGGCATTGATGGCCTGTTGCTCAAGCAGTGTTTCCAAGCCTACGTCGAACGCAAGCTCTACATCCACAATCTGGGACATGCCGCCTGTGCCTATCACGGCTATCTGCGCGGCCATGCGCTGATTTGCGACGCGGTGAGTGATCCCGCCGTGTTCGACGAAACCCTGGCCGTGATGCGGGAGTCGGCGCGCGCTTTGGCTCGGCGGTATCCGCAGGAGTTCACCGCCGCAAGATTGGATGAACATGTGGCGGACCTGTTGCGGCGTTTTCGCAACCGGGCGCTGGGTGACACCGTCTACCGCGTCGGGCGCGATCTGCCGCGCAAACTGGCGCCGGGCGACCGGCTGATCGGCGGGCTGCGCCTGGTGCAGGCCGAGCGCGGCGATCCCGCGCCGGTCTGCCGCGCGATCGCCGCAGCCCTGCGGTTCACAGCGACCGATGAGGCGGGACAGCCGTTCGCGCCGGACGCGGCCTTCCGCGCGCGCCTCGAGCAAGAGGGCGCGGCAACCGTTCTGTGCGCGCACTGCGGCCTGAATCCGGTGCGCGATGCCGCGGCGATGTTGGGTGTGATGAAGCACTGCTGAATGTGTGTCCGAGGCGCCGGGATGGTTGACAAGCGGCGGGGGATTTGGGACGCTACCAGCACAGTCTGGTTATCGGGACACATTAAGGGAGAATCATCATGGCAACGAAGAGCGTGATACGCGTCGGCATCGTCGGATTCGGCTTCATGGGGCGCATGCATTACGGCAACTGGAAAAAAATGAAGGGGGCCCGGGTAGTCGCGCTGTGCGACAAAAATCAGGAGCAATTCACCGCGCCCACCGCCGGCGGCAACATCTCTGGCGCGGATACAGCGACGGACTACGGTGACGCGGCGATCTATGACGACTTCGACGCGATGCTGGCCGAGGCTAAGCCGGACGTTATCTCCCTGACGCTGCCCACCCCGCTGCACGTGCCCTTGACGATCAAGGCGTTGCAGGCCGGCGTCAGCGTGTTGTGCGAAAAGCCGATGGCCCTGACCGCTGCGGAATGTGACAAGATGCTTAAGGCCGCACACCGTGCGCCCAACGGCGCGAAACTGATGGTGGCCCATTGCCTGCGCTTCTGGCCGTGTTACGTCTATCTCAAAAAGCTGGTGGACAGCAAGAAATACGGCAATGTGGTCGCGGCCTCGTTCCGCCGTTTCAGTGCACCGCCCGGCTGGCAAAAGGGAACCAACTGGTTTGCGGATGAGAGCAAGAGCGGCGGCGTGGCGCTCGACCTGCACATCCACGACACCGACATGGTCAACTTCCTGTTCGGCATGCCCAAGGCGGTCACGAGCACGGCGGCCTTTGACAAGAATGGCGCGATGCAGTACATCTCCACGCTGTATGACGTGGGCGGCGCCGCGGTCACGGCCGAGGGGAGCTGGTGCATGGCCGCGACCATGGGGTTTGAAGCCAGCTACGTGGTGACGTTCGAGAAGGCGGTGGTGATTCTCGACGCCAAGCGCGAGAAGCCGCTCTGCGTCTATCCCGCCAAGGGCGACGCGTTCGTGCCGGCGCTGGCTGAGGGCGAAGGCTATGAATACGAGATCAAATGGTTCCTCGACGTGCTGAAAGGCAAGAAGGTGCCGTCCGTCATCACGGCCGAGCAGTCACGCGATTCGGTCAGGATCGTGGATGCGGAGAAACGGTCGGCCCGAAGCGGCAAGACCGTGCGGCTGGCGAAGTAACCGTGTGTGCAGCAGGCGGCTTGAGACGAAAGAAGGAGACGACGATATGAATCTGTGCGGAAACAAGTGGCCGATCGGCGTGTGTAGCTGGTCGTTTCAAAAGGGCGTTGACGAGATCGGGACCGCGATGGCGGCGATGGGGATCAATCACATCAACCTGGCTATTGCGCCGGCGCTGGGCCCCGATGGTGAAGCCTACCTGGAGGCGGTGCAGCGGCAGGGCTGGGTGATTACGGCCGGCATGATGAATTACGATTACGAGGATTACTCCACGCTGGAGACGATCAAGGTCACAGGCGGCATCGCGCCTGACGCGCATTGGCCGGCAAGCGGCGAGGCGTTCGCCAAGGCCGCGCAGATCACCGCCCGGCTGGGCTCATCCGCCATCATGATGCACGTGGGGTTCCTGGACCACGGCGACGCGGCCTATGCCAAGAAGTTTTATGACCGCGTACGCTATCTCGGCGATGCCGCCGGTGAGGCCGGTGTGACGCTCTTGATGGAAACCGGCCAGGAATCGGCCGAGGATTTGCAGCGTTTTGTTGAGACGCTCAACCACCCCAACGTCCTGCTGAATTTCGATCCGGCCAATCTCATCCTCTACAACAAGGATGAGCCGCTGTCCGCCTTCCCGCGCCTGGCACCGTGGGTGCGCCACATCCACATCAAGGATGCGATCCGCACGACCGAACCCGGCACGTGGGGCAGCGAGGTGGTGTGGGGCGCGGGCCAGGTCAACAGCTTCGCCTTCCTCGACACGCTGGCCGCGTGCGGGTATGAGGGTGCGGTGGTGGTCGAGCGCGAGGCCGGCAGCCAGCGCGTCACGGACATCGCGACCGCCGTACGCCGCCTGCGGGCTTACTGAGGGGAGGGGGCGCCGCCGGTCTGCGGCGGCGCGTCCGCGCCGTAGAAGTAGAGGGCGCCATAGCTCCACGTGGGCGCTTTGACGTCCGGGAAGTTGGCGCGGTCCATCGTCAGCAGCACGTAGCGGTGCGGGTAGCCGTCGGGCAACGGGACGACGCCGGCCCAGACGCGGCCGGCGGGTTTGGGCCAGTGCGGCTGGAAATCCATGCGGAGTTCCCCGAGCTCGGCGAGCGACGGATAGGCGTGCGCGCGCAGATTGCCGTGTCCGCCCATGAGCGCGAAAACCGTGTCGCCGATGCGCGAGAGGGTGGTGCCGGTGGCGTTCGCGCCGATCGGGTGGACAAGGGTCGTGAAGGCCCCGTCCCACGTGTCCGCCTCGTGAAGGCTGGCCGTGATGTTGCCTTTGCCGTCGATCAGGGTAAAGGTGCTGGTGAGCAGCCGCCATTTGCCGGCGGCGGCGTCGAAGTAGATGCTGGGGTCCTCGTGGCGGCCGGCCAACTGCGCGTTGGGGACGAGCGTGGCGCGCATGACGGAAAAGCCGCGTCTGGGATCTTTTGCGGCGCGTGCGCGGAAGAGCTGGCTTTCAGCGCGGCCCTCGCGGTTGGAACTGCCGCCGAAATCGCTGGAGACCGCCCGCCATTCGGCGGCGGTGCGGTCATAGAAAAGATGTGTGGCTACGGCATTGCGCAGGAGGCCGTCGCCGAAGTCAAAGGCGATGATGCCCTCGAAGCGCAGGTCGAACACCGAAGGATCGAGGCTGAAGACGCCCTGCGAGGGGTGGGCCAGCGCGATGCCGCGCATGGAGAAGGTGAACCAGAGGCGGCCGCCGTCCAGGACAGGCGAGAGATCCTCGTGGGTGACGGCGCGAATGTCCGCCTGACCCATGCCTGAGGAGAGATACGTCCGTGCGCCGGTGATGACGGCGCGCGTGCCGCCTTCGGCCCAGACATTGAAGGTGCAGGTGCGCGCGGTGTCGCGTCGCCTGAAATCGAGCGCGTCGCCGAAGTGCTGCCTGCCGGTTTTGACATGGGAGGGGGTGTCGTCGGTATGGCCATGGTAAACGGTGACGCCGTCTTTCTCGGTGAAAACCGCGATGTTGCGCCCTGAAAGTTGCGCGCGCAGCGTGAAGGGCGGCGCGGGGGGCGGGCCGCCGAGCCGCAGGTTGCGCGCGAGGACGGCGTTGGTCCAGACCCGCAGGAACACGCCTGCATCTTCCGCCGCCGCGCCGCAGGCGACAACCTGAACGCGGTCGCGCAGGCCGTGCCGCGCGAGGTCGATGCCGGCTTCGCCTTCGAGGCTCTCGAACGACACGTCGAAGGTGGCGAACGGATTGACGGCCCCGACATAGAAGCACGCGGGAGGCGCATCGGCCGCGCTCTCCAGCGTGAGCCGGCCTCGGTCGAGGCGAGGCGCGAACGCGGTGTCGCACACCGGCGTCGCGTTGGACGATGCCAGGAAGGCCGGGTGCATGGAGGAGAAGGCGATGGTTTCAGCCGGCGCGAACTCCGCCAGCAGGATACGCTGCGAGAAAACGAAGCGGCGCGAGGCGAGGCGCTGAAAATGCAGGCCAAGCACATCCTCCGCCGCGCAGGACGTCCACGCGCACGCCGCGATCCAGACCATTCCCACCCACCGGCATCCTGCACTCCGTTTCATGCGTCCTCCTGTTGATCGTTTGCCGTAACACATGTACGCGTCTGATTATCCGGGTTCCGCCGCGCTGAGTAAAGGACGTTTGACATTTGCGCGGCTGCTTTGACTTCCCGCCGGAATCCTGTATGATGCGGGCTATCTATCATGAAGCGGATACGGATCAAAGCAGTGCTGAGCGGTGTCGAGCCCGGCACACGCGTGACGGTCGCGGGCTGGGTGCGCACCCGCCGCGACTCGAAGGGGGGTTTCTCCTTCCTTGAAATCAACGACGGTTCCTGCCTGGCCAACCTGCAGGTGATCGCGCCGGCGGAGCTGGACAATTATGCCAACGATGTGCTCCGGCTGCATCCCGGCGCGTCCGTGGCGGTGGAGGGCACGCTGGAAGCCTCCGCGGGCGCGGGGCAGGCGGTCGAAGTCAAAGCGCACGCCGTGCGCGTCTTGGGGTTTGCGCCGCCTGTGGAATATCCGCTCGGCAAGCAGAAGATCGGGTTTGACCGGCTGCGCGAGCTGCCGCACCTGCGCGCGCGTACGAACAGCTTCGGGGCCGTGGCGCGCGTGCGGCATCTGCTGGCGAACGCGACGCACCGTTTCTTTCACGAGCGGGGCTTCCTCTATGTGCACACGCCGATCATCACCTCAAGCGACTGCGAGGGGGCGGGCGCGATGTTTCAGGTGACGACGCTCGATCCGCACACGCCGCCGCGGCGCGCGGATGGCGCGGTCGATTACGAGCAGGATTTCTTCGGCCGGCGCGCCGCGTTGACCGTGAGTGGCCAGCTCGAAGGCGAGACGTACGCCTGCGCGATGGGCGATATCTACACCTTCGGTCCGACCTTCCGCGCCGAGAACTCCAACACGCGGCGGCATCTGGCGGAGTTCTGGATGATCGAGCCGGAGATGGCGTTCGCGGAGCTGGACGATGATGCCGAACTGGCCGAGGCGTTTCTGCGCGATCTCTTTCAGGCCGTGCTGCGCGACGGCGCGGACGATCTGCACTTCTTTGACCGGCGCGTGCTGCCCGGCGTACTGGCGCGCCTAGAGCGCCTGGCCGACGCGCCGTTCGGCCGCGTGACCTACACCGAAGCGGTCCGCCTGCTTGAAACGTCGGGCCGGACCTTTGAGTTCGCGCCGTGCTGGGGCATGGACATGCAGGCCGAGCACGAGCGTTTTCTGGCTGAGGAGGTCTTTAAAGGTCCGGTGGTGGTGACCGACTATCCGGCTGAAATCAAAGCGTTCTACATGCGGCGCAATGACGACGGCCGCACGGTCGCGGCCATGGACGTGCTGCTGCCGGAAGTCGGCGAGATCATCGGCGGCAGCCAGCGCGAGGAGCGGCTGCATGTGCTGGAGGCGACGCTGCGCGCCAGCGGTCTGAAACCGGAAGAGTATGCGGCGTATCTCGATCTGCGGCGCTACGGCAGCGTCCCTCATGCCGGGTTCGGGCTGGGCTTCGAGCGACTTGTTCAGTTTTGCACCGGCATGCACAACATCCGCGACGTGATTCCCTATCCGCGCGCCCCGCGCCTGTGCGTTTGAAGAGGGTTCATCCTTGTCACCCAGTGAGGCATGGGATATGCTTCCCCTATGCTGATGACTGATAGTTCAACGTGCGGGAGTGCGCGGTTCAAAGCGGGGGATTCCTATGAAGATGCTCGGTGCGGTGGGGGTGTGCGCGGTTCTGACGGGTCTGCACGCGTGGACGGCGGAGCTGGTCGCGAACCCCGGGTTCGAGACGCTGGACGACAAGGGACAACCGGCGGAGTGGAGCTGGTGGACGCGCGAGCGCGGGGCCGGCCGCATGGACGTGTCGGACGATCGGCACGATGGCGCGCGTGCGCTCAAGATTGTCCACACGGGTGAGAAGGATTGGAACGCCACCAACAGCCGCCGCACACCGGTCAAGCCCGGCGCGTCATATGCGATCACCTGCTGGATGAAGCGTGCCGGTGACGCGCGTGCCGGCTCCATTCAGGTGGTGGGCAACAAGGGGAAAGAGCTGGTCAGTTGGTCGATCGGACGCACATCCGAGCCGCGCCGCGCCGGATGGCAGCGCTGCAAGGCGTGGTTTACGGTGCCCGACACGGTCGATACGGTCTACGTGCGCATCGTGGGCGGCGGGCGCACCGAGTGTTGGGTGGATGACGTGCAGGTCGTGCCGGAAACGGAGCCGCCCATGGTCCGGGGGCCCAAGGTTGACGGTTGGGCCAAGACGCGTCCGGTCGAGCCGATGGGCCGCGGCACGCTGGCGGTCGAAGTGGCGCAGGGCGTCTACCTGAGCTGGCGCCTGTTGCGCGAGGATGATCCCAAGATCGCGTTTGACGTTTTCCGTCTGAAGGACGGTGGCCGTGTCAAACTCAATGCCGCGCCGCTCGCGCAGACCACCGATTTTTTGGATACGAACCGGTTTGATGCCGCAGTGAGTTACGCGGTCGAGCCGGCAGCCGGCTTCGCGGGCGCTTCGCAGACGGTGCGCCCGCTCGCGCTGGAAGGGCGCAGGACGCCGTATCTGCGCATCCCGCTGGCCGCGACGAACGTGACCGCGCAGAAAGTCGGCGTGGGCGACCTGGACGGCGACGGCCGGTTCGATTACGTGATCAAGCAGCCCGGCGGCAATGTCGATCCGTGGCACAAATACTGGTACAAGTCGCCGGAGACCTTCAAGCTCGAGGCGCGGCGGCACGACGGCGCACTGCTGTGGATCAAGGATTTGGGGTGGAACATCGAGCGCGGCATGTGGTACTCGCCCATGATCGTATGCGATCTGGACGGCGACGGACGCGCCGAAGTGGTTGCCAAGATCGGCCCGGACGAGGACATGCGCGACGCCGAAGGCAAAGTCGAGCGGGGGCCGGAGTGGCTGGCGGTGTTCGACGGGGTCACCGGTCGGGAGCGCGCCCGCGCGGCATGGCCGCCGCGCGAAGCCTTCGGACACTACAATTACGCCTCGCGCAACCAGATCGCCGTGGCCTATCTGGATGGACGGACGCCCTGCCTGCTTGCGCTGCGCGGCACCTACAATCTGATGCTGGCCGACGCCTGGCAGTTCAAAGACGGTGCGCTGCACCGGCTCTGGTCCTATTCGAACGAAGAGCTGTCCGGCCGTTATCAGGGGCAGGGTGCGCACAACTGCCTTTGCGCGGACGTGGACGGCGACGGACGGGATGAGGTGATTCTGGGCTCGGTGACGCTGGACGACGACGGTGCGCCGCTCTGGTGTACCGGCAAGGGGCATCCCGACGCGCACTATTACGGCGACATCGATCCCGCGCGCCCCGGCATGGAGCTGGCGTACATCATTGAAACGCGGCAGAGCAAGGAGGGCGGCATCCATCTTCTGGACCCAGCGACGGGCACCGTCATTTGGCAGTTGCAGGAGCCCACGCGGCATGTGCACAGTTGCGGCATGTGCAGCGATCTGGATCCGACGCAGCCCGGATTGGAAATCTATGGCGCGGATGCCGACGGGCACAAGCTGACGGAGAACCGGTGGCTGTTTTCAGCGGACGGCCGCGTGCTGAAATCGGGCAAGGCGGTGGATTTCAGTTTCGGCGTGCCGAGCGCGTGGTGGGACGCCGACCTGCAGCGCGAGCTGATACGCGGGCGCGCCCTTGATTATGACGGCGGCGTGGTGAGTGAGCGTATTGAAGGCAGCGTGGTGCTGGTCGCCGATGTGGTGGGGGACTGGCGCGAAGAGGTGTTGACGAGCATCGGTGGCGAGCTGCGCATCTACACCACGCCGATTCCGGCGATGGACCGTCGCGTGTGCCTGATGCAGGACTCCGCCTACCGCATGCGCACGATGATGAACGCCATGGGCTATGCGCAGGTGCCGACACTCTCCTATGTGCCGGAGGCGCTCGCGCCCAATCTGAATGTGTCGGTGAACGAGCAGAAAGAGCGCGGCGTTTGCCGCGTGGTTGTGGTCGCGCCGCTCGCGCACGGCTTGAAAGGCCGCGTGACGCTGTCCGCGCCGAAGAACGTCAGGCTCGAGACGGTCGAGATGCCGGTTGATCTCGCGCCGGGCGGCCGGACGGTTTGGCAGATTCCGTATGAGGGCCGGCATGACGAGCGGGGCGAACAGATCCGTGCGGTGCTGAATGTGGAACAGGGCGCGGCGCTCAAGGGCTCGGTTCCGTTGGGATTGTGAGATGCAGATGAGACGAATGATGGTGTGGGCGGGATGGTTCTGGGTCGGTATTGCGCACGCCGTGATGCCCGGATCGGGAGTCGATGTCACGGCCGCGATCGCGGCGGCTCGTGAGAAGGTTCAGGCCGCCGTCCTGTATGTGAAATGCGAGCGCGTCGATACCAGCGATGGCCGCCGGCTGACCGAGTCGGTCTCCGGCTCGGCGTTTCTGATCGACACCAACGGCGAGTTCGTGACGAATTGGCACGTGGTGGACAAGGCCGCCTCCATCCGTTGTCTTCTGACGGACGGACGCCATTTCGATGCGGAGCTGCTGGGTTCGGATAAATCGTCGGATCTTGCGCTCTGCCGGCTGCGGCTGCCGGCGGGCGAGCAGGTGCCCTGCGCGGCGTTCGGCACGTCGGACGACCTTGCGGAAGGTGATTTCGTGATCGCCATGGGGGCGCCGTGGGGCTTGAACCGCTCTGTGACGGTCGGCGCGATCTCGTGTGCGCGCCGCTATCTGGGCGGCCACTCGGAATACACGCACTGGATCCAGACCGACACGGCCATCGGCCCTGGAAATTCGGGCGGTCCGCTGGTTAATCTGCGCGGTCAGGTCATCGGGATCAACGCTTTGGGGACCATGTTGCCCGGGGCGAATTTCGGTTTTGCCATTCCGGCTGATGAGGCGCGGGTCGTGATCGACCTGTTGCGCCGCGACGGCAAGGTCAACTGGTCGTGGTGTGGGCTGGACTTGCAGCCCTTGCGCGATTTCGAGCATAACATCTATTTCGCCGCTTCCAACGGCGTGATCGTTGCGGGCACGGCGCCGGATTCGCCGGCGCGCCGCGCCGGTGTGATGCCGCAGGACCGCATCATACGGATCAACGGTGTGCCTGCGAACGGCTTGACCGAAGAAGCGCTGCCCGACCTGCGCCGGCGCATTGCGCTCTTGCCGGAATCGGAAGCGATCGCCCTTGAGATTGTCCGCGGCGGCGAAAAGCTCGCGCTTACCCTGTCGCCGCGTGCGAAAGGCCGCGTCGAGGGCGAGGAACGTGCCTTCAAGCGATGGAATTTTTCCGCCAAGTCAATCAATCAGTTTGAAACGCCGGTCCTTTTCTTGCGTCGCAAATCCGGCGTGTATGTGTTCGGCGTGACCAGTCCGGGCAATGCCGAGCGTGCGGGCATGCAGCGGCACGACATCATCCTGTCGATCGCGGGCCACGAGATTACCTCGCTGGACGCGCTGGACGATGTTCACCGCCGCGTCACGTCCGATGGCGCCGAACCGCGGGTGTCGGTCCGCATTCTGCGCAACGGTCGTCCGCGGGAGCTCAGCTTGGATTTTTCGCGTGATTTTGAACGGGTTTATTGAGGGGTCGCAGGAAGATGAGGCCGAATGGCATCTACAACCACTAAATGGAGTCCGCACATGAAAGATACAGAGTGTTCCCTGAAAAAGGTACACGAGGGATACGGCACCGGCGTGGGGCGTGTGCTGCGGGTGTCGATGGCCGTAACACTGGGGCTGGTTGTCGGTTGCGCCAGCAGCCGAGCGGGACGCGGCGGGCTTCCGGCTGCCTGTGATGCCGCGACCGTGCTGGTCGCGTACCGGTTGCGGGCGGGTGAGCCGGGCGAGCCGAATCTCCAGATCAGTGGCGAGCGCTGTCCGAACTGCGGCGGCTATCATGGCGATTCGTTGGACATGTACGCCAAGACGCAGCGCTCGCATTTCGCGCCGGGGTATTTTGTGGCCCCGGAATGGGTGGTGACGGAAGATTTCTTCCTTCCGGCGGCGCAAATCGCGGGCGTGACGGTGGGCGACCGTCCTGCGACGATTGAACGACGTTTTCCGGACCGTAAGGCGATGCTGCTCAGAGTGGCGGGTGCGCCCCATGCACCGCTCAAGATGGCCGCCGGCAAGCCGGCCTATGCGGCCTCCGCGAATCCGCAGGCGATGATTCGCAATCGTCTGCTCGCGCCTGCAAGGGCTGAGCCGCCGTCGGGCGCACCCGCGCGCCTCGTGCCGGGGGCGGTTGTTGCATCACCGGCACTGTTGCTTGACGCGCGTCTGCGCCCGGTCGGTTTTTCTTTTGACGGTTCGGGTGAGCCGTTTGTTCCGCAGGGTGCGGTTTCGGTCGCGCCGGACGCGGATCTCGCGGCCCCCGCAGTGGCCGCGGCCGCGCGGTTCATCGTGCCGGTCACGTTGGCCTTCCGGTCGCCCAAAAAGGCACGTGCCGGCGATGACGACTTCAGCAGGTATGTCCGCTACCGGTTCCGCGCTTCGGATGAAGCAGACAACGACGCGACAGTCCGGCATACCTTTGCCTTCCGTGCGACGTCTTCGCGGTTGCTGGTGTACGCGCCGCCGAGTTGTCTGGCCCGCCTTGAAACCATTACCGCGTACCTGTCGCCCTCCAATGCGGTGTGCGCGACGTTCGCGCATGCCTACCGTCAGGTCGAGCTGTTCGCGGCGGATCTGCCGGCGGCGCAGGCGTCGCCCCTGCCGGCGATCGTGCCGGGTGCCGCCGCCAGGCGTGCGGCGGTTGCCGTGGTCGTTGCGCCGGAGGGCCGCGGCCGCTTGGATATCCACGCGCTGCCGGTGTTTCTGACGGCACCGACGCCGGCTTGGCGGGACTATCCGGTGCAAGAAGCGATCGGGGCATCGCTCGTCAGCCATGATCGCGCATCAGAATCCGGCGTGTTTATTTTTCCGCTCGGCGATCCGGCGGCTGCGCCGCTGTATGCGCCCGCGCCTGTGATCCGTCCGGCGAATGCGATCGGCGGCGGCGGGTATGACTCGGATGATTGCGAGACGTTGCTGATTCCTGCGGCGATGTTGGCCGCATTCGCCCATGCGCCTGCCTCGGAGGTGAATCCTGCGCTCAAGCCGCTGCCGTCCGACAAGGAGGATGTGTCGGGCTGGCTCGGGATGGATTTACAGCCGCTGACGCGCGAGTTGGCTGAAGCCCGCTCGATGCTCGGCGCGACGGACGGCGGACGTTTCGGGGCCATCGTCGCGTCGGTTGCGAAAGGCTCTCCGGCGGCTGTGGCCGGAATACAATCCGGTTGGGTGCTGCATACCCTCACGCCGGAAGGCAGCGTTTGTCCGTTGTCCGTCTGGCTGGAAGAGAACGACAGCGGCGGCGAGGAGCGTTTCCCTTGGGATCAGCTCGACGAAATTCCGCCGCAGTATTTCAGCCGGCTGCCGACACCCTGGCCGCCGGCGGTGACACCGTTCAACGCGGCACTCGGCGCGCTCGGTGTCGGCAGCACGGTCACTGCGCGCTTCCTGTTGCCGGACGGATCGCGGCGTTCAAACGTTCTGGCCATTGCCGAGGCCCCGCTCTCTTACGTGAATGCTCCGGCCCAAGTGTGGAAGGGAGCCGGGGTGACGCTGTGCGCGCTCACTCAGGATGTGCGCGACTATCTGGGGCTCGGACCTGATGCGCCGGGGTTGGTGGTGTGTGCAGTCGAGCCCGGCGGCGCGGCGGTGACGGCCGGGCTGCGGCCTTACGAACTGGTGACTCACATTAACGGCACGCCGCTGCGGTCGTCGGAAGAACTGGCGGCCTTGACGGCGCGAGCCGGTGCCTATCGGCTGAATGTCACACGCATGACCGCATCGCGTGTCGTCTCTTTTACAAGCCGGGACCCTACGAAGGAATAGGAGCGCACGTGACGGTTTGTGAACGTACAGATCATGAAACATTGACTCGGTTGCTGGGGCTATTCGCGCTGTTCGGTGCGGTCTGCCTGCTGGCCGGGGCCAGCAGGATGTGTCCGCCGGCCTGGCAGATGCGGCCGTTCGGCGATATCCTGCGCATCCGCGAGGCGCTTTCCATGTTTGTCTTCGCGCCGGCGGTCGGGGTCCTGTTCTGGCTGCTGGTGCGGGCGGTGGCGCAGGGGCGGCCGAGTCGTGCGGTCGAGGTGCTGATGGTCTTGACGGTCTACTTCATCGCCTGCGGCATGGGCATGCATGATCCGGCCAACCGCATGGAGAGCTTTTACCGGGGCAGCCAGGCGAAGCTGCCCGAGCTTTTCGCGTCGGTCCGTTATTTGGACGACGCGTTGAGCCATTGGACCTTCTGGGGCGGTTTTGTGCTAGGCACTTGGGTGTTCGGGCTGCAGCAGCTTCTGACGCCGTTGCGCGGGCGAATGGGCGGGCGGTGGTTCTGCGGATTCGCAGCGGTGGCCGCAGCTCTGCTCTGGGTGTTGCTTACGAACCTGTGGGATGAGTATCCCAAGACGCGCGTGGATCTCTGCGTGATCGCGGCGGCGGTCGGTGTGCCGTTGGTTTTCCACGTGGTCGCTCGGCGTGATGTCGGGATGCTGCGGCTGCCGGTGCTGTGCGTGGTCTACCCGGCGTATCTGGGCGCGATCGCCGGCACGCTGATCTGCTGGGCGGTGCAGGGGAAGTTAGGCGTTTAGGGGTTTGGGATGACAAGAGAGGAACGTGTGAGAGCATGGCCGTGAAGAGCATGACGGGGTTCGGGCGGGGTGAGGCCGTCGACGGTGCCGTGAAGGTGGTGGTGGAGTTGAGCACGGTTAACCGCAAACAGTTCGACTGTTCGGTCTCGTTGCCGCGGGAACTGACCAGCCTTGATTCGAAGGTTCAGGCGCTGGTGCACCTGCGCGTGGCCCGCGGGTATGTGAAGGGTGTGGTGACCGTGACGGCGTCCGGACAAGCCGGCGCAGCCGACGCGCTGGATCTTGCGCGCCTCACGACGCAACTCGGCGCCGTGCGCGCTGCGGCGCAAGCGCTGGGGCTCGCCGATGATCTGACGGCCTCCTCATTGCTACGGCTGCCGGATCTGCTGCGCCCGTGCGTGCTGCCGGATGATCCGCTTGATGTTTGGCCGCTGATGGAGCGGGCCGTGCAGGCCGCCCTCGAGAAGCTGGATGCGATGCGGCTGCGCGAGGGCGGCGCGTTGGAGCGGGATCTGCGTGCCCGCTTTGCCGCACTCGAAGCACTGAGCCGCGAGATCGCGGCGTTAGCGCCGGCGGTGCCGGCCGCCTACAAAGCGGTGCTGGAACGGCGGCTGTCCGATCTGCTTGGTGCCGTCCAACTGGCGGACCCCGCCCTGGTCGCGCGCGAGGTGGCAGTGTTTGCCGATCGGTGCGACGTGAGCGAAGAACTGACGAGGCTCGCCAGCCATTTCGCGCAGGTGACCAAGGTTTTCGACGCCGGCGGGGCGTGCGGACGTACGCTGGACTTTCTCTGCCAAGAGTTGTTCCGGGAGATCAATACGACCGGCTCAAAGGCCAATGATGCGGCGATTTCGCGCCGTGTGATCGATTTCAAAGCCGGGCTTGAGGCCGTGCGCGAACAGGTCCAGAACATCGAGTGATCGGCACGCCTCTCGCGCGCGGGTTCACGGTTCGGCCGTGAGCACGAGCACCCAGTCGATCGGATGCAGATGGGACGGCGGCGCGAGCGACAGCGTGCCGGTGTTGGGCCGGATGCCGGTGTCGTGCGTCGCGCCGGTGCGCGGGTCGAACCAGGCCACGCGCAGACGGGGCGCATCCAGGACCGACGTGTCGAACGCGGCTTCGGCGTGGTGCGGAAAATAGGCCATCAGGCAGGTGGCGTTTTTCGCCCCAGGCGTACGGTCGCTGGTGACCGCGATGTGCTGCCATGGCTCTTTGGGGCCGCGAGTCAGCAGAGCTTGGTCGGGAATGCGCGTCAGATAGGGTTTGGATTCGATGAGCGTGCGCAGGTGGCGCATCTGATTGGCGCCGGGAAGGTCGAGTGCCTCGCGCCACGAGGTGAGCGGAGCGTTCTTGGGCGTGCGTCCGGGCTGCCACATTTGCCAGACCGCGTGGCAGCCGTAAGTGTGGCCGCACGCGCCCGAGAACACGGCCCAGTAGGCGCTGCGACGCGCGTCGTGCGGCCCGAGCCAGCCGTTTTCGGCCTTGAATCCGTTGGGGTGGTCTTCGTATCCCGGTTCGCCGTCCAGGCAGGGTTTGACAGGGGCCCGCGCATAGTCGCGCGCGATGAACTCGAAATTTTTGGCGTTGCGGGCATGGCCGGTTTGCGACATGTTGAAAGCCAGCCATGTCGCGTCGTGGAAGTAGTGCGACGACTGCTGCTGGCCGCACGGGTGAAACGTCATGAGGTGTGTTCCGCCATCGCCGGTGCGCAAGCCTTCAGCCATCGCGGTGAGGATGGCGCGGTGGGAGTCATTTTCTACGGGCCGGTCGCCGCCCAGAATCCAGATCACCGGACGCGATCGATAGCGGTGCCCAAGAAATTCGCCGTACGCGCGTGCGGTGGACGGGGTGAAGACTTCGGGACCGTCGCCCCATTTCTTGTTCCATTTGTCCCCCCAGGTGGGTAGCAGGCCGGCCGTCAGACCAAGGTCGCGCATGCGGTCGATCAGCCGGTCGGCGTGGCGGAAATAGGCTTCGTTGGGACGCGAGGGGTCGCCGTTGATGAAGGGAAGATCACCGTTGGCGTTGGGCGTGCGCAGCCCGTCGAACTCGGCCAGCAGCACGCACTGGATCACGGTGAAGCCCTGCTCGGCACGCCGCGTGAGGTAGTGGTCGGCCTCGACTTCATTCAGCCGGTGAAAAAGTTCCCAAGCGGTGTCGGCGAGATAAAAGAAAGGATGTCCGCCACCATCGATGAGATAGCGCCCGTTGGGGCTGATAGCGAGTCGATCAGGCGCGGCTGCGGCGCAGAGAGAGGCCGCGAGGCAGACGATGAACGATAACACGCGTGGATGATGACGGTGGTCGTGCATGGCAAAAGCTCCTTGAATGGGATTGACAGGATGATACAACCCCGAACGGCGCCAGCTTAGCAAACCCTTCAGGCGGCGTGAACCGCAATTGCAGGTAATCGGTTGGTGGCCGGGGGATGCGCGTTCAGTGCGTGTTTTGCGCGAAGCGTAGTCGGGAGCGCGGGCGTCCCCGCCCGCACCGAGAAAGGTCGCGTGCGATTCAGATGCGCGGTCTGGCGCTCAATGAATACGCGCCCAGCCTTTTACACGAAACGTTGTTGCGGGCGAGGACGCCCGCGCTCCCGACTCGCCTGCTTCCCTTTTCACCCGGAACACAGAACCTTCGCGAACCCCGGCCACCAACCGATTACGCCAACCGATTACGCCGTTTTGTCTTTGACGGGTTGGGGTGCATGTCTATCTGCCCGTCTACAACCAAACGCAACCGGTTGGGCGTGGACCGGAAAAAGGTGATTGAACGAAGGTAGCTGCTTGACGGCGCGTTAGTAAAGTGAAATGCTATACATTCAACGGGGCGCAGTAAACGGATCGGCGCGTCTCGAACAGGAGGCGAGATGGTGACTCGGTTGGGCATGCTGGGAATGGTGTTGTCAATCACGATGCCGGTTTTGGCGGGGCCTGCGGTCGGGACCGATCCGAACGCCGTCGCGCCGAATGCGTGGACCATGCAACTGGCGGCGGCAAAAAAACAGGCCAGGCTGCAGAACAAACCGTTGTTGGTCGCGTGTGTCGATTTTGTCACCTGCGGCTACTCCAAGGCTTGGGATAAAAATGTGTTGCAGACGGCGGCTTGGCGCTCTTTCCTCGTTCAGAACCCGATGTTTCTCGTGATGCTGGACCGCAGCAAACTCTCATCGGCCCAGTGGCAGACTCTCACGGCCGGTTACCGCAGTGCCAGCGGGTCGTTGAGTTTTCCGACTGTTGCGGTGCATGACCCGGCAGGGCGGATCGTGCGGCAGTTTGTGGCGCACGGCGTGAACGGGGCCTCGCCCGGCTTTTACACGGTGGTGCGCGGGGCGCTTGGCGACGCGGGCGGCGATGACGGCCCGGTTGCGCCGGGAACGGTGGAATTCAGTGTGGCGGCGCAGACCGTGTCCGAAGATGACGGGACGGTCATGGTCACAGTGACCCGTACCGGAGGCGCGGCCGGCGGCCAGCGGTTCCGGTACGCCACGGTGGATGGCTCAGCCAGCGCCGGCCAGGATTTCAAAGGCCTGTCAGGCACGTTGAGGTGGTCTGACGGCGATAGTGCCAGCAAAACGTTCTCCATTCCGCTTTACAATGACGGCCGCTGGCGCGAACCGGTCGCGCGCACGTTTTCGGTGACCCTTGAGCGGCGTTCGGGTGATGCCGCCGAGGGGGTCGTCGTTCAGACCGTGACGGTGCTCGAGGCCGAAGACGGCCGGCCCCCCGTCTTCATGCCGCCATCGCCTGCGTCGGGCGCTACGCGTGCCGTGTTGGTCAACACCTCCGCCGAGATCGCGATGACGGTTCAGTCCGCGTCGCCGGTTGCCTATTCCGCGAGCGGCCTGCCGTCAGGTTTTTCGATCGATGCAACGACCGGGAGGATCAGCGGGAAGAGCCGTCGTGAAGGGGCGTATGCGGTGACGGTCCGCGCGGCGAACGACGCCGGCGAAGCATCGCTGGTCTTCACGCTGAACGTGCAGAAGGTGCCGGGGTATGTGCGCGGCAAGACGTTTCGGGGCGTGGTGTTTCAGACGTCTGACGGGGTGGCGGCCGCAGACCTTCATCTTGATGCTCTGGCCGGGGTTGTTGAGATCAAGGTCAGTTCAACCGGGAAGATCACGGCGAAGATCGAGACGGCGGCGGCCAAGGAGTCCTGGCGCGGCACGTGGGTCTCCGTTCTGGATGACGGCGCCTTTCTGGCGGTGCTGACCGGGAGCGGCGGCCGGACGTGGCCGGTGACGCTGGAGCCGGACGGCATCCTACACGGGCGCGCTGGTACGTTGGGACTGCTGGCCCGCACGGTGGCGGCTGGCCAAGCGGCGGACTTTGCCGGCGCGTATACGGTGGACATCCCCGTCGGCGTGCTTGCGTTCGACCCGCGCGATGTGCAGACAAGGCCGGAAGTTTACGGGGCGGTGACCGGCAAGGTGGGGGCCAAGGGGAAGGTGACGTACATCGGACGGCTGCTCGACGGCGAACGGTTCAGCGGTTCCGCCTCCCTGCTGGTTTTCTCGGGCGAGTCGTTGCGCGCGGCGGGATTCGACGCGGAACCGGCGAGACTGTATGGGTGTTTCCCGATCTTCAAGGCGTTGTATCGGCGAAAGGGAAGGATCAGCGCACTGGTCTGGTTGGAACACGACTGAGCCGGAGACGATGCAGCGGACGGGTTGTCTGCGCACCTGCGCAAGGGAACATCGTTTTCTTGACGGCTGTTTTTTTATGATGCCGCTGTCCGGAGTTGTTTCGGCGGCGGTTTTTGCTATTGTAACAGCGCGATAAGTGTGACGTAGGCAAGAGAGGCGGGGATGGGGGTCGGTTCAATGACGCGCATCAAACAAAAAATGTCTTTGGCATCCCGGGGGGCTCGTTATCAAACCATGGTGGCGGCGGTTTTGATGTCCGTGCTGCCGATGCTTTTGATCGGCTATGTGACGGTGTCGACCTATTTGCCCGGCGACCACTATGCACAGATCTCCAAGATCGTGGTCATCGTCATGACGGTGGTGCTGGCGGTGTGCGGCTACGCGATCCTGTACAAGTATCCGGAAAATATCGTCAAACTGCGCCACTATCTCAAAGAAATTGCGGAAGGCGAATTGCCCGAAGCGATCTCGCTGCTGAATTCCGAGGACGACCTCAAGGCCATCGAGGGATATCTCAACACCGTCCTTGAGGAGTTGCGGCGCAAAGTGCTCCATCTGGAGCACCAGCTCAGGGTCACCCGCCGCATGAAGAATGAGTTGGAGGCTCAACAGAAGGAGTTGCTGGAGGCTGAGCGACACCGCGTGATGATCCAGAGCGTTGCGGCGGCTTGCCATCACATCGGCCAGCCGACCACGGTGTTGAGTGCCCATCTGCAGATGTTGCGGACGCGCGCGACATCGGACAAAGAACGCGAGCAGATTGAAGCGTGTAACTCGGCCGTGGATTCGATCGCCGAGGTGCTTGACAAACTGCGGCGTGTCAGCGAATACCGGACCGTGCCCTACATGATCTCTTACGACGGATGTGCTACGACGCCGAACAATGCGATATTGGACATCGAGCCCCAGGGGGGCGGTAAGAATTAGGCCAAATCCTAACGCCAAACGCCTCTTTCGGGTCGGGGCCGCCTTGCGCGCATCACGCTGTTCGTATATACTACAGGCATGATAAACAAAAAGGTTCTCATGGGGGCTGTCGCGTGCGTTGCGGCCGCCATTGCCGTCAACGCGGCCTTGTGGGCGATGCGCCAGCGTTCCCGATCTGTCCCAACCGAGCGCGTGGCTGTGCGCGCGGCGGCGTGCGAGATTCTCGAGGCCAAGTGCCTGGCCTGCCACGACAGCCGCAAGCCGTTGCCGTTTTACGCCATGCTGCCCGGTCCCGGCAGCTTGGTGCGTAAGGATGTCCGCGAAGGGATCCGGCATTGGGACCTTTATGATGTCGGCCATCTGGGCGATGCGGCGACAGTCGGGCAGAAAGAGGCAGAGGAGGTCCCGCTGGGCCGTCTGATCAAGTTGCGGCGCACCGTCGCCGACGGCACGATGCCGCCCATCCAGTACCGGTTGGCGCACTGGGGTACCACGTTGAATGCCAGCGAGCGGCAGATCCTCAATGCGTGGGTGGGTCAGGTGTGGGGGGCTTGGTTGTCCGGATGGGGCCTTGGAGACGCGGCTGCTGCGGACGTGCATCCCGTGCCGCAGGCTCTGCCTTATGACGCAGCCAAGGCCGCGCTGGGGGAACGCCTCTATCATGACACCCGCTTCTCAGCAGACAACACCGTGTCGTGCGCCTCCTGTCATGCGTTTGACAAAGGGGGAACCGACAACCTGCCCTTCTCCGTCGGCGTCGGGGGACTGAAGGGTGGCGTGAATGCGCCGACTGTCTTTAATGCGCTCTTCAACATGCGCCAGTTCTGGGACGGTCGTGCTGAACATCTTGCCGCACAGGCCGGCGGACCGCCGTTGAATCCGGTTGAGATGGCCAGTAAGGATTGGGCGGAGATCGTCGCGAAGTTCGAGCAGGATGCGGCCTTGAAGACCGCGTTCACGACTGTCTATCCGCAAGGGTTCTGCGAGGCGACGCTGTGCGACGCGATCGCGGAATTTGAACGGCGCCTGATCACACCGAACGCGCGGTTCGATAAGTTCCTCGCCGGGGACTCGGCGGCGCTCTCCGAGCAGGAGAAGCGCGGCTATGCCTTGTTCGGCGCTCACCGTTGCGCCACCTGCCACGCGGGGCCGGCTTTGGGCGGGCTCTCGTTTGAGTACGCAGACCTGAAGGCCGATTATTTTGCCGGACGCGCGTTGACAGAGGGCGATGCCGGGCTGGCTGCCTTCAGCAAAAACCCGGCTGACGCTAAACGCTTCAAGGTGCCGTTGCTGCGAAACATCGCGTTGACCGCGCCTTATCTGCATGACGGCAGCCAGACGAACCTGAAAGAGACGGTGCGCGTCATGATGAAGCATCAGGTCGGTGCATCCGCCGCCGAGGCTGATCTGGATGCGCTCACCGCTTTGCTGGGTTCGTTCACCGGCGAACTCTTCGGTCAACCGCTTGTGCCCTGAATCACGCATGGTCCCGTGGTTGTTGGCGGAGGCGGGCTTGTCTTTGACACAGCGATGCCTTTGTGACAAAATCATCCTTTTCCCCTGTATGAACGACGTTTGATAGAGGAGTCCAGAGATTTATGAAAGTGACGAACGAGATGCTGGCGCTGACCGCCAACACAATCCGCTGTCTCGCGATGGACGGCGTGCAAGCCGCCAAATCGGGCCACCCGGGGGCGCCGATGGGGCTTGCCGACATCGCGGCCGTGCTGTGGCTCAAATACCTGAGGCAGAACCCGGCTGACGCCCAATGGCCGGACCGCGATCGCTTCGTACTCTCCGGCGGTCATGGCTCGATGCTGCTTTACAGCTTGCTGCACCTTGCCGGCTATGACCTGCCCCTCGAGGAGTTGGCGCGTTTCCGACAAGTGGGCAGCCGTACGCCGGGACATCCGGAATATGGTCACACTGACGGTGTCGAGACAACGACTGGGCCACTCGGCCAAGGGATTGCCACGGCGATCGGCATGGCGATCGCTGAACGCATGGCGGCGGCGCGTTTCAACGTCGCCGGCAGCGAGCCGGTGGTGGACCACCGCACATGGGTTTTTTGCGGCGATGGCGATCTGGAGGAGGGCATCAGCCATGAGGCGTGCTCGCTCGCCGGCCACCTGAAACTCGACAAGTTCGTGCTCTTTTACGACAGCAACGGCATCACGATCGAGGGCCACACCGATCTCGCGCTCAGCGACGATGCCAAAAAACGCTTCCAGGCCTACAACTGGCATGTGCTGGAGATCGACGGGCATGACTTCGACCAGATCGACCGCGCGATCCGTAAAGCGACCAAGCTGACCGGCAAGCCGGTGCTGATCATCTGCAAGACCCATATCGGCAAGGGCAGCCCCAACAAGCAGGATTCGCACGAGGCGCATGGCGCGCCGCTCGGCGAGGAGGAGGTCAAGCTGACCAAGACCGCGCTCGGGTTCGACCCCGAAAAGGCTTTCTATGTGCCGCAGGAGGTCACGACGCTGTTTCAGGAGCGTGCCTCGAAAACCAAACGCATGCAGGGCAAGTGGAAGCGCGTGTTCAAGGAGTGGGCCAAGGCCAATCCCGGTCTGGCGGAGACATGGAAGGCGATGCAGGAGGACCTGATCCCCGCCGACATCGAGAGCGCGCTGCCTGCCTTTGATCCTGCCAAGCCGGTCGCGACGCGCAGCGCGTCCGGCGTCGTGCTCAACGCGCTGGCCAAGGTGCTGCCGCAGCTCGTCGGCGGATCGGCCGACCTGGCGCCCAGCAACATGACCTGGCTCAAGGATCTGGGAGCTGTCGCGCCGGGCGACTTCGCGGGACGCAATTTCCATTTCGGTATCCGCGAGCTGGCGATGGCCGCGATCATGAACGGCATCCAGGTGCACGGCGGTTTCCGCATCTTCGGCGGGACCTTCTTCGTGTTCAGCGATTACTGTCGTCCGGCGATGCGCCTCGCGGCGCTGATGGGCCTGCCCGTGATCTTTGTGTATACGCACGACAGCTTCTATGTCGGTGAAGACGGGCCGACCCACGAGCCGGTTGAACAGCTTGCGGCGTTGCGTTGCATGCCGAACGTCACGGTGATCCGCCCGGCCGATCCGACCGAGACCGCCGCCGCGTGGGTTGTCGCGCTGAAGAACAAGAAAGGTCCAACCGCCCTGCTGCTGACGCGCCAAAACATGAAGGTGATCGACCGCACGAAACATCCTTCCGCAGCAAACGTCGAAAAGGGCGCATATACCTTGTGGCAAAGCGGAGAGGGGACGCCCGACTTGACGATGATCGCGACCGGGTCGGAAGTCGAACTGGCGCTGGATGCGGCGAAGCAGATCGAAGGCAAGAACGTGCGCGTCGTAAGCATGCCGTCGTGGGAGCTGTTCGAGAAGCAGAACAAGACCTACCGTGAACGGATCATCGATCCCGACTGCAAGCGTCGTCTGGTGATTGAGGCCGGTTGTGCGTTCGGCTGGGAACGCTACGCGGGGCCCAAGTACGAGATGGTGACGCTCGACACCTTCGGCGCTTCCGGGCCTTACAAAGAACTGGCCAAGCAATTCGGCTTTACGGTCGAGAATGTGCTTGAGAAAGCGCGTGCGTTGCTCGCTCGGTAAAGCAGAGACGGATGATCGCAAAGTCGACTTCGACTTCGCGGGACACGTTTCTTGGCCGTACGAGGTCCAGTATCGCTGGGGCGTGCTGTATTCGCTCCGGTACATAGATGTGCCGCAATCCTTGCAATTGGAATACGGTCCGCGGATTGGAATACGGTCCGCAGACCAGTAATAATGGAGCGCTCTGAAAACAAGGGTGCGCTCATTGGGCGCTACTCAAACAGTGTTCTTGTTGAAAAATGGGCGGCGGCGAAGATATTTCTGGAGGCTGCAAGGACTGGCATATGGCATGCGACAGGGAGCAAGCGATGAAAAAGATGATGTGGCTGGCACTGGCGGTGTTGTGCGGCTGCGGGCGGCCGCAGCAGACGGGGACGCAGGAACGGCAGGCGGTGATCGGCGTGTCGCTGCTGAATATGGCGAACGAGTTTATCGTCACGCTCCACGCCGCGATGCAGGAGCGCGCCGATGAGCTGGGGGTCCGGCTGATCGTCACCGACGCGCAGCGTTCGCCCGAACGCCAGGTGCAGCAGGTCGAGACCCTGATCGCGCAGGGCGTGCAGGCGATCGTGCTGAATCCGTGCGAGGTGGAGGCGAGTTCGCCGGCGGTGCTCAAGGCGCGCGCGGCAGGCGTGCCGCTTGTCAACGTCAACTCCGAGACGGCGGCGCAACCGACGGCGTTCGTGGGATCACGCGACGAGGAGTCGGCCGAACTGGCGATGGACTATATCGCGCAACGGCTGAACGGTGCCGGCGGCCTGCTGATCATGGAGGGGTACTTGGGGCAGGCGGCTCAGCTCAAGCGTAGCGCGGGCGCACGGGCGGTCTTGGCGCGCCACCCAGGCCTCAAGCTTTTGGCGGTGCAATCCGCCGAGTGGGACCGCGCCAAGGCGGTGGCCCTGATGGAAAACTGGCTGCAGGCATACGGGTCATCGATCCGTGCGGTTTTTGCGCAAAACGACGAGATGGCGATGGGCGCGCTGTTGGCGGTCGAGCGTGCCGGCCGTAAGAGTGAGATCGTGATCGTCGGGGTCGACGCGATCCGCGACGCGCTGGACGCCGTTCAGCAGGGGCGGCTGGACGCGACTGTCTTTCAGGACGGTCGCGCGCAGGGACGCGGCGCGATCGACGCTGCTTTGCGCTTGAGCCGCGGCGAGGCCGTCGAGCCTGAAACCTGGATTCCCTTCCGGTTGATCACGCGCGGCCCCGTCGACATTATGACTGAGCTTTGACCGCGCGGGAGCGGATCGCGTATACTTATGCGGATGGAAACCAATCCGTGGATCATCGGCCTGAAGGCCGCTCGCGCCAATCTGCTGCCGGGGCTCATCTTGCAAGGCGTGGCTTTCGCTTTGTTGGCGTCTTATTACCTGCTGCCCGCTGTGACGCGCGCGCTAGATGAGGTCTCTGTCTGGCAGATGCGGTACGGGGTGCCATTATCGTTTGCGAGTTACCTCTTTTTTTGCGGTATCGTTCCATACCTGTTTTGCCTGGCGCTGCCCTCGCTGCGGCCGAAGGAACCGGGCAAGGCGCTGCTCTTCGCTTTGGGCGTCTGGTCGTTCGCCGGACTGATCCTGCCGCAGTTCTACGCATTCCAGACGTATCTTTACGGCTCTGCAGCGGATGTCCGTACCCTGACGCTGAAGATCATTACGGATCAATGCGGATACACCGCCTTTTTTGCGTCGCCGTACATCGCGATCACGCATCTTTGGAAAGATCGTGGCTACCGCTGGTCTGCCATCGCGCCATTGCTGGGCCGGGGGTGGTACCGGCGTCTGGTGATCCCGAACCTAGTGATGAACTGGGTGATCTGGATTCCCAGCCTGCTGGTGATCTACAGCCTGCCTGCGTCACTGCAATCGCATGTGGCAGGCTTGATCGGCGGTTTCTGGGCACTGATGAGCCTCCAGATCGCGGCGCACACGCAGCGGACGGACCGGTTGCCCGCAGCCGTGTCGGCGGCATTGGAATAAATGTCCAGCGTTCAGCGCGGGGTGCTTGGCTCTCACGTTACGAATCCGGCCACCAACCGATTGACAGGGCCGGTACGCCCGCACTTGTCGCCTTAGTGCGGGCGTGATATGTTGGATGCATGGAATTTGACACGATTCGCGATGAGGAACTGGATGAGGCGGCGGAGGAGCGAAAGGGCTGCCTGCGGGGATGTGTCCGCCTGCTCCTGTTTCTGCTGGTGCCGCTGGCTGCCGTCGTGGCGCTGATCCCGACGCTGCTGTCAATGGACGGCGGCCGCCGCTGGGCGCTGACCTCAATCAACGCGGCCGTTGCGCCGGCGCGCGTGTCGTTCGAGCGCTGGTCCCTGGGCTGGTTCCGTGCGCCGGTCCTGGAGGCTTGCTCGTTCAGCGACCCGCAGCACGGCATCGCGGTCACAACCGAGCGCGTCGCGTTCGATCGCGGGCTGCTGCGCCTACTGCCCGTCGGCGTTCTCAATCTGGGCGAGGTGACGCTCGGTGCGCCTGTGCTTGATTTTGACCTCGCGCCGCCTCCCAAGCAAGCGGAGCCGAGTACAAAAACGGTAAAGAAAAAAAAGGGTTTCTTTTTCCTGCCGGTCGTCGATGTCGCGGTCAATCTGAATGTGACGGGCGGACGGGCGACGATCCACAACGGCGGTGCGGGTCGCTGCGTGGCGGAGCAGGTGGAAGGGCGCGTGGCGTTGACCTCGTACCGCAAGCCGATCCTGGTGCAGACGCGCATGCAGGTGGGCGGCGGCTTGCTGGCGCTGGAGGGGCGCGTTCAGAGCATCCGCGACCTCTGCAAGGGCGTTGATCTGGAACAGCCTGAGCGCATGACGCTGAAAGCCGTCGGCGTGGATCTCACGGCGTTCGCACCGCTTATCCAGTACGCGACCGGCGATGCGTGGATCCGCAGCGGCACGGCGGAAGGCGCGCTGACCGCCACGATCCGCGGTCAGGCGCAGGGAACGATCTCGGGCGGCCTGGCTGTCAGCCGGCTCTCGGTCGGCGCGCAGGGCGAAAAGCCGTCGCCGCCCGGTGACGTGGCGCTGATGGTGGACATCGGAGTTGACGGCAGGACGTTTACAATCACCCAGTTCAACCTGGCCTCGCCATGGGTGCGCGCCGAGGCGAAAGGCACGCTGCAGGCGGCTGAGAAAAAAGGCAGGGTGACGGGTGCGGTGGGCGGCAAGGCCACCGTGCAACTCGCGGCGCTGGCGCGAGATTTCGGGCCGGCACTCGGACTGTCCAAGACCTTTACGATGAGCAGCGGCGAACTGCGCGCCGATGTGTCGGTTGAGGGCAGTGACACGGCGTTGCAGGTGCAGGCGGACGCCGTGACGGCCGGCCTTGCGATGAAGGCCGGGACGCAGCCGATCACGTTCAAGCCAGAACCCTCGCTGCAGGTGAAGGCGCGCTTCCCGTACGGCGCGTGGCCCGAGGTGGAGCGCCTGCATCTCAAAGCCCCGTTTGCCGATGTGTATGCCAGCGGTCGCTTGGATGCGGCGACCCTTAAAGCGCAGGTTGATTTGACGCGGTTTGGCCGCGACGCCACGCGCATCTTCAAGGCCTGTCCGCCGATGGTGGGGTCGATCTACCTCGACGCCTCCAGCCGGCGCGAAGGGGCAGGCGTGGCGCTCGCCTCGTTCCTGAAACTGTCCGAGGTGGCGGCAGAGGTGCGGCCGGGCCAGCGCACGGTGGTGCCGCAGGGGACGCTGAAACTGACCGGGCGCGTGCCGCTGCAAGGCGACGAGCCGCAGGCTGAGCTGCGCGATGCGACGGTCGAGTTGGCGCTCGAGGGCGGACGCGCTTCCGGCTCGTGCCAGCGACTGGTGCCGGCTGGCGCGGGTCGTCCTTTGCAGGTGCGCGGGTTCACCCTGTCCAGCGACATGGACGTGGCCAGCGCGCGCCGCCTGCTGGGCGGCTTTCTGCCGGTTGCCGTGCAGCGCCGCTTGTCGGCGTGGCAGGGCCGTGTGGCTGCCAATGCGACGGCCGAAGCTGCGGGGGACGAAGTGAAGGCGCGCCTGAATGCCGCCGGGCTCGCGCTCAGCGCACGCGTCGAAGACGGCGTGTGGCGCGTGCCGGATGTGCGGGTTGAGGGCAGCGTGACGCGCGACAGCGCCGCGCGCGGGACGATACTCGCGTTGACTGCGCAGGGCGGGGCTACGCTGGAACGCGACGGCGAAGTTGTATTCGCCGAGCCGGCGGCGCGCGTGTCGGCGGAGGCGGTCGTCACCGCAGGCGGGGCGGGTGTCAAGGTTTCCAAGCTGGATGTGGCGAGCAGCGTGTTTGCGATGGAGTCGGAAGCGGCGGCGAGCGAGTTGGCCGGGCGCTGCCTGGTGACGGCGCAGGGCCGGGCGGCGCTGGACGCCGGTGCGGTGACACGGCTGCTGGCGGCCAAGGGCATCGATGAGATGACGTTGACCGGGCGTGAATTCCGGCCGTTCCGGTTTGCCTCGCCGCTGGCGGGCGGACTGTCGACCGTGCTGTCAGAGGGCGAGCTTGATGCAGCCGCGCATGTGGGGGCGCTCGCCGGGCTTGGGCTGCGCGCCGGCCCTGCGGATGCGGCGTTCCGCTTGTCCAAGGGCGTGCTGCACGTCGGGTATGAGCCGGTGCTCAACGGCGGCCGGCTGCGGCTGGTGCCCGAGCTCGCGGTCGGCGGGCGTGGGGATGGCACGCTGACGGTGCCGCCGCGCACGCGGGTGCTGGAGCGTGTGGCGCTGACGCAGGAGATGGTTGACTCGTTGCTGGTGAACCTGAATCCGTTGTTCCAGGGCAGCCGCGTGCGCGGCGGAACGGTGACGCTGGATCTGCGGAGCTGCCGCATCGAACCGGGAAAGGCCCCGGAGCACGGGGTGGCGGCGGACATGGAGGTCACGCTCGAAAACCTGAAGCTCGAGCTGGGGCCGTCGCTGCGTGATCTGCTCGGCATGATCAAGGTCAAGACGCGCGTGTACGAGGTGGCGCGCCTGCCGCTTCACGTGGCGATACGTAATGGACGGATTCAGGCAGATCCTGTGCGCATGGTGATCGAGCAGCAGCCGGTGATTGTCGGCGGTTGGGTAGCTTTTGACGGCGCGGTGAACTATGTGATCGAGGTGCCGGTGACGGAACGGCTGGTCGGCTCGGCGGCGTCCCGCGTGCTCAAGGGCACATCCATCAAGATTCCGGTCACAGGCACTGTGGATGAGCCGCGTCTCGATACGCGCGCGCTGCAGAACATGCTGGGCAACCTGCTGAAGAACGCAGTCGGCGAACAGGCGATCGAGCGGGTCGGCGGCTTCTTGGATAAGCTGCGTCAGGAGCTGTCGAAGTAGCATCCGCGTCAGGGCGCATACGGCAGCGGCTCGCAGAGCGCGGCCAGGTTCGCGGGGGGCGTTCCGGACGGGATTTCGCAGCCGGCCATGACCATGTGCGGGTTGCCGAGCGCGGCATAGCTCTGCGTGACTGCGGCGCGGATGCGCTCGGGCGTGCCGTGCAGCACGTCGCCCACCGGGTCGATACGTCCCGCGATGGCAGTATGCGGTCCCATGCACCGACGCGTGGTGACGGGGTCAACCATGTGGTCGATGTCGAGAATGTCCACGTTCAATTCGGCGAGATGCGGCAGCAGGTGCGTGATGTTGCCGCAGATATGGAGTTTGGCGAGTCCGCCGCTGGCTTGGATCGCTTCGACCAGTCGTTTCTCCAGCGGCCAAACCCGTTCGCGGTAGAGTTCCGGCGGTAACTGGCTGGCAATGGCATCGCCGATCCCGATTGTGTCCGCCCCTTCCGCGAGCTGGGCACGGGCAAAGCGGATGGCCGTTGCGGTGCAGCGTTCCATCAGGTTGAAGGCTGCGGCCCCGTCGTCCATCAGGTCCAGCAGGAAATCCTGCACGCCGCGCAGGTCTGCGGCCTCCGCGACCGGACCTTCAACCCAGCCGAGGATCGAGCAGGTGCCGCCGAGCAAACGCTTGAATTCGCGCACGGCGAGCAGGCGGTCGAGCATGCGCTCGGAGATGTACGGGTCCGGGGCGTCGCGCAGGGGCGAGAGATCGTGGATGTCGCTGAGCGGCGGGCGCACGAGGCAGGGCGCGTGGTCCTCGATGTACTGGATCTCGGCGCCGAAACCTTGGGTCTCGCGGTAGGGGTCAGAGATCGCGCTCACCTGGTCGAAGCCGAACTGCTCGCGGCAGCGGAGGTTGGCCTCCACCAACACGCGCCAGTCCGAGGCGAAGGCGGCGTAGTTCGAACCGATGTGTTCGGCCGCAAACTGCATGAGGATCGGCACGCGCGGCAGCATGTCCGTGGCGCGGCCGTGGACAGTAGCGAGATAGCGTTCAAGTGAGGTCATAAGGCGTTTGAAGGTGTTTCGGTGTTATAAGTAAACCCATTACAACCATAGCGGTCTTAAGAAGCCTCGTCTTGTATAAACCATCCGTGTTTTTGTATGCTTTCACCATGGAACAGTTTTCAGTCATGGCCCGTTTTTTGCGGCGCGTGCAGCCGGAGCACGGTGTGACGCAGTTGCTGGACGCGCTGCCGGACGTGTCGGTGTTCGTGAAAGACCGTCAGGGCCGTTTTGTGTACGTCAACCCGCGCGGCTGCGAATACTGTGGGGTCAGGTGCGCGGAGGACGCGGCCGGTAAAAGCGACCGCGATTTCTTTCCGCCCGGTCGGGCCGAGCGTTACCGTGCGGACGACGCGCGGGTGATGAAAGACGGGCAGCCCGTGTTGAACCGTATCGAGCCCGAGCCGTGCGCCCAGGGGTCGCCGCGCCTGGTGGTGACGAGCAAGTGGCCGCTGCGTGATGCGGCGGGACGCGTGATCGGTGTCATCGGCTGTTCGCGCGAGGTGGCGGAGCGCGCGCCCGTGTCGCTGGGCGCGAGCCGCGTGGCGCGTGCTGTGGCGCTTTTCTATGCGCGCTGTGGCGAGAAGCTGACGGTGGCGCAGGTGGCGCAGAGCGTGGGGATTTCGGTGAATCAATTGGAGCGCCTATTCCGCGGGGCGCTTGGCGAGACCCCGCAGCGCTGTCTGCTGCGTATCCGGGTGGAGCAGGCAGGACGGCTGTTGCGCGAATCGCGCATGAGGCTGGCCGAGGTGGCGCAGACCTGCGGTTTCTATGATCAGGCGCATCTGAGCCATGCCTTCGCCGCCGAGATCGGCTGTTCGCCCTTGGCGTACCGGCGCCGACACCAGGCGTAACGAGGTGTGCTGTGTGGACTGTCGGAAACGATCAAAAAGAATCAGAATAAATCATAAACGTTCAAAAGCAATCAGATTGCGCTTGCGTCAAAAGATGGAATCGGGTATAAGCAGGCGGCGTTTTCACAGCCGCTCCGGATCGGACGGGAAAGGACGACGCCATGAACTATGCTTATCTGCATCCGCGCGATGAGATCGCGCTGACGCTGTCGCGGATTTACCGGTATAAAATGACCACGACATCGGGAGGCAATCTCTCGATCCTGGATGAAAATGGCGACATCTGGATCACGCCTTCGCGTGTGGATAAGGGGACGCTCAAGTCCTCGGACATCGTGTGCGTGAAACGTGACGGCAGCGTGACGGGGTCCCACGCGCCGTCGTCGGAGTATCCGTTCCATCGTGCGATCTATGAGGCGCGCCCGGACATTCGCGCGGTGGTGCATGCGCATCCGATGGCACTGGTCGCCTTTTCGATCTCCAAGAAGGTGCCCGAGACCAAACTGATCCCGCAGACATACCGCTGGAACGGCCAGGTGGGCTTCGCGCCGTACGGCGTTCCGGGCAGCGAGGATCTGGGCCAGAAGATCGCCGCCAAATTCGCGGAGGGTTTTGACAGCGTGGTGTTGGAGAGCCACGGCGTGTGCTGCGGCGGCAAGAACCTGCAGGACGCCTTCCAGCGCTTCGAGACGCTGGAGCTGTGCTGCAAGACCGAGATCAAGGCTTCCACGCTGGGCGCGCCGAAGTTTCTGACCGACCAGCAACTTCAGCTCGAGAGCAAGTCCGACGTGCGCCTGCCGGCCTTCGCCTATGATCCGGAGATGATGACGGTGCGCGAAAAGGAGCTGCGCAACGCGCTCTGTCAATTTGTGGAACGCGGCTACCGCCAGCGCCTGCTGACCGGCGCAACCGGCACCTTTTCGGCACGGATCGACGCCGACTCGTTTCTGATCACGCCGCGTCCGCTCGACCGGTTCAGCGTGCTGCCCGAGGAGATCGTCATGATCCGCAAGGGTAAGTGCGAACAGGGCAAGACGCCCAGTCATGCGGTACTGGCGCATCAGGCTGTCTATGCCGCGCACCCGGAGGTCCATGCAGTCATCAACGCATGCCCGCTGAACGCGCTGGCCTTTAGCGTCTGCCACAAGGCGATCGACACGCGCACGTTGCCGGAGTGCTACATTTTTCTGCGCGAGGTGGGCTTGCTGCCCTTCGAGACCACGTTCAACGATTACGAGGCGATGGTCCGTCACATGTCCCTGCGCCATCCCGCCGCCGTGCTCTGCAACAACGGGGTGATGGTGCTCGGCCGTGACATCCTTTCGGCGTTTGATCTGCTGGAAGTGCTGGAGTGTTCGGCCGAAGCGATTCTGGATAGCTTGCCGATCGGGGGCTTTGTTCCCATGGGGCAGCCGGTGATCGACGAGATCATCCGGGCCTTCAACCTGCCGGCATGAGGCGGGCGGAAACCGGTCAAAAGGTGTAAAATTGCGGTCATTTCACGCATTGTCAGCGTTGTGTTCTCCCCGCTATACTGTCGCCGTTATCATCACACATCGGTACGAAGGCAATGAGGAGGTTCGCATGGGGGCTCTGGCTGCGGCATTGGTCAGTTTGACTTTGGGCAACTGGCAGGTGACTTTTCAAGAGGCGGACGCGCGTCTCGACCTGGTGAACGCGTCCGGCGAGGCGCGCGTCAGCGGCACGCTGACCTTTACGTCCGGCGGTCAGGACTGGCGGGTGGTGGCACCGCGCGACGCGGTGACGAACCGCCTCGCGCTGCTCGATCCCCGCGGCAATGTGCAGGGATATCTGGCGTTTCAGGGCGAGGGCGATCGCCTCTCGTTGCTGGCCTACCACCGCACCGCGCAAAGTTATGCCGGGCAGTTGCGCATGACCGGCAGCGTCGCGTTCACGCCGGACAGTTTCGCCTGCCGCACGCAGCCGCTCAAAGGCTCGCGCGTGCTCCAGATGGGAACCGGCCGGCCGGATACAGACCTCAATGATTCGCTTTTCGATCCGGAACGCGACCGCAGCCTGCTGCTGCGCGGCGGTTCCGCGCGGCGGCTCGCCACACAAGGGGGCGGGCGTTACGGGCTTACGTTGGACGCGGCGATCCACGAAGCTGCTGAGGCGGTTTGGAGCTTCACGAGATCGGAAGAGCACACGTCTGAACTCCAGTCACCGCTTAA
>ERZ795056.505-NODE-505-length-49073-cov-44.434514_pt1 | contig 49073 bp, 36 predicted proteins | sample MGYA00375140_ERZ795056 | MGnify/ENA primary metagenome ERZ795056 (study PRJEB30185, sample SAMN05720227) | activated sludge metagenome | isolation source: Anaerobic digester | place: USA | collected 2015-03-09 ...
GTTCGCGGAAACGATCTGTGATGCAATGTGCTTTTGCAAATTCTGCAAAACCAAACCGCGATGGCCTATGAATCTCGATGACCTCAAACTATTTCAGCGCGTGGCCGAACTCGGCACACTCTCAGCAGTGGCGCGCGAACGTGATGTGGCGGTGAGCCAAATTTCTCGTGCCGTGAGTCAACTCGAAACCGAGCACGGGGTGCGCCTGTTGCGCCGTACGACGCACGGTTTGTCGCTCACGGCCGAAGGTGACGTGTTCCTCGGCTATTGCCGCAGCATCACGCAAACGCTCGACGAGCTGGACGGAGAATTTTTGTCGCGCACGCGGGATGTTCGTGGTGTCGTACGCATCGCGGTGAGCGCGAATATGGCGCAGCATGTGATCGTGCCGAGCTTGCCCGACCTTTCGGCGAAGCACCCGGGCCTCATCGTCGATTTGCAGGTGAGTGACGCGCTCGTAGACATGAGCCGCGACGGTATCGACATCGCCATTCGCACCGGCAGCACGCAGACGGAGGAGGTGGTCGCCAAGCAAATCGGCAGCCACGGCCGCCGTCTGTACGCGAGCCCGACGTACTTAAAAAAACATGGGAAGCCGAAACATCCGGATGATCTGGCCACGCATCGCCTGATTACCGCCAGCGCCTCACCGCGTCTGAATGACTGGCCGTTTGTGATTGATGGCAAGCCCGCGGTTCGCGTTGCCAACGGTCACATGCGCGCGAGCACTACGGCCGCGACGCAATCGATGGTGCTGGCCGGTTTGGGCGTGTGTCGCGTGCATGACTTGATCGCCGCGCCGTTTGTGAAGCGCGGCGAGCTGGTTGAAGTGCTCGCGAAATTTGTGGATGACCAGCCGGTGCCAGTTTTTGCGGTGATGTTGCCCGAGCGCCATCGCTTGCCAAAAATAAAAGCGTGCGTGGACTTCTGGGCGCAGTGGTTGCCGCAATACGCGGGTGCACAGCGATAAGTTGCATACACCTTTTAAGGCCAAACGACCGTCAGGCGGTCGTTTGGTGGAAATTATTCAATAAGTTGACTATTAAAAAATGCTAAAGCCAGCGACCGCCAGGCGGTCATTAGCGCTAAAAAGCTGTAAACGCACTTCGCTGGTCTAAGCGGCGAGAGTCAAGACCGTTCGTTCAGGTGATATGTAGGCGCGGCTTCGGCCGCGCTTCTCCGTTGTACGGTGCGGCACCAAGTCGTTGCCTCCGCTTTTAAGCGAACCGTATTCGGACTCGTGTGCGTCAATCAATCGCCTGAAAATCCCAGGAAAAACTCGCACCGTCATTGGCGTTGCAACTGCCTTGAAGTCGTGCCGCGCTCGAAGCGCTTTGTGTGGCGATCACGTTGTTTTCAGTTTGGCAGGTGAACCAGATGTACCCAAACGGCGCTGAGTCTTTGTCGCAGGTAATCATCGTTGGCACGGACAGAAAGAGTCCGCCGTAGCGCACTGCGCCCGCGTTGCTCGCGTCTACGCCGAGCACGCTGGTCGCCATGTCGATCTGCACCGCGCCGGGTGCACTGCATCCGGGAAATGTGCTCGGAATGTTTGCGTTGGCGGCGGTGACTTTGTAAATACGCTCTCCGGCCGGGCCAAGCTCTCCGTCGACCAAGCTCCACGTAACCTCGCCGTTAAAGACGATCGCTTGCTGGCCGCCGCTGAACGTGCCGCGATAGGTGCGCACCGTCGCACCGGGCGGTGGCGCAAGCCCTAGTCCGCCGCAGAATACTTGCCCTTCACACACGTAGCCTTGCGCCGCACCGGCGTCGCACAGCGCGCGGCTCGGGTAGTAGCGATGGTTGGGGGTCTTGCCGTTGGCCGCTGCGCGAAAGCCGCGAAAGAGCGGTGTGTTGCCGGACGGACAGGTGTTGTCCTCGTTGAGTTTCGCGACCGAAAAATCGTAGCCCTCCCACGTAAAGCCCGGCACGTTTTGCGCGCGAATGCCTTCGCAGTCCACACCCTCTTTGCCATAGAAATGTGAACTGGTGTAGGGGTTCGTTAGCGATACATAAAACCGGCAAATGCGGGTGAACGCGCCGCTGGCGTCGGTGCCGCTCGTGGCTTGAAATGTCATCCCGGTGCGCCGAAAGCTTGGCGCCGCATCGAGCAACGCCTGCTCGGTGGTGCGGCCGGTGATGAAGTACGCGTCGAGCGCTGCGTTGTGATACTCAACGACGGTGACAGCGTTGGTGGTCGTGCTGGCGAGTAACGCTGCGGAAAGCGTTGCGATAGAGGCCAGTGTGGTGAATGTGCGTGCGATGGGTTTCCACATGATGAAGCCTTTGCCATTTATGCGAGTTTGGGGACGTACTGCCGATACTGTCAAAGCGAGAGAAGCCGGAAACCGGCTCATCTGCCTTTCGTTGCCTCGCCGGCACGCGCTCCGCTGCAAGGAAAACGCTACGGAACCAGATTCATTCCGCAATGACGCGTCAAATAGTCCTGGATGAGCGGCCACGTCGAACGCTCGCCTGACGGATTAGCCGCGCCGCCAGCGATCACTGCGCTGCCTGTAATGCCGAGCGCGATGCGCGCTAGCAGCAACGCATCAGTCGTTGATCCAACGCGACCATCGCCGTCGATGTCGAGACTGCAAACGCTCGCCGCGGGCGGTGCGATGTTGACCTTCACTAGGCAAGGCGCGTAGGCCGAGGAGTTAGCTTGTGGCCCGCAATGCCCGAAGGCGATGAGCTTGTCGCCGCTGCGACCAACGGGCACTGCGCCGGAGGCCCACATCGTCGTTTGCGTCGGTACCGTGGCGGGATTGGCAAGTGGCAGATAGAAAATCCCGCCACCGGAAAACGCGGTGTCTGGCGTGCCGTCGTCGTTGAGGCGAACGAGGCAGATCATCTTTGCGCTGTAGCAATAGCCTGTCATGAGCGCCTTGCCATCGGGCTGAACCTGAACGCGCGCGTGGTAGACGATGCTAGTTGAGCCTAGCGCGATCGAGACGTAACCCGCGCCGTTACCGTACGTTGAGTCCAAGCCGGTGTTGCCGTAGCGAGCGATGCAGAGGCGTTGTTCGCCGGTGCTGCTGTCGAGGCAGGTGCCTGCGGCGAGCAGTTTTCCGTCGCTTTGTAGCGCCAATGACTCGATCTGATCGTAGGCACCGAGAATGGCAAAGTTCATCACGCCCGATGCGCCAAAGCTCGGGTCGAGCGTGCCCGCCGGGGACACTTTTGCGACGCAAAATTGCAGGTGCGACGTCGCGGTCGTGCTCGCCTCACATCCGCCGCCGATGTAGACCGCGCCGTTGGGCGCGTGCGCCAGTGCTCGCGAAATCGCTGCTTTGCCCGCAGCCGTGCCGGCCGGCGTGAATTGCAGCGGCGCACCACTATTAAAACTTGGGTCAAACGCGCCATTGCTATTGGCACGGCCGACGCAGAAACGTGGTGCGGTTGACCAGCACTCGCCGGTGAACACAATCTTTCCGTCTCCGCGTACGCGAAGCGAATAAATGCGGGGCACACCGGTCGTCGCGATGCCGTTGTTGCCGAACGTCGCGTCGATCAACCCGTTAGGCAACAGACGCACGAGCTGCCCTGATATGCCATTGCCTCCGATCACGATCTTCCCGTCCGTCCCAACCTCCATCACCGACGGAAAGTCCTGTCCACCGAGATTGATCACGGTTTCGCCTTGGCCGCCGGTACCGAACGTCGTGTCGTTGCTGCCGTCGGCATTGAGTCGTCGCACGCAGTAGTCGGCTGTCGCTTGCGAGGTGCAGTACCCGAGCACCAGAAGCTTGCCATCGGCCACTTGCAGAACCTGCTGGCCGGTGGATTGCGTGCCGCCGTTCATGTTGAACGTCAGGCGCCCGGCGTTTGCCCATGTCGTGTCGATGGTGGGCGCGGCCCAGGCATTCGTATGGGCGCAGCAGAGGGCCAACGCGCTGATACACAGCAAAACACCTTTTTGCAGCCAACGACGATTTGTAAATGGTTTGAGCATGTTTTTTACTAAAGTCGACTTAATAGAATTTGTGTTGAGAAACGCCATCTGGCTGTCGTTGCATGGGACAAGTTGTTAGCGGCGCGACGCAAGCGACACTTCGCTTCAGTTCGTAACGACAACAACATCGCGCACATCAGTTAGCGCAAAGAGCGAAAAAGCGGCTCACGCTCGGCTAACGAACAAGTCAGCCCGCGTCACGGGGTAGGGGTAAGATTTGCGCCATGAACGGCAGCGATCCTTCGGCCACAGACCTCTCCGCGCAATCGCCAGAACTTCCGGCGCAGGTGGAGGCGTTTTCGCCTGCGCTTTATGCCGAGTTGCAACGCGTGGCGCGCGGCCAAATGCGCAAGGAAGCAGCGGGTCATACGCTGTCTGCGACGGGCGTGGTCAACGAAGCGTTTCTGCGCATGCGGAAGGACGGCCATGCGCTGGCGTTGGAGCACACGCAATTTGTGCGGCTCGCCGCCCGCGTGATGCGCAACGTCCTTGTCGATCATGCGCGAGCGAACCTAGCGCAGAAGCGTGGCGGCGACGTTGAGTTCACGAGCCTTGATCGCACGGCGCGCGCTTATCACACGCGCTTTTCCGGGCAAATATTTGGTGAAGAGGCGCAGTCGCTCGCAGATGCAGACGAATGGGGCGAAGCAGATTTCGTGCGGCTAGACGAGGCGCTGGCGACGCTGCGTTCGTTGAGCCCACGGCAAGCGGAGGTCGTAGATTTGCGTTTTTTCAGCGAACTGTCGCTTGAAGAGACGGCCGCGACCCTAGGGCTCTCTCTGGCGACCGTGAAGCGAGATTGGAGTGTGGCGCGTCTGTACCTGCAACGTGCACTCTCCGATGACGCGGAAAACGCCGGGGGAGGCGCATGAGTGGCGGCAACGACCTCACGCCCGAACGCTGGCATCAGGTCAGCGAGATCGTGGCCGACTGCTTGGAGCTTGACGATGTCGCGGCGCGGGAAGCGCTCGTGGTTGAAGCCTGCGGCGGCGACACGGCGCTCCTCGAGCAGGTTCGCTCACTCCTCGATGCAGACGCGAAGCGCGCGAAGTTACTAAGTCGAACGCGGATTGGTAACGCGCTGCACGCGGCGCTTGAATCTGAAAGTGATCGCCTCGCGCAATCTTGGGTTGGGCGTCGCTTGGGCGCTTACCAAATCGTGGCTGAGATCGCGCGCGGCGGCATGGGGGCGGTGTTTAAGGCTGTTCGCGCGGACGATGCGTACGAGAAAGCCGTCGCGATTAAGCTCATCCGTGATGGCGCGTCGCACGATGATGTGATTCAACGCTTTCGCGCCGAGCGGCAAATTCTTGCGAGCCTCGAACATCCGAACATCGCACATTTGATCGATGGCGGCCAAGCCGTGGATGGCACACCGTTTCTGGTGATGGAGTTTGTCGACGGCGTGCCGATTGATCGCTACTGTGACGATCATACGCTCAACGTTTCCGAGCGACTCAAGCTCTTTCAGGCGGTGTGTGGCGCGGTGCACTTCGCGCATCAGCGGCTTGTAGTGCACCGTGATTTGAAGCCTAGCAACATCCTTGTCGACAATGCGGGGGCGGTCAAGCTGCTCGATTTCGGCATCGCCAAATTACTCGACGCCGCGGCGGGCGACGCGGCGGGACAGCCGATGGCAAACCCCACCGTTGGCAACGCCATGACCGCTGCCTACGCGAGCCCAGAGCAAGTCAAAGGCGAAGCCATCACCACCGCAAGTGACGTTTACGCGCTGGGCGTCTTGCTCTACCGATTGCTCACCGGCGAGAGTCCGTATAAACACGATGTAACCGAGCCTCTCGCGCTCGCACAAGACATCGTCGACGCCGACCCGGAACGTCCCAGCACCATCGTTACGCGCCGTGAATCGCCGCGCCCCACTGCACAAAGCGCAGACACCGAAAAGGTTGCACGCACGCTCGATTCGCGTCGCCTGCAGCGCGAGCTACGCGGAGATTTGGACAATATCGTCTTGATGGCGTTGCGAAAAGACCCGCAGCGTCGCTATGCGTCGGCTGAGCAGCTCTCCGAAGACCTCGCGCGCTGCCTTTCTCATCAACCTGTACTTGCGCGTGCCACGACGGCGTCGTATCGCGCACGAAAATTCATCGCACGAAATCGTTGGGCGGTGGCGTGGACATCGCTGGCGCTGCTTGGGTTGGTCGGCACGACAATCATTGCGGCCTACCAAGCACGCGTTGCGCGGGACGCGCGCGCTCGCTCGGAGCAGCATTTTGCAGATATTCGGCAGCTTTCCAACTCGATGCTCTTTGAAATTTTCGATGAAATTAAGGCGGTGCCGGGTACTGTGAAAGCCCAGCAATTGCTGTTGCAGCGAGCGGCGACTTACCTTGACCGACTCGCGGTACAAGCCGATGGCAACGCCGATGTGATTGCCGAAGCGGGCATCGGTTTTGAGAAGCTCGCGCAGCTCACGACGGGCACATTGCTTCAAGACAAGACGGGTTCGCTCTACATCAACCGAGCGATTGCGCTACTCGAGTCTGCGCATCGAGCACGTCCTAACGACGCAGCCGCTGCGACCGCGCTCACTCGTGCTTACACCGCGGACGGCAAGGTGCTCGACTCGATGGAACGGCACGACGATTGTGATGTTGCTTACAAGAAAGCCATCGCGTTCGCCCAATCACTGCCAGCTGGAATGCAGACGCCTGAACTGCAACTGGAGCTTGGAAAGGCTCTTTTCCATTACTCCGCTGCGACGGTGACGTTCAAATCTCGTGAGCGACGGGTTGCTCTGCTGGAGCATGCACGCGCCATCCTGGAATCGCTGCGCGAGCCGCAGGCTTCGCCGGCAGTTGCCGACGCTGCGCACCGCTTTTTGCTTTTGACTCACATTTCGACCGCTGGCACTGAGCTGGTGCGACCCGGTGGTGCAGGTCTGCCCGCCGCAGAGCGCTGGATGCAGCTCGCGGTCGACGGCTTGACGGCGCGGCTTGCGCGCGCTGATAGTCCGACGCGTCAGCAGGACCGAAAGACGCTTGCGGTTTCATATCTTCGCCTAGGCAGTGTGTTGGAAAGCTTAGGGCGGGACGCGGAAAGCTTGAAGCAATATGAGCTCGCTAGCGGACACGCGCAGTCGCTTGCGCAAGCTGACGGTGCTGACGCGGCAGCGAAACTCACTGCATTTACTACGCAATCGTATTTGGTTAAGGCGCTCATGAACCAAAAGCAGCATGACCGCCTTATTGCCGAAGTCCCCCCATTGCTCGAACGGGTTAGCACAGCCGGCGTCGAGATTTCGCAGCAAACTCAGGCGCGAAACATCGTCGCGTCGCTTCATATCGCGCTCGCCACGGCGCATTCAGCGCACGGCAGCGACACGTCGCGACGAAAAAGTGACCGCCTGCAACATTGGCGTACTGCAACCGCGCACTTAAGGCATGCATTGGCTGCGATGGAGACGATTCGAGCGCTCTATCAGGGAGACGAAGTCAAGCGCTTTGACGAAGTGAACGCGGACATTGCACACGGCGAACGGGAAATAGTGTTGCTCGGGGGGTGATCGTCGGAGTCGCGGCTCGTCGGCTTGGTATGTAACCCCGCACAAACTCATGTTGTCGTACGTTGATACACGCGAGCGTCGCGATTGCGGGGCTGCTAGCCTCCGGCTTTCACCACCGAGCCGAGTGTCGTCCAGCCGCTACGGCACGGGTGTCGCGAAGGCAAAAATAGCGCTCGGTTTGCCCTCGCGTCGCACCGGCGCTCTTACAGATATTCCATCGCTTTCATCTTCGCCACTTTGGAGAAGCGCCTTCGCAGGACGACGGTTTTTTGAGGTGGGTTCCTTACGAGAAAAAGCTCGTTGAGACGTGGTTCACGTCATCGCAAAGGTGTTGGACTCAGCGATCCTCATTTCGGCGATCCGAACCTGACGCGTGACCGGGCTGGCGACTATTGCTGCGGGCACTTCGGTACCGCCGCAGCCGCAGGGCGCCAACACTACAGTCCGCTGACCTCGGTTGCACGTACTGTCGCGACCCATCGAATGTTGCGACCCACGAGACCATAAACGCTGATGCCGAATGCGCTGTTTGGGCCCGGCGCGAATGCGACATTGGCATCCCAAGCCGTCTCGGATTCATAGATTACCGCTTTGTTGCAGCCATTCGGCTGAATGGCTGCTCCTCCTACGACAACAACGTAGTGGCATTTGAATGCGTAACTTGCCGAAAAGCCCGTGCCTTCGGCAAACGCGACGACTTGCACATCTAGAAGGCCGGCTCTGCCCGGTTCGAACACTAGCGTCTCGGAAACGCCATCTAGGTACAACCAGTTTTGGTTAGCGTCGGTGGTGCGATTTCGCAGCACGTACTGCGTGGCCTGAGCGGTGCCTGGAGCGAGTGAAAACGTGCCCGCCGCGCTTGCTGTCTGTCCGTAGAGGCGCGCCCGTCCCGCTAGCCCTCCTGGCACCGATGAATACGCAGCCGAAGCGGTGTTAGATGCACCGCCTGCGACCACCGAATTGGATGCCGACGCAATGTTTGCCTCACCGCCTCCGACGCTCGCGAAGTTTGCGCTGACCGAGTTGCTGACGCCGCCCGCCACTACCGCTCCGTAGGTGGTCAGCTCCGTTCCTGTGATGCTGTTGAGATAGCCGCCACCGATGAATGATGCCGCGCCCGCAACGCTGTTTTGATAACCGCCAACGATGGCTCCGCCCCGGCCAGTCACCGTGTTGGGGTAGTTTGTCGTTTCCAAGCCGGAGCAGCAGTATCCGCCGCCGCCAATGAACGATCCGTGTGCCGAAGCAATGTTGCCGCCACCGCCTACGACGGCCGAGAACGAACCCGTGGCCTGATTGGATCGGCCACCGCCAACAGAACTGTGTTGTCCGGTAGCGAAATTCTGTTCGCCGCCGGCGACTTTGCTGAAAGATGCGCTCGCAGTATTGTTGAGTCCGCCGCCGATGGCGCTGTAGAGCCCGTTGGCTGCATTCGCACTACCGCCCGATACAGCGCTTCCGCCGCCGCCTGCAGTGTTGCTTAGGCCGCCTGCGACAGTCGCACCGACCGAACTATTCGGCGCAGAAGCATCATCTCCAGCGCGATTGCCCCAGCCGCCGCCCACCGTGCCGTAGATATCGGTGACGCGATTACGTTTGGCTGCACCATAGCCGGGATCGGTGCCGTCCGTGATACCGCCACCGGCGATCGTTGCGCCGCGCACGCCCGCGACGACCTCGTTTGACGTTGAGCCGTTGATGACGTTCGGCGCGCTGGCGACGCCGCTTTGGACGATGCGCAGCCCGTCTCCGCCGGGTACAAACACATTCACCGATGCGCCGCCGCTTTGCAGCGTGACCGGAAACGCGTCTATCGTACCGATGACGCCCGCAGCGCCAAATGCATTACCGCCCAAGGTCCATGCGTTGATCGCGCCCCCAAGCGCGCAACCACTCGCCAGAAAACTCGTGATCGCGGCCGTTGTTGGTCGCGAGGCGGAAGGCGCGACACCAAGTGCGAGACCCGCCGTGAGCGAGGCCCCCTTGAATCCTGACAAATGTCGGGCGATGATCGTCGTATCCACGGTGTCGATGGCGCCGTCACCGTTCATGTCCAGCGCGCAACCGACGCATTCAATATTGTTCTTGACCTGCATCGGGTCGAGGCTCGCGTATTTTGTGCTGGCGACAAGTGGGCTTCCGGTGATGCCCAGCGCGTAGCGAGTCAGCACCAATCCGTCATTGACCGCGTCCGACGCTCCGTTGTCGAACGGGCATTGCGCGGCGCTTACCGTCGTGGGGGCGACTGCCGTGAAACAGGCGAGCGCAGCTGACGTGGCACTGCGCCGAAAACCGGCAACAGAGACGAACGAGCGAATTGTTTTGGACATGCAAACTCCAGAGAATGATCGGCGGACAGCAGACGACTGTGCCTCATGCTCTGAAAGCGTAAAAAACGCAAAACCGGCTCACGGTAGTTCTTGGTTCGGAGTATTTCTCTGTCAAATGACTGAAGTCAAGCGCCAAGCACCCGTGGGAGCGGGCTCGACGTTGATAATCCTAGGCTCTTGCAAATCAGCGTTGTATGTCACTAGGCCAATCGCGCGTATGCCCCCACACACCTTTTTTGGTGCTTCCGACCGCGGACCAGCCTTACCGGGCTCTGGTCATCGCATCGAAGAATTCTTTGTTGTTCTTCGTTTCGCGCATGTGCTTTTGCAGTTTTTCCATCGCTTCGATCTCGTCCATTTCTGAGAAGAGCTTGCGGAGGATCCATGTTTTTTGCAACACGCTGGGCTCAAGCAGAAGCTCTTCGCGGCGTGTGCCGGAGCGACCAATATTGATGGCGGGGTAGACGCGCTTTTCGGCCATACGGCGATCCATGTGGATCTCCATATTGCCGGTGCCTTTGAATTCTTCGTAGATCACGTCGTCCATGCGGCTGCCGGTGTCGATCAACGCAGTCGCGATGATGGTCAGCGAACCGCCTTCCTCGATATTGCGCGCCGCGCCGAAGAAGCGTTTCGGGCGTTGCAGCGCGTTGGCCTCGACACCACCGGTGAGCACTTTGCCGCTTGAGGGCATGACAGTGTTGTACGCACGAGCCAAACGCGTGATCGAGTCGAGCAGGATTACGACGTCCTTCTTATGCTCCACCAAACGCTTAGCTTTTTCGATCACCATCTCGGCAACCTGAACGTGGCGCGTAGCTGGTTCGTCGAACGTGGAGGCAACCACTTCGCCGCGCACGGTGCGCTGCATGTCGGTCACTTCCTCTGGGCGCTCGTCGATCAGCAAAACGATCAACGTTACGTCTGGGTGGTTACTGGCAATCGCATGCGCGATGTGTTGCAACATGACGGTTTTGCCGGACTTTGGCGGTGCTACCAGCAACCCACGTTGGCCTTTGCCAATCGGGGCCACGATGTCGATTACGCGGCCGGTAATGTTTTCTTCGGCTTTGATGTCGCGCTCAAGTCGCAGCACCTTGTCAGGAAAAAGTGGCGTAAGGTTTTCAAACAAAACCTTGTTTTTGCCAGCTTCGGGTGGATAGCCATTGACGCTGTCGAGTTTGGTTAGGGCGAAGTAGCGTTCACCTTCTTTTGGCGTGCGCACTTCGCCTTCAATCGTGTCACCTGTGTGCAGATTGAAACGGCGAATTTGCGACGGCGAAATGTAGATGTCGTCGGTGCCGCCAAGGTAGCTTGCTTCGGCTGAGCGCAGGAAGCCGAAGCCATCGGGCAATACCTCGAGCACGCCGGAGCCGCGAATGCTCTCGCCCTTCTTGGCCTGCTGCTTGAGCAGCGCGAAGATCAGGTCATGTTTACGGAGTCGATTCGCGTTTTCAAGCTCATTGGCGAGCGCGAGTTCGAGGAGTTCAGCGGCAGATTTGGTTTTGAGTTCAGCTATGTTCATGCTGTGAAGGGTTGGAAGCCGCGCTTTGCCGGAAAAATAGGATCGGCATACGCTGGCGGAATGAGCGGCTCAACGCGAAGAATTGCGGAGCGGGCTCGATGGATAAGTGTGTGCGAACGGTTGCGCTTGCGCGCTGACGATATTTTTGTTTTCGGGGAATTTCAACCCCGCCAGGACGGCGGGGCACTGACAACTAGGACAACGAAGCGAATTTTGACTGGCTTAGACGTTGCTGTCAACAAAGGCGGTCAATTGGGCTTTCGACAACGCGCCGACCTTTTGTGCAGCAAGCTCGCCATTTTTGAAGAGCAACAGCGTCGGAATGCCGCGAATGCCGTATTTGGCGGCGACTTCGCGATTACTATCGACGTCCAATTTGGCGATTTTTATCTTACCGGCGTGAGATACAGCGACCTCTTCAAGCACCGGCGCAATCATCTTGCACGGGCCACACCACTCTGCCCAAAAGTCGACGAGCACCGGGGTGTCGGACTTCAGGACGTCGTTTTCGAAGGTGGCGTCAGAGACGTGAGTAATGTTGTCGCTCATAGTGGATTGGCTCCCGGCTGGGTGAAAAGGCTAAATTGCTTTGTAAGATTGCCAATGTTAGTTGAAGTCCGACGTGAGCATTTCAAGCCCGCAAAACGGCGCAATCCCCGCGTTGCGAGCACGAATCGGGCGATTTCCCTTTATAATTGATCGGATTTTCCAACCTTTTCTGCTTTCCGGATTCCCATGAAACGCAATGCGTTAATCGTGCTTCGTCGCACCGCCATCGTGAGCTTGCTGAGCCTCACTAGCATCACAGCCTTTGCTCAGGCACCGCAGGGTGACGCCAAAGCAGGCGCCCAAAAAGTTCAAATGTGCCAAGGCTGTCATGGCATCGAAGGCTGGCGCACCGCGTTCCCCGAGGTTTACCACGTACCACGTATCGCGGGACAGCACTCAACTTATTTTGTTAACTCGCTCAAAGCCTACAAAAACGGCGAGCGCAAACACCCCAGCATGCGCGGTATCGCGGCATCGTTGTCTGACAAAGATATGGCCGATTTGGCTGCTTACTACGCGGAGGCCAAATAATGAAAGCAGCACTTATCATCCTCGCGGGCTTGGCCTTAATCGGTTCAGCTTCGGCCGCTGATTTGGCGGCTGGCGCGGCCAAAGCCAAAGAAGTGTGCGCTGCGTGCCACGGTGCCGACGGCAACAGCACGGACGTGAATAACCCCCGTTTGGCTGGCCAACACGCCGATTACCTTGCCAAAGCCTTGCGCGATTACAAATCGGGCGAGCGCTCAAATGCGATCATGAAGGGCTTCGCCACCGCGCTGTCTAAGCGAGACATTGAGAATCTGTCGGCTTATTTTGCGTCGCAAAAGTCGTCGCTCAGCGTCAAATATTGATCCGGCCCGTTCGCGGTCCAAAGGCGCCTGTGAGAACACGGCGCCTTTTTTGTTTGCTGCGCGCGCTTTGGCTGTGCCCCATAAAATGGTCTCATGATTGATCGCATCAAAGGCCTGATCTTCCGCGCCTCGGGCAACCGTCGCGTGCGCTCCGCGCGTCCCAGCACACCCGCCTCGGCACGGATCGAGATGATTCGTCGCTGGATCGTATGGTGCATTTTGGTTGCAGCGGTGATCGCCGTTGGCTTGGCGTTTTTGAGCTTCCGCGCGGCTGATCCTGCATGGTCAACCACGGGCAGCAATCCCGTGGTTCGCAATTGGGTCGGCCTGTTCGGAGCGTGGGTCAGCGACATCGGCTATTTCGTTTTGGGCGCGAGCATTTGGTGGTTGATCGCTTTTGTGGCCGTCGCCCTTTACCGTGCGTTTCCTCTGTCACCCGCGGTAGATGTCGCCAATGACAACGCTGATGGCGTTGACTCAGACAGCGAGTCGTTCGCGCCGAGCGTTGGCTGGCGGCTCGGCGGCTTGATTACTCTGCTCGTCACAAGCGCATCGCTTGAAGCGATTGGGCTGCATAAACTGTTCGCTGCATTGCCCCAAGGCAGTGGCGGCGCGCTTGGGCAAAGTCTGGGCTTTCCGCTTCTGCGCGGCATTGGTTTTGTGCCCAGTACGTTGCTGCTGATCGTGCTCGTGTTCGCTGCGGCGACGCTGGCTTACGGTATTCGCTGGCTCTGGGTGAGCGAGCGATTGGGATCGCTGCTGCTCGATGGCTTCACGCATTGGCGCGAGAAGCGAGAAGAAACGCGAGAAATCAAACGCGATTTCGAAATCGCGGCTCCCGAAGTTGAGCTGCGCGATCTCTACGTGCAAGAGGAAACTCGTCGCGTGGAAGAGCACGAGCCAATTAAGATCGTGGAAACATTCGAGCCCGTTGTGCTATCCGAGCGTGTTGAACGCGAGAAGCAGACGACGCTATTCACAGACATTCCGGATTCAGCGCTGCCACAGCTCTCGCTCTTGGAGCCGCTGCCAAAAGATCAGCCCGTCGTTTCTGGCGAAACGCTGGAGTTCACGTCGCGCTTGATCGAACGAAAACTCGCAGAGTTCAACGTGCCTGTGAAGGTGCTCGCCGCGTACCCTGGTCCAGTCATTACCCGCTACGAGATTGAGCCCGATGTCGGCGTGAAGGGCAACGCGATCGTGAACCTCGCCAAGGATTTGGCGCGCGCGATGAGTGTGATGAGCATTCGCGTGGTCGAAACCATCCCCGGAAAGTCGTGCATGGGACTCGAAGTGCCGAATCCGCAACGGCAAAGCGTGGGCCTCATCGAAATTTTGGGCAGTGCTGTCTACAACGATTCGTCGAGCTTGCTGACGATGGGCATGGGCAAAGACATCGCCGGACGACCTGTGGTGAGCGACCTTGGCAAGATGCCACATTGTCTCGTCGCGGGCACGACGGGCTCGGGCAAATCGGTCGGCATCAATCAAATGATCTTGTCGATCTTGTACAAGGCCGAGCCGAAGCAGGTGCGCATGCTTCTGATCGATCCGAAGATGCTGGAACTTTCGATTTACGAGGGCATTCCGCATCTGCTGTGTCCCGTCGTGACGGACATGAAGCTCGCGGCGAACGGTTTGAACTGGTGCGTGAACGAAATGGAGCGACGCTATCGTTTGCTCTCGCACGCGGGCGTGCGCCAGCTCTCAAGCTTCAATCAAAAAGTGCGTGAGGCGCAAGCGCGCGGCATGCCACTCACCAATCCGTTCTCGCTCACACCAGACCAGCCTGAGTCGCTCGAAGAGTTGCCGTTCATCGTCGTGGTGATTGATGAGCTTGCGGACTTGATGATGACGGCTGGCAAGAAAATTGAAGAGCTGATTGCGCGCCTTGCACAGAAGGCGCGCGCTGCGGGCATCCATTTGATCCTGGCCACGCAACGGCCATCGGTGGACGTGATCACCGGGTTGATTAAGGCTAACGTGCCCACGCGCATCGCGTTTCAGGTCGCGAGCAAAATCGACAGCCGCACGATCCTGGATCAGATGGGCGCAGAGGCGCTCCTCGGGCGCGGCGATATGCTGTTCATGCTCGGCGGCACGGGAATTCCGAATCGCGTTCACGGCGCGTTCGTGACTGACGATGAGGTGCATCGCGTGGTCGAGCACTGGAAAGCGCAAGCGCCGCCGCAGTACATCGAAGGCGTGCTTGAAGGTACGGACGCCGAAACACTCAATGAAATTAATGGCGGCGGCGGTCCAAGCGACGGTGAAAAAGATCCGCGTTACGATGAAGCCGTCGCGGCAGTGTTGGAGAGCCGCCAACCGACGATTAGCTACGTGCAGCGTCGATTGCGCATTGGTTACAACGGCGCAGCACGCTTGATCGAAGCGATGGAAAATGCCGGCATCGTGACGCGGCCGAATGCGATGGGCAAGCGTGAAGTGATTGTGCCTAAAAGCAGTGAGTAGTGAGCCGTGGGCAGTGAGCGGTAAATGGTGACGCTCTACTTCCCGTTCGTGGTGACCCTTCGACGGGCTCAGGACTAAAGGCGAGTCGAACCATGAACGCTTTGCCACTGTTTTGTCGTCCGAGAACGCTCACCCCACGTTGAACGAATGAACGTTGCGACGTTCAAACCCCGTATTCCCTTTCGGATTGCCAAGATGAAATTTATTGCTGCGTTGTGTTCGGTGTTGGCGCTAGGCGCGACTGCGGTTCATGCTCAAACCCCCGCCAATGCGCTCACTGATTTCCGCTCTTACACGCGCGACCTGAATGTGCTGTCCGGCGGTTTCACTCAAGAAGTGCGCGACAAGAACGGCCGCGTGAGCCGCCAGTCGACGGGCACCTTCGCCATCGCGCGTCCGGGGAAATTTCGCTTCGTCTATGAAAAGCCGTACAAACAAACGATCGTCAGCGACGGCACGACGGTGTGGCTCTACGACGAAGATTTGAACCAAGTCACAATCAAGAAGCTCGGCGACACGATCAACGAACAGCCGCTCGCGCTCCTATTGGACCCCACAGCGTCTGACAAATTGTTCGAGCTCAAAGCGCTGGAATCGGCAGGTTCCATCGGCTACGTCGAAGCGAAATCGAAGAAGGTGGACGCTGCGTTTAGCGACCTGCGCGTGGCCATCGTTGCGCTGCAACCGCGCGAATTGTCGTGGCGCGACGCGCTGCAAAACGCCAATACGATTCGCTTCACCGATCTCGTCAAAAACGGCAAACTCGCTGCAGACGCATTCGCGTTTACGCCGCCCAAAGGCGCGGACGTCCTCAAGCAATAGCTCCCCAACAGCTTTTGGCGGTTAACGACCGGCTGCCGGTCGTTACGGCGACTTTTTCATCTTAGTCGATAAGTGCAGTTTTGCGGCGCAAACGGCCACCCAGCAGTCGCTAGCGCTAAATAGCTGTAACGAAGGCTTCGACGCACACATCATCGTGAAATGGGGGGGCGGCGTTGGCCGCGATGGGCGAGGCCAAGCGCTGCCATGTTCGCGCCCACAATGTCACTCGCACCGCGTGCGGTCGCGCTGCCGCTAGCATTACTCCATGACCACTACTGCCCCTCTCGCCGAACGCCTGCGCCCGAAAACCATCGCGGACGTCGTCGGCCAGCGTCATCTGCTTGGCGAGGGGAAACCGCTCGCCAACGCGATCAAAGCAGGCGTGCCGCACTCGATGATCTTTTGGGGGCCGCCGGGCGTTGGCAAGACAACGCTCGCGCGACTGCTCGCCGAAGCGTTCGACGCCGAAATGATCGGACTCTCGGCAGTGATGGCGGGCGTCAAAGACATTCGCGAAGCCATCGAGCGCGCGCAACTCACGCGCGACCAGTTCGGCCGCCGCACCATCATGTTTGTGGACGAGGTGCATCGCTTCAATAAGTCACAGCAAGACGCGTTTCTGCCGCACGTCGAATCGGGCCTTTTCACTTTCATCGGTGCCACGACAGAAAACCCATCGTTCGAAGTGAACTCCGCGCTTCTCTCGCGCGCGCAGGTCTACGTGCTCGAATCACTCGACACTGAAGCACTGCAAACGCTCCTGAGCCGCGCGCTACCGATGCTCGACGCGACTTACACCATCGAAGCGGACGCGCAGCAATTGCTCATCGACTATGCTGACGGCGACGGCCGGCGCTTCTTGAACACCATCGAGCAACTAGACGCTGCTTCGCGCGCCGGCAAAGTCGCGCAAATCACCGTCGACGTCGTCAAAGGCTCGATCACACGCGCCCGCGCACGATTCGACAAAGGCGGCGAACAGTTTTACGACCTCATCAGCGCGCTGCACAAAAGCGTGCGCGGCTCCGACCCCGACGCGTCGCTCTACTGGTTTTGCCGCATCCTAGAAGGCGGCACTGATCCGCTCTACCTGGGCCGGCGCATGATCCGCATGGCCAGCGAAGACATCGGCCTCGCCGACCCGCGCGCGCTGGAAATCACGCTCTCCGCCGTCGCCGCGTTCGAGCGCTTGGGCTCGCCTGAGGGCGAACTCGCGCTCGCGGAAGCCTGCGTGTTTCTAGCCGTCGCCGCCAAGAGCAACGCGGTCTACAAAGCCTACAAAAAAGCCCGCATCGCCGCCGCTGAAAGCGGCACTCGCCCGGTCCCGCTGCGCCTAAGAAATGCGCCCACCAAGCTCATGAAAAACCTAGGCTACGGCGACGGTTACCGCTACGCCCACGACGAAGAAGGTGGCTATGCAGCTGGTGAAACCTACTTCCCGGACGACATGAAAGCACAGCGGTTTTACGCGCCAGTGGATCGCGGAATGGAGGCGAAGATCAAGGAAAAGCTGGACGGCCTTCGCGTGCGAAATGGCAAGTAACGTCGAGCGACTAAGACAATTCGTATTCGGGTTTCCTTGATTTAATCGCATGGGCACGGATCTTCCCGCAGGTATGATCTTCCTAGCTTTGCGCCCGAGCGCGCTCCCTCTTTACCCTTGGAATTTGCACCATGCAATTTTTTCGCTTTGCATTTACGTTGGCCGTGACTTTGCTGCTTGCAGCGAGCGCGCGTGATTCGAGTGCAGTGACGCCGAAAATCGCCAGCGGAGAGGCACATTCCTGCGCTCTCACTTCGGCCGGGGGAATCAAGTGCTGGGGGTGGGGCTATTGGGGACAGTTGGGCACGAACACCACGGCGACATTGGGGCCGGCCACCGACGTGGCCGCTGGCGGCGGTCACACGTGCGCAATCTTGGTCGGCGGCACGATAAAGTGTTGGGGTGCAAACTATTCACATCAGCTTGGGGATGGCACCATATTTCCGTCGCAGGTTCCGGTTGCGGTGCTTGGTCTTTCCGCACAGGCTGTAAAGGTCGCTGCTGGAACGGGCCACACGTGTGCACTTTTGGTGTCTGGCGGCCTGCAGTGCTGGGGGGCGAACGCATACGGGCAACTAGGGGATGGAACAACAACACCGGGCGTATCCCCAGTTTCGGTCATCAACCTTCCTGGCCCCGTCATTGAGGTCGCGGCGGGGTACTCGTCGACATGCGCCATCATCCAAGGCGGCGACGTCTATTGCTGGGGGCTCGCGACGCATGCCGACGGATCTCAAACGCCCGGGCTTGTGGGCGAAACCGGGCTCCATGCAGTGAAAATTGGCCACACGCAAAATCGTGCGTGCGTGGTGACGGACTCCTCGGCGGTGAAGTGCTCTAGCGTTGGCAACCTGTTTGAAGTGGTTGCGGGGCTCGAAACAGGTGTGGCTGATCTGACCATCGGAAACAACCACGCGTGCGCGCTAATGATTACCGGTGCGATTAGCTGCTGGGGGAGCGGTGATTCTGGTCAATTGGGTGATGGGTCGAACGCGTACAACTTGCCTTTGACGGTGCTTCCGTCTTCACCGGCTGGTGTTGTCTCTTTGGCGGCAGGCTGGGCGCACACGTGCGCGCTCACTGTTTTCGGTTCGGTCAAGTGCTGGGGCGATGCGCGTGAAGGCCAGTCAGGCGGAGGTGGCACAGAGGTCGCGTACTCGGCAACGCCAGGGCCAGTGCTGGGTCTAGCCGCTGCGGCAGTGTCTGTTGACACTCGCGAAGGTGTGTCCTGCGCATCACTGGCGAATGGCGCTGCCGCTTGTTGGGGGCGCAATGGACACGGACAGCTTGGGGATGGCACAACTGTAAATCGGTGGACCGCCAATCCCGTTGCAGCGCCTGCCGGCGGTCTCGTAGGGGTGAGCGTGGGCGGCGGACACACTTGCGGCATTGGCAATACCGGCACTGTGTATTGTTGGGGCTCAAATTTGGTTGGCGCGCTCGGCGATGCCACCACGACTGACAGGTTCACGCCTACCGCAATTGCAGGCGCGCCGTTCGTAGCGCAGGAAGTTGGAACAGGCGGTTATTTCACATGCGCGCGTTCGGCGTCTGAAGTCTATTGCTGGGGGTCTGGCTCGTCGGGGCAGTTGGGAAATGCCGCATACTCGAGTTCACTGGTTCCTGTTCCTGTCACTGGGACGTCCGGAACGGTCACGTCCTTGTCAGTTGGCATGTCGCACGCGTGCGCTGTCGTGAACGGCGGTGTCAAGTGTTGGGGTGACAATTCGGGCGGCCTCCTCGGCGATGGGACTACCACTGTTACACAGGTTCCGGTGCAGCCGACCGGGCTAAGTTCTGGGGTTCGCAAGGTGATTGTTGGATACACGGCGACCTGCGCGACACTTGACGCGGGAGGCGCGGTGTGTTGGGGTGGTAACGCCAGTGGCGAACTGGGGACGGGGAACAATTCCGGCGCCCTCTCACCGGTCGCGGCGCCCTTCGTTCCGCCTACGGTATCCGACATCGTTGTAATGAACGGAAAGACCTGCGCGCTCGCCAGTGGTCACGTGACTTGCTGGGGGAATTTGGGTGACGGTACTTCGTTCGCGAATAGCCAGCCAGCAAGCATCTCCGGCATGCCGACGGATGTTGTGGCGTTCGGCGGACGTGGTGACACACTCTGCGCAGTGCGTACCGGTGGCGCTGTAGTGTGCCGTGGGTCAAACCAGTCGGGCCAGCTTGGTCGTGGTGTTGCTGACTATCGACCGCTTCCTACGATTCCGGTGCCGAACCTGAATGTGTGGGGCGAGATGCAGCTGACCGTCGCGGCAGGTCAACATTTAGCGGCAGCTCCGCTAACGCTTTCTTCGTTCCTTCCGGGGCCTTCGTCGACGGGAACGGTGACATTTCGGATTGACGGCGCTGACGCAGTCGGGTGCGTGGCAGTGTCAGTGTCCGGTTCGACAGTGAGTTGCACCACGAGCACTCCTGCAGCCGGTAACCATACTGTTTTGGCGATGTATAGCGGTGACGTTAATCACGCAGCATTGAGCGCGACAGCAAGCTTCTCGTCAACGGGGTCAGCTGTCGCCGCTATTACCTCATCAAGCACTAGTTTGCTCGTCCGCGGCCAGTCGAAAACTGTGTCCGTGACGCTCACCGGAGCAAGCGGCGTTCCTGCAGGAAGTGTGTCTGTCAGCGGTGCTGGAGCCTCGTGCAGCATCACGCTCACCGCGGGAACGGGTCAATGTGTACTGACGCCAACACAATTAGGCCTAGATCAGGCGCTCACCATTAGTTTTCCCGGCGACACTAACTACCAACCAGGCACAGGTTCATCGTCAGTAAGCGTCGTGTCTGCCCTCGATTTCGATGCCAACGGATCGACTGATGCCGCGGGCGATGGCATCCTGCTTGTTCGTTATTTGCTAGGGCTGCGGGGTACCGCGCTGACGCAAGGGCTGGTCTCACCCACCGCCAAGCGCTTGACGCCGGAAGCAATCGCTACATATCTGGCCTCGCGGCCATTTGATTGGGACGCCGACTTAGATGGTCGTGTACTCCCATTAACCGATGGCTTGCTCGTTACTCGGTATTTGCTGGGATTACGCGGCGCCGCTTTGACACAAGGCGCGATTGGTCCGAACGCGTTTCGCACCGCACCAGCAAACATTGAGGCATACCTGTATCAGTATGATCATTGATGATTGCGGACACCGCGAGGACATGCTTAGGTCTTCGATGCAGCTCTCCACGACTGTTGGTCGTCGCGACGCCGTTCGCGCGTTACATGCGAGAACGTTCCACATAGAATCGTCTGGTCAACACAGGCTCGACGGGCAGGACTAATAAACATGAAGAATCAGGCGATGCGCGGAGCGCTGCGCATCCTTAACGCGTGTGCAGTCTTCGCGGTGATGAGTCTGTTTGCCACCAGCGCCAACGCGGATTCGGACCGGGTTTCGTTTGGGGGTAACCAGGCATGTGTTGTTCAACAAACCGGGCAAATCAAATGTTGGCCATTTGCCGCCAGCGTTTTCGCGCCGCCACCGACGCCTGCCATTAGCGCAGCGGCCGGTGTAGCTGTGGGGTATGCGCACACATGTTTTACGAGCACAGCCGGAGCAGCCGCGTGCTGGGGAAACAATGCAGCGGGGCAGCTAGGCACCGGCGATTACACGGATAGCGCTGTCCCGATGCCGGTGGTGGGATTGTCGTCTGGAGTAAGTCGCACAGTTGCTGCGTCGTTCACTTCATGTGCCTTGCTTCAGTCTGGCACGGTAAAGTGTTGGGGAAACAACGGTTTCGGGCAGTTTGGCGACGGGACAACCACTTCAAGCAATCTGCCAGTGGACGTCGTAGGTTTGCCAACCCCGGTCTTAAGGTTGAGCGCGCATGATTCGGGGGCGTGTGCGTTATTGACCGGGGGCGAGATCTGGTGTTGGGGCTGGGGCCGATATCTTCCCTCGGGTACGACTCTGTCCCCCGTTTCGGTCGGAGGCTTTGGGTTGGGCGTCGTGGCTATCGCAGCTTCCGAGGCAAGCCTGTGCGTTCTGGATGCTCTAGCACGCGTGCTGTGTAAAGCGGACGGGGACTTTGCGACGGTCCCAGCGCTGCCTGATCAAATCATCGATCTCGTATCCACGTCGCTGGCCACCTGCGCACTTCACATTTCGGGCAGTCTTTACTGTTGGGGCAGGGGCGGGTATGGCATTTTGGGCTCGCAACTGAGCGGCTCCGCTAATGCGGTACTTATGTCGGGCATGCCTTCAGGCATCGTCGGGCTGACAGGTGCCGGGGATGGGCTTTGCGTGACGACCGTATTCGGTGGCGTAAAGTGTTGGGGTCGGAACGTAGACGCGCGATTCGGCGGCTACGGTCTGGAGGTGCCGAGGAATCTTCAAGTCGCACCTACAATTGGCACGTCCGTAGCGGCGTTGCAAGTAGCGACGAGCGAGGCGAGTACTTGCGCGCGCTTTGCCGACGGTACCGCAGGGTGCTGGGGGGCGAACACCGCCGGACAGTTGGGTGATGGGACGAAAGTGCCGCGCTGGTTTGCGCAACCTGGTTTCTCTGGTTTGAGCAACGTCATGCAAATTGCAACGGGTCCGCTCATGTCGTGCGCCGCCCGCAGCGGTGGCGAGGTGTGGTGCAGCGGGCAAGGCATTCCACCCTACGGACCAGACTACTTGACGCCCAGACGCATTGTGCGCGCCGTGGATGCGCAACCGCTTGTTGCTGACGAGGTATCCAACGGATACATCCACAGTTGTGCTCGTAGCGGTGGCGATCTCTGGTGCTGGGGGTGGGGCGGCGCTGTCGAGCCTGGACCGGGAAGCTTTGTTTCTGAAGACGCAGTTCAGATTCAGGGATTTGTCGGCTCAGTGAGCTCAGTGGCCGCGGGCCAATGGAGCACGTGTTTCGTTGCGGATGCGTCGCCCTGGTGTTGGGGAAACAACACCTACGGACAATTGGGCGACGGAGGGACATCGCAGCTCAACGCCCCGTATCGTGTATCAGCAGTCGCCGGCACCACACTTCGGGTTTATCTTGCGCACTACAGCGCTTGCGCGATTGTTCTTGGAGCGCCTGCTCAATGTTGGGGTAGTAACGCTTCGGGACAACTTGACGGCGTGCCTGGCTTCACAAGTACTCCACGAGCCGCCGCTGGACTTCCAATGGAACCTGATGCCTTGGCGCTAGGAGACACGTTTACTTGCGCGCTGAAAACTGGAATTGTGCAATGCATCGGTATGTTTGACGGGACAGCTTCCGGCTTGGCGAGTATCGTAAGTCAGATGCCTTCAGACATCGTGTCCATCGCAGCGACGAATTTCAGGTTGTGCGCCGTTCGCGCAACGGGAGTCATTCTGTGCGTCGGGGACAACGAATTAGGGCAACTCGGGCAGGGGACCGCCGGATATCGCCCAGAGCCCTATGCGTTCGTCCCCGAAATCAACCTTTGGGGCGACGCCGCCGTGGTTGCAAGTGCTGCGCCGTACGCGGCGGGTGATCCACTGACGCTGACGGCGACGTTGCCCGGTCCGTCGGTAAGCGGCAGCGTCGCGTTCAAGGTAGACGGCGGAGTGGTTCCAGGATGCGTTGCAGTGCCAGTTTTGGCACAGTCGGCGACCTGCACGACCACCGTTCCGTTGCCAGGCACAAAGACAATCACGGTTGAATACTCTGGCGATTCGAACCATCCTGCGCTGTCTGCTCAGAAAGTGATTCAGGTGACCGGCGGCGTTGCGGTCACAACGACAATGAGCGTTGCACCGTTGATTGTTAAAGGGCAAACAACGCCAATCGTTGTGCAGGTCACCGGCGCATCTGGGACGGCGACGGGCTCGGTAACCATTACAGGGACGGGCGTGAATTGCACGGTCACTCTGGTGGCCGGTCTAGGGCAATGCAATCTGGTCGCGAATACGCTTGGCGTCGGCGTTGCGCTGACTGCCTCGTACCTCGGCGACAGCACTTATCGACCGATGTCGGCGTTGGGTGTGCTCAACGTCGTCGCGGCATTTGACGCAAATGCCGACGGCGTCCGTGATGCACGTGACGGCCTTATCCTCGCTCGTTACTTGCTTGGAATTCGTGGGACTGCGTTGCTTGACGGCATCAACAACACGGGAGCATTGCGTCCGACAGTCGGTGCTGTCGCCACGTATCTCGATTCTGTTAAGAACTTGCTCGATATCGACTTGGATGGACGATGGCTCCCCACCACGGATGGTGTGCTTGTCCATCGCTATCTGCTCGGCCTTCGCGGCACCGCCCTGACGGCAGGCGCGATCGGTAACAACGCGTTCCGTACTGCTCCTGCGCTCATCGAGGCCTACATTCGAAACTTCGCCGACTAATCGCGTGACGTTGACAACGACGCTCAGTAACCGGCCTCCCATTGTGGAGACCGAACAGCGTTCGCGCGCTTGTAGCAGCCGGGTTCCTCGCGCGTGACACGTGGCCAAGCCTCTAATCGTCGCGGCGTGATCGCGATGACTGGCGCTATGGCGTCGTTCGTGGTGAACGATGCGTTGGTGAAATACGTGAGCCAATCGCTTGCCGGTGCGCAGCTCATTTTCATTCGCGGTCTCTGCGCGACGGTATTGCTCGTTGCGATTGCGCATGCGATGGGCTTGCTGCGTGGCCCGGGTGCGCGTGCTCGGGAAATTCTTCACCGCCCGGTGATGATTCGGTCGATGTTGGATGCGTCGGCGACTTTGGTGTATTTGACGGCGCTGTTTCATCTCCCGTTGGCGAACGCAACTGCTATCAACATGGCGACGCCGCTTTTCATTGCACTGCTGGCTGTGTTGTGGATGGGTGAGCGCATCGGCCCCGCTCGTTGGTTCGCGATTGCGCTTGGCTTTGTGGGCGTGCTGTTGATAGTGCAGCCGAAGGCGGATGGGTTTAATGGCTATGCGCTGCTTTGCCTTTTCGGCACGCTGTTGCATGCTTTGCGCGATTTATTTACTCGCAAAATCAACACGGACATGCCCTCGATTCTCATCACTATCGGCACCGCCCTGTCTGTGACTTTGTTAGCAGGCTTGATTTCGATATTGCAAGGATGGAAAGCGGTAACGCCAATGAGCGTTGCGTTGCTTGCTTGCGCATCGGTTTTTTTGAGCGGCGGCTACTTCTTGTTGATCAGCGCGATGCGTTCCGGCGAAATTTCGTTTGTTGCGCCGTTTCGCTACACGGGCTTGTTGATTGCTCTAATCATCGGCTTTGTCGTGTGGAACGAAACGCCCAACGCGCTCGCTTGGGGCGGGATTGCGCTGCTGGCGGGCGCGGGCCTTTACATGTTGCATAGCGAACGCTCGCGCAGCCGCGCCTCGGCCGCGCTCGCGGCCGCGCCGGAGTAGCCGCGGACGACCGTACGGCGCTCGACTCTTGAAAAGCGCCAATTCGGCCCGATGTAACGCGCAATGCTGCGCAAAGTCGCGGCGATCGTTTCGTTACGTTGACCCCAGAAGATCCATCAAATCATGAGCAAACAAACTCTTTCCTTCCAAGCCGAAGTTGCGCAACTACTGCACCTCGTTACGCATTCGTTGTACTCGAACAAAGAAATTTTTCTGCGCGAATTGATTTCGAACGCGTCCGACGCCTGCGACAAGCTCCGCTTTGAGGCGTTGGCCAACGGTGCATTGTGGGAGGACTCGCCGACGCTTGAGGTGCGCGTCTCGTTCGATAAAGACGCGAAAACATTGACCATTGCCGATAACGGCATAGGAATGTCAGAGCAAGAGGCGATCGACAATCTCGGTACGATCGCCAAGAGCGGCACGCGCGATTTCATGAGCAAACTGGAGGCGTCGCAGAAGGCGGACGCGAAGGAGCAGGGCTCATTGATTGGACAGTTTGGTGTGGGCTTTTACTCGGGCTTTATCGTCGCCGACAAGATCACCGTTGAGTCGCGTCGCGCGGGTTTGAAGGCGGACGAAGGTGTGCGCTGGATCAGCGGCGGCACGGGTGACTTTGAAGTTGAAAGCATCACCCGCGAGACGCGCGGCACAAGCATCACGCTGCACCTTCGCGACGACGCGCTCGATTACGCGAACGGCTGGCGCATCAAATCGATCATCAACAAATATTCGGATCACATCTCGCTCCCGATCGTGATGCCAAAAGAAGAGTGGAAAGACGGCGAGGACGGCAAAGACGGAGGCATGGTCGCCACCGGAGAGTGGGAAACCGTGAACAAAGCGAGCGCCTTGTGGACGCGCGCGAAGAAAGACATTACGGCCGAGGAATACACAGAGTTCTACAAACAGATCGCACACGACAGCGAAGCGCCGCTGGCATGGAGCCACAACCGCGTTGAAGGCGCAACCGAGTACACGCAGCTTCTCTACATACCGACGAAGGCGCCGCACGACCTATGGAACCGTGACAAGAAAGCGGGCATCAAGCTCTACGTGAAACGCGTCTTCATCATGGACGAAGCCGAGGCACTGATGCCCGCGTATCTTCGCTTCGTAAAGGGCGTGGTGGACTCGGCGGATTTGCCGCTAAATGTCTCGCGCGAATTGCTGCAAGAAAGTCGCGACGTGAAATCCATTCGCGAAGGCAATACGCGTCGTGTTTTGACGATGCTTGATGATTTGGCGACGAGTGGCGACGAGGCCGAAAAGGCGAAGTACGCGAGCTTTTACGGTGAGTTCGGAGCAGTGCTCAAAGAGGGCTTGGGCGAAGACTTTGGCAATCGCGAAAAACTTTCGAAGCTGTTGCGTTTCGCGTCGACGACGAGCGACACGGCAAGCGTGAGCTTCGCCGACTACAAAGCGCGCATGAAGGAAGGTCAAGACGCGATCTACTACATCACCGCCGACACGCTCGCAGCCGCGAAGAGCAGCCCGCAGCTTGAGCTCTTCAAGAAAAAAGGCATCGAAGTTTTGCTCATGACGGATCGTGTCGACGAATGGGCGCTAGGCTTCATGCAGGACTTCGACGGCACGCCGTTGCAATCGGTCGCCAAGGGCGCGGTAGATCTCGGCAAGCTGCAAGACGAAACCGAGAAGAAAGCCGCCGAGGAAGCCGCTGAGTCGTTCAAGCCCACGCTCGAGAGACTGAAAACCACACTCAAAGACAAGGCCGAAGACGTGCGTGTAACCACGCGTCTCGTCGACTCTGCGGCGTGCTTGGTGGTGCAGGATCACGGCATGTCCACGCAGCTCGCGCGCATGCTCAAACAGGCGGGGCAGCAAGCGCCGGATACAAAGCCGATTCTTGAAGTGAACGCCGATCATCCGCTCGTGAAAAAGCTCGTTGATTCTGCGCATTTCGACGACCTCGCGCACATTCTGTTTGATCAAGCGTTGCTTGCCGAAGGCGGGCTGCCCGATGATCCTGCGGCGTACGTCAAGCGGGTGAATGCGCTGATCAGCGCTTAGCGACGCATCGATGAGTTCGCTGCGCCTCGCCCCATACGAGGAAGCAGCGAGATCCATCCGCGCCGATTGAACGCTGCTTATGCGTCTCAGACGCAGTTGAAAGGTCGGCGCGGGCTTGGTGCGCGTCGTCACATACTTGGAACGACTGTGGCTGCGGGTTTGCGCGCAACGATGTAGGGGCGCACATCTCGACCCCGTGTGCCGTGGCGTTCCACGTTTACGATGGTCAGGCCTTGCCGCTGCATAGCAGCTAGCAAATCTCTTTCACCTAAATTCTGAACCGTAGGCGCTTTACCGAAGAGCCGGGCGAGAGGAACCGCGACATTGGGAATGAGCCAGTTCATTTCGCGTAGGCAAGGTGTTTTCGATATCAAGAGTCCACCTGGCCGCAGCGCCGCTGAGCAGCCTGCGATCATGTCGTCAACATCGTCGGCTAGGTGCAAGACGTTGAAGGCGAGTACTCGGTCATATTGCTTACCGACCTCTGCGGGCGAAGCCTCCGCGTCTGCAACTGAAAACTGTAGTCGTGCATTGGGTGAGGCGGCTAGCTTTTTTCTGGCGATTGAAATCATTTCGGTTGACACGTCGGTCGCCCGGTAACTGCTGCAATACGTCGCGAGGCGCAGCGCGGAGCTGCCTGTTCCGCAGCCAACTTCCAGCACATCGTAGGATGGCCCGAGGTAGTTGATGGTTCGCGCAACGCTTTGCTCGTAACCTGGAAGGTCGGCAATCTGGCTCGCTGCATACTTGCTTGCCGAACGATCCCAAAAGCGCGCCTTGCGCGCGTTGAGCCAGTCGGATTCTCCTTGCGAGGTGGCGACGAGTCTTCCAGTTGGATCCGTGGGCGTTGAAATTGGCATGTAACGTTCCTTTGATGCGGTTTCGAGGCGTGTCGCGCACACCATGTCCGATATGATAAGTTTGCAAAAGGGAATCGATAACATCCTAAAACGCACTACGATCATACAAAAACGCATGGAATGGAATCACCTCAGAGCGTTTCTTGAAACGGCTCAAACCGGCTCGCTCTCGGCGGCCGCACGCCGGCTTGAGTTGAGTCAGCCCACACTCGGCCGGCAAGTCGACGCGCTAGAGCGGCAGCTGGGAATCACCTTGTTTGAGCGTGTGGGGCGCCATTTGCAGGTGACCGATGCTGGCCTTGCGCTTCTGGAGCACGCGCGCACGATGGGCGCGGCGGCAGACGAGTTGTCGCTTGCGGCAACAGGCCAAACGCAGGCGGTCGAGGGGCTCGTTTCAATCTCGGCGACCGACGTCGTTGCCGCATACATTTTGCCGCCTATCGTTGCGCGCCTTCAGACGGAGGCACCCGGGATCGTAGTGGAGATTGTCTCGTCTAACGCTATCGCGGATTTGCGCCGTCGTGAGGCCGACATCGCTATTCGGCACGTACGACCAGAGCAGCCCGAACTCATTGGGCGGCTCGTACGTGAAGTCACGGCCAGTTTTTTTGCGTCCGAAGCTTGGGTGGCTCGGTACGGTCATCCGCGCACGGCCGCAGAGGCTGCGACGCATCGGTTTATTGGCGCAGATCGAACGGGTGGGTTTCTTGAGTACGCCCGTGCACATGGTCTGCCACTCAACGAAGCCAACTTTTCTGCCGTTAGCGAGAATTCAGTGGTTAACTGGCAATTAGTACAACACGGCCTCGGCATCGGCGTCATGATGGACGAAATCGCTGCCGGCACGCGCAACGTTGTTCGCGTCCTCGATGACGTGCCGCCTGTGCGTTTTCCGATCTGGCTGGTCACCCACCGCGAATTGCGCACTGCCCGACGAATTCGCGTCGTTTTTGATCGGCTGGCGGTCGCGCTGGGATCGTCTTAGAAGAATGTGCCCTTCACCCAACCGCCACCTTTGTCCACCCCGCTTCCAGGGGATCACATGCTGAAATTTGATAACCGTTTTTTGGGTCTACTTCCGGGCGATGCCCATTCTTCTAACCAATCACGTCAAGTGCATGGCGCGTTTTGGTCACGTGTCACTCCGACGCCGGTCGTTGCGCCACAGTTGATTGCGTATTCATCTGAAGTCGCACTGATGCTCGGTGTGAGCGAGGCGGAAATGCATGCCCCGGAAATGATTGCTGCGCTTTCGGGGAACGGTGTGTTACATGGAATGGAGACCTACGCCACTGTGTATGGCGGACATCAGTTTGGCAATTGGGCAGGGCAATTGGGTGATGGTCGCGCGATCTTGCTGGGCGAAGCAGTGACTTCGAATGGCCGCTTTGAAATGCAACTCAAAGGCGCCGGACGCACACCGTTTTCGCGCGGTGCCGATGGTCGTGCGGTGTTGCGTTCTTCGATTCGCGAGTATCTGTGTTCTGAAGCGATGCACCATCTTGGCGTTCCGACGACGCGTGCGCTGTCGCTCGTGCTCACCGGGGACCAAGTAGAGCGCGACATGTTCTACGACGGCAATGCCGCGCTTGAGCCCGGCGCGATTGTGTGCCGTGTTGCGCCGACATTTATTCGGTTCGGCCACTTCGAATTGTTCGCTTCGCGCAACGAAACCGCGCTTCTGCGTCAGCTCGTAGATTTCACGATTACGCATTATTTTCCCGACATTGCAAAAGGGTACACAGACGAGAACGAGCGCATTCTTGCTTGGTTTGGAGACGTGTGCGAGCGCACAGCTAAGCTCATCGCCGATTGGATGCGCGTGGGGTTTGTGCATGGTGTGATGAACACTGACAATCTGTCGATCCTCGGTCTGACCATTGACTACGGTCCCTACGGTTGGGTCGACGACTTTGATCCGGGCTGGACGCCCAACACGACTGACGCTGGCGGCAAGCGCTACTGCTTTGGTCGCCAACCGGGCATCGCGCAGTGGAACCTCGCGCGGCTTGGCGACGCGCTGTCTACGCTCGGCATCGACCCCGCTTCGTTAAAGGCCGCGCTCGAAAAGTACGAGACGGCATACGGCGTTGCGATCAACCGTGTGTACTCCGAAAAATTCGGGCTGTACCAATGGCAGGACGCTGAAGGCGATGTGATGGACGCGGCATTCGCGTTGCTTATGGAAAGTGAAATCGACATGACGATTTTCTTTCGTGCGTTGGCGACGGCCGAAAGCACCGAAGCACTGCAAAACGCCTTCTACCTCGATGGCCAATGGCAGCAAGCACGTGAAAAGTGGACCGCGTGGTTTGCGCGTTATGCCGCGCTCGTCGCCGAGCAAAACCCAACGTTCGAGCAGCAGACCGCGCGCGTCAGTCGCATGAACGCGGCAAACCCGAAATACGTATTGCGCAACTATCTCGCGCAGCAAGCCATCGACGCCGCGCATGCGGGGGATTACTCAAAAATCGCGGAACTGCTAGGCGTAATGCGTAAGCCTTACGACGATCAACCGGGTCGCGAAATTTACGCCGACAAACGCCCTGATTGGGCACGCACGAAGGCCGGGTGCTCGATGTTGTCGTGCAGCTCTTAGTGCCACGCGCCTAACCGGCAGACGACGACTTGGCGTCGCTCCGTGCGCCGGAGAAGCGCGACCGAGTTCGCGCCTCCCAGCGTGTCAATCCTTGTCGAAATCGCTGCCACGCCCGCCGAGTCCGCCGCGCTTGACGCCCGCTTTTGTACTCTTTGGTTTGCGTTGCGCGCCCGATCTTGCGGCGGCGCGAGCGCCCGAGTTCATGGACTGTTTTGAGGTGTCTGCAAATGTCGAACCGGTGCCCTTGAGGGTCATTGTTGCTGCGGCCCACAGCAACAAACAGCCGACTAATGCGAAGAGCCCGACGAACACCAGCGCGACCATTTCTTTCTGCGGCTCTCGCGCCACCATCATAAACATCGGCAACGTGAATCCGCTCCACGCGGCGCCAAAGCCCCAGATGCCCACGGCGTCGAAAAGATTGCGGTAATAGGGCAGATTTGCGAGCGCGCCTAGCGCGCCTGCGATGCCCGCGAGCGCTATCAACCCGAAGCCCAACGCCATCGGAAGGCGCGGCGCGAGCGCGGCGAGGGGCAGGTCGCGCGAAACAACTGCGATTGCGGGCTTACGAGGACTGACCCAAATTGTTACGGGTTTGCCGTCGCGTTGTGCGTCCTCCAAGTGTTTCGAAACGGCGGCGTTGGCCGGTTCATCGAGTTCGTCCTCGTCCAGCACCGTCAGGCGTTCCGCCACATACTGTTTGCCGCCCAACTCATAGCGCACAGCGCGCCAGCTATAGCTGGAGCCATCACCAGCCTTCGCGGTTTGCGTCACCACGACACCGGTAACGGATTGGTAGTCCGTCGCAACGCGCCAATTTCCGACGGCCACCGCAATCGGCTTCACGGCGAAGATCCACCCGGTGATGGCAAATAGCGTCGCCATTGTCACCCAGAGTAGCGTCGCGAGAATACGTTTGGACCAAGAGGCGTGCGGAGAGGCGATTGCGTCATTCATGGATGCATCATACGTAATTGATGTGGTGGGGATATATAGCTTTTGGCCACAAGCGACAGCTAGACGGTCGATGCACCTATTTTTGTCTATAAGTCGACTGTAGTAAAAAAATGCGCGAAAGGACCGCCTACCGGTCGATTCAACCAAAAAGCCATTAACGGAAGCAACACCGGTTTTTTCGCTGCATCGCCGAAAGAACAGTGATAATCAAAAGACGATTTTTTGTATCAGGTGACGCCATGTTTGAACGCTCTTTCGCACTCGCAGCCGCGTTGCTCGCAGGCATTAGCTTTGCGGGCGCTGCGCATGCTCAGCAAAAAGTATCCTTCCAAACCAACTGGTTCGCGCAAGCGGAACACGGCGGTTTGTATCAAGCGCTCGCGGAAGGCACGTTCAAGAAATACGGCCTCGACGTCACGATCAAAATGGGGGGCCCGCAGCTAAACGGTCTGCAGCTCCTTGCGGCTGGAAACGTGGACATTTTCATGGGCTTTGACATCCAGAACTACAAAGCCTGGGAGCAGGGCGTGCAGGCCGTGAGCGTCGGCACGTTTTTCCAGAAGGACCCAATCGTTGTTATCGCCCACGACGACGTCAAGACATTCGCGGATCTAAAGGGCAAGACGATCCTAGTGTCGACCGATGGCCAGACCAATTGGTGGCCGTGGGCGAAAGCAAAGTATGGATTCAAAGACGAGCAAACGCGGCCCTACACGTTCAACGTTCAACCGTTCGTCGCGAACAAGAACGCAGCGCAGCAGGGGTACTTAACCTCGGAAACGCTCGCGGTGCAAAAGGCCGGGATCAAGGACGCGAAGGTCTTCTTGCTCGCAGACTTGGGCTATCCGCCGTACACCGAGACGATCACCGTACTCAAGAAAACTATCGACAGCAATCCGAAGATGATCGAAGCGTTCGTGAAGGCCTCGGCCGAAGGTTGGAAGAGTTACTTGAAGAATCCCGCACCCGCGAACGCGCTCATCAAGAAGGATAATCCTGCGATGACGGACGAACTGCTCGCGTACGGTCTCGCGAAGATCAAGGAAATGGGCATCGTTGATGGTGGGGACGCCGCGAAGCTCGGGATCGGCATCATCACCGAAGCGCGGATGAAACAAACGTGGGACATGATGGTCGCGAACAAATTGATCGACACAACGAAGGTAAAGTTCACCGACGCGTGGACTGATCGGTTCGTGAAGGATTCGAAGGTGATGCCTTAGCGCGCCCTGCGTTGCAACCTTGCGTGATATGTTGACGACGGCCGCGCCTGCGGTCGAAATTCTCGGCGCCGAGAAGACGTACTCGAGCGGTACGCGCGCCTTGTTGCCTGTGAACTTAGCGGTGCATCGTGGCGAAGTGGTGACACTTCTCGGGCCTTCAGGCTGCGGGAAAAGCACGCTCCTGAATATGATCGCCGGATTGCTGTCGCCCAGTGCGGGCGAGGTGCGAGTCTGGGGTAACGTCCGTGGCACTGGCGCCGCACCCGCGGCGAGCGGCGTGTCGTTCGTGTTTCAAGAAGCAACGCTAATGCCTTGGGCGCGTGTGGCGGCCAATGTGCGCTTGCCGTTGGACTTGCAAGGCGTTGCGCGAGAGGAAGCGGACGCACGCGTGAGCGATGCGCTGCGACTGGTGGGTTTGGAAAAGTTCGCCCAGGCTTATCCACGCGAGCTTTCAGGCGGTATGCAAATGCGTTCGTCCATCGCGCGCAGCTTGGTCACAGAGCCGACGTTATTGCTGATGGATGAGCCTTTCGGCGCACTCGACGAGATCACGCGCAATCGGCTCGACGACGAGCTCCTGCGCCTGCGTCGGCAACGTGACTTAACCGTCGTTTTCGTCACGCACTCGATTCACGAAGCGGTCTACTTGTCGGACCGCGTCGTGGTGATGACAGCGCGCCCCGGTCGCGTGGTTGATGAACTGGCGATCGCGCCGTCTGTGCCGCGTGATGACGCGTTTCGCGTCTCTACTGAATTCGCGACGTATGCAAAACGCCTGCAAGACGCGCTCTTGGCGGCGTCGACTAATGCTGATGAGGCGTTGGCATGAAGCGCTTTTTACCGCCTACTATCGTCGCGATTGTGTTGCTCGGTTTGTGGCAGTGGTGGGTGACTGCGTTCGAGATTCCGGTCTTTCTGGTGCCCAGCCCGGTGCGGATTGCGCAGACGTTGGTGGCCGATTGGGCGCTCTTGAGTGGCGCGTTGATGGTCACGTTGAAGGTGACGTTTCTGAGTCTCGTTTGCTCTGTTGTTCTAGGTGTTGCCGTGGCGTTCGCGCTTGTGCAGAGCCGCTGGATTGAGACCGCGTTTTTTCCTTACGCCGTGCTACTGCAGGTCACGCCGATTGTCGCGATCGCGCCACTCATCATCATCTGGGTACAGAGCCCCACGCTCTCGCTCGTGATCTGCGCCACCATTGTCGCCATCTTCCCAATCATCGCCAACACTACGCTCGGCCTGCGCAGCGTCAACCCGGGCCTTGTAAGTCTCTTTCGGATGAACGGCGCTTCTCGCTGGCAGACGCTTATTCGCCTGCGTGTGCCGAGCGCGCTGCCGTATTTTTTCGGCGGCCTTCGCATCGCGTCGGGCCTGTCGCTGATCGGCGCAGTCGTTGCCGAGTTTGTCGCAGGCACGGGTGGAACGGGTACGGGTTTGGCCTACCAAATTTTGCAAGCGGGATATCAGCTAAACATCCCGCGAATGTTCGCCGCGCTCGCGTTGATCGCTGCGACGGGCGTGCTTCTTTTCGTGCTCATGGGATGGCTGTCGCATCGCGCGCTCGGTGGCTGGCACGAGAGCGCGCGCGCGACAGACAGCGCGTTTTAGTTCCAACTCGCGCAGTGGCGAAACCGTTCAGGCCTCGTTGATAAAACCTCGACACGAAGGCGCGCCGCAGTGACAACGCATATCTGGCGCGCCGCCGCGTACTTTGTAGTCGAGCGACAATTCTTCCCCTGGCGCAATGTCACGCAGACTCACGAAGTGGACGTGCCCATCCGCGACGTTCGCTTCGAGGTTCGGCTCGCACGAATGGTTGATGTACTCGGCGCCGCTACCACCAACGGCACCATCAATCAGCAGGCCGGGCGTCAGCCAAAAAAGGTACAGGTATGGACGAACACTACGGCGCGAAGCTTCGGCGTACGAAATGCGCTCGCCCGTGTACTCAATGACCTGCTGCGCCGCCGGGATGCGCTCGGCAGCGAATACGCCGTAACGATGGATGGCGGAGTCGCGCACTTCGAGCGCAAAACGCGTTGCGTCGGCGGCGATCGCCGGACGCGCGTACGGGCCACCCGGTATCAGTACTTCACGCACAAACGCGGGTGCTTCCGCGAGGTCATACGGAAGGTGAGAAAACGCTGCGGACGCGTCCTCAGCTTGCACAGCACGTCACCACGACGACTTGCCGCCGGGACCGAATCCAGACTTTCCGAAGGGGTCGTTGCCACCTCCGAAGCCACTCTTGCCTGACGGATCGTAGCCGCCCTGTTTGCCGCCAGGCCCGAAGCCCGACTTTCCTCCCGGGCCTGAGCCCGATTTTCCAAACGGATCGTTGCTGCCACCGAAGCCACTTTTGCCTGACGGGCCGTTGCCACTCTGCTTGCCGCCCGGCCCAAAACCGGTCTTGCCGAAAGGGTCGTAGCCCGCCTGCTTGCCACTGGGGCCATACCCTGTTTGCTTACCGCTCGGGTCGTATCCCGTTTGCTTGCCGCTAGGGCCGAAGCCCGTTTTGCCGGACGGATCGGTCTTGCCTTGCGGGCCATAGCCGCCTTTGCCTTGAGGCGCACCCATCGGAGGCAGCGACTGGTTGGGGTACGGGTCGTAGGTCGCCAAGGTTCTAAACGTCGGCCCGCCGGGGTCTACTCGTCCATCTTGCGGGCATCCGTTAGCGCGTTGGAAATTGCGGATCGCGACGGACGTTTTCGGGCCGCACATACCGTCGATTACCAATTCAGGCGCGGGGCCGCCGCGCGACGCCGGCACGCAATCGAGTAGGTATTGCACGACGGCCACGTCGTTTGGCGCATTGCGGCCACCGATGCCGACCGCGCCGGATAGTTGCTTGGGCATGACTGTCTCCTTCGCTACTTTGCCTCTGTAATGACGCAAAGCGTTCGTTCGTTGCGCCATGCGCTTGGCGAATTTGTGGGTAAAATTTCCTGCATGAACAAACCTAACGCCCCTCTAACCACCGCGATCGCGCCGCATGCGCTTCGTGTGGGTGCGTTCGTTCATCAGGGCGCCTTCAGCCGCTCCTCTCGCTCCCGCTAGGCGGGACAATTTTTCTTTCCCCCGTTTTTAGTTCGCGCGCGCGCCGCATCGGCGATCGTGCGCTCGTGTCTTCCCTTTCCAGAATCTACCTTTACGAGTATTCATCATGTTTGACATCAACCTTCTGCGCAACGACCTCGCCGCGACTGCCGAGCGAATGAAGGCGCGCAATTTCATCATCGACACTGCGGCATTTGAGGCTCTCGAAGCAGAGCGCAAAGCGCTGCAAATCCAAACCCAAGAGCTGCAACAACAGCGGAACACGCTAAGCAAAGCCGTTGGCCAAGCCAAGGCCGCGAAAGACGAAACGAAGGCGCAGTCGCTCCTCGCGGAAGTCGCGGCCTTGCCAGAAAAAGTGAAGGCAACCGAAGCCTCGCTCGCCGCGATTCAAGAGCGCGTGAACACGCTGGTAATGACCATGCCCAACGTGCCGCAAGCGGACGTTCCTTCGGGCAAGGACAGCGAAGAGAACGTTGAGCAACGTCGCTGGGGTACGCCACGTGCTTTCGATTTCGAGGTGAAAGACCATGTCGCGCTCGGCGAGGCGCTGGGCTCGAATGCCGGTGCGCAGCTCGATTTCGAAGCGGGCGTGAAGCTCTCTGGCGCGCGCTTCACGGTGATGAAGGCGCAGCTTGCACGCATGCACCGCGCGCTGACCGCGTTCATGTTGGACACGCACGTCAACGAGCATGGCTTCACGGAGTGTTATGTGCCGTACATCGTCAACGCAGAGACGATGACGGGCACGGGACAGTTGCCGAAGTTCGAAGAAGACTTGTTCAAAGTGCCGATGCCTTCGGAAGAAGGCGGCGAAGTGAAGAATCGTTATTTGATTCCCACAGCCGAAGTCTCGCTAACAAACCTTGTGCGCGACACGTTGGTCGACGCTGCGAAACTGCCTATGCGGCTGACGGCGCACACCCCCTGCTTCCGCTCGGAAGCGGGCAGCTACGGACGCGATACGCGCGGCATGATTCGACAGCATCAGTTCGACAAGGTAGAGATGGTCTACATCGCCAAGCCTGAGGAATCGAATGAGTTGCTCGAAGAAATGACGGGCAACGCCGAGAAAATTCTGCAAAAGCTCGGCTTGCCCTATCGCGTAATGCTTTTGTGCACGGGCGACATGGGTTTCACTGCCGCGCGCACGTACGACCTGGAAGTGTGGCTGCCTGCGCAGAACACGTATCGCGAGATTTCGAGCTGCTCGAATTGCGAAGGTTTTCAGGCACGCCGTATGAGCGCGCGCTACAAAAACGCCGCGGGAAAGAACGAGCCGGTTCACACGTTGAACGGGTCGGGCTTGGCCGTGGGGCGTACGCTTGTCGCTATCCTCGAAAATTATCAAAACGCCGATGGCTCGATCACTGTGCCCGAAGCGCTGCGGCCATACATGGGTGGTCTTGAGGTGATTCGGTAGTTCGCGTCGGGCATCACATGGAACGCGTTGACACGATCATCATCGGCGCTGGCGTGGTCGGCCTTGCGGTCGCGCGTGCGCTCGCGCTAGTGGGTCGTGAAGTGATGGTGCTCGAAGCGACAGATGCCATCGGCACCGGTACCAGTTCGCGCAACAGCGAAGTGATTCATGCGGGCATTTACTACGCTGCGGGTTCGCTCAAAGCGCGGCTTTGCGTCGCCGGTAAAGCGTTGCTCTACCGGTACTGCGATGAACGCGGCGTTGCCCACAAGCGTTGCGGGAAGTTGCTGGTTGCTACGAGCGACGACCAAGTGCCGCAATTGCAGTCGATCGTCGACAAGGCCGCCGCGAACGGTGTGAACGACCTCGTTTTGCTCACGAAGCGTGAGGCGCAAGCGATGGAGCCTGACCTCGCGTGTGTCGCCGCGATTCATTCGCCGAGCACCGGCATCGTCGATAGCCACGGCTTGATGCTGAGTTTGCAAGGTGACATGGAAAACGCCGGCGGTATGGTGGCGTTCAACGCGGCGGTCGCTAGCGCCACTGTACGTGGTGACGGCATCGCACTGGTGATGAACGATGGCACTGAATTGCTCGCGGAGCGCGTGGTCAACTGCGCGGGGCTTTACGCGCCCGCGCTCGCAAGCCGCTTCGCCGGTCTCGCTGCTACGCACGTTCCGACGGCGTATTTTGCTAAGGGCAATTACTTCACTTTGTCGGGTCGTTCACCGTTCACGAGACTGATTTATCCGGTGCCGCAAGCAGCGGGGTTGGGCGTACACCTCACGCTCGATCTGGGCGGTCAAGCGAAGTTTGGGCCTGACGTGCAATGGGTTGATTCTGCCGACGACTTATTGGTCGATCCGAAACGGGGTGACGCGTTTTACGCCGAGGTTCGCAAGTATTGGCCTGCACTCGCGGACGGTGCGCTGCAGCTCGGTTACGCCGGTATTCGCCCGAAAATAAATAGCGCGGCCGAGCCTGCACGTGACTTTGTGATCGAGGGGCCTGCTGTGCATGGCGTAAGAGGGCTCGTGAATTTGTTTGGCATCGAGTCGCCGGGTTTGACGAGTTCGCTGGCGATTGGTGATTACGTGTCGGCAATGTTGACGTGAGTGTCTGGTCGCAGCAACGCCTTTTGTCCTGAGCCCGTCGAAGAGCGCTCCTACAAATTTTCGGTTCGTGTAAAGTCGGTCGCATGACAAAGAAAAAGACAGCCCCTGCGGCAGACGCCACCGTTGCCCCCGAAATTCGTCCTGGGCAATCCATTGAGTTGCTCAAGGCGCTGCACATCTTGACCGTCGACGGCAAGATGAATCAGGACTCGCGCCGCAAGTTAAAGCAGGTTTATCACCTCGTACAGTTCATCGAGCCGCTTCTTGCGCAGGTGCTGGCTGAGCGCGGCGGTGTGACGTTGGTCGATCACGGCGCGGGCAAGTCGTATCTCGGTTTCATCCTCTACGACCTGTTTTTCAAAGCGATCGCCGCGCAGTACGCGGGCAATAAAGTGTGGGGCATTGAGACGCGCGCACCGTTGGTCGACGGTGCGGTGAAACTCGCTGAAAAACTAGGCTTTTCGCAGATGGCGTTTCTCAATGCGTCAGTGGCCGATGCCATGACTTCAGACAAATTGCCCGCGCAGGTGGATGTCGTGACAGCGCTTCACGCGTGCGACACGGCAACCGACGATGCGCTGCGTTTCGGACTTCAGAAGCGTGCAAAGTTCATCGTGCTCGTGCCGTGTTGTCAGGCCGAGGTTGCCGCGCACTTGCGCAACGAAAAGGGCGAAACCACCGCGAGCAGGAGCGTAGCCGAGTTGTGGCGACACCCGATTCACACGCGTGAATTCGGCAGCCAAATCACCAACGTGCTGCGCTGCCTCGCGCTCGAAGCCCACGGATACAAAGTGACAGTGACCGAGCTTGTGGGCTGGGAGCATTCGATGAAAAACGAACTCATCATCGCGCAGTTCAAGAACGCTCCGCGCAAAGCGGCTGCCGAGAGACTGGACGAAGTGTTGACCACGTTTGGCTTGCAAGGCATGCGCCACCGCTTTGTCAGCAACGTACCGGTCAGCGCCGTGACCTTGTGAGCGCCGCGAAACATTGAGGTAACACGTCGTTACAAAGGCGCTCGGTTTTACGCAGTTCAGCGCTAAAGTACGCTGCATGAAAACGAAAGCTGATCGATGAGCGCGCAAGACAACAATTTGATCAAAAGTGAGCTTGATCGCCTGCTCGCGAGCGATTTTTTGCGTCGTTCGCCGAGCCACTTGCGCCTGCTGCGTTATTTGGTCGAGCGACGGCTCGCGAACGACGACGGCGCGCTCCGCGAGATGTCGATTGGCATTGAGGTGTTTCAGCGCAACCCGTCGACGTATGACCCCAAGAGCGACCCGATTGTTCGTGTAAACGTGAGTCGGCTACGCGAGCGTTTGGTCAAGCACTACGCCATGTTCGAGACGCCGCCACAGGTGCGCATTGATTTGCCGAAGGGCCGCTACGTTCCCGAGTTCGTCGCGCTTGGCGCGCGACAGCTCGTCGCGCCGCGCTTACTAGTTCTGCCATTCGTCAGCGAGAGTCGCGACGACGCATTTGCGACGCTGCTCTTTGAATCAACGATTGGCGAACTGCAATCGCTCTTGCAATTGGCTGTGCTCGGTTCGCGCTCGGCGCGAGCTGTGGCGGACGACGAGCCGCTTGATTCGGCGCGGCGCGTGAATGCGCAAGCGGTGCTTTCCTCGCGGATCGTGCGCATGGACGACGAACAGCATGTGCACACGATGCTGCTCTCAGCGCCTTACGGCCACATGATGGGAAGTCAGCGTTACTCGCGCTTGCCGAACGAAAGTGACGCCGAGTTCGTCGACCGCGCGAGTCGAAAGATGCGTGACGATTGCGTTCGTGCCCTCGCGGATTTGTTGCCTGGCGAATACAGCGCGCCGGTGCAACGTAAGGGCTTCGCAGGGGTGTCGCGCGAAGCGTCTGATGCGTTTGTGCAGTCGCGACGCGCTGGCGCGCTGGGCACAGCAGACGGACATTTGCAAGCGCGCGCTTTGCTCGAAACCGCAATCGACGCCGCGCCAGATTTCGCAGTGGCGCATGCTGCTCTCGCGGCGACGATGGGCAATTTGTCGATGTACGAACAAGTGACGCCGGACGTTGCATTTCAAATCGGCAGTGCAGCTTCGAAGCGCGCGCTGGAGATTGACCCACTGGAGCCGAGCGCGTACATCAATCTCGCCGCCGACAAGATTTACTACGAATACGATTTTCCTGCGGCGCGGGCACTGCTGCTTGAAGCACGTAAGCTCGCCCCGCGCTTGCCGACTGTGCACATGCTCTTCGGCACGGCGGCAGCGTATTGCGGCGAGCTTGAAGAAGCGCTCGGGCATCTCGACGCAGCGCAAGAGGTGGACCCGTTGTTTCCCGCGATCCGGGCGAACCGTGGCGTGGCGTATTACTTCGCGGGCGAGTTCGACGACGCCAATCGCGTGTTTCTCGATTTGCTGACCGAATATCCGCAGCGCACCGCGACGCGCATTTCGCTCGCGAGTTCGCTCACCATGTGCGGCGCATACGAGGCCGCGCGCAACGAGCTCAATGCCGTGATCGAACACGATCCCGAAGAAGCCAGCGCACGCCTCGCGCTCGCGATCCTAACCGCACGTGACGGCGACAAGCGCCAGGCGAAAAAAATCGCCAACGCCGTGCGCAGCAGCAGCGACATCGAACGCACCAATCCTTCTGCGCTCGCGGGCGTTTACGCGCAACTGGGCGAAACGCAAGAGTCCATGAAATGGCTCACACTCGCAGCAGAATCGCACGAAGGCGGTTTCGCCGAAGTGCAGGTCGATCCGCTGCTCGCGCCGCTCGTGAGCGTTGAGTCATTCCATGCGTTGCTGGCTCGATATGGACTGACTGCGCGGCAGAATCGAGCGTAGGGCTGGCATTGCCCTCGGCAATGCACCGAAGTTAAGTGGCACGTAAGTGATTTTTGACACAGATTTCACAGATGAGTCAGTTGATTTACACAGATACTTACGAAGCAGCCGCTATCGCAACGCGCTCGCAAAATCTGTGTTTATCTGTGTAAATCTGTGGCGAAAAATTGTTCGTCTCGCTTAAGTTCGGTAAGTTGGTGCTCGCCCTCGGCAGTGAAATGACTTTATGCTTAAAACGACTGTAGAACGGGGTTAGCAATCATAAAAGTGCGTATGTCGACTAAGTAATAAAATCCCCGGAAATGACCGCCAGTTGGTCGCTAATGCCTAAAAGCTATATATAAGAATTTGCAATCGTAGCGTCAGCGCCCGCAGTTAACATCACGTCCTTGCGGACTAACTTTCCGCCCATTGATCTAGGACACGCACATATGCTGCGCATCAACGAACTCAAGCTTCCGCTCAATCACGTGGAAGCCGCACTGCCCGCCGCCATCATCGCGCGGCTCGGCATCAAACCCCACGAACTCATCCGCTTCACGGTGTTTCGTCGTGGCTACGACTCGCGCAAGAAGGCGGACATTCAACTCGTCTACACGCTCGACGTGGAACTGCGCGAGGGCTCCGAGTTGCCTGTGTTCAAACGCTTCAAGCGCGACCCGCACATCCTCGCGACGCCCGACACCAGCTACAAATTCGTCGCGAACGCCCCCGCGATTGACGCGCACAAACACACGCGCCCTGTCGTGATCGGGTTCGGCCCGTGCGGCATGTTGGCGGCGCTCGTGCTCGCGCAAATGGGACTCAAACCCATCATTCTCGAACGTGGCAAAGCCGTGCGCGAACGCACGAAAGACACGTGGGATCTGTGGCGTAAGCGCGAGCTTCATCCGGAATCAAATGTCCAATTCGGCGAGGGGGGCGCGGGTACGTTCTCCGACGGCAAACTCTGGACGCAGGTGAAAGACCCGAAGCACTACGGCCGCAAGGTGCTCGAAGAGTTTGTGAAGGCTGGCGCGCCGGACGAAATCATGTACGTCAGCAAGCCGCACGTCGGCACCTTCCGGCTCGTGAAAATGGTGGAGCACATGCGCGCCACGATCGAATCACTCGGTGGCGAATTTCGCTTCGTGAGCCGCGTGATTGATGTCGTGATCGACGAACCAGTCGCTGCCGACGGCCGTCGTCAAATGCGCGGCGTGGTGCTGGATAGTGGCGAGCGCATTGCCTCCGATCACGTCGTCCTGGCCATCGGCCACAGCGCACGCGATACCTTCCGCATGCTCTTCGATCGTGGTGTTTACATCGAAGCGAAACCGTTCTCAATCGGCTTTCGCATCGAGCATCCGCAGGGCCTCATCGACCGCGCGCGCTTCGGCCCGGGCGCCGGGCACCCGATTCTCGGCGCGGCGGATTACAAGCTCGTGCATCACGCGAGCAATGGTCGCTCGGTCTACAGTTTTTGCATGTGCCCCGGCGGCACTGTGGTTGCGGCAACGTCAGAAGATGGCCGCGTGGTCACCAACGGCATGAGCCAATACTCGCGCAACGAACGCAACGCCAACGCAGGCATCGTCGTCGGCGTCACGCCGGAAGACTATCCCGGCCACCCGCTCGCTGGCATCGCGTTTCAGCAGCAATGGGAAAGCCGCGCGTATGAACTCGGCGGTCGCACGTACGACGCGCCGGTGCAACTCGTCGGTGACTTCGTTGCGGGTCGCGCGAGCACCGCGCTCGGCAGCGTTGAGCCGAGCTATAAGCCGGGAGTGAAACTCACGGACCTAGCCACAGCGCTGCCGGATTACGCCGTCGTCGCGATGCGCGAAGCGCTGCCCGAGTTCGACAAAATCATCCCCGGATTTTTCATGGAAGACGCGGTGCTCACCGCGGTGGAGACGCGCACCAGTTCACCGATTCGCATCAAGCGCCGTGGTGACGACCTGCAAAGCCTCAACGTGCGCGGCCTGTTCCCCGCAGGCGAAGGCGCAGGCTACGCAGGCGGCATCATGTCAGCAGGCATCGACGGCATTCGCGTGGCGGAAGCGTTGGCGTTAAGTATCGTCAACGGCGCGTAGCCTCTCGTCCTTGTGGGAGCGGGCTTGCCCGCGATTAGCGGTGGCACTGAAAGGGTAGGCGACGACTTGGCGTCGCTCGGTGCAACGGGGAAGCGCGGCCGAGTCCGCGCCTACAAATTGCTTAAACGAACAGTGTTGGGTGGGCACCCTGTGCCCACCACCACGTTCGCTACTTAGCCAACGTACGTCACCCGATAAAACCCATCCGCAGGGGCCGACATCACAGCTTGCTTTTGCAAGCTCGCGGAGCCGGTTGCCGATTGAATCATCGCGATTTGGCTGAGCGATTCTGGGAAGATTTCGACGCGCGCGCTGCGGCCCGTTGCGGGGTTGTGCATAAGCGCCACGCCGAGCACGCTCGCGTAGGGTGCTGCCGCTTCGTTGCACACACTAGGGGAATCCGAATGCAGGCGCAACGCGTGCTCAATGCCTTCGCGCAGCGGGTCAATCGACGGACCGGCCGCGTCGAGATACGACACCGTCAACGGCGCTTCGCCTTCGCCAATCGCAGCAGCCACATCAAGCCCAATGCGCGTACCCAACGCATGCAACAAATCGGCATCCACCGCGCCCGACGCTGCGGCAGCGCCCGAAAACGCTTGCGCACCGCCGACAACACCGAGCGCGCCCACGAGCGCGCAAGTCTTTGCGGAGCCAGCCATAAATTGGCGACGTGATTCTTGAAACATCGTAACTCTCCAAAAAAGAAAAGCGCGTTGAAGTGAATTCCTCAAGCGGCGGGGAGCTAACGCGGGGTGGACGAATCGGGTTGACGCACTTTGGTCCGTTCGTGGTGAGCCCGTCGAACCATGAACGCGGCGGACATATGTCGATAGTGGTCACCTAGCCAATTTGTAGGCGCGGACTGGGCCGCGCTTCCCCGACGCACGGAGCGACGCCAAGTCGTCGCCTACCCTTTGAGCGAACGGTAATGCGGCTTGTCTCCGTCCGATCTACCGCTCAAGCGTCGGCTACCAGCCAATGCTCCAAGCGCATAACCTCACGGAGGCCACATCGCTCCGCCAACGCAATCGAAGGCGCATTCGTAGCGTCGACCACATACCGCACCGCAAGCCCGCGCGCAGCCAAATCAGCCAACGCCGCGCGCACCAACGCGCTCGCGTGGCCGCAACGCCGCGCGGCGGGCGAAACATACAACGACCCAATTTCGTATAGCGAAGGCGAGTTAGGAAAACTAAGCGCCACCGCAACTGCACGATCGCCATCGAAGCTCACAAGGCAACGCCCATTGCCGTCCGCGAACATCGTCTGCAATTCGCTCGCGCTATACACATTGTGCGCATCGAGCAAGGGCTGCGCTTCGTCCGTTATCGTTGTCGTCGCGCGAATCTGATGCGACGCATTCGTGCTGACCGCCGTAGGCGATTGCACCGCAGCGTCGCCCGCGACCGTAAACGTACACAGCGCCCGCTCGTAGTTGAAGCGTGCCGCCGGAGTGGCCACACGCAAGGCATCCAGCAACCTCGTCTCAATCGTCTTCACGACGAACGTACGCCCACGCGCCTCATCCAAAATCGCGCGAGCGCACACCTCCAACATCGCAGGAGTGGGGGCTTCAGCGAGCGCCGGATAAAACACCACGTCGGCCGTCGGATACTTCGCGCTGTCATACTGACTCGCGTCCCGCCTCGACCAAAGCAAATACGCCGCGTCATCCGCAACGCGCAAAGGCGCCGAGCGCAACTGCGAACCAAACAACCCCAACACCTTTAACGGCGTGATGTGATGAAGTTCGTTTTGGCGGAGGAAGGATTCGACTGTGTGCTGAGGCGCGTACATCAGCAAATATTACCGGCACGACCGCGTTCTCTCCGAATCGTAGGGCGGATGCCGAAAGGCGATCCGCCGGTCGCCAATGTCGTTTCGTCGCAATCGTCACGAGATCAGATCATGCGCCGATCGCCACCGATGCGTACGTACAATCTGACGCATGCGAACGACGGCGCCTCATATCCTCTCGGCGGCATGGCGTGCCAGCCTTTATCGCCCACACGAAAAATGAATATGAAATCCGCATCATCTCGTTCCGCAAAGCCACGCGCCGCGAAACCGATCTCTACTACCGTGAAATCGCGCTCTAAAACTGACTGGGCGCGATTGAATGACGCGTCGGACGCGGCGAAGCCGACCGACGAACATCCCGATAGCGCCGTGCGCCGCATCGTCCGTGGCGTTGTGCGCCGTGGCTTGCAGCCGGCCGCCACCAAGACTGCAATCTCACTGCGGGTTGATCAAGACGTTCTCGAATGGTTCAAAGCGCAAGGCGATGGCTATCAGACGCGAATCAATTCTGTGTTGAGGGCGTTTCGGGATGCGTCTGTGTGATTTCCAGCATCTAAGTTGTGCACCCCGTACCCGCGATCCATGTGCGTAGGAGAAAGGTACGTTAGCAACGGTCCATGCGCACACGGTTGCCCACTTACCGGGTTAAGGGCGGCGCATTTCGTAAGCTAGAGTGCGGCAGACACCGTCGAGCCCGGGAAACAGCGACGCATGCGTGATTCCCATGTGAGCTAGGTCGTCAAGCGCATCGTCTGCACACGTAATAGGAATATCGACCGCTTGCAAGGCGGACATATCCACTGAAAGAACGTATGACTCAAGATCAACGACATTGGAGACAAGAAACAGCCCACGTTGAGCATAAATTCTGTCGTTCAGGTAGGGTGACACCCTAAACGGCACAACGTAAGGCACGACAAAGTCCAAGGTAACGTTAGGTGTGTTCCATCTCGACAAAAAGGCGCTAGCCAGTGAGTAGATCCGCACGTGTGTCGCGCCCGAACTCTTATTCGCTATGGCGTCGGTGAAAGCGAAAAATGCAGCAACATACGGCGATTCTGTCCAATCGAGTAGCGGTGTGGGCAGGCCGTGATGTTGGGCCAATCCCATAAGCATTGCCATATCGCGCGCGTCTTGAAGATTGATCCGAGTGCGCAACACGGCTTCGGCGTGACTATGGAAGCGCGGTACGACGTCGGCAATGAACCTCTCTATGCGAGCGCGTTCAGTTCGATGAAATGAGCTCTTGAGCTTGAACTGGCTCTGACCATGACCTCTGTAGACATGGCCTGATCCGCGCAACTTATCTGCCCATTTCTTCAGGTCTTGCCAAGTGTTGCAGGGCGTGGCATTGACGCGCAAATTCATTGGTGCATCGATAGTAATAGGCGCCGACTTGCCAGACTCGTGCAACAACTCACCCACATATCCAGCGCCTGTTCGCCTTAGGCGCACGCTGTACCCGGCTAGACGTTTCCTAGTTGCCTCATCAAACTGTGCTATTTGGATGGAGCCAATTTGGCTCGGGGTAAACCACTGTTTCGGACGGAGTGTAGCGTCGTCCAGACTGGCGTCTACGAATTCCAGCAGCACTGCCTCAGTAATTTCTCGCGTCCAGTAGTGAACCATCACCTCGTTGGGGACATCCCGATCGACACACAACATCAATTCACAATCTTGTTCGTCGATTGTGGAGCGCCCGAAATATTGCGATTCAGCGAAGAAATTGCCCACGATTGTCGAAGCGTTTTTAAGCAAGATGCTGGCGCGGTTGATCCACCTAGCCTACCTAATCCATCTTCCGCAACTGCGGAAACAAAATCACGTCACGAATCGTCGGCGAGTTGGTGAAGAGCATGACGAGGCGATCAATGCCGATGCCTTCGCCTGCTGTGGGTGGCAGGCCGTATTCGAGGGCTTTGATGTAGTCGGCGTCGTAGAACATGGCTTCTTCGTCGCCTGCGTCTTTGGCGGCGACTTGCGCCTGGAAGCGTGCGGCTTGGTCTTCGGGGTCGTTCAGTTCGCTAAAGCCGTTGCAGATTTCGCGGCCGGTGATGAAGAGCTCGAAGCGGTCGGTCACGGCTGGGTTCGCGTCGTTCGCGCGCGCGAGTGGCGAGACGTCTGTCGGGTGCGCCATGATGTAGGTCGGCTGAATGAGCTTCTCTTCGGTGTTGGCTTCGAAGAGCTTAAGCTGCAACACGCCGAGGCCGTCGGTCGGGCGCACTTCTTCGCCCGCACGCTTCACGGCGTTGCGCAGAAACTCGATGTCGTTCAACTCGGCTTCGGTGAAGTGCGGGTTGTACTTCTTAATCGCCTGCGCCATCGTCAGGCGATCAAACGGTTTGCCGAGGTCGATTTCGAGCTCGCCGAACTTAATCGTCGTCGTGCCGAGCACCGCTTGAGCGCATTCACGGAACAGCGTTTCGGTTAGGTCCATCAGGTAGTTGTAGTCCTGATACGCCTCGTAAAACTCGAGCATCGTGAACTCGGGGTTGTGCCGCGTGCTGGTGCCTTCGTTGCGATAGTTGCGGTTGATCTCGAAGACTTTTTCGAAGCCGCCGACGGTGAGGCGCTTCAAATAAAGCTCCGGCGCGATGCGCATGTACATCTGCTGGTCGAGCGCGTTGTAGTGCGTGACGAACGGGCGCGCCGCTGCACCGCCGGGGATCGGGTGCATCATTGGCGTTTCGACTTCGAGGTAGCCGCGCTGCACGTAAAAGTTGCGGATGAACGCGATCATCTTCGAGCGAATTTCGAAGGTGCGTCGCGTCTCGGGGCTGACGATCAGGTCAACGTAGCGTTGACGATATTTCTGCTCTTGATCGGTGAGGCCGTGAAATTTTTCAGGCAGCGGACGCAGCGATTTGGTGAGCATGCGAAGCTTTTGCACTTTGATCGAAAGCTCGCCCTTTTGCGTTTTGAAGACGGTGCCAGTCGCGCCCAGAATGTCGCCCATGTCCCAATGCTTGAACGCGTCATGCGTTTCAGTTCCGACACCTGCGTCGTTGATGTAGAGCTGGATGCGGCCCGACATGTCTTGCACCGTGGCGAACGATGCGCCACCCATGACCCGTTTCAACATCATGCGTCCCGCGACGGTTACCGTGACGTTCGCCGCTTCGAGTTCTTCTTTCGATTTTTCGCCGTAGGCCGCAGCCAAATCGCCCGCAAGGTGTTCGCGGCGGAAGTCATTCGGGAAGGCGTGGGTGCCGGCTTTTTCAGCGCTGACGCGCAGCGCGGTCAGCTTCGCGCGGCGCTCGGCGATGATGTGGTTTTCGTCTTGGGCTGGCGCCGCGGTGGTCGTGTCTGGAGTGGTCATCGTCGTTGCTTTTATTGCTCGAAAGGGGCGCGACGGGGCTGGCGCAGGGGCCGCCACGGCGCGAAACCCTTAATTTTCCGCGAAAACGGGTTTTTGCGCTCTACATTACTCATGGATATGCCGCGACTGCTTCGCAAAAGAGGCAAGGCGCGCCTCCGCGCGGCCGACATGACCTTGCGGCAGCAGCGCTGAGTAACCCGTTGTCGCATCGCTGTAGGCGCGGACTTGGCCGCGCTTGGCACCAGTGAGCGACGCCAAGTCGTCGCCTACCAAAGGCGCGATCGGGGTGGCGATGCGCGACGAGTTTCGGACAGTGTTACGTTGATTTTTCTCAGCGAGCGGGGAGCCAAATGTCACGCGGTTGCGTCTACGCCGCCAGCACCCGCGGCAATGGTTTCCCATCAAGCCACAATGTCAGCGCTTCCACCACGTCGCCGTAGAACTTCCGGAACACCGGCTCGCACACGAAGCCAAGGTGCGGCGTGTGGATGACGTTGGGTAGGCCGACGAGCGCGTGCGTCGTGGGTACGGGTTCCTCACTGAACACATCGAGCGCGGCCATTGCCGGGCGGCCTGCTTTGAGCGCGGTGGCGAGCGCCGCTTCGTCGACGAGGCCCGCGCGTGAGGTGTTCACGAATATCGAATCGCGACGCATCGCAGCGAACTGCGCGGCTCCGAATAGGTTGCGCGTTGTGGGGCCGAGCACGAGGTGCGCGGTGATGATGTGCGAAGTGGCAACGAGTTCGTCGAACGATACCGATGTCGCGCCCTTAGCGGCTGCGCGTTCTTGCGTCATGTTGGGCGACCAAGTTACGACTTCCATGCCGAACGCTTTGGCGACATTCGCTACGCGTCCGCCGATTTCACCAAGTCCCGCAATGCCGATGCGCTGGCCGTGCAATA
>ERZ795056.510-NODE-510-length-48919-cov-15.761563_pt1 | contig 48919 bp, 41 predicted proteins | sample MGYA00375140_ERZ795056 | MGnify/ENA primary metagenome ERZ795056 (study PRJEB30185, sample SAMN05720227) | activated sludge metagenome | isolation source: Anaerobic digester | place: USA | collected 2015-03-09 ...
CCTCCATGCATTTAAACGAACTCAAGGCACTGCACGTGTCGGAAGTCCTCAAGCAGGCTGAAGAGCTTGAGATTGAAAACACCGGCCGCATGCGCAAGCAGGAGCTGATGTTCGCGATCATCAAAAAGCGAGCCCGTACCGGCGAGCAGATCATTGCCGATGGCGTGCTGGAAATTCTGCCCGATGGCTTTGGCTTTTTGCGCAGCCCCGACACCAGCTATACCGCCTCTACAGACGACATTTATATCAGTCCCAGCCAGGTGCGCCGCTTCAACCTGCACACCGGTGACATGATTGAAGGCGAAGTGCGTACGCCCAAGGATGGCGAGCGTTACTTTGCACTGAACAAACTGGACAAGGTTAACGGCGGCGGCCCGGAAGAGAACAAGCACAAGGTGATGTTCGAGAATCTGACGCCACTGTTCCCCAAGGAGCAGATGAAGCTGGAGCGCGACATCAAAGGTGATGAAAACATCACCGGCCGCGTGATCGACATCATTGCCCCCATCGGCAAGGGCCAGCGCGCCTTGCTAGTGGCGCCACCCAAGAGCGGCAAGACGGTGATGATGCAGCACATTGCGCACGCCATTTCCGCCAACTACCCCGACAGCTACATGATGGTGCTGCTGGTAGACGAGCGCCCAGAAGAAGTGACCGAAATGCAGCGTACAGTGAAAGGCGAAGTGATTGCCTCCACGTTTGATGAGCCCGCTGCCCGCCACGTGCACGTCGCCGAAATGGTGATTGAGCGCGCCAAGCGCCTGGTCGAACTGAAAAAAGACGTGGTGATCCTGCTGGACTCCATCACCCGCCTGGCCCGCGCCTACAACAACGTAGTGCCTTCTTCCGGCAAGGTATTGACCGGTGGTGTGGATTCCAACGCGCTTCAGCGCCCAAAACGCTTTCTGGGTGCTGCCCGTAACGTGGAAGAAGGCGGCTCGCTCACCATCATCGCCACCGCACTGGTCGATACAGGCAGCCGCATGGATGAGGTGATCTTTGAAGAGTTCAAGGGCACCGGCAACAGCGAAATCCACCTGGACCGTCGTTTGTACGAAAAGCGCGTGTTCCCGTCGATCCAACTCAACCGTAGTGGCACCCGTCGGGAAGAATTGTTATTGCAACCTGAAATACTGCAAAAAACCAGAATTCTCCGACAATTCTTGTACAACATGGATGAAATCGACTCAATGGAGCTGGTTTTGAAGCAGATGAAGGCCACAAAGAACAACATGGAGTTCTTCGATCAGATGCGCCGGGGCGGCTAACTCCGCTACACCTAACTGGGCTATAATCGAAGGCTGCACGCGAAAAGTACGCTGGATGGTCCGGCGCGGCTGGCGCAACTGAATTGAAAGAAGAGATCATGAAAGAAGGCATTCACCCCAACTACCGCGAAGTTTGTTTTGTGGATTTGTCCAACAACTTCAAGTTCGTCACCCGTTCGTGCGCGAACACCAAGGAAATGATCAAGATGGAAGACGGCCGTGAGCTGCCGTTGTACAAGCTGGATACTTCCAGCGAGTCACATCCTTTCTATACCGGCACGCAAAAATCCGTGGATAACATGGGCGGTCGTGTAGAGAAGTTCCGTAACCGCTTCGGCAAAGTGGCAGCCAAGTAACCTGACACCAGGTTCAGGCAAGACAGGCAGCCCGGAAAACCGAGCTGCCTTTTTTTTACCTCACTTCCGTCTAAACCCTTGTGACCCGCCCAACGCCAGCCATCGTCGCACAAGGGTCGGTTCGCCGTCTGCCACGAGCGGCTTTATTGCTGCTGGCTGTCAGCTACATACTTGCCGGGTTCATTGGCCGCGAGCCATGGCGCAATGCCGACGTTACGGCGTTCGGTTACATGATGGGACTGCTCCAGACCGGTTCGGACTGGTTTTCTCCAAAACTCATGGGCCTGAGCCCTGAAGTTGACGCCTTGCTTCCTTACTGGCTTGGTGCCTGGGCGATACAACTGGCCCCAAAATGGATTCCCTCCGATTTAGCAGCCCGCATACCGTTTGGCCTGATGCTGGGTGTGACTACGCTCTGTACTTGGTATGCCACTTATTACCTCGCCCGCAACCCCAAAGCCCAGCCCGTGGCCTTTGCGTTTGGCGGAGAGGCGTCACCGCCTGATTACGCACGAGCCCTAGCGGATGGCGGTCTTCTGGCTTTCATTGCTTGTCTCGGGTTGGCGCAGCTATCGCACGAGACAACTCCTGCACAGGCGCAACTTTGCTTCACAGCTCTTTGTTTCTATGCGGTGGCCGCACTACCCTACCGAACCGTTGCGCCATTACTTGGCGGTGCCATTGGACTGACAGGATTGTCATTGTCAGGCGCGCCAGCTATGGCCATCCTTTTCGGACTCGGAAGCGCCCTCGCTTACGGTGTCGACCAACAACAAGCTAGTGGTCAACCATCCGCCCCAGTTACCCGCCGTGTTGCCGGAATACTACTGCTCACTCTGGTTGCAGCCATGTTGGCTACTTTGCTTGATCTCTGGCACTGGCGCATCGAGCTACCTGACCTGAGTTATGCCAAGGGAAAAAGCATCGGTCGGCTGCTGCTCTGGTTCACCTGGCCAGCGTGGCCGCTGGTTTGCTGGACACTATGGCGGTGGCGCCGCCAGCTTGGAAGCAAAAAACCAAGTCTCCATTTGACCCTGCCGCTTTGGTTCGCAAGTGTCTGCCTTGGCACCGCCATCGTGACAGCTTCAACTGACCGCTCTCTTTTGCTGGCGCTGCCGGCCCTGGCTGCACTCGCTGCATTCTCCCTGCCGACCCTGGGACGTAGTGTGGCTGCGTTGGTTGACTGGTTCACGTTACTGTTCTTCTCTGGCTGCGCATTCATCATATGGGTCATCTGGCTGGCCTTGCAAACGGGCATACCCAAACAGCCCGCTGCTAACGTCGCCCGGCTGGCTCCGGGCTTTGAGCACAGTTTTTCACTTGCCGCCTTTGCCATTGCCCTGCTTGCTACCGTCGCCTGGATCTGGTTAGTCCGATGGCGCGTGGGGCGCCAGCGTGCCGCTATCTGGAAGAGCCTGGTGCTGCCCGCTGGCGGAGCGGTTCTTAGCTGGCTGTTGCTGACAACCTTGTGGATGCCGTTGCTAGACTATGTTCGTGGCGACGTTCCACTGGCTCGGCGCATCATTGCTATCGTCGAATCACCATCCTGTGTGGCGGCTCATGGCTTGACCAGGAACCGCATCGCTGCGTTGCAGTTTTACGGCCAGCTGAAGATGGAGCCCGCAGGGACCGCAACTCGCTGCCCATGGTTGTTCGTCGAGCGTGATGCCTTGGGCAGCCTTTCGACTGTCGTCGACATGAAACTTTGGCAGCTTGACAGTACGGTTCGCCATCCTGCAGACCGTGAAGGAAACCTGTATCTGTTCAGACAAAAGGCTGGGTCTCCACCTTAAGCATTCTTTGTAGTACCCTGGCCGACAGACACCCGGCTCGCAGGAAAAACGATTGTGAAAGTCGATCCCTGTCCCGGTGTGCTATCAATTTTTAGCTCTGCCCCGTGGCGTTGTGCTACGTGTTTCACAATGGCCAATCCCAGCCCGGTCCCACCGGTTTCACGCGAACGGCTTCGGTCAACCCTATAAAAACGTTCGGTGAGCCGCGGAATGTGCTCAGGCGCTATACCAGGCCCGGTGTCCTGAACCGAGAACACCAGGCGCCCCTCGGAATCATCCCTGCAAATGACCTGGACCTCCCCATCGGCCGGTGTATAGCGAATGGCGTTACCAACCAGATTGCTCATCGCACTCAGCAGTTCCGAAGAAACACCCAGCAACTCCCGACCCGACGCGCAAGAAAAACTCAACGTTTGCGCAACTCCCGGGCTTCGATTAACGAGACCAGATAGTGCACGAGCCTCCGATTCAACCTGCTGCATCAATGTGGAAACAGACACTCGTTCATCCAGTCCTGGCAACGGACTGCCCTCAATGCGTGACAGGGTGAGCAAGTCCTTTACCAATGTCTGCATCCGATCCGCTTGCTGAGCCATCAGAGCCAGATAACGTTGACGGTCGGTTTCGTCCAACTGGAGAGTTTGCAAAGTCTCAACAAAACCACCGAGTACCGTCAACGGCGTTCTGACTTCGTGAGAAACATTCGCCACAAAATCCCGGCGCATCGCTTCAGCTTGCTCCACGGCCGTGATGTCACGTGAAAGCAAAAGACTGCGCCCATCGCCATAGGGGTGCAAGTGGACAGCAAGCGTGACCGGTCGGGAGGCCGTGCTCGTGCGACCAGGCATCATTACACCGTCCTGATAATCTTTGCCAGCAAAGTACGCGGCAAAACCAGGGTCACGCACCAGGTTTCCGAAATGCTGCAGCAAGTCTCGTTGCGGTTCAAAACCGAAATGTTCGGTCGCGGTTTGATTGAACCATTCGATACGCCCCTGGGCATCCAGCAGTACAACTCCGTTGGGGGAGGCTTGCAGCGCAGCCAGAAAATCATTCAAACGATTCTGACTATCCAGTGTTTGTCGTTCCCGCGAACGCACCAGTCTGCGCGTCCGGTCGGAAACTTCCCCCCACAAACCGTGGGCCATCACACCATCGGACACATCGCCAGCGCGCAGCCATTCCAGAAGTTTGACACCACGCGCCAAGTCAACAGCAAACCAGATCGAGCTTCCAAGTACAACACCAGCTACCAACCCAAAAGCCTGATTGGACGAGGGAGCGACATACCAGCCCAGAATGCCAACGACAAGTTGACTGGAAATAAAGGAAACGAAACGCCAAAGCATGATGAATCATGACACAGGGAAAACCTGTGTCATGGAAAAGAGGGTCAGGCGTGAGACTGAACCGATGACGCCACTGTAGGCACAGGTTGCGCCGTCAGCCTATAGCCTGCGCCACGGACGGTTTCGATCATAGGCCCCGCTGCACCAAGAGCCTCCCGCAGGCGCTTTACATGAACATCGACCGTACGTTCCTCAATAAACACGTGATCACCCCAAACCTTGTCAAGCAATTGCGACCGGCTATGTACCCGCTCGGGGTGATTCATCAAATAGTGGAGCAGCTTGAATTCAGTGGGACCAAGCTTAAGTAACTGTTCGCTAAAGCTTACCCGATAGGTCGCCGGATCAAGTGACAGGGCACCTACAGAAACAACACCTGCGGCGCGCTCGGGCGTGCGCCGCCTTAACACAGCACGAATTCTTGCCAGAAGCTCCTTGGTGGAAAAGGGTTTGGCAATGTAATCATCCGCCCCGGCATCAAGGCCCGCGACTCGATCCATTTCGTCCCCACGCGCTGTCAGCATGATGATCGGAACTCCTTTTGTGCGCGCGTCCGCCCGCCAGCGCTTGGCGAGCGACAAGCCGCTTTCCCCCGGCAACATCCAGTCAAGCAGGATCACATCAGGCAAAACGTTATCCAGTTCACGTTGAGCGGTGGCGCTATCCATAGCCCACAGCGGCCGAAATCCGTTGTGTCGCAGATTGACAGCGATGAGCTCGGCAATTGCCGGCTCGTCTTCCACAATCAAAACACCCGGTTGATTTCTCATTTCACGACGGATTCAATTTGTTCCATCGGCGTGTGTCGCACGTCCTCACCCTTGACAACGTAAATGATGAACTCTGCAATATTCTTCGAATGATCGCCGATGCGCTCAATAGCCTTGGCCAAAAAGAGCAGATCCAGACTTGGGGAGATCATGCGTGGGTCTTCCATCATGTACGTAACCAGCTTGCGCACAAAACCGTCGAACTCCTTGTCAATCAGGTCATCTTCCTTCAGGATGGCAACTGCTGCGGCAGTATCCAGTCGTGCGAACGCATCCAGCGCCTTGCGCAGCAGCCCGGAAGCCAGGTCTGACGCCACTCTCAATTCGAGAGATGGCAGTGACCGGGGTGCACCACTGTTGATGATGCGGCGAACCATCCGCGCAATTTTTTCTGCCTCATCGCCCACCCGCTCCAGATTGGCAGTGGTCTTAGAAATGGCTATTAGCAATCGCAGGTCACGTGCAGTGGGCTGTCGTCTGCTGATGATGGAGGACAGTTCGCGGTCAATCTCCACTTCCATGGCGTTTACCCGGGCTTCAGCCTCAGTCACCTGGTTAGCGACCTCAGCGCTGAACTGCGAAAGCGCATAAATGGCATTGCGAATCTGGGATTCAACCAACCCCCCAAGCTCCATGACTCGGGTGGAAACTGCACTGAGTTCGCTGTCGAACTGCGTGGAAAGATGTTTTTCAGGCATGTCTGCTTCCTTAGCCGAACCGGCCGGTAATGTAGTCTTCTGTTTCCTTACGTGAGGGCTTGAAAAACATTTGCTCGGTTGAACCGAACTCCATCAAGTCGCCCAGGTACATGTAAGCGGTGTAATCACTGCAGCGAGCTGCCTGCTGCATGTTGTGCGTCACGATTACTACCGTGTAGTCATTTTTCAATTCGGTAATCAGCTCTTCAATCTTGGCTGTGGAGATGGGGTCCAGAGCAGAGCAAGGCTCATCCAGCAGCAGCACCTCCGGCTTAATTGCAATGCCGCGAGCAATACAAAGCCGTTGCTGCTGTCCACCAGAAAGTCCAGACCCGCTCTGATTGAGTTTGTCTTTCACTTCGCTCCAGAGAGCGGCCTTGCGTAGCGCCCACTCAACACGCTCTTCCATATCCGTCGCATTCAGGTTCTCGAACAGTTTGACGCCAAAAGCAATGTTGTCGAAGATGGACATGGGGAACGGCGTCGGCTTCTGGAACACCATGCCGACCTTGGCACGAAGCAATGCCACGTCCTTCTTGCTGGTCAGCAAATCCTCACCGTCAAGCAGAATCTCACCTTCTGCGCGTTGCTCTGGATACAACTCAAACATGCGGTTGAATATCCGCAACAAAGTAGACTTTCCACAGCCGGACGGCCCGATAAATGCCGTCACCTTTTTTTCCGGAATTTCCAAGTTGATGCCCTTGAGGGCGTGGAATTTCCCATAATAGAAGTTCAGGTCCTTGACCGAAATTTTTGAATGTTCCTTGATGGCCATAGCAGTATTCATTTTTTTCCTTGTGGGAGTCGAGGCAAGTGCTTGTACAAACGTGTGATACCGACTACCGGGCTCTGGTCACAACGCGGGCAATAATGTTCAAGCCCAACACCGTTACCGTAATCAGGAAGACACCAGCCCAAGCCAGTTTTTGCCAGTTTTCATAAGGGCTCATGGCAAACTTGAAAATGGTCACAGGCAAACTGGCCATTGGTTCGCTCAGGCTGGAAGTCCAGAACTGATTGCTCAATGCAGTAAACAGCAAGGGGGCTGTTTCACCGGCAATGCGCGCAATTGCCAGCATTACGCCGGTGACGACACCAGCACGCGCTGACTTGAGCGTGATGCTGAGAATGACCTTCCATTTTGGCGCGCCCAAGGCATACGCAGCTTCGCGCAAGCCGGAAGGAACCAGTTGCAACATGTTCTCGGTGGTCCGAATCACCACCGGAATAACGATCAGCGCCAAAGCCATCACGCCAGCCCAGCCCGAGAAAGACTTGAAACGTGACACGACCACAGCGTAGACAAAAAGTCCAATCACGATAGATGGCGCCGACAGCAGGATGTCATTGACGAAACGCGTTACGTTCGCCAGCCAGCCTTTGGTGTCAAATTCAGCCAGATAAATGCCGGCCATGATGCCAATGGGTGTACCTACAAAAGTGGCCAGCATTACCATCAGGAACGAGCCATACATGGCATTAGCCAGACCGCCTTCGTCATTGGGAGGTGGCGTCATCTGGGTCAGGGTCGCGAGCGAGAGCCCGCCCACACCCAGTCGAACGGTTTCAAACAAGATCCAGAAAAGCCAGAACAAACCAAAAGCCATCGCCATCAAAGAGAGGGTGAGTGCAACGCGATTGACCAGTTTGCGCTGCGAATACTTCGCCTGCCTGACCTCATCCAGTGCTGCCGCTCGCAACAAAGTTTCTCCGGTGGTCATGTTTTTGCTCCTTCATTCTTTTTCAGCTGCGCCAACAGCAGTTTTGACAGAGCCAGCACCACAAAAGTAATAAAGAACAGCACCAGACCGAGGTACATCAGAGCCGCCTGATGCAGCCCTTCACCGGCCTCTGCAAACTCATTGGCCAGCGCTGACGTGATGCTATTGGCCGCTTGAAAGAGGCTGAGCGAGTCCAGTTGGTTAAAGTTGCCGATGACGAAGGTTACCGCCATGGTCTCTCCAATGGCCCGGCCCAAGCCCAGCATGATGCCGCCAATTACGCCCGCTTTGGTGTAAGGCAATACCACCTGCGAAACCACTTCCCAAGTAGTCCCCCCAAGAGCGTAGGCTGACTCCTTGAGCATGGGCGGGGTGACCTCAAAAACGTCCCGCATGACAGCGGCGATAAACGGGATGATCATGATTGCCAGAATGATGCCTGCAGACAAAATGCCAATGCCAACGGGCGGACCGGAAAACAGGGCACCGACGTACGGAACGCCGCTAAAAAGCGCCTGCAACGGCTGCTGCACGTAAGTTGACAATACCGGGCTGAACACCAGAAGGCCCCACATGCCATAAACAATGGACGGCACGGCGGCCAGCAATTCAATGGCAGTTCCGAGTGGACGCTTCAACCAGGCTGGCGACATCTCGGTGAGAAACAATGCAATGCCGAAACTTACTGGCACAGCAATTAGCAACGCGATGAACGAAGTCATCAACGTGCCGTAAATCATCACCAACCCGCCGAACTCCTCTTTCACAGGGTCCCAGGTGGTGCTAGTGAGGAAACCCAAACCATACTTGCTGATGGCTGGCCATGCACTGACAGTGAGCGACACCAGAATGGCTGTCAGAATGGCCAATGTGAGTAGCGCCGCACCTTTGGCCAGCACGCCAAAGATGCGATCAGCCATAGGCCCTGAGCGGGCAGCCTTAATTGGTGGAGGTTTGGTCATTACACGTCCGGAAGACAGGGCAGACTGGTTAATCGGCATCTCTTTTGCCGGAAGTGTAGTGGACACGCGCGTGCTCCTTCGTTTGGGTTAACTCAGTCGCCAAACGCTTACTTCAAGGCGACAGGCTTGCCTGCCGTGTCAGTCACCTGACCCCAGGCTTTTTCAATCGCTCCAATAACGTTGTCGGGCATTGGCACATAGTCCAGATCTGCAGCAATCTTGCCGCCACTCTTGTATGCCCATGTGAAGAATTTGAAGGTTTCGGTAGCGTTAGCTGGTTTTTCCTGTTTGATATTCATCAGAATGAACGTAGCGGTAGAGATTGGCCAGGCATTTTTGCCGGGTTGATTCACAATCAACTGGAAAAAAGACTTATTCCAGTCTGCCCCGGCAGCAGCGGCCTTGAAAGTTTCATCGTCAGGGGCAACGAACACACCATCCTTGTTCTTCATGAGTGTGTAGGTCATCTTGTTTTGCTTGACGTACGAGTACTCAACATAACCAATGGAGTTGGGCAGGCGATTGACAAAAGCAGCTACACCCTCGTTACCCTTGCCACCCGCGCCCACCGGCCAGTTCACGGCAGTACCTTCACCAACTTTGGCTTTCCACTCAGGATGCACCGAGCTGAGGTAATTCGTGAAGTTAAAGGTTGTTCCAGAACCGTCAGCGCGGCGAACCGGGGCAATTGCCGCGTCCGGAAGAGCCAGGCCGGGGTTCAAAGCCTTGATGGCTGCATCGTCCCATTTGGTGATCTTGCCCAGGAAAATGTCGCCCAGAACCTGACCATCCAGTTTCATCTGTCCTGGTGCGATCCCTTTGATGTTGATCACCGGGACAGTGCCGCCAATGACTGTAGGAAATTGAATCTGACCCTTGGTTTTAAGGACTTCATCTGTTTGCGGCATATCGGATGCACCAAAATCGACCGTTTTGGAGTCAATCTGCTTGATGCCGGCACCGGAACCGACCGATTGATAGTTGATCTTGACGCCAGTGGCCTTGTTGTAATCTGCCGCCCATTTGGCGTACACGGGGGCGGGGAAGCTGGCACCGGCGCCGGTGATTTCCTGCGCGCTGGCCAACGAGACAAACGAAATTGCAGCGAACCCTGCTGCGGATATCAGTGACATTTTGAAAGCGGTTTTCATGAAGTACCTTTAATCAAGTTAACAAGGAGTAGTGGACAGCTCGTACACAAATGTAAGAAAGATTTGTGACGATGATGTGACAAAAAGTAAAAAAGCCACCAGGCAAAAGACTTGGTGGCCATGGCATAAGGCACACGGGCCCCAGTGCATCAAGTCCCGATTTGGCCCCCGTCAACCTTGGTGATCACCACCGTTGCGGAACGCGGGCGCTTGCCAGCCCCGTAGCCAGCGTTGGCAGGCCACTGGCTCTCGAACTTTGCGGGATCACCAATAGCGGCCATCTTGGTGTTCTCTCCCGGGTGCTGGATATTGACAAACATGGCTTTTCCGTCCGGCGTTTCGCACCAGCCGGTGATTTCAGCGCCTTTGGGTCCAACCAGAAAGCGTTTGAAGCTGGCCTCAGACTGAGCTTTTCCAACATACGTATCCACGGTTTTGGAACTGCCGTCACTGCGTTTGTATGAGAGTGTTTTTTTGGCGCCATCACCCACCCGGCCGGGAATTGCGGCCATGAGCATGCAATTGGTCTGATCCGTGTACGCCCCATCATCTGTCTCAATCCAGCATATTCCCGTGGCCTGGCTGAAAACCAGACCATCAGGAGATGACAGGTCGTTGGCGTCGGTCAGGTTCGAAAGGTTGACCTGACCTTTGTCTGCACCTGCCTCTGAAGCAAACAGATACACGTCCCACCTGAAGGTGGAATCGGCAGGTTGGCCATGCGCCAGGCGAACGATGTGGCCATTTACATTGCCCACCGCTTCTTTGCCAGCCTTCATGTCTTTGTACATTCTCGGATTCGCCGCATCAACCGCCATTTCGCCATCCACCGTCCGGTTGCTGTTGTTGGTGAGCGTGATGTACACCTCGCCGTTGCGGGGGTTCACACCGGCCCATTCAGGACGGTCCATTTTGGTTGCACCCACAGCATCAGCCGCCAGGCGGGTAAAGATGGCCACATCGGCGTCTGACTTGAATTCAAAGTCCGGGTTGGCCGCCACAACGGGGTTTTTCATGGACAACTCAATCCATTCGCCTGTGCCGTCCTGCTTGAACTTGGCCACAAACAGCGTACCCTTGTCCAGGTATTTGTCGCCCACTGCAAGCCGATCATCAGCATTGGCATCTGCGGCAATCCAGCGGGCTTCAGACACGAACTTGTAGATATATTCTCCGCGGGAATCGTCGCCCATGTACCCGACGATGGGCTGGCCGACTACTGCTTTGGCAAAAGTCACGTTCTCATGACCCAATCGCCCTAAAGCGGAACGTTTGCGCAATGCCTGCATCGGCTTGTAAGGGTCGATTTCAACAATGTACCCAAAGGTGTTCATTTCATTGCGGAAATCGTCGCGGGCACTCGCGCCGATAACGCTGTTGTTCCAGCGCATGTACTGATCGCCTGGGCCTGCACTCTCCCAACCGTGGCGGCTGGCAGCGCCAGCCCGGCGACCGTAACGATTCAAAGCCGTGATGGCTTTGTTATTTTTTCCAAGTTTGTCATCATCCTTGGCATCCCGTGCAAAGTAGCCAAACCAGTTCTCTTCACCCGAAGCATAGGTACCCCAAGGGGTCTTCCCGGTACCGCAGTTGTTAAGTGTGCCCCGAACCTTTGCTCCATCAAGGCTGTAGCGGGTGATCAGGTGTTCACTGCCGCGTGCCGGGCCGTGCATGGCGGCCTCGGTCATGGTGGTGACCCGACGGTTAAAAGCAGAACCTGCTTTGTAGCTCCATTTACCGGCCTGCGCCTCGACTTCAATGACCGAGATGCCGTGGATCAATAGTTCTTTGTCGACCTCGGCGGCCTTGCGTGGCAGTGTTGATGATCCACCATCAGCATGCAGGAAGAAAGAGGACAGCTTCTCATCCGTGGTCGCTTCGTGATTCATGGCAATGATGCCGCGCGTGCCGTAGCTGTTTGAAGGTTTGCCACTGGCATCCAGACTGAACCATTCCATGCCGTCGTGGTGGTCTCCCGCACGTTTGTCAAAGTCGGTGTCTGTGCCATCGTTTTTGAAAGCGGCTGCTCCCGCCATGATGGGGTCGCCCAACGCATACAACACTTCTGCCCTGTAGCCTGCTGGCACACTCACTACATCTGCCAGGCTTTTGGGCACGGCAGCAAAGGCAAGCGCTCCCAGATTTGTACTTGCCGGTGCTGACCCCATGGTCGAACCAGCGACCCCGCCGGTCGCGCAACCGGTAAGAGCAGTGCCCCCCAGCGCCAGCGCGCCAACAACGCCCACGCCACTGCGCAGAATATTGCGGCGGCTCAGCCGGGCACTCAATACTGCATCAAAGTGCACATTGGTGGAGGTATTCGAGTCTTCGTTATTGAAGATGTCAGATGGGCGGTCAGTTGAATGATCCATAACGTCGTGGTTTTGAGTTGAAAACGGCTAGGATGCAACAGGATCGTGACAGTAGCGTGACACTTTTTACGGCTAATTCAGGCTAGTGTTGACGACGAAACCAAAGACAGCTGATACCTAATAGTTCACTATTTTTCACGGAACTGTCATCGAAACTTCTTACTATGGGCGACGCAATAAATCCTTCTGGTTAAAACGTCCCGACTCAAAAAGCAGGTTGGGACAGAAACAGGACAACCCATGAGCTCAAGCGAAGAAGAACTGGTCCAGCGCATCCGCCGCGACCTGACAGACAGCTACGATGAGGAATTTGAACTGGAGCTGGAAGACCGCCACGTTGACGAATTGGGCGGAAGCGAAACTGATTCGGAGTTGTACAAGGAAAGTCGGCGACTGTATTTCCGTGAGTTGTTCCGGATGCAGGGTGAACTGGTCAAATTGCAGGACTGGGTCGTCAAAACAGGGCACAAGGTGGTCATTCTGTTTGAAGGTCGAGACGCAGCAGGCAAAGGCGGCGTCATCAAGCGCATTACCCAGCGTCTGAACCCACGTGTGTGCCGTGTGGCCGCCCTGCCAGCACCCAACGACCGCGAGCGTACGCAATGGTATTTTCAACGCTATGTATCTCACTTGCCTGCGGCGGGCGAGATCGTATTGTTCGATCGCAGCTGGTACAACCGTGCCGGTGTAGAGCGGGTGATGGGGTTTTGTTCCGACGAGCAATACGAAGAGTTCTTCCGCACCGTACCGGAGTTCGAACGCATGCTGGCCCGCTCAGGCATCCAGTTGATCAAATACTGGTTCTCCATTTCGGATGAAGAGCAACATTTACGCTTTTTGGGCCGAATTCATGACCCGCTCAAGCAGTGGAAGCTCAGCCCGATGGACCTGGAATCCCGCCGCCGATGGGAGGAATACACCAAAGCCAAAGAAGTGATGCTGGAGCGCACACATATTGCCGAAGCTCCCTGGTGGGTGGTGCAGGCGGTTGACAAGAAAAAGGCCCGGCTCAACTGCATCGACCATTTGCTGGGACAGATTCCCTACAGCGAAATAGAGCATGCGCCCATCGTGCTGCCGCCCCGGGTGCGCCATGAAGACTACGTGCGGGTACCGGTTCCGCAGGAAATAGTGGTACCCGAAAAGTATTGAAATTAGTCCAAATTCATCTTTCTTATCAATGAAGTTGGCACCTAGCCCTTATGCAATATGCGTGAGTAGCTATTTTTTATATAGCAATCATCTTTTATCCAATTCTACTGAATCAGGCCAACCATGGCTGCTGTAGCCGAATGCTATGCTGTCCGCAACGACAACAGAAAACCAAAACAGCAGATGCAAAATGGAACTCGACTGGCCGCGGTGGATTTGGGCTCCAACAGCTTTCGCCTGGAGATTGGGCAACTCGATCACGGGCAGTTTTATCGCACGGAATACCTGAAGGAAACGGTTCGCCAGGGGAACGGCCTGGACGAAGATCGCAATCTGACACTCGATGCCATGCAAAGAGGTTGGGACTGCCTAGCCCGATTTGGAGAGCGTCTGGCGGGTTTCAAGAAAAACCAGGTGCGCGCCGTAGCCACGCAAACGCTTCGTGAGGCACGTAATCGCGAAGAATTTCTGCTAAAAGCCAATGACATCCTTGGCTTTCCCATTGACGTCATATCTGGCCGCGAAGAAGCCCGCCTCATCTATCTCGGCGTGGCCAAACTGTTACCCCAGTCGCCCGAACGCAGGCTGGTGGCGGACATTGGGGGGCGCTCCACCGAGCTGATATTGGGCCAGGGGCCCGATGCTCGGGTGATGGAGTCATATCGGGTTGGCAGCATTGCATGGTCAACCCGTTATTTTGCTGAAGGAAAGTTCACTCCCCGCGCTTTCCAGATGGCCGAGATTGCCGCCAAGGCCGTGCTGGATGAAGCCTTGAATGCCTATCGCCGTGACGCCTGGGATGTGGCGTATGGGTCTGCGGGCACTATAGGCGCTGTGGGCGATGTATTGGCCGCGGCTGGCTGGCCGCAAGGATCCGTCACACAGGCCGGGCTCGACTGGCTACTGGAAAGACTGCTGGAAGCCCAGTATGCGGATCGTCTGCGGCTTGCGGGCATGAAGGAGGATCGCAGAACGATTATCGGTGGCGGCTTAAGCATCCTGCGCGCTGCCTTTGATTTGCTGGGCATCGACGAAATGAAGGCTGCCAGCGGCGGGCTGCGGCACGGCGTGCTGTATGACCTGGCGGGTAGCGCAGATAGTGCAAAAGACGTGGCGGATACGCGGTCGAAGTCAGTTCAGCGATTGATCGCTAAATTCGACACCGATGTAGCGCACGGCAACCGGGTAGGCAAAGTGGCGACGCAGCTTTTTGATCAGTTCCAGGCCAGCTCAACTGACCTAGCAAGCTTGGATCACGAGCGCAACCGCCGCAAGCTGATGTGGGCAGCGCAATTGCATGAAATCGGATCGCAGATTTCGCACAGCGACTATCACAAACACGGTGCCTATATTCTGGATAACGCCGATGCAATGGGCTTTGCTGCCGCCGAGTTGCACAAGCTAAGCCTGTTGGTGTTGGGACAGCGTGGCAAACTTCGCAAGCTGGAAGCAGATTTCGAAGACGTCGTTTTTGTGCAGCAGTTGCTCGCACTGCGTCTGGCCATCATCTTGTGCCACGCTCGCCGGGACCCTGATACTTCCGGCCTGCATCTTGCGTGCAGCCCCGACGACAAGCATGGCTTTGTACTGACCTGCCGCAAGGGCTGGGGGGAGACTTTTCCCCAGTCAGCGCATTTGTTGCGTGAAGAAATAATTGCCTGGCAGAAGACTTCTTGGTCTCTGGCCTTGTCTGGAGTTTGATTCCCATCAGCTCCGGTTTTGACGAACGCAAATAAACCGTATAAACTATATAAATCGTTTATTTACAGGAAGTATTTATGCCTATTGCAAGAAAAAAAGCCGTGGTGACCAAACCAGCAATCGCAGCACCCGCAAAATCTGTCCGTGCCGTCCGCCCTCCTGTAGCTGCAAAAAAAGCGCTAGGACCCAAAGCAGCGCCAGTCAAACCGGCCGCGAAAGTAAAAATCAAAATTGAAAAACCAGTCAAAGTCAAGAAACCCAAACTGGTTCGTGACAGCTTCACCATCCCTAAAGATGAATACGCCATGATGGAAACACTGAAGCAACGTGCTGGCCGCTTGAGCAGCCCCGCCAAAAAGAGCGAGTTGCTACGCGCTGGCATCAAGGCTCTTGCCGCCATGCCAGACGCTACATTTCTGGCCGCACTGAAGGTCGTCCCCTCCATCAAGACAGGCCGCCCCGCGAAAGACTGAGGCTTCACGAGCGCTGTAGCCGCGTCTTCGTGGCTACAGCACCTCAGGGGACTGGACGGTGACCACCACCGTTTGGGAGCCAGACTCGCGCTCCCGGTTTCTCAACCACCATACCGCTCCCTTTTTGACCGCACATTCAGACTCTGTCAAACCCATGAGTTGCGCAATGGTCTGACCCAGCGTAGGTTGATGCCCAATCACCAGCACCGTGTTCCGCGCTTTTGGCCATTGGACCAAGTCCAGTAGCTGCACGGCGCTGCAACCCGGTGAAAGTTCTGGACAAATCTTGTATTTGCGGCCAAGTGCGACGGCAGTTTGCTCGGTTCTCTTCGATGGACTGATCAAAATACGGGCTGCGTCTGGCAACTGCCGGTCCAGCCAGGAAGCCATTCTGGCAGCCTGTTTCTCACCACGCGACGTCAAGGGGCGATCCATATCGTTACCGCCCTCTTCCGATTCCAGTGCTTCTGCGTGACGCCACAAAATCAGGTTCATGCGCGTGCTTTTTCGCTGTTGTTACGCCCCGAATACCGGCTCACCAGAGCAGCTTGTGCACCGTGCGCCAAACGCCGGTTTTCAGGAATCACCCGAACATACTGGCCATCGGGCAGCATGTCCCAAGCATCCACGTCATCATGAAGGTAGGCTACCAGACACTCGTCCACAATACGCTGCCGCTGTGCCGGGTCCTTAATTGGCCAAGCCAGTTCCACCCGCCGCATCATGTTGCGATTCATCCAGTCGGCGCTGGAGAGGTAGAGATCTTCTGTATCACCGCTGCGAAAGTAAAAGACGCGTGTGTGCTCCAGAAAGCGGCCAATCACGGATCGCACCCGAATGTTGTCAGTAAAACCCTGTACCTGGGGCGGCAGGATACAGGCGCCCCGGACAATCAGATCTATCCTGACACCCTTTTGGCCCGCCCGAATAAGCGACTCAATCAATGCTTCATCTGTCAGGGCATTCATTTTTGCGACAATCCGGCCAGATTGGCCTCTCGATGCGGCATCCCCGATGAAATCAATCTTCTGGATAAGTTTTCGGTGCAAATGAAAGGGTGCCATCCACACGTCATTCATGCGTGCCAATCGGCTTTGGCCTGCCAGATGGACAAAGATATTAGCCATGTCCGCCGTGAGTGACGTGTCCGAGGTGAGGTGGCTTATGTCGGTGTACAGCCGCGTTGTCTTCAAGTTGTAATTACCCGTTGACAGGTGCCCATAGCGCCGGAGTTGCTTGCCTTCCCTGCGGGTGATCAACATCATCTTGGCATGGGTCTTCAACCCAACCACACCGTAAACAACCTGTGCACCTATGGATTCCAGCATCTCAGCCCAGTTGATGTTAGCCTCTTCGTCAAAGCGCGCTTTCAGTTCCACAACCACCATGACCTCCTTGCCACGGCGTACGGCTTCGCGCAGCAAATCCATCAGGGCTGAATCTGACCCCGCCCGGTAGATGGTCTGTTTGATGGCCAGTACCTGCGGGTCGTGCACAGCCTCACGAAGGAATTCCAGAACCCCGTCAAAACTCTCAAACGGCTGATGAATGACGATGTCGCCCTGCTTCAATTGCTCGAACAGGGAAAGCCCCGGCGCAATCTGCGTGGGGTAGCACGGCTGATGTGGGGAAAAACAAAGCTGCGGCGAATTGACCAGGTCAATCAACTGCGTGAGGCGAACTAGGTTGACCGGACCATGCACCCGATACAGCGCCTGTTCCGGCAGCTCAAACTGCTGCAGCAGAAATCTGGACAGGTATTCAGAGCAACCTGCAGACACCTCCAGTCGCACTGCCTGGCCATAGTGGCGGTGCTGCAACCCCTGACGCAAGGCCGTCCGGAGATTTTTGACGTCGTCTTCGTCCACCGACAGTTCAGAGTGCCGGGTCAGGCGGAACTGTGAGAACTGACCCACCTCACGCCCGGGAAACAGTTCGCCCAAATGCGCCCGTATTACGCTGGAGAGGGAGACAAATAGTCTGTGTCGGCCGGAGATTGCTTCAGGCATGCGAATGAGGCGCGGCAAGACCCGCGGCACCTTCACAATGGCAATGTCGTTGTCGCGCCCAAAAGCGTCCAGTCCACCCAGGCGTACGATGAAATTGAGTGACTTGTTGGCCACTTGGGGGAACGGGTGAGACGGATCCAGCCCAACCGGTAACAGCAAGGGCCGAACCTCCTGTTCAAAATACCGCTTCACCCAGCGACGCTGGGCCGCGTTCCGATCCCCGTGCGAAACAATTCTGATGCCCTGCTTTTCAAAAGCGGGCATCAACTCGTCGTTGTACAAGGCATATTGCCGCGAGACCAGCACATTCGCTGCCGTCGCCAGCGCGGCAAACGATTCCGTCGTATATGCGCCCTGTCGATCCCCCGCCCGTTGAGCAGCCACATGAGGCTCTGCACGAACCTCAAAAAACTCGTCCAGATTAGAAGAAACGATGCACAGGTATCGCAGACGCTCCATCAGAGGCACCTCAGCACGGCAAGCCCAGTCAAGCACTCGCTCGTTGAACGCCAGGATGCTGTGATCCCTGTCCAGCAAAGGCGTCACGGGTGCCTGGCCTGTCGGCTCACGTACAGATACAGAAGTGAACATTCAGCGTCAATCAATCGATGTATTACGAATTCATGACAGATTGTTCATTGGTTTCATGACAATGGTGTGACAACTTCCGCTTTAACCGGTGAGGAGACGAAACGGTCACCCAGATGGGCGGGTACCAGGTGCCCCATAAATAACTGACTCGCATGCGCCCAACTAAAAGAAAGCGCGCGCGAGCGGGCCTCATGCCGGGGAGTCGCCAGTGCGCCATACCATGCCTGAAGCAGGTCGTCATGCAGGACACCGCCAGTAACCTGACTATGCCCCGATCCCAGCACTTCCCTTGGACCATCGACCGGGTAGGCCGCGACGGGTGTACCGCAGGACATTGCCTCCAGCATCACCAGACCAAAGGTCTCTGACTTGCTAGGCAAAACAAACACGTCAGCACTGGCGTACACCTCTGCCAATTCGCTCCTGGGCAGCAAGCCCAGCCAGCGCACGCCGGGAAAGCGCTCTTTCAAACCAACCTCCAGCGGCCCCACGCCACACACAATCTTGGTGCCGGGCGCATCCAGCTTAAGAAATGCTTCAATATTTTTTTCATACGACACCCTCCCGACGAACAGAGAAACCGGTCGGGCCAACTCACCAAGGTGGGCATGCGGCCTGGCCTGCGCAGCAAAGGCGAATAACTGGGTATCCACTCCGTGGGTCCAGCTGCGAAGATTGCGAAAACCCCGCTGCTCCAGCATGCGTAGCACCCCATTGGTCGGCACCAATACACCAGAAGATGGCCGGTGGAAGTGCCGAAATAGCGCGTAGCCCCAGGACAGAGGAATCTTGAGCGCCGCATTTAGAATTTCAGGGAACTTGGTATGAAACGCCGTGGTAAACGAGAGCCTGCGCTTGATGCAGTAAGCCCGCGCGGCCCAGCCGAGAGGCCCTTCTGTAGCGATGTGAATTGCCTGGGGAGCCAGAGCATCAAGGCGACCCCAAAGCGCTTTTCCCGCAAAGATCGCCAGGTCAATACCCGCGTAGCCGGGACATGGGTGCGTCTTGAATTGACCGGGATGAATGACATGCACCTCATGACCTGCGGACACCATTGCGCGGACCAGCTCCACCAAAGTGGTTACCACGCCGTTGACCTGGGGTTGCCAAGCATCTGTAATCAGGGCAATTTTCATCTGTGCACTCCTTACGCCGTTATTGTTTGTGACACTGGTACGGCGAATGGCAGCGTATCTATCGGGTTCCAGTGAATTAATTCCAGAAGGCCATCGTGGTGCTCCACAAGTGCCGTTCGGCTCTCTACCCAGTCGCCATCATTGCAATACAGAATGCCATCGATATCACGCATCTCGGCGCGGTGAATGTGCCCGCACACCACCCCTTGGTGGCCCCGTCGACGGGCCTCGCCAGCCACAGCTTCCTCAAAGTCGGTCACATAGTTCAATGCCGTTTTCACCTTGTTTTTGAGGTAGGCCGACAACGACCAATACGGCAACCCCAAACGGGCACGCAGGGTGTTGAGATGGCGGTTCAGTTTGAGAGTGAATTCGTAGAGGTTGTCGCCCACGTAGGCCAGCCATTTGGCGCACTGGATGACGCCATCGAAATAGTCTCCATGGGTAACCCACAACTGGCGCCCGTCGGCCGTGATATGCACGGCATCTTCGACCACGTCAATACCCCCGAACTGGTGCCCGATGAAGGCGCGTGCAAATTCATCATGGTTGCCTGGAACAAAAGTTACCCGACAACCTTTGCGCGCGCGGCGCAGCAGCTTCTGGATCACGTCATTGTGCGTCTGTGGCCAGTACCAGCGCCTGCGCAACTGCCATCCGTCTACTATGTCGCCGACCAGATACAGGTAGTCACTGGGGTACGAACGCATGAAATCCAGCAAAGCCGTTGCCTGGCAACCTGGTGTGCCCAGATGCAGGTCCGAGATGAAGATGGCCCGGAAGCGTTTGACAACAACGTCGTCGTCCCGTTCGGGGGAATACGGTCCATCGTCCATGTCAAACATTGCCCGCATCACGCACCCAGAAAGTGTTTGCGGTACCGCGATGGCAGGTCTTCCAAGCGGGCCATGATCGGCAAATCCGCGGAGTTGAAGGTGGGGTCCCAGGCTGGAGGGCCTAGCACCTTGGCGCCCAGCCGAAGGTAGCCCTTGATCAGAGCTGGCGGCTCCACGGCCAGTGTTACATCAAGCTGCTCAATGGGCAAGGCGCAGCGTGGAAATACCTGACGCTCGATGGGAGCCAGATGGGTTTTCTCCAGCCGACTCCAAATGCTCGCCGCCGCATGGCCACCATCCGCACCGTTGTGCGACATGGGAATGCTGGCGCAGCCAATCATGGTCTCAAACTGGTTGCGCACCATGAATTCAAACAGCGCTCCACCCAGCGCCATGATCACGCCACCGTGGCGATAGTCCTTATGGACACAACTGCGGCCCAGTTCCACCATGCGCTCGCGCATGCCGCGGAGGCGGGTCAAGTCGAACTCGGTATCCGTATAGGTGGTGCCAATACGCCTGGCCTGCGCCGGGGTGAGCACCCGGTAGGTTCCCACCACCGCGCCAGTTGCCTTGTCGCGCACCAGCAGGTGTTCACAAAAATCATCGAACATGTCGATGTCGTGTTCGGGATAAGCCGATGGAGCTGCCGTTTCCAGGCGTGCACCCATCTCACCCGAAAAGATCTCATACCGCAGCCGCTGGGCTTCGCGCACTTCATCCAAATGTCTGGCCCATACAGCTGTAATGCCGCTCGGTAGTGGTTGCACTTCCGCCGCAGGCGTGGGCTGTGGTGCCGTGACTTGCTGAGGTTCACGCACCCGAGCAATGCCAAGAAAGTTTGAGCTCCTCAACAGGAAAGCGGGAGACAGCGCAAACGTGGGAGTAGGCAATTCTTTCATGTATTGTTCCTTCATCAGGTTGCAGACTTAGCTTGAATAAAGACAGGTAAATGGTGGCTGTTCTTCGTGACGCCTCTATGGCGCTTGCGTGGCATTTGCGTGACAATGCAGAACTTTTTGCTCGACCTCACTAGCTGCATGTCTGTCAAGAATTTTCCCTATGAAGCATCTCCCCTGCGTCAGGGCGCGATGGAGAAGCTGCGGCTGGCACTACAGGAACAGCAGGTGGTACTGGACAGCGCGGGGATCGGCATCGCGTTTATCAAGGGTCGGGCCGTCATTCGCTGCAACCAGCGATTTGCAGAAATCTATGGCTATGCGCAGATGCAGGATGTACTTGGGAAAAGCAGTCGCTCCTTATATCCGGATGACGAAGCATTTCGCGCACTGGGAGAGGCGGCCTACTCCGTCATGGCCACTGGCGCGCCTTACAAGGCAGAAGTGCGGATGCGTCGGTGCGACGGAAAACTCTTCTGGACCCACCTGACCGGCAAGCTGGTGAACCCTGCCGACACCGACCAGGGATCGATCTGGATCGTGGACGACATCAATGAACAGAAGGACGCGCAGGACCAGTTGCAATCCGTCCTCATTGAGCAAGGACTCATTCTTGACAATGCGATGGTTGGCATCGTTTTCCTCCACGATCGCAAGGTAACCCGATGCAACAGCAGCTTCGAGAAACTCTTTGGCTATGGACCGGGAGAACTCGACGGCAGTTCGTCACGCCAGTGGTATCTGAATGACGCTGACTGGCTGGAGGCTGGACAGCGTTGCTATGCACCCTTTGCGGCAGGCCAGGCCTTCGAAGGAGAGATGCTTCTTTGCAAAAAGGATGGCACGGCCATCTGCTGCGAAGTGCGCGCCAAAACCATTGACTCCCATGACCTTAGCCAGGGCTCCATCTGGATCACCATGGACATCACCGCCCGAAAGCAGGCCGAGAAGGAGTTGTTGCGGGCACAGTCCGATCTTGAAAAACTAGTGGAAATCCGCACCCTGGAACTCAGCCACACAGTGATGAAGCTAGAAAGAAAAGCTGCCGAGCAAAAAGAAGCTGAAGCCCATATCCAGCGCCTGGCCCATTTTGATTCGCTGACTGGACTGCCCAATCGCATCCTGTTGAATGACCGTTGCCAGCACGCGCTGAGTGTGGCGCAGCGAGCTGGCCAGTCTGTGGCGCTGATGTTCCTTGATCTGGACCATTTCAAGAGCGTCAATGATTCGCTGGGGCATCGGGTGGGTGACGAGGTGCTGGTGTTGCTGGCAAACCGGCTCAGAGATGTGGTGCGGGAGCAGGATACCGTGTCACGACTCGGTGGCGACGAATTCATTCTGCTGTTGCCAGAAACCGATGCAGCAGGCGCCGCCCATGTAGCGGAAAAACTGCTATTAACCGCTTTGATACCGTTCCAGATTGAGCAGCATGAACTTACCGTCACGCCGTCCATCGGCATTGCACTGTATCCGCGGGATGGTACGGATCTGGACACCCTCTCCAAATGCGCAGACGCTGCCATGTACCGCGCCAAGGCGGACGGGCGCAACACTTTCCGCTTCTTCACAACTGAGATTCAAGCCCATTCGGACCGCACCCTGCTGCTGGTGAACGCTCTGCGCCGCGCGCTGGAGCGTGGCCAGCTGGCACTGCATTACCAGCCACAGATTTCGTTGGCTACCGGGCAAACGGTGGGCGCTGAAGCGCTGCTGCGATGGCAACATCCCGAGCTGGGCAACGTATCACCCGCCGAGTTCATACCCATCGCTGAAAGCAGTGGATTGATTTTGCCCATTGGTGAATGGGTCATTCGCACCGCCGTCAACCAGCTGGCCACTTGGGTTGCAAATGGCATGGCACCCATCACCATGGCGGTAAACCTGTCGGCTGTGCAGTTCCGGCATGCTGATTTGCCCCAACTTGTGTCCGACATCCTCGAAGAGGCCGGGCTGCCCGCCGACCTGCTGGAACTGGAGCTGACTGAAGGCGTCGCAATGACCGACCCGCTGGGCGCGATTGCCGTGATGGATGACTTGCGCCAGCGTGGCGTACGCATGTCGATTGATGACTTTGGCACCGGCTATTCGTCGCTGAGTTACCTCAAGCGGTTTCAGGTTTACAAACTCAAGATTGATCAGTCTTTTGTGCGAGATATCACCGAAGACCCCGAAGACAAAGCCATCGTCGGCGCCATCATCAGCATGGCCACCAGCCTGGGCATGCAAACCATAGCCGAGGGCGTGGAGTCTGAAGGACAACTGGAGTTTTTGCGCGCACGGGGCTGCACGGAGGTGCAAGGCTACTACTTCAGTCGGCCCGTGCCGACAGCAGCGTTTGAAGACTATATCCGCCAGGACGCCCACCGGACAGTCTGATGTAACGTCTGAAAATGCTACTATTTTTGTAGCTCTTCACGCATATTCCACGGGTGCTAAGGTCACTTTTTGTACCTAAAAATGCCTGATCTTCAGCTTCTTGCTGAAAGATTCCATATTTCAATTATCATTGAAATATGGAATCAAAAATCGCCACTCCGCTATTGGATGAACCTGCCGCTGTCAAAGCCCTGTCAGCGCTGGCACAAGCCCAGCGCCTGCGGGCATTTCGCGCACTTGTAACCGCCGGGCCCGACGGATTGACGCCTGGCGCCATGGCCGAGCAGCTGTGCGTGGCGCCCAGCGCCTTGTCCTTTCACCTGAAGGAGCTGGCCCATTCGGGCCTCGTGCACATAGAGCCCCGTGGTCGCAACCTGATTTACCGCGCCAACTTCCCACACATGAGCGCACTGCTGGGTTACCTGACCGAGCACTGCTGCCAGGGTGCTGATTGCGCCGTTACGGGGGTGGCCGATTGCATGAGCTGCGACTGAGGCACCGCACAGAATGAACATCGCCGACGCCCTCAACCACGGCTGCATGTGCCGCACGCTGGACAGCGACCGCCTGCGCGCGCAACTGGAAAAAGACCCCAGCCTCACCGGCCTGGCCAACAGCATGGCCCTCGCACAACCGCACCTGTTTTCCAGAAGTGTGGTGTTTCTCTCCACCGCCACGTATCAGGCCATTGCGGACACCGTATCCGCGATAGAGCGCGTGATGGCCCTACCCGCTTATCAGGCATGGGCGCTGGCGAACGCACCCGCCATTGCCCGGCCCGCCTTCGGTCCGCTGGGTGCTTTCATGGGCTACGACTTTCATGTGGACCCCGGCAACACGGATTTCAAAAATCCGCAACTCATTGAAATCAACACCAATGCCGGTGGCGCCCTGCTCAACGCCGCACTGGCCCGGGCGCACCAGGCTTGCTGCGAGCCCATGTTGCTGGCGCTGGACACCTATACCCGGCTTGATTCGCTGGAGCAGCGTTTCTTTGACATGTTCATGAGCGAATGGCGTCTGCAACGGGGCGATGACCAGACGCTGAGCACTATCGTCATCGTGGACGACGCTCCGCAGGCTCAGTATCTGGCGCCCGAATTTGCACTTTTCCGGCAGATGTTCGAACAACGTGGTCTGACAGCTCTCATTGCCGACCCGCAGGCCCTGCAATGGCGTGACGGCAGCTTGTGGCTCGCCCAGACCCGTGTGGACATGGTCTACAACCGCCTCACCGACTTCGACCTGTCAGAGCCCGCGCATCAGGCCCTGCACGAAGCCTATATGGCGGGTGCAGCGGTCGTCACGCCGCACCCCTATGCCCACGCCCTGCGCGCCAACAAGCGTAACCTGATTGCGCTTTCCAGCGATGACTTGCTGAATTTATGGGGCGTGTCACCCGCTGACCGGAAACGCTTGGGCGATGCAATCCCACACACGCAGGCAGTCACCCGCGATCACGCCGACGCCTTGTGGGCACAGCGGCGCCAACTGTTCTTCAAGCCGGTGGCCGGCTATGCAGGCAAAGCGGCCTACAAGGGTGAAAAATTAACCCGCCGCGTGTGGGATGACATTGTTGCGGGTGACTTCATTGCCCAGACCCTTGTGCCCCCCGGACAACGACTGGTGAACGTGGATGGCGTAGCCACGCAGCTAAAGTTCGACGTGCGGGCCTACACCTACGCCGGGCAGATTCAGCTGCTGGTAGCCCGAACCTACAGCGGCCAGACCACTAATTTCCGAACACCGGGCGGCGGGTTTTCGCCCGTGCTGGTAGTGCCGCAAATTGACCTCTCCGCCGAAGAGGCCTCAGCCCGATGGCCCACACCCGAAAACCCCTGCACCAACTGTTAACCACTTCTTTGGAAGCAACTTTCTATGACAAACCAATCCATCAATGTGCTCTTCCTGTGCACGCACAACTCAGCCCGCAGCATCCTGGCCGAGGCTGTGCTGAACCACATTGGCCATGGCCGCTTCAAGGCTTATTCAGCGGGCAGCAGCCCGCGCGAGAATCAGCAACCCAACCCGCTGGGCATCAAGACCTTGCAGACAGCAGGCATTTCCACCGAAGGGTTAAAAAGCAAAAGTTGGGACGAATTTGCCAAGCCCGATGCACCGCACATGGACCTAGTCATCACCGTGTGCGATAACGCCGCTGGCGAGGTTTGCCCCTATTGGCCTGGCCAGCCGGCCACCGCGCACTGGGGTTATGCCGACCCATCTGCCATCGACGGCACCGACGAGCAGCGCCTGGAGGCTTTCCGCCAGACCCTGCACGCCATCCGCCGCCGTCTGGAATTGCTGGTGAACCTGCCTGCGCAAAGCGTGGACAAGCTCATGCTGCAAACCCGCGCGCGTGATCTCGCCAAATCATGAGTGCAAACGCTCCACAATCCCATGTTCCGTCCCTGCCACAGCAACTGCTAGCCGAATTTGCAGGCACCGCCGCGCTGCTCTGCGCCGTCATTGGCTCCGGCATCATGGCCGAACGCCTGAGCGGCGGCAACAACGGCGTGGCGCTGGTGGCCAACACATTGGCCACGGTGTTTGCGCTGTATGTGCTGATCGAAACGCTAGGGCCCATCAGCGGTGCGCACTTCAACCCGCTGGTCACTCTGGTTATGTGGTCAAAAGGTAATCCAGCCTTCGTCAAATCTGCGCGAGTAGCTATATTATTTATAGCATTTCAATTGCTGGGCGCGGTGACAGGCGCGTGGACCGCCCACCTGATGTTTGACCTGCCCATCCTCCAGTTCAGCGTCCACTGGCGTGGCGGCTTCGATGCAGCTGGCACGTTCACTGGTTGGGGCCAATGGGTCGCCGAAGCAGTGGCCACAGGTGGACTGATTTTCGTCATCCTGAAGTCACCACCGGGAAAAGTCAGCGCGCTGGTAGCCTGCTACATCGGTGCGGCCTACTGGTTCACGGCCAGCACGTCGTTTGCCAACCCGGCGGCGGTGATGGGCCGCATGATGAGCGACAGCTTTGCGGGCATTGCACCAGCCAGCGCGCTGGGGTTTGTGCTGGCGCAATGTGTGGGCGCTGTTGTCGGCACCACCGTAGCGGGCTGGTTGCAGCCAACGGAAAAATAACCTGTTTCAAAATCATTCTCATGACCGATATCACAATATATCACAACCCTGACTGCGGCACCTCCCGCAATGTGCTCGCACTCATTCGCAACAGCGGTGTCGAGCCCACCATCATCGAGTACCTCAAAACACCACCCGACCGTGCCAGGATGGTAGCGCTGATTGCACAAATGAACATCCCGGTACGCGATGTGTTGCGGCAAAAGGGCACGCCCTACGACGAATTGCAACTGGGCAACCCGAGCCTGAATGACAACGACTTGATTGACGCGATGCTTGCCCATCCCATCCTGATGAACCGCCCCATCGTGGTCACGGAACTGGGTGCCCGCCTGTGCCGCCCGTCTGAGGCCGTGCTGGACATCCTGCCCTCTCCCCAGCAAGGCGCTTTCAGCAAGGAGGACGGCGAGCAGGTCGTTAACGCGCAAGGAGCACGTGTTGCGAGCCATTGACGTGATCCAACTCCCCAACGTCAGTGAGGCGCTCTTCTCGGCTCCCTCTCAAGCCCAGTTAAGGCCGGTAACTCCTGCAGCCCACCCTCCCCGCATCCTGCTGCTATACGGTTCATTGCGCGAGCGCTCGTTCAGCCGCCTGCTGAGCGAGGAAGCCGCCTGCCTGCTACACGCTATGGGTGCGGATACGCGCACCTTCAATCCCCACGGCTTGCCGTTGGCCGACGACGCACCCGACTCGCACCCGAAGGTGCAAGAGTTGCGCGAGCTGGCCGCGTGGAGCGAAGGCATGGTCTGGACTTCACCCGAGCGGCACGGAGCCATGACCGGCATCATGAAAACGCAGATCGACTGGATTCCGCTCTCGCAAGGCGCGGTGCGCCCCACGCAGGGCAAAACGCTGGCGGTGATGCAGGTCAGCGGTGGCTCGCAGTCGTTCAATGCGGTGAATCAGTTGCGCGTGCTGGGCCGCTGGATGCGCATGCTCACCATCCCCAACCAGTCTTCGGTTGCCAAGGCCTTCATGGAGTTTGATGACGCGGGGCGAATGAAGCCTTCCGCCTATTACGACCGTGTTGTGGACGTGATGGAAGAGCTGGTGAAGTTCACGCTGCTCACGCGCGACGTGTCACCCTACCTGGTGAACCGCTACAGCGAGCGCAAAGAGAGTGCGGAAGAGTTGATGAAACGGGTGAATCAGAAATCGATTTAACACCGATATCGCTATATATTTAATAGCTACTCACACAATATTGACGAGGGCTAGAGGCCTATATTTCCTGAATAATTGCCCTTTTCCGCTCGAAATTCACTGTCTGCACTCCTGCATTTAGGGGAGGCGAACAGGTGGCAAACGCGCTACCGTAGCTCTGGCTCTTGAGACCATGGAGGTACCGCCATGAGCACCGAACCCGTCTGTGCCGACGACTTGACCGACAACTTTGCTGCACTTCGTGCCGTTGAACACGAGGCGATTCAGGCACGTCGCAAAGCGGTCCTCGGCACTGATGCCAGCGACAATCCGACAGAGCTCAACCTGCCTCAGGTTGGACTTGCTTTGTCGGGTGGCGGTGTTCGCAGCGCCACATTTGCGCTGGGGTTGATGCGCGGTATGGCCCAAAACCGCGAGGGGTCCAGCGCCGATCCCGCGAAACGAACGCTGGCCAGTGACGGGCTGTTGGGTCGTCTGGACTACCTGTCCACCGTATCCGGTGGCGGCTACACCGGCGGCATGTACGGGCGTCTGGTGGCAACCTATGGCCTGCATTGCGCGCAACGCTTGATGGCGCGGGGTGATTCGCCCGTGCTGGAATGGCTACGCCGCAATGGCCGCTACTTGACGCCCGCCGGTTCGCGCGACGTCGGCATCGCGGTAGTGACCTATTTGCGTGCCTGGCTGGCCATCCACGCCGAATTCATGTTTGCCTGCATCTTGCTGGGTCTGGTGGTGGTGGCACCCCATCTGTGGCAACACAGCTTTCAGGTGCTGGACCCACGGGGGTGGGAGCTCTGGCGCACGCCTTGGTGGGCCCTGTCGCTGGCGCTGTGGGCAACCCTGGCGCCCGGTTTGATTGCAGGGTATTGGGCAGCCCGCGATGCACCCAACCCGGCAGCCACGCGCCTGATGCCGGGCTGGCGTGATGCCCTGTTCGTTCTGGCAGCAGCCGGGGGCGCGTACCTGTTGTTGCGAGCTTTGCAGACCAGTGGCGCCATCAATCCGGTTCGCCACAGCCTGAACTGGCCGGGTGCCGGTGTGTTGACGGTGATCTCGCTAGTAGCGGGCCAGTTGTGCGTGATGGTGTGGATGGCCGTCAAAGCGGGGCCGCACGGTCTGAAAGTGGCACTGTTGCGCAACTGGCTCACGCGGGCGTTGCGTTGGGTGATGCTGGGCACGTTGGCCCTGGCCGGACTGGGCGCGCTGGACCGGCTGAGCTGGTGGGTACTGGAGGAATTTCAGACCGGTAACCAGTGGCTGTGGGGTGGTGTCGGTGTCGGTGGCGTTGCAGTGTTGACCCTTCGCACACTGATGCAGCCACTGCAGCAAATGGCGGCCAAATCCGAGAGCAGTGCGCGAGACTGGTTGCCCCGGCTGCTCAATTTCGGCAGCCTGCTCGGCGTTTTGGCGCTGGTTACGGCCTGGCTGGTGGTTTTGCAATGGTTTGTGTTCGCGCCGGAGACATTCCGAACTCTGCGAAGCGTACCCGCCTGGATGCGGGCCAGCATGCTGACGAGCGTGTGGCTCACATGGGTGGTGCTCACTGCGGGCAATTCGCAAATGGCCAACACATCTTCCCTGCATAGTTTTTATCGCGCACGGCTGACCCGTGCCTACCTGGCTGTGGGCAACCGCCAGCGAACCATGGACAACGACGCGGGCACCCGGGCCGATGTAACCCGCGTGGTGGAAGGCGACGACACACGCCTAGCCAGCTACCGGCCCGAGCTGAATGGCGGACCGATCCACCTTGTCAACACCTGCCTGAACCAGACGCGGGACGATAAAAGCGGCCTCTACAACGCTGACCGCAAAGGTACAGCCGTCACGGCAACCTGGCGTGGTTTCGAAATTGGCCAACGCGAGTTTGTCGCGCTCAAGCCCGAGCACGATGCCGGCACGCTCGGGCGATGGGTTGCGGTGTCGGGTGCCGCAGCGTCGCCGGGCGCAGGTGCGTACACATCGCGAGGTCTGGCGTTACTGGTGTACTTTCTTGGGGTGCGACTCGGCCACTGGATGCGCGCTCCCCGTGAGCGGGTGGCTTTGCAATGGCTGAGCCATCTGGCTTGGCGGGCCATTCCCAAGCCCATGATGCTGGCCAGCGAAGCATCAGCCACCTTTTTTGGTGTAGAACGGCCGTGGTGGTACATGTCTGACGGGGGGCACTTTGAAAACAGCGGCGTGTATCCGCTGCTCAAACGCGAGCTTGGCTTCATCATCCTGTCAGACGCCGGTTGCGATGCCCGTTATGAGTTTGGCGACATGGAAAACCTGGTGCGCAAGGCCCGTATCGATTTCGGTGCCGAGATCGATTTCTACAGCCGTGACGAAGCTGCCAGCCTGTTCACGCTGGGCAGCAAGGAATTGACAGTGTTGTCACCTGAAGACATGGCCAACAACCATTCGTCCCGCGGCGTGTTGCTGGCCCGCATCCGCTACCGTGAGCGCCCCGGGCCGCGCAGGGCAGATGGCAGTGAAGGCCCGCCCGTGCGCCCGGAAGGCACACTGCTGGTGATCAAACCCAACCTGCACGACGCGCTCGATGTGGACTTGCTGGCTTACGCGCAAAAACACGAGAGTTTTCCGCACGAATCCACAGGTGACCAGTCTTTCGACGAGGCACAGTGGGAAAGCTACCACCGGCTTGGCGAAGATTTTGGCCGCTCACTGCACGCCAGCTGGATGGCCCAACTGCCGGGTTGGCGCACCCCTGCCCGCCACGGCATCCGGGTTGCGGCACGGTTGGGTGCGAACAAGGGCGCCGCGGACGCACCCCGGGTCGAACCCCTGTGGCGGCGCAACGCGCGTGCTACCGCCATTGGTACTACGCTGGGTGTTGGTGCTTCGGGAACCTTGCTGTTGTCACTGTGGCAGGTTCAAGACCAGCTTCAACGCAACCGCACCGATGAACAATACGAAGCACGGCAGCTGTTCACCGAAGTATCTAAGGGCCTTCAGTCCTTCAAGGGCTCCTGCCCGGACATACCGGAGCATGTCGTCACACAGGCCTCCCTGCTGCTGGATTTGCGGGGCAGCCCCACCATGCGGCCGCTGGAGCAGGCCGGACTGGAGCGCCTAGCAGGACGCATTGCCGATGAATGCACCCGTGAGGTCGAAGCCAGTCACGAATGCGTTGCCGCCCATCAACGCATACAAGGCAGCCTGTGTGCCTTGGTGCTGAAACCACCAACCCAAAATACTGCGCTGAACTACTGGCACCCGGGCGCTTCGCCTGACGAGCAGGCGCGCGACGGCCGCACTGTGCTGCGAACGGTTCAGTCTGCCGTGGGTCGGTTCCCTGTGTTCGGAACGCTGTTCATGGAAGGTTCGCAGACTATCGGATTAGCCGACCAACAACCTGTGGATAGCAGCAATACACAGTCGCAGCGGGCCGCTGCGCCACCTCTGACGCCGATGCCCCCAGAGATAGCAGCGGCAGCGTTTTTGCCATCACTGAATGCCTGCTGGCGCGGGAACGGCCGCACCACGCTATATATCCATATATACGATGAACCGTCCCAAGTGCCGGCAAAAGCGCTTCGTCAGGCCTTATCAGCAGGAGCCGACTCATCCGTGCTGGTGGCACCTATCGAGAACGTGATTCGCAGCGCTGATCTTCGCCAGCAGCGCCGACCGGTACCGTGGCCCAAACCCACCCTGGTGTTGCACGACCCCATGAGCCGCGACTGCGCACGGTCGATATCGCGATTCATTGGCGGGCCGTGGGTGCTCCCGGGAGACGCGGACACCGTGTGGCTACGGGATCTGCCCCGCACGCTCCTGGCTCGCCCCGGTGTGATTGAGTTGTGGTTACCACCCATTGAAATAACCACATCGGAAAACAACGCGGACCATACTGAAATCGTGGGCGCGTTGACCCGGGAGCGGTGAGCCTGCAGCGCCTCACGCAATAGCCCAGAACCAGACCTCCTGGCTGCGCTCAAAGTAGTTGTCGTCGCCATCTGCAAACTGGCTGCCATTCCACAGATCCAGGTGGTCGCCTTGCATGCCTTTACCCCAGAAGTTGCGGCACATGACGATGCCCTGCCTGCCGAGAAAAGCGGCAACCGACGTGTGGCGGGTCCGCTCCACCTTACCGAACTGCCCGGGCCTGGTTTTCAGCCAGGCAGCCAGCTCTTCGGCGCGTAACGTGTGCTTTTCTGCATGCCCAAACCAGCAGCATTTGGTCTTGGGGTACGAAGAAAGATCAACACCAGCCCGTTGCAGGGTGACACCCATCTTGATGGCGCACTGGTTTTCGAAGTTGGGCACCCCGGCATCGTTACAACACGGAGATTCCACAAAGTTGTTGGCGGGATGAGCCGCCCAAAGCTGTGCAAAAGTAACTGGCATGGCAACTCCAGGAGAAAATGGAAAACGGTGCCTGCATGACACGCACGCAGGCACCGAAGAGTGGAGAAAATGAATCAGTCGCCCAGAGGGTTGAGCAAATCAGCCCGCCCTTCGAATGCAAAGAGCAGCAAGTCCGTCATGTTGAACCGATTACCAGGATTGTTGACCAGTGCCGTTGGCCTGAATGAAGCATCGCGAACAATGGAATGTGCGCTACCTTCCATTGCCCGGTGAAAGGTCTCTGCCACGATACGGCCACCCACACCCGTCAGCTTGCCACCATTGAGTTCGGCTTCACGCAGAATGTAGTACCACAGAGGCGTTTGCGTACCGACGCTCTTGAGGGCAGCCGGCAAGCCCTGGGTCAGTTTGGCAGCCGTCACTGGCGCAACACCCATCATCGCCGCCATTTGCTGGCCGCTGGCCAACTCAACCATATTGGCTCGGATCAGATTGCGAAAAGCCAAGTTCAGCTCTTCGGGTGGTGTGCTGCTGGGCCCTCCGAAAGAACCCAGAGGCAGCGCCTTGAGCGGGTCAACCAGCTGTGTGTCAGTCATCATGGCGAGATTGGGCGCTCCTTCGGGTGGCGTCAGGTCTGCACGCCCCACTTCGGTGAAGTTGTACAGACGGCGGAAGTCAACGGTCCAGTTGGAGGGCAGTTGCTCAAAACTACCCGACTCCCGGTCGTTGGGTGTGCTGGGTGGCGGCGACAAGGTGCCGCTGGTGCCCGAAAACTGAAACAGCAAACCGAGGCTAGCCGGAGCGGCTCCGCCCGTACGGAATACGCGGTTCCAGTTGTACTGTTCGCGAATCATGCTGTGACCCAGACGATATGCAGCCACGGAAAACTCGATGGGCATGGTAGGCATGTTTTCCGGTGTTGCATCTTTTTCGAAAAACTTTCGTCCATTGGTGAAGACATCGTCGATGATTGCCTGATCAATCAGGCGTGGCAGAAAGTCTGTCCTGATCATCCACTGGTAGTGCTTGACTACGAGTTCGCGTGCCTTCTCAAACAGGTCGGCGCTGGGAGTGGCAGGTGCGATCTTGTCCACCACGCGGTTGTGAAACCGGATCATGGCAAGATGCGTTTGTGCAACGATCAGGTTTTCGTCGTTGCGATGATCGGGAATGAGGGCGGCACGCCGCTCCACCTTGAGAGAACCCTGCCCCACACGCGGCAAGTCGTAGCCATCACGCGGCCCCAGCGTGACACCCGCATTGAGCAGATCGGGTGACGGAGCAGTTGTGCCCATTTTGATGCGAATCCCGTCACTGTAAAACTTGCTGTCGTCTGCATCTGCAGGCCCCCGGCCGTACATGCAGTCCAAGTCCAGGGCGGGTGAGCGGCCCTGCAGCAGTTCTTCAATGGTGACGTTACTTCCCAACGCCTTGGCAGTGCGGTCCATTGTGAGGTCATGGTCTATGAACTGGCCCAGGTAAGTGAAACCAGCGGGGATAGCCGGTCCGGAAGAATCAGGCCCCGGTGAATCGGTCATGGCCTTGGCGAGGCCACTGACGATGGTCTTGTCAACCGCCGTACCTTTGGGGCCCATGCGGGAGAACCGAAATTTCCGTATTTGCGGGACATCCCCAGGAGTGGGATCCGTGGTGGGCTGACCCTTCGAGTCGCAGTAAAGCAAACCCTCGCCTACGACGTAATAGTTGTAACGTACATGACGCTTCATGATGCACCTCCAGAAGAAAATGAAAGAGGCTTAAAGGTATGCATCAGCTAACCTTCTGTCGTCATCCAATTGAATGAGGATGACATCCATTTATGCCTAGAAAATCACACATTTCATTGGCAAGATTTCTTGCAGCTATGATGACTGTCAGTCATGTCGACTCTCAAATAACACAGGGATTTTTTCCATGAAACACATTGGATTCATTGGCGCATCAGGCTTGATGGGCCATGGAATGAGCAAGAACCTTCTCGCCAAGGGATTTGACGTGTCGCTAACTGTGCATCGCAACAAGGATGGCGTGGCAGACTTGCTGGCGGCCGGTGGCAGACAAGTAGCCAGGCCCGCTGATCTGGGGGCGTGTGATGTCGTAATCCTGTGCGTCACGGGCACACCACAGGTTGAAGCCGCGATGCTGGGTGCCGATGGCGTATTGTCTCAGGCCAGGTCCGGGCTGATCGTAATCGACACCTCTACCAGCGAGCCAGAGTCAACCCAGCGCTTGGCTGATCTGTGTGCCAGCCAAGGGGTTACGCTGGTTGACGCGCCACTAGCCCGATCTGCCATGGAAGCAGAGGCTGGAAAGCTCAACACCATGGTGGGCGCCACGCCCGAGGTGTTTGCACAAATCAAACCCGTATTGCAGGCCTACTGCGAAAACATTTTCCATGTGGGTGGGCCAGGCGCCGGTCACATCATCAAACTGCTGAACAATTTTGTGGCACAAGCCATTTGTACAGCGACAGCTGAGGCTTTTGCCGTTGGTGCGAAAGCAGGTGTGGATGTTCAACAACTGGTGAACGTGATTTCGGCCGGTGGCGTTAACTCAGGCCTGTTCCAGGCGATGGCTAAAACCTTGAACGGCGACTTCACCGGGCTGAAGTTTGGCCTGGACAACGCGCGCAAGGACCTGCGCTATTACAGCCACCTGGCCGAAATGGTCAACGTGCCCTCTCTCGTCGGGCAATCCGTGCATCAAAGCCTGGCAACTGCGTCCGCGCTGGGCCACGGCAACTCGTTTGTACCCGCACTGGTGACAGCGCAGGAGCAACTGACAGGTGCAAAAATTACGCCCGCGTCTCGGTAAACATCAGAAGGAAGTTGGCGTCACTCCAGCCACTTTTGCAGAAACTGGGCATTACCCATCGCCTGTCCGAGCTGGTAATTGTCAAAGCCGATACGCTTGTATAGTTTGATAGCGCCAGCATTGCCTTCGAGCACTTCCAGTGTGAGCTTGCAGGCACCTCGCTCCAAAGCAATTTCCTGCGCAAGCGCAAGCATTTTTTCCGCCACACGCTGACCACGATGACCAGGCAGTACAGCTACATCGTGCACGTTCACCAAGGGGCGACAAGCGAATGTGGAAAAACCTTCAATGCAGTTCACCAACCCAATGGGCTGCTGACCATCGGGGCCGCCAAATGCCAGTACGGTAAAAGCCTGTGGTCGCGCCGCCAGCGATGGCACCAGATGCGCTTTGGCGTAGTCACTCAGCCCTTCTCCGCCACCCATGGGATCCTGGGCATAGGCGTCCAGCATCTTCACAACAGAAGCAGCATGAATCGGATTGGCATAGTCAGCCCGGCATACGCGCACCATATCGGCAGTCAAAGAGGTTGTCATGGAAAAGGTCCTCCTGTTTAAACAGAGAGGGTGTCAGCAATCCGCTGGGCGCAGGTCTGCGCCTGCACAGCATCACGAGCCTCCACCATCACGCGTACCAGGGGCTCAGTGCCGCTGGCGCGAATGAGTACACGCCCTGACTGACCCAATTCATCTTCTACTGACTTGGTTTCGCTGGCTAGCCGCACATTTGATTTCCAGTCCTGACCGGGTTTCAGGCGAACATTGATGAGGGTTTGCGGAAATAGCGTCACATCGGTCAGCAGCTCAGACATGCTGCGACCACTGCGCACACAGGCTTGCAGCACCAGCAGTGCAGAAATCAGGCCATCTCCAGTGGTGTGTTTGTCCAGCGCCAGCAAGTGGCCAGAACCTTCACCACCGAGAATCCATTTGTGTTTTTCCAGTTCTTCCAGTACGTAGCGGTCGCCAACTTTGGCGCGCACAAACTGGACACCCCGACCCTTCAATGCCACTTCAACCGCCATGTTCGTCATCAGGGTGCCCACAACGCCAGGCACATGCTCGTCACGACCCAGCCTGTCGTCGGCCATGAGATAAAGCAGCTCGTCGCCGTTATACAGACGGCCCTTAGCATCCACAAGTTGCAAGCGATCGGCATCACCATCCAGAGCAATGCCGTAGTCAGCCTTATGAAACTTGACGGTCTCAATCAAGGCCTGGGGGTGGGTGGCGCCGACTTCACGGTTGATGTTCAAACCGTCGGGCGAACAGCCGATGGAAATGACTTCCGCCCCCAACTCGTGAAAGACTTTTGGGGCAATGTGATACGCCGCGCCATGGGCTGCATCCACGGCGATCTTCATACCGCGCAGTGTCAGGTCGTTTGGAAAGGTGCTCTTGCAGAATTCAATGTACCGGCCTGCGGCATCGTCTAGCCGACGGGCTTTCCCGAGGTTAGCCGAGTCGGCCCAAACCGGCGCTTCTTCCAGCGCCGCCTCAACAGCCAATTCCCATGCGTCTGGCAACTTGGTGCCCTGCGCACTGAAAAACTTGATTCCATTGTCGGGAAAGGCGTTGTGGCTGGCACTGATAACCACACCCAGCGAAGCCCGTTGCGCACGCGTGAGATAAGCCACACCGGGGGTAGGCAATGGCCCCAGCAACACCACATCCACGCCAGCAGAATTAAAACCGCTCTCTAGCGCGCTCTCCAGCATGTAACCGGAAATACGGGTGTCCTTGCCAATCAACACCGTGGGGCGAGATTCGGTTTTCTTGAGTACCCGGCCAACCGCATGGGCCAGTTGCAACACGAAGTCTGGAGTGATTGGGGATTGCCCCACCGTGCCACGTATGCCATCGGTTCCGAAATATTTTCTGCTCATGTTGGCACCCTGTACCTGCTTTGTTATGGTGAAGTGCAACGATTCTAGTTGGCCTGGCCTAGGGCGGCGAAGACCTTCAGGGCCTGAACAGTCTCGCGTACATCATGCACCCGGACAATGGATGCGCCCCGCTCCACCGCCAGCAAGGCAGCGGCCACACTGGGCACCATCCTTTCGTTATGGACTGAGTCTTTCGTTGAAACAGATGGCAGACCCGCAATTGCAGCCAGGGAGGACTTTCTGGACCAACCAGCCAACAACGGGTAGCCTCCCGCCAGCAACTCTTTTTGCCGTGCCAGTAATGAAAAATTCTGTTTGGCCGTCTTGCCAAAACCAATACCTGGATCGATAACAATCCGGTTCGAATCAACCCCTAGCCTCAGCAAATTATGCGTAACATGCTCTAAAAATGAGAGCACAGGCAAAACCACATCCCCTTCCATCGGATGGATCTGCATGGTCGCAGGTTCACCATGCATGTGCATCACACAGATACCGCAACGGGGGTGTGCAGCAACCACCTGCGCGCCATCCAACGAGCCTGGAGCGCCAGGCTGCCTCAGTGCCCAGATGTCGTTGATGATGTCGGCCCCAAGGTCCAGTGCGGCCTGCATGACTTGCGGTTTGTAGGAGTCCACCGAGATGGGAACGCCGAGCTTGACGGCTTCCGTGAGCAACGGAAGAACCCGCGCCAGCTCGTCGCCCAGCGGCAGCGGCTGTGCGCCAGGGCGTGTGGACTCGCCACCAATATCCAGAATGTCTGCGCCATCTATGAGCAGCTTCTCGCAATGGCGAATGGCAGCCTGCGTGGACGCATGGAGTCCGCCATCCGAAAAGGAATCTGGCGTTACGTTGACGATACCCATGACTTTTGGGCTTGCCAGTTCAATCAGGAAACGGGTGGTCTGCCAATTCATGTCAAAGCTCGGTTGGTCGGCATCATGCAAAACGGGGCCCAAGGCCCCGTTTCACACATCGTTATAAAAATCAGGCTGCAGTGGCTGCAGGCTCAGATGCGACAGCTGGCGCACCACCGCTTCCGCCGCCGCCGGATGAAGGCGTTCGGGGCGTCCAGTCCTTTGGAGGACGGGGATCCTTACCTGCCATGATGTCATCCAGCTGGTCGCTGTCGATAGTTTCCCACTCCAGCAAGGCCTTGGCCATTGCGTGCATCTTGTCGCTATTGTCTTCAATCATCTTGCGAGCCAACGCATATTGCTGATCGATGATGCGGCGCACCTCCAGATCAACCTTCTGCATGGTCTGCTCACTCATGTTGGTGGTCTTTGTAACCGAACGACCGAGAAATACTTCGCCTTCGTTTTCAGCATAGACCATGGGACCCAGCGCATCGGTCATGCCATAGCGGGTCACCATGTCGCGAGCCAGATGGGTTGCACGTTCAAAATCGTTGCTGGCGCCAGTGGTCATTTGCTTCATGAACACTTCTTCGGCAATACGACCACCAAACAGCATGCTGATCTGGCTGAGCATGTATTCGCTGTCGTAACTGTATCGATCTTGCGCCGGCAGGCTCATCGTCACGCCCAAGGCACGGCCGCGCGGAATGATGGTGACTTTATGGACCGGGTCGCACTTGGGCAGCAGCTTGCCGATCAGCGCGTGGCCGGACTCGTGGTACGCGGTATTGCGACGCTCTTCTTCCGGCATGACCATGCTCTTACGCTCTGGCCCCATCAAAATCTTGTCCTTGGCCTTTTCAAAATCCTGCATTTCAACCGTGCGCGCATTGCGCCGGGCGGCCATCAGGGCGGCTTCATTACACAGGTTGGCCAGGTCGGCACCGGACATGCCTGGTGTTCCCCGCGCAATGATACTGGCACTGACATCCTGACCCAATGGCACTTTGCGCATGTGCACATTCAGGATTTGCTCCCGGCCACGGATATCCGGCAAGGTCACGTAAACCTGCCGGTCAAACCGGCCGGGACGCAGCAAGGCTGCATCCAGAATGTCAGGGCGGTTGGTGGCTGCAACGACGATCACACCCACATTGGTTTCAAAACCATCCATCTCGACCAGCATCTGGTTGAGGGTCTGCTCTCGCTCATCGTTCCCGCCACCCAGGCCAGCACCACGCTGACGGCCCACGGCGTCGATTTCATCAATGAAAATAATACAAGGTGCGTTCTTTTTGGCGTTATCGAACATGTCGCGCACACGGGCCGCGCCCACGCCAACGAACATCTCGACAAAGTCCGAACCGCTGATGCTGAAAAACGGAACTTTGGCTTCGCCTGCAATGCCTTTGGCCAGCAGTGTTTTGCCAGTTCCAGGCGGGCCTACCAACAGCAGGCCACGCGGAATGCGGCCACCCAGTTTTTGAAACTTTTGCGGATCCTTCAGGAAATCAACGACTTCCTTGACTTCTTCCTTGGCCTCGTCACAACCAGCCACATCGGCAAAGGTCACGGTATTGGTGCTTTCGTCCAGCATGCGCGCCTTACTCTTGCCGAAGCTGAAGGCACCGCCCTTTCCGCCACCTTGCATCTGGCGCATGAAATACACCCAAACACCAATCAGCAGCAGCATGGGACCCCAGCTGACCAGCAGAGTCATCAGCAAGGAGCCCTCTTCACGGGCTTTCACATCAAACTTCACCCCGTTTGCAATCAGGTCGCCCACCAGACCACGGTCGAGGTAGGTTGCCGTAGTCCTGACTTTGCGGTCGTCGGTCGTCACAGCGAGGATTTCAGTTCCGCCCTGGCCTTCCTGAATGACGGCGCTCTTGATCCGGTTGCTGCGGACTTCCTCCAGGAAATCGGAGTAACCCAGATACCCGGCTGTAGCAGTGCTGCGCGAGTCGAACTGTTTGAAAACCGTGAACAGCACGAGCGCGATCACGAGCCAGACGGCAATTTTAGAAAACCACTGATTATTCAAGCGAGGCTCCAATGTGGACGCAATTTACGAACTCTGAACGAACTCTGCGTACTTGAGACCCATTTTAGGCGTTTCAAGTCACCCGGAACGCCATTTTCGCGGTTTCAGCCACAGGGGGAACAGGGGATTTGGCCGCTTTTCAGCGATCTTTCAATCCCATACCCACCAGAAATGTCTCCGAGGACTTGTCGCGCGAAGCTTTGGGCTTGATGGGTTTGACCACCTGAAACGTCGCCTTGAACAGCTTGACCAACTCGTTGTAGCCACTGCCATGGAACACTTTGGCCACCAGCGCCCCCCGCGGTTTCATGTGATTCTGGCTGAATTCGATGGCCAGTTCGATTAGATGGGCAATACGCGCGGTATCGGCCGAGTCAATTCCAGACAAATTCGGCGCCATGTCCGACACCACCACGTCCGCCTGCCGGCCCGCCATCTCCAGAGTCAGGCGCTCCAGGACTTCCGGTTCCCGGAAGTCTCCCTGCAGAAAAATTACGCCTTCCACTGGCTCCATAGGCAAAATATCTAGCGCGATGATGGTGCCGTTGAGCTCACCTGCCGCCGCACCGCCGCCCGTTGCGGTTTTGGGTGACAGCTTTCGGCGGACATACTGGCTCCAGGCTCCAGGGGTCGAGCCCAGGTCCACCACCAGATCACCCGGCTTGATCAATCCCAGCGCTTCATCAATTTCCTTGAGCTTGAACGCCGCGCGCGCCCGGTAGCCCTCGCGCTTGGCAAGTTTCACGTAGGGATCATTGACATGGTCATTGATCCAGGCCCGGTTGACCTTGCTGCTTTTGGTTTTAACGCTCATATTTGCTACTCGTAACCGATAATACCGGCATGCCTTCAATTCAATTAACCCCAGCCCAACGCAAAGACCACCGTGCCGACGCCCACCACCTTGACCCCGTCGTGATGGTCGGCGGTGACGGACTCACCGACGCTGTCAAGAAAGAGATCCACCTCGCACTCAATGCCCATGGTTTGATCAAGGTTCGCGTCTTCTCGGACGACCGCCCGGCGCGCGAAGCCATGTTCCAGACCCTGGCAGATGAGCTCAACGCGGCACCCATCCAGCATATTGGCAAACTGCTGGTGCTCTGGCGCCCCATGCCAGCCAAGGTGAAGGCAGAAGACGAAGACCGCATGCCCGGCCCGCGTGATTTCAAGGTGCTGAAGTACAGCAAACGCGGCGGTCAGCGCCCGGAAGTCAAAACCCTGCGTGTACTCGGCAACCAGCGCCTCACGGCGGGCGGGCAGGTCAAGCGTTCAAAACCCAAGCAGACCAGTGTCAAGAAACGCAGCCAGACCTGACATCAATCAAGCCTGACTGCCTTTAATCCGGAGTGTCTCCGGTTGGCTTGGCCACTCTCCACAAAATCATACTCGCGCACAACCATTGCAGCAGGTACATCGCGGTGCCGACGGTATGCCAAACCCTCAGGTTCTCCCGGGCCACAATCCGGGGCGCCACGGCAAATTCCAGCAACATCACCATCAGCAACCCGAATACTATAAAAATAATAGCTGCTGCCGAACTATTGACGAGGGCTGGACGCTGTTTTTCCCTGCAACTTAGCAGCAAAACCAGACCACAGGCACCACCCACCCAGGTTTGAGCTGAAAACAATCTGGCAGCCATGTTGCCCGCCAGGGCCGGGGTCGGAAGATTCGCAAACAGCATGGGAACGACCCAAAAACCGATGGTGGTCAGGGATCCCCACCACAAACAGGCTGCGAATACCGGCAGGCGTTGGCCCATTTCGCCCTTCATTGCGCCCTTACACGTAGTGAACAGCGATGACTTCGAAATGCTTTACGCCGCCTGGCGCCTGCACTTCAGCCGTATCGCCAACTTCCTTGCCGATCAGTGCACGCGCAATCGGGGAGCCAATGTTGATCAGGCCCAGCTTCAAATCCGCCTCGTCTTCTCCCACGATCTGGTACTTGACCACATCGCCAGTGGCCTCGTCTTCCAGCTCCACCGTGGTGCCAAAGACAACTTTGCCACCGGCATCCACTTCGGATGGATCAATGATCTGCGCCGCGGACAACTTGCCTTCAACTTCCTGAATACGACCTTCAATAAAGCCCTGACGGTCCTTGGCCGCTTCGTATTCTGCGTTTTCGCTCAAATCGCCCTGTGCACGTGCTTCGGCAATAGCGCCGATAACCCAAGGACGGTCCACCGTCTTGAGTTTGTGCAGCTCGGCCTTGAGTTTTTCTGCGCCGCGTTTGGTGATGGGAATGGTTGCCATGGTATTCAATCGTCAAAAAGTAGCAGGGACAGAGCTGCGCTGGCGCGCAGATCTGTCCCCGGTGGATAAGTAAATTATGCCAAGAGTTGTTGGTGCAGTTCCTGAATCGAATAAACGTCCAGGTTGTCCATGTATTTCATACCCTCAACAGCGGCTTCGGCACCGGCGATGGTGGTGAACGTGGTCACGCGGGCCAGCAGTGCCGAGGTACGGATCTGCCGCGAATCGGCAATGGCGTTGCGACGCTCTTCGACCGTGTTGATGACCAGCGCAATCTCGTTGTTTTTGATCATGTCCACAATGTGTGGGCGTCCTTCGGTGACCTTATTGACCACGGTGCAGGCAACGCCCGCAGCCTGAATGGCAGCCGCCGTGCCTTTGGTCGCCACCACGTCGAACTTCAATGCCGCCAGCGCTCGGGCTATGCCCACGGCCCGTGGCTTGTCGTTGTTTTTCACCGTCAGGAAGACTTTTCCGGACGTGGGCAGCTTGGTTCCTGCCCCCAACTGGGACTTCACAAAAGCCTCGCCGAAGGTTTTACCAACCCCCATCACCTCGCCTGTGGATTTCATCTCGGGGCCTAGGATGGTATCCACGCCTGGGAACTTGACGAACGGGAATACCGCTTCTTTCACGCTGAAATAAGGCGGCGTCACTTCTTTCGTGATGCCCTGAGAGGCCAGCGATTGGCCCACCATGCAACGCGCCGCCACTTTAGCCAGCTGGATGCCGGTAGCCTTGCTGACAAAAGGCACCGTGCGGGACGCACGAGGATTCACCTCCAGCACGTAGATGACGTCCATGCCATCGATGTTTTGAATGGCAAACTGTACATTCATTAGCCCGACGACGCTCAACGATTCAGCCATGGCAGCGGTCTGGCGTTTGATCTCGGCTACTGTTGCAGCACTCAGCGAATACGGCGGCAATGAACACGCCGAGTCACCACTGTGTACACCCGCTTGCTCAATGTGCTCCATCACACCACCGATGAAGGTCTTGCCCTCGGGGTCACGCAGGCAATCCACGTCGCACTCGATGGCGTCGTTTAGGAAGCGATCCAGCAAAACCGGGGAGTCATGGCTGACCTTGACCGCCTCGCGCATGTAGCGCTCCAGGTCACGTTGCTCGTGAACAATTTCCATCGCGCGGCCACCGAGCACATAGCTCGGACGCACCACCAAGGGGTAACCCAGGGCGGCGGCTTTTTCCAGCGCTTCGGGCTCGGTGCGGGCCGTGGCATTCGGCGGCTGGCGCAGTTTCAATTCGTGCAGCAGCTTTTGGAAACGCTCACGGTCTTCGGCTGCATCGATCATGTCAGGACTGGTGCCGATGATGGGCACTCCGTTGGCCTCCAGGTCCAGTGCGAGCTTCAAGGGCGTCTGGCCACCGTACTGAACGATCACGCCCAATGGTTTTTCCTTGTCGACGATTTCCAGCACGTCTTCCAGCGTCAGCGGCTCGAAGTACAGACGGTCGGAGGTGTCGTAGTCGGTGGACACGGTTTCGGGGTTGCAGTTGACCATGATGGTCTCGTAACCGTCTTCGCGCATAGCCAGTGCCGCGTGCACGCAGCAGTAGTCAAACTCGATGCCTTGGCCGATGCGGTTAGGGCCGCCACCCAGCACCATGATCTTCTTGTTGTTAGTGGGTTCTGCCTCGCACTCGGCGCCTTCCGCTTCGTAGGTCGAGTACATGTAGGCGGTGTTGGTGCCGAACTCGGCCGCGCAGGTGTCCACACGCTTGTAAACGGGGCGCACACCCAGCGCGCGGCGCTTGTTGCGAACAGCGGTGTCGGTGGTCTTAAACTGGCGCGCCAGGCGACGGTCAGAGAAACCTTTTTGCTTCAAGGCGCGCAGCGTGGGCGCATCGATGCGATCCAACGCGGTGCCACTGTCGGGAACGGGCAGGCGCTCAATATCCAGCTCGATCTTGACGATCTGCTCAATTTGCACCAGGAACCACGGATCAATTTTGGTCAGCGCAAACACTTCGTCCACACTCATGCCCTGGGCAAACGCGTCGCCCACGTACCAGATTCGCTCAGGGCCAGGTTCACCCAGCTCTTTTTCCAGCACTTCGCGGTCTTGGGTTTTCTCGTTCATGCCATCCACGCCGACCTCGAGGCCGCGCAGGGCCTTCTGGAAGGATTCTTGGAAGGTGCGGCCCATGGCCATCACCTCTCCGACCGACTTCATCTGGGTGGTCAGGCGGCTATCAGCGGCCGGAAACTTCTCAAACGCAAAACGTGGAATCTTGGTGACCACGTAGTCGATGCTGGGCTCGAACGATGCAGGGGTCGCACCACCCGTGATGTCGTTGCGCAGCTCGTCCAGCGTGTAGCCCACGGCCAGCTTGGCTGCGACCTTGGCAATGGGGAAACCAGTAGCCTTGGAGGCCAGCGCCGACGAGCGCGACACCCGCGGATTCATCTCGATCACCACCATGCGACCATCGACCGGGTTGATGGAGAACTGCACATTGGAGCCGCCGGTGTCCACACCGATTTCGCGCAGCACGGCCAAAGAGGCGTTGCGCAGAATCTGGTATTCCTTGTCGGTCAGCGTCTGTGCGGGTGCCACAGTAATGGAGTCACCTGTGTGCACGCCCATGGGGTCCAGATTCTCAATTGAGCAGACGATGATGCAGTTGTCAGCCTTGTCGCGCACCACTTCCATTTCGAACTCTTTCCAGCCGAGCAGCGATTCTTCGATCAGCAGCTCGTTGGTCGGCGAGGCCTCCAAACCGCGCTTGCAAATCGTCTCGAACTCTTCGGAGTTGTAGGCAATGCCACCGCCAGTGCCACCTAGCGTAAAGCTGGGGCGGATGACGGTGGGAAAGCCCAGCGTCTTTTGCACAACCCAGGCTTCTTCCATGCTGTGGGCAATACCCGAGCGCGCCGAGCCCAGACCGATTTTGGTCATGGCATCCTTGAACTTCAGGCGGTCTTCAGCCTTGTCAATCGCCTCCGGTGTAGCGCCAATCAGCTCCACCTTGTATTTCTCCAGTACACCGTTGTGCCACAGGTCCAGCGCGCAGTTCAGCGCAGTCTGGCCACCCATGGTGGGCAGGATGGCGTCGGGTTTTTCCTTGGCGATGATCTTCTCCACCGTCTGCCAGGTGATGGGCTCGATGTAAGTCACATCGGCCGTGGCCGGGTCGGTCATGATCGTCGCAGGGTTGCTGTTGATCAGAATGACTTTGTAGCCCTCTTCGCGCAGGGCCTTGCAGGCCTGTACACCGGAATAGTCGAATTCGCAGGCCTGGCCAATGATGATGGGGCCGGCACCAATGATGAGAATGCTTTTTAGGTCGGTACGTTTTGGCATTTGGAACTCGTCGCTTTTGTAGCTCTTTACTTTTCAATCAATTCAGGTTTGCCTAGTTCAGGCTGGCGGTCGCCAGTTTGGCCCCAAACCACATAAACAATCCACCCACCCCACTGGAGAGACCTGCAGACAAGCGCTGGCGTCGGCTGAAAGCCTGTGCCAGACGGGTGCCGACAAAAATCAGCGCAGACAGATACAGCGCGCTGAAAACCATCACGATGGCACTCAAAATCAGAAACGGAATAGCAGGCGTTTCGTAGGTCGGATCAATGAACTGCACAAAAAATGACAGCAGAAACAAAATAGCCTTGGGGTTCAACAAACTGATCACCAACGCCCGCTTGAACGGGTGCGCCAGATGAGCGGGTGTTTCAACGGCAGACGCAACCACCACGACGGGGTTGCGCCATTTCTGAATAGCAGACCACAGGAGAGTCACACCCACCCAAGCCAGGTAAGCAGCCCCCGCGTACTTCACCACCATGAACAGTGCGGGATAAGCGCGCAGCAGGCTGGCAGCGCCCAAAGCGGTGAGCATCAGCAAAATGGTGTCGCCCACAAACACGCCGCATGCACCCTGATAACCCGCCTTCACACCTCGCGCGGTAGCGACTGACAGCACAAACAGCGAGTTGGGGCCTGGCAGCAAAATAATGCCCAGCGCACCAATCACGTAGGTCCACAGATCGGTGACGCCATAAAAACTCATACCGCTTTCTCCATGAGAGCGGTGAACCTGTCAAACAGGTAAGCAATGTCATGCGGTCCGGGGGACGCTTCCGGATGGCCCTGAAAGCAGAACGCCGGTTTATCAGTACGGGAGAGACCCTGCAAGGTGTTGTCAAAAAGACTGATATGGGTAGCCCGTAGATTGGCAGGCAATGACTTCTCATCCACCGCAAAGCCGTGGTTCTGGCTGGTGATGCTGACGCGCCCCGTGTCCAGATCCTTGACCGGGTGGTTGGCGCCGTGGTGTCCAAATTTCATCTTGAACGTTTTGGCGCCGCTGGCCAGTGCCATGATCTGGTGGCCCAGGCAAATGCCGAAGGTGGGGATACCGGTTTCGATCAACTCGCGGGTAGCGGAAATCGCGTAGTCACAGGGCTCGGGATCACCCGGACCGTTGGACAGGAAGATTCCGCTCGGCTTGAGCTTGAGCACGTCTGCCGCCGACGTTTGGGCAGGCACCACCGTCACGCGGCAGCCCCTTGAAGACAGCATGCGCAAAATGTTCTTTTTGACACCAAAGTCGTAAGCCACCACATGAAACCGTGGAGCGCCCTGCGCGCCGTATCCGGGCTTGCCGCCCAGTGCGGGGTTGGACAAGGCCCACTCGGTTTCCGTCCACTGGTACGACGCCTTGACCGTGACCACTTTGGCCAAATCCAGGCCCGACATGTTGGGCGCCGCCTTGGCGGCAGCGATGGCTTTGTCGATCACAGCCTGGGTAATCGTTTCACCAGGGGCCAAACCAACGATACAGCCGTTTTGAGCACCTTGCGTGCGCAACTGACGCGTGAGCTGGCGAGTGTCGATGTTGGCAATGGCAACTGTGTTTTCACGGACCAGGTAGGCCTGCAACGTCATCGACTGGCGAAAGTTGGACGCTACCAGCGGCAGGTCCTTGATGATCAGACCAGCCGCGTGGACCTTTTCAGACTCGACATCTTCCGGGTTGACGCCGTAATTGCCGATGTGCGGGTAGGTCAGTGTGACAATCTGCTGGCAATAGCTTGGATCGGTCAGTATTTCCTGATAGCCGGTCATGGCGGTGTTGAACACCACCTCGCCGACGGTGGAGCCGGTGGCTCCGACGGAATGACCGATATAGATGGTGCCGTCTGCTAGCGCCAGTATGGCGGGAGGGTTGGCAGCCTTGAGAGACAAAAGCACTGGGTTCTCCGGATAGTAATTTCGGGTACGCCCAGACTCGCTCAAGAACAAATTCTTGGCATGCTGCTTGAGGGGGTGGTGCTTGAGAATGCTCTAGGCGTACGGGATGCGGTGAAGCCTCTCATTATAGCCGAGGGGTTGACCCCGTCCGCTAACTTTTATAGCCTGGTACTGTGCTGGCTCCGTCACATATCAACATATGCTAATACATCGTCTTTTGATATTCGTCCTCGAGGCCGGCGTCGATCTTCTTCATCTCCTCGGGATCAATAGGTGCTCCCGTGGTTTGGTCCATTATGATTTTGAGTAGCGATGGCATGTCACTGCGATTTTGACGTTGACTTGGATCCCACAGCTTCGAGCGTCGAAACGCTTTTGCACAGTGAATGAACACTTCCTCGACGGTCACAACAATGGCGACCGTGGGCATGCGGTCATTTACCACCATCAATGAGAGCAAATCTGGGTCGCGAGTGATTTTTGCTCTTCCGTTCACACGCATGGTGTCATCAAATCCGGGCACCATAAACAGCAAGCCAACTGCCGGGTTGACCAAAATATTGGTGTGCGTGTCCAGGCGATTGTTTCCGGGCCGGTCCGGGATCAACAGTGTTTTGTCGTCCAGGATTTTCACAAAACCACACGGATCACCGCGCGGACTGACATCAGCCGATCCGGCTGATGATTGCGTTCCTATGCACAGGAATGGTGATCGAGCCACGAAGTTCATGGCATGTTTGTCGAGGTGGTTTTGGCATTTCTCAACGGCAATGGGATGCGTTTCTGAAAACAAAGTTCTCAAGTCTTGCTCATCTTTGACCAAAAACTCTGGTTTCAATTGCGTCTTATCCGCCATACTTTGCTCCTCTCAATGTTTGGATTGGGATCTCGCTGAAGTGAAATACTTGGCTGAAGTCAGGCTGTTACAGCGATCGTACTAACGCTGAATGCTGCTGGCATGCAGGCAAATGGCCGTCGCCGCCGCTACATTGAGCGACTCCTCGCCGCCCGGCTGACCAATACGCACGTGAACTGCCGCGCGCGCCATCAATTCCGGACAGACACCCTGCCCTTCATGGCCCATGGCCCAGGCACACGGCCGCGGCAGGCGCAAGTTGTGTATCAGCTCACCCTGATGCGAACTGGTCACCACGATGGGCACCTCCAATGCGTCCAGCGAAGACAACTCCAGCCCTTCCAGCAACGACAGACCAAAGTGCGCACCCATTCCGGCGCGCAGCACCTTGGGCGACCACAGCGCAGCCGTTCCGCGCAGCGCAATCACCTGCCGAAAGCCAAATGCGCCCGCGCTGCGCAGTATGGAGCCCACGTTGCCAGCGTCTTGCACTCGATCCAGAATGACGGTGGCGGCCAGGGGCTGCATCACCACATCCTGCGGCATGTCCATCACAAAGCCGAATGGGGCGGGTGATTCCAGGCCACTGAGTTCCGTGAACAGCGCATCCGAAATCACTATGTTTTTGGTAGCTATCCGCGCATATTCCACGGGGGCTAGAGGCCAAAAATGCTCTGAAAATACTGCAATTTGAGGCCTGCAGTCACGCAATAGGGCTGCGCGGCACAAGTGATCGCCCTCCACCCAGAACCGCCCCTGCTTGCGGTAAGCCGTGGAATCGGCTG
>ERZ795056.516-NODE-516-length-48695-cov-14.056250_pt1 | contig 48695 bp, 30 predicted proteins | sample MGYA00375140_ERZ795056 | MGnify/ENA primary metagenome ERZ795056 (study PRJEB30185, sample SAMN05720227) | activated sludge metagenome | isolation source: Anaerobic digester | place: USA | collected 2015-03-09 ...
AGTTCTTTTGCTGATGTTTTATGATCATGCTCATCGCGTTTCATGAAACTCACTGCAAACACCGAGTTCATGATAAATGCCACAAACAAAGAAGCAAATAGGGTTAGAATCAAGGTAATTGGTAAATAACCCATGAAATCACCCACAATTCCCGGCCAGAAAAGCAATGGGAAGAATGGAGCAATGGTCGTTAATGTACCAGCCAACACAGGCACAAACACCTCACCTGCAGCAGCTTTGGCAGCCGTCTTTATATCGAAATCGTACTTATGGAATATCCTGTGGGTATTTTCAATTACCACAATGGCATCATCCACAATAATTCCCAGTGCCAACAAGAACGAAAAAAGCACAATTACGTTCATCGAGAATCCTAACGAAGGCATAAATAATAAAGCCACCAAAACCGATAAAGGAACCGCCAATCCTACGAAAAACGCACTCTGCAAGCCCATAAAGAACATCAGAATAATAACAACCAAAACAAACCCAATGATCACGGTATTAACCAAGTCGTTCAACTGGGTTTTGGTTTCAATCGAAGTATCTCCTGTTAAGGTAACATCCAGTCCTTTAGGGAATTTAGTTGCTTTATATTCATCAATTATCACTTTAATCTTATCGGCTGCATCAATGAGGTTTTCACCCGAACGCTTAATAACATTCATGGTTATAACAGGCTTACCTTCCAAACGGGCAAAGTCCTGTTTGTCTTTATAACCATCTTTCACCTCAGCGATATCTTTCAAATACGCTAAATTACCTCGTGCAGAACGGATTAGAATGTTACCAATTTGACTCACATCACTAAATTCACCTCGTACACGAAGGGTTCTGCGCAACTCATCTATTCGAATTTCACCACCCGAAATATTGACGTTTTCACTTGCAACAGCTCGTTCAATATCTGTAAAGGTTATTCCAAGAGCCTGCATACGATACAAGTCAACATTCACTTGCACTTCGCGTGTTAATGCTCCAATAATGTCAACTCGAGTAATTTCAGGTAGAGTCTCGATTTTATCCTTCAAATCTTCCGCATAACGCTTCAACTGATCAAGCGGAAACTCCCCATTTACGTTGATATTCATGATCGGGAACTCAGAGAAGTTTACCTCCTGAACACTCGGATCTGTTTTCATATCACTAGGCAAATCTTTCTTCGCTTTATCTACCGCGTTCGAAATCTTTTGCTTAGCCACATCCACATCAATTCCAGTATTAAATTCCACTACTACGAGCGAAAAATCCTGAATCGAATTCGATGTAACTTTCTTAATACCCGATACCGATTTCACCTCTTTCTCAACAGGCTTGGTAATCAGGTTTTCAATATCCTCTGGACTAGCTCCTGGATAAATCGTCGAAACGAAAATGGTCGGAACCACGATATCCGGAAATTTCTCTTTCGGAATCCGTTGGAATATGATGATACCAGCTAGGGAAATCAATACCGTGAAAATGTAAATCGCGGTACTGTTATTAATCGCCCAGTTGGTGGGTTTGAAATACTTTATATGTTCCTTTTCCATGATGGGTTGGGATTAAATCCGGGAATTATTTAAGGGAGATTAATTGTCCGTCAACAACTTCCTGATAGCCCGATAGAATCAGTTTTTCACTTCCATTAAGTCCTTCCGTAATCACAATGCGATCACCATAGGAAATACCTGTAGAAACAATTTTCTTATGAGCAGTCATCTTATCTCCAGCTCCTTCAGCCACCATCATGTAATAGTTACCCGATGCGTCTTTCTGAACTAGATTCGACAATACACTCATTGCTCCCGGTAGATTTTCATCGTTGATATTTAATGTTGCCAACATATTCGGACGAACATCTGAATTGGTCACACCCAAAGCAATTTCGATATCAAATGTGCGTGTCATTGGATTAACGACTTTGCTCACATAGCTGATTTTACCTTGGATGGTATCGTTGATGTCTGACAAAACAATACGAACAGGATTTCCAGCCTTCACTTTACCGATGTATGAATCAGCCACTTTAGCTTTTACTTTCATTTTGCTAAAATTTACCACGCGGAAAGCTCCGTTAATACCTGGTGCTGCAAACTCGCCTACTTTCACATTCACTGCATCAACCACACCCGAAATTGGTGATTTAATACGGCTCATATCCAGCTGCGCTTGCAAAGTTGCCATGCTTTTCTGGAGCGATTCATACTGTGTTTTGCTTTGTAAAAATTGAATTTCTGTACCAATCTTTTGGTTCCAAAGGCGTTGTTGTTTCTCGAAAGCAGTCTTAGCAAAATCTAAATTGGTTTGCAATTGAGCCATGCTCTCACGAATGGTTTTGTTATCTACCTCAGCTAAAATTTGTCCGGCCGAAACCATGTCACCTTCGTGAACAGTCACACGGGTAACTAATCCTGGCATTCCAGGTTGAATAGCGATATTCTCTTCTGAATCTACTGTTCCTTGAACATCAATAAAGTGGTTAAACTCACCAGAAACGATAGGAGTGAGGGTGACGAGTTTAGGTTTACGCACTTCTGCTGCAGTATCGAGTAGAGCAATTTCTTTTTCGAGTTCTGCAATCTTTACTTTTAATTCATCATGCTGAGCTTGATATTCGGCAAGCTGAGCTTTCTTTTTTTCCAGATCATTTCCGGATGAACATGCTGCAACTAACAGCGTTATGGAGATATAAAGGAGCTTTTTCATTTGTTCGAATTCGGGTATCAGAATTTGTTCAGGTTTTTATCCAAGGTTACGCGTGTCTCCAACAATTGCTGAACTGCGTTGATGTAATTTGATTGAGAAGAAAGCAGATCATTTTCGGCTTGTATAACCTCTAAGCTCGATCCCACTCCTTCTTGATATTTTATTTTTGCTCGATCACGAATACGTGTTGCTAATCCAACCGATTCTTGTGTGTTTCTTAAGCCACTAAGTGCTGTTGCATATGCAGTCCAACTTTGAGACGATTGTAATGCAATGCCTTGTTCTGCTTGAATTTGCTGAACTTCTAACTTCTTAAGATTCAGTTTAGCTTGTTTAACACGTGCCGACTGGCTCATTCCTTGGAAAACAGGCATACTCAAGTTTACACCTAAGATTGTACCGCCGGGAACTCGAAATAAATTGTTGCTGAGTTGATCGAATTCATTAGTAATCCGACTTTCTTTCCAAGTATAGAATGTGCTCAGTGTAGGCAGGTAATTGGCTTTTTGGCGTTTAACTTCCAGTTTTTGAAGGTTAAGTGCTTTGCCAATTAATATTCGGTCGATGTTGTTAGCCGGATCAAATTTAGGTTCCACATCTACTCCCGATTTAGCATTTGATATTAAGTTGTCGAGCGTTTCGGTTAGTGTAATTGCCGCATTCACATCATAACCCATTTGGAATTTGAGCAGTTTTTCAGCAATGATGGTTTGCTGTTCCAATGTGGTAAGCGTTGTACTTAAGTTGTTTTTCAGCAAGCGCAAACGATCTACATCCATCTCTTCCACAAATCCTTCTTTGTTATAGGCTGATGTTTGTTCAATCGATTGTTCAAGTGAAGCGATGTTTTCCGAAAGAATTCGTTTGTTCTCTTTGAGAATTAACACCAGGTTATAAGCCTTGGTAACGCTTTCTTTTACTTCGATTTCACTTTTCCTCAAATTGGCTTTTGAAATATCTACGTATGTTTTAGATGCTTGTAAACCAACGATGTATTCTCCACTAAAAGCCAGCCATGAAGCGGTATAGCCTATACTAGCATTGTATTTCACACCAAAAGGAATTCGCAAATAAGTTCCTGGTGGAGCAAGCGGATTGAAAGCGTTTGCAGAAATAATGCTGACAGGTACTTCAACAAAATCTTGGAAAGAAGCTTCTGTTTTCAACTGTGGAATACCAATTCCACGGATTTCAGCCACTTTCTTTTTGGCTATTTCAATATCCGTTGCAGCATTCTTGACACTGTATCCATTCTTCAAGGCAAAATCGATCGCTTGTGGAAGTGTAAAACTTCCTTGGTCGTTCGTTTGCGCATGAAGTCCGGCTGAGAGTATCAGCAAGAGCAGCAGCACTTTGTTTTTCATAAGGATTGGGGATTAAGATTTGAAAGTTTTTGTTCTAGGTAGTAAATGCCTTTGGGGGTTGATATGCCATATAAATGATAGGTCAAGTGTTCAAAATTCACTTGTGTCATGGACAATCCTGTTCCTTCAAAGAAGTGATTATCAGAGAGTACGTCAATTTTAGTAGCAAACAATCGGGATACAATTATCGCATTCATATTGCTGCGGTAAACTCCTTCATCTTGGCCTTTTTGTATGTTTTTTTGAATCACCCGTTCGATGAAATCATTCCGATGTATACGCATCATTTCCCAAGCTTCTGGATAATATTTCTGCATGTCGAACAGAATGGATGGGTGAATGTTCCTGATTTTCTCTGAAACAATCCGTGTGATTTCAAACATCTCATCTATTGCGCTTAATCCGAGTGAAATAAGCGTGCTCACTTCTACTTCATCTTTGGCAATCTCAGAACGCATGGTTTGATTCACCAAATCGGTCTTGTCATGCACATGTTGGTATAGTGTCTTTTTCGAAATCCGCATCTCCCGGCAAACATCATCCATAGTAACACTACGAATTCCGCAACGCATGAAAATAGATCGTGCTTGTTGAATGATATGTTCAAGCTTTTCGTTCATCGCCGCAAAGGTAAAACGAATTGGGAACTTTGGAAACAAATTGCAATAAAAATGTTTCCTGTGTTTCTTTTGGGCGTATTCAGTTATAATGCACAGTAAATGAGTAAGCTAGAACAACGCAGTTCCGCCACTTTAAAATTTGGTGAAAAACAATATTCCAGTTAAAGAACTGTTTTTTCATTTTAAAAGAGATTATTTTTGCCAAGTCTTGAAAGTATATATTGCTTTCTCTACTTTTAATCTTTGAGTGGCGTTCGGTAGTCGCATGGGTCGTGTTTTTTGGTTGAGACTATCCCGGATGGTTTGATGAGAAGCGTCTTTCATCTTTCTGGATTTACCGACGCCACTTATTCCTCTCATTTTAGGTAACATATTTTTAACATTAAATTAAACCTTCAAGTTCGTTCTTATTCATAGGCGGTCTGACAACTTCTTTCTATGAATCTAAATAGAACACTTCTCTTTACCCTTTTCTTTGCTTTTATTTTTCCGCTTACAGCCCAACAATGGGGTAATTACACACTTGTTTCCTTGCAAGGTCAATCAACAGCCAAATTGATTGATACGCTTAATGCAACTTATCATACTTATACTCCCGGATCCGGTTCTTCTGCTTATTCAGCTTTCATTTTGCCTGGCGGAGAATACATTCGCTCAATTTCTGTTTCAAACCCAACGTTTACTGGTGGCGGAATGACTGGTGGTATCCAAAAAGTTGACTGGAACAATAACGTTACTTGGCAATACAACTATTCTACTCCTTCCTACAGTATGCATCATGACTTCTGTCCGATGCCAAATGGAAATGTCCTACTAATTGCCTACGAACTTAAAACTGCCTCTGAGGTTACACAAGCAGGAAGTTCAACTAGCCATATTATGTGGCCAGATAAAATTGTCGAAGTACAACCGAATGGCGCAACGGGCGGAACTGTAGTTTGGGAATGGCATGCTTGGGATCATCTCGTGCAAAGTGTTGATGCTACTAAAGACAACTTCGGTGTGGTGGCTGAGCATCCCGAATTATTAAATATCAACTATAACAATAACGCGAATACAAAAGATTGGATGCATGCAAATGGGATTGACTATAATCCTTTACTTGATCAAATCATCCTGAGCTCGCACAACCTCAATGAATTCTATGTAATCGATCACAGTACTACTACAGTAGAAGCCGCTTCCCATCAAGGTGGAAATTCAGGTCATGGTGGTGATATTCTTTATCGTTGGGGAAATCCTGCTGCTTATGGTGCTTCTGGAACCAATATCTTTCATACTGTTCATGATGCCCATTGGATCCCAGAAAATTATCCAAATGCAGGATACATGGTTGGTTACAACAATAACGGAATTTCAAACAATCAATCATCTGTCGAATTTGTAGCTCCTCCTTATGCCGAAAATTACAGCTACTCTCATACTGCTGGTTCTGCTTTTAGCCCCTCAACCTACACACTTCGACATGCATGTAGCGGACATAATAACAACATGGGAAGCTCTCAGTCGCTACCCAACGGAAACTTGATAGTTTGTGTTGCTCAATCAGGGTTGATTTATGAGGTAAATGCTGCAGGAACTCAACTTTGGTCCTATACTGCTTCAGGTACAATGGCTCAAGCATTTCGCTACGACAACTGCTATTTAACAACTCCTCGACCTACAGTTCCTACAATTTCACTTTCTGGAAATGTATTAACGAGCTCTTCAGCAACTAGCTATCAATGGTATTTAAATGGCTCCCTAATTCCCGGCGCTACTTCTCAATCATACACACCAACTCAAAATGGTGTATATCTCGTAAAAGTCGGTGAACCAAACGCTTGCCAATTCAATTACTCAGTTGGATTTCGGTATTCAACTATACTAACTACTTCCAATCCTTCAAAATCAGAATTAAGCATTTACCCAAATCCGGCAAACGATATTATCCAAATTGCTGGAATTCCTTCTGGAGCATCTGTTCTTGTATCTCTGTTCAATATGACTGGTCAACTAGTCGATCTTAAAAGTAATGTTACGAACCTTGATGTTTCTTTCTTGCCTGATGGTGTTTATGTTATTCGAGCTACTGTAAATGGTACACCTACCTACTCTCAAAAACTCCTTCTAGCTCATTGATTTTGATCTCAAACTTTGTCATGAAACATATTCTGCTCTCGCTATTTCTTCTTTGTTCGCTCTCCTCATTTGCGAAAAAAGTAAAATTCGCTGTCAACATGACTGGCTTAATCGTAAACTCTACTGGAGTTCATGTTACCGGCGATTTTCAAGCCATTGCTGGATTCGAAAATGGTGATTGGCAATCCAACACAACTCCGCTTACTCAAGAGTCAGCAGATACCAACATATATAGTATTGTAGTCGATATTCCCGCTTTTGCTAAATACGAATACAAATTCCTAAATGGGGATCAATTTTATGATGTGGAATTTGTTCCAGTTGAATCGCGTGTTGGATACAATTTCAATGATAATCGCTGGCTTTATGTCGATTCTCTAGCTAACGATACCACTTTCGTTGGTGCTATTCTTTTCGGTGGAAATGCTCCTGTCAACAAGAAGCTCATTCGGTTTTTAGTGAATATGGAGAATGAAACTTCCGTAGCAACGAATGGTGTCCATATTTCTACAAGCTTCTCAGGAAACAATCCGGCTAGAAATATCCTGTACAACTTCGATTCACTCATCTACGAGGGAATTCTTTATGCTGATTCTAATGTAACTCACTCATTTCGTTACTATAATGGTTCTCTCTCCAGCGAAGCAGAAGTCCTTCCGCTTGATTGCTCTGTGAATGAAGAGCGTCAAATTACTCTCGTTGACCATTTCGTGCTTCCCGTAGTTTGTTTTGCCAGCTGCTCTAATTGTAATTCAGTTGGTCATGAAACTATCACTTCACCTTCACTAAGTCTATTTCCTAATCCAGCACAATCTCATGTTCAAATAACTTCTTCCCAATCTTCGATTTCATCCTATTCTATCTTCGACATGGCCGGTCAAGTGGTTCGTAGTCAAAAGCTCAACGAAGTGAAATCCTGTGTTATCAATCAAGAAGAATTGCCTGCAGGAATCTATTTTGTTCAGTCCTCTTTGACTGATGGATCTACACGCACTTTACGCCTTATTTGGAATTAATTCATTCCTACTAAACAATCAAGTATGAGAATTTATTTGACCCTAATTGCTGGACTCTTTCACTTCTGTGTTCAAGCTCAGTCTAATTTTTACAACATATCAACGATCCAGAAAATCGAAATTTATTTCAGTCAAACCAATTGGGATTACCAACTCGATTCTGCCAAAGCAGGAAGTGAAGGGTATATTATGGCCGATTGGGTTCAAGTAAATGATGTTCAATTCGACAGTGTTGGAGTGAAATACAAAGGCAATAGTTCCTACAACGCAAACAACACTAAAAACCCGCTTCACATTGCGCTAGATGAATTCAAATCCAATGCATATCAGGGCATTACCGACATCAAACTTGGAAACGGATTCTCAGACCCATCCTACATTCGAGAAGTACTATCCTACCAGATTCTTGGAAATTATATGGATTGTCCTAAAGCAAACTTTGCTCAAGTCTATATCAATGATGTGTATTATGGTGTTTACTCAAATGCTGAATCAATCAACAAACAGTTTTGCGCCGATCGTTTTGGAACATCCAGTGGAACATTCATTAAGTGCAACCCAATCGTTAACCCAGGGCCAAGTAATAAGTGTAATCTCAAGTTCTTAACTTCCGATTCTTCCTCATACTTCAACTTCTATGAAATGAAGTCGGATTTTGGATGGAATAAATTGGTCGCACTTTGTGATAGTGTTACGAATACTCCTGCTAGCATCGATCATGTTTTAGACATGGATCGAGTTATTTGGATGCTTGCTTTTAACAATGTGTTAGTCAATCTCGATTCTTATTCTGGAGCATTTGCCCAAAACTACTACCTCTATCAAGACAACACCAATCGCTTTAACCCAATCATCTGGGATTTGAATATGGCATTTGGTGGTTTTCCAAATCTAGGAAGTGGAAACTCATCCATGGGAAGTTTAAATCTTTCCGCCATGCAACAAGTGGCCTTGAATATTCACGCAACTGATGCGTATTGGCCTTTAATCAAGGATGTTCAAGCGAATCCCATGTTTAAACGTATGTATCTGGCTCACGTGAAAACGATTGTTTCCGAAATGTTTGCTGGGAATGAATACCAAACGATGGCAACCAATCTACAAGCTATAGTAGATACCGCCATTCAGTCTCAAACGAATCCAACTTATTCATATAGTCAGTTTCAAAGTGCAATGACTACAAGTGTTATGGCTGGTCCATTCACGATACCCGGCATTTCAACACTTATGTCTGAACGAGTTACTTATTTGCAAAATACAAGTGATTGGAATTTAGTGGCACCATTAATCAATACTGTAACGGCAAGTCCATCTCCTGCAGTACTTTTCGAAACAGTACATTTTTCTGCTGCAGTGGCTGGGAGTTCGATCGTTTATCTCGGTTATCGTTTTAGTGAAAATGATCGATTTACCCGAGTACAAATGTTCGACGATGGTGCTCACAACGACGGAGCCGCTGGTGATAATGTTTTTGGTTTAGACTTAACTATGAACTCCCTGTTTTGCCAGTATTATGTGTATTCCGAAAATACTGATGCCGGTATTTTTTCCCCGCAACGTGCCGAACACGAGTTTTATACACTCTTAGCAGAAACACAAGAAGAGTCTGATAGTCCGCTAGTAATCAATGAATTCATGGTGAGTAACACCAATTCTGTTACTGATAATGCTGATGAATTTGAAGATTGGATTGAAATCTATAACTCAACCAATCAAGCCATCGATTTAACAGGAATGTTTCTTACAGACAATCCTCTGAACCTCAATAAATGGGATTTCCCTGAAGGCTCAAGCATTCCGGCTGGTGGTTATTACATTGTTTGGGCGGATGAAGATTCTAGTCAGGGAATTAATCACTGTAACTTTAAACTATCGGCAGTAGGTGAATCGCTTTATTTATTGGATGAAAACCTCGCTTTTGTCGACTCAATAACTTGGGGACCACAACCTTCGGATCGCAGTTTGGCTCGTATTCCAAATGGTAACGGTCCATTCGTGTTAAGCACACATTCATATAATGCATTTAATCCAACAGCAAACGGATTTGAAGTATTGTCTGATCAAGGAGAACTCATGGTTTATCCCAATCCAGCAAAGGATATTCTTTGGGTTCAACAAACACAGCTGAAATCCGAAACGCTTGTATTAATGGATGTTTCAGGAAAGATAATTCGTTCTCAACAATTTTCTGGACAAACACAATTAAACACATCTGATATTGCTCCTGGGATGTATTTATTACGTGTTGGTTCTCATGTAAAAAAGATACTCATTCAACCATAAAAACGACAAAGTGCCAAATAAAAAGCCCCTGTCCAAACTGGAACAGGGGCTTTTTTACAATCAACTATTTTTACTTAGCTGCCACAAGCTTCGCAACCTTCTGGATTATCTAGGGAGCAAGAAATCTCTCCTTGAGCATCCATCACCATTACATTTTGTGCTTCAGCTACTACAGCAACTTTTTGTGGCTCAGCTTGCGATGGAACGGTAAATTTAATCGCATCAGCTGCAGCTTTCGAACGCAAGTAATACATACCTGTTTTCAAGCCTTTCTTCCAAGCATAAAAGTGCATAGAAGTTAACTTAGCCATATTCGCCGATTCCATGAAGATATTAAGCGACTGCGACTGACAGATATATGCACCACGATCGGCTGCCATATCAATAATAGTACGTTGACGAATTTCCCAAACCGTTTTGTATAGCTCTTTAATGTTATCAGGAATTTCTACAATGCCTTGGATAGAACCGTTTGCACCAATAATCTTGTCTTTCAACTGTTCATTCCAGATACCCAAATCAACCAAGTCGCGAAGCAAGTGCTTGTTTACGATGATGAATTCACCAGAAAGAACACGACGTGTGTAGATATTGCTAGTATATGGCTCGAAGCATTCGTTATTACCTAAAACTTGTGAAGTAGAAGCTGTTGGCATTGGAGCTAGCAATAAGGAGTTGCGAACGCCATATTTAGCTACTTCTTCTTTCAACACATCCCATTCCCAACGATTCGAAGGAGTTACATCCCACATATCAAATTGGAATATGCCTTTCGAAACAGGTGAGCCAGGATAGCTTTCGTAATGACCGTCTTTAATTGCAAGGTCTTTTGAAGCCGTCATTGCTGCATAGTAAATTGTTTCGTGGATTTCACGATTCAACTTCTGTGCTTCCTCACATTCAAATGGATAGCGAAGCAAAATGAATGCATCAGCCAAACCTTGAACACCAATTCCTATCGGACGATGGCGCATATTAGAACGCTCAGCCTCTGGTACTGGATAGTAATTTCTGTCAATGATCTTGTTGAGGTTCAGCGTAATCTGATAAGTAACCTCGAACAATTTATTGTGATCAAATTTTCCGTCAATAACGAAACGCGGTAAAGCAATCGATGCTAGATTACAAACAGCTACCTCATTTTCGTCGGTGTACTCGATAATCTCTGTACAAAGGTTCGATGATTTAATCGTACCCAAGTTTTGTTGATTGCTCTTACGGTTACATGCGTCTTTGTAAAGCATGTAAGGAGTTCCTGTTTCAATTTGTGCTTCTAAAATAGAAGACCAAATTTCACGTGCTTTTACTGTCTTACGTGCTTTTCCTTCGGCTTCGTAACGCTCATAAAGTTCCTCGAACTTCTCACCCCAACAATCTGAAAGACCCGGAGCTTCGTTCGGACAGAATAAAGACCAATCGCCTTCTTCTTCCACACGTTTCATGAAAAGATCCGGTACCCAAAGTGCGTAAAATAAATCGCGGGCACGAACTTCTTCTTTACCATGGTTCTTTTTCAGATTCAAGAAATCGATAATATCCGCATGCCATGGCTCAATGTAGATGGCAAATGAACCTTTACGTTTTCCTCCTCCTTGATCTACATAACGAGCTGTATCGTTGAATACACGAAGCATAGGAACGATTCCGTTAGATGTTCCATTGGTTCCGCGGATGTACGATCCTGTAGCACGAACGTTATGAATGCTTAAGCCAATTCCACCGGCACTTTGACTGATTTTAGCACACTGCTTAAGTGTGTCGTAAATCCCGTCAATACTATCATCCTTCATAGTAATGAGGAAGCAACTCGACATTTGTGGCTTTGGTGTACCTGCGTTGAATAAAGTTGGAGTAGCGTGTGTAAACCAGCGCTCCGACATTAAATCATAGGTCTTGATTACGTTCTCGATATCGTCTTTATGGATACCAACCGAAACACGCATCAACATATGTTGAGGGCGTTCAACAACCGAATTGTTGATTTTTAGGAGGTAGGATTTCTCCAATGTTTTAAACCCGAAATAATCGTATCCAAAATCCCGGTCGTAAATGATTGTTGAATCAAGTAGTTCGGCATTTTTTAAGATGATTTCATACACATCATCTGCAATCAAAGGTGCAGCCTGATTGGTTTTTGGATCCACGAAGAAATACAAATCCTTCATCGTTTCTGAGAACGATTTCTTAGTGGTTTTGTGCAGGTTGGAAATAGCAATACGTGATGCCAAAAGTGCATAATCAGGATGCTTTACAGTCATCGAAGCTGCTGTTTCAGCGGCTAGATTATCGAGAGCTTCTGTTGTTACGCCAGGGTAAATCCCCTGAATTACTTTCATGGCAACACTTACCGGATCCACGTGTACTGGCTCTAATCCGTAACAGAGTTTCTGTATACGAGCCGTGATTTTGTCAAACTTAATGGACTCCTGTCGGCCGTCCCGCTTGATTACGTACATGGTTAGTTAGTTAGGTGTTTTTAAAAAATGTCTTTTTCAATCAAAAATCTTCGTCGAAACGAATGGTGTTGTCGATCTGTTTGCCCATTACTCCGGCTTTCTGATACTCGCCCACTTTCTTTTCAAAGAAGTTGGTTTTTCCCTGTAGCGATATCATTTCCATAAAATCAAATGGATTGCTCGCATTGTAAATTTTAGTGCAACCCAACGCAATTAATAATCGATCTGCTACAAACTCAATGTATTGACACATCAAATCCGCATTCATTCCAATAAGAGAAACTGGAATCGCATCGCTCACGAAATCTTTTTCTATTTCAACGGCATTTGATATAATTTCTTTTACGCGCTCCTCACTTAATTGATGACGTAGTTGTTTGTAAATCAAACAAGCAAAATCACAATGTAATCCCTCATCACGAGAAATTAGTTCATTTGAAAAGCTCAAGCCCGGCATTAATCCACGTTTCTTCAACCAGAAAATGGAACAAAATGAGCCCGAGAAAAAGATTCCTTCTACAGATGCAAACGCTACCAAACGTTCCGCAAATGTTCCATTCTCAATCCAACGTAATGCCCAATCTGCCTTACGTCCCACAGCTGGAACATTCTCAACCGCATGAAATAACCTGTTTTTCTCCGCTGTGTCGTTAATGTAGGTATCAATCAATAATGAGTATGTCTCTGAGTGGATGTTCTCACACATGATTTGATATCCATAAAAACAACGAGCTTCAGGATATTGAACTTCTTTCATGAAGTTAATCGCCAAATTCTCATTCACAATCCCATCACTGGCTGCGAAAAATGCCAACACATGCTTGATAAAGTGCTTCTCATCTGGTGTTAACTTGTTCTCCCAATCAGTAAGGTCAGCATGTAAATCAATCTCCTCTGCTGTCCAAAAACTAGCTTCAGCTTGTTTGTACATCTGCCAGATGTCGGTATGCTTGATCGGAAACAATACAAAACGATCCTTGTTTTCCTGCAATATCGGTTCGTCTGCTATTACGTTTTTCATTAGGTCGACTTCACTCGTTATTGATGTAGGTAAAACGTTGCTCATTTTGTTTGGTATTGATAATCAGTTAGTTGCGTTTTGTCTGTTGGCAGTCGATAATCTTAAAAAGCTAAGTGGCTTTTAAACAGGGAGATATCGCGAAACCTTTAGGAAAAAACTTACTTCACAAAAATGGGTCGGAAGGGGGCTTCTCACAACTCGTTTTTGTTAACATTTGACTGCACTTTTTAACATTTCGGCTGGAGCCTTAGGAGCCATTGATTTTCAGTACAAATAAGCATGGGCGAGCACTTGGGAATACTACCTCTTTAGGGAGTTATAAACACGACAAACGCTTGTTAGTTTGACAGTTAATCCAGAGTTAACATAGTCCACTCAAACAATTCTGTCAAGCACATTTGCAGAGATGAAACGCTTTGATTATACGACTTAGTATCTACCCCTAGTTACTACCCTTTTCCCACTCCTTGGCAATTAACTCTAGCTGAGAATACCACTCTTCTCCATAAGCTCTTGTTAATGCTTCCTTTAAGAATCGATAAACTGGAACTTGTAGTTTCGAGCCACATTCACATGCTGGTTTGCAAACATCCCAAGTATGATAATTCAATGCATCTATATCGACTAGCTTCTTTACGCGTACTGGATATAAATGACACGATATCGGTTTTCGAAATTTTGTCTTTCCTGCTAACCATGCTTGCTCAATTCCACATCCCGCTATTCCTTGCTCATCAAAAACCGTATAAGCACATTCTTTCCCATCAATAAGGGGTGTTACTACATCCCCATCCGAATCAATAGTAAAAACACCATCTCGCTTTACAGCTTCTCTTCCTTCAGGCCGGATATACGATTGAAAATGCTCATATTCTTCCTCCAAAATCCCCGGTTCCTCTTCTCCCAAAGGTGCTCCCGCATCTCCTTGAACACAACAAGTGCCCTTACAAGCTTGAAGGTCACATACAAACTTCTTTTCCAATAGGTCTTCCGAGACCAGAATATCTCCAACAATCAGCATGGGACAAAGGTACACACCTCATCCTCAAATTCCGTAGGTTTGCATCCGCAATTAAAATACTCATGGCAGCATACGATAATCTGGAGTTCGAAGACATGCTTTTTGAAGCTGATGAACTCATCCGGAATAACAAAATTGCTGATGCCGTTTCTCTTCTAGAAGGCGTCATCGCTCAAGCTCCCGATTTTGGAAAAGCATATAACCACCTCGGTTGGGTGTATGAAACCAAATTGAAAGATTATACCCGCGCCGAAAACATGTATCGTCAATGTCTGGCATTTAATCCCGATTATTCTCCTGTTTACCTTAATCTAAGCATCGTCCTTTCTTCCCTTGGAAAATACGACGATCTTGAAGATTTACTCAATAAAGCAATCCTTGTCCCAGGTACCGATAAAGCTGCCATCTACAACGAATTTGGAATCTTGTTCGAACTAAAACAAGACTACAACAAAGCCATCGAAAACTTCAAAACTGCTATTCGTTTCACTTTAAGTGATGTGAATGTCGACACATATATGAAGTCAATCGACCGGTGTCGCAAAAAACGCGAACTTCTTTCTTCTATCTGATTTTTCCTTCATCTTAAATAATTCTACCTCATGTCTCAACCGGACGATCTCTTTAAAAAAGTCTCCGCCCACGCTAAAGAATACGGTTTCGTATTCCAATCTTCCGAAATCTATGATGGACTCGGCGCCGTTTACGATTACGGTCAGAACGGTGTTGAAATGAAAAACAACATCAAAGAATATTGGTGGAAATCAATGGTGCAGATGAACGAAAATATCGTGGGTATCGACTCCGCTATTTTTATGCATCCTAAAGTGTGGAAAGCTTCCGGTCACGTGGATGGTTTTAGCGATCCGATGATCGATAATAAAGACTCCAAAAAACGCTATCGTGCCGATCAACTCCTCGAAGAACAAATTGAGAAGTACGAAAAGAAAGGGAAAAGCGACAAAGCTGCCGAATTGGAAGCTGCCATGAATAAGGCATTGAATGATAACGATTTGGATGCCATGCTCAATCTGATTGTGGAACATGAAATCGTTTGCCCAATTAGCGGAACACGCAACTGGACCGATGTTCGTCAGTTCAATCTCATGTTTAGCACTCAAATGGGTTCTTTGGCCGAAGATGCAGATGCTGTTTACTTACGCCCCGAAACGGCTCAAGGGATTTTCGTGAACTTCCTCAACGTTCAGAAAAGTGGACGAATGAAAATTCCTTTCGGTATTGCTCAAATTGGTAAAGCTTTCCGAAACGAAATTATTGCTCGCCAATTCATTATGCGCATGCGCGAATTCGAACAAATGGAAATGCAGTTTTTCGTTCGCCCTGGCACCGAAATGGAATGGTTTGCCAAATGGAAAGAAACACGTTTGAAATGGCATTTAGCGCTTGGCACACCAGCAGCTAAATACCGTTACCACGATCACCTTAAACTGGCACATTACGCAAATGCTGCAACCGATATCGAATTTGAATTCCCTTTTGGATTCAAAGAAGTAGAAGGCATCCATTCACGCACCGATTTTGACCTTAAACAACATCAAGAATTCTCCGGTAAGAAGATGCAGTACTTCGACCCCGAAATCAATCAAAACTATATCCCTTATGTAATCGAAACTTCTATTGGTCTCGATCGCATGTTCTTACTTACACTTTGTAACGCATACAAAGAAGAGGAAGTTGGAGAAGGGGATAAAAAGGAAATTCGTACTGTATTAGCCCTTCCTCCTCAATTAGCTCCTTTTAAAGTAGCTATTCTTCCTCTTACCAAGAAAGATGGACTTCCTGAGAAAGCTCGAGAAATATTAGATATGCTCAAGCCTTCTTACCGCTGCCATTACGAAGAGAAAGATGCAATCGGAAAACGTTACCGCCGTCACGATGCTATTGGTACTCCTTTCTGTGTAACTGTAGATCATGAAAGCCTTGAAACAAATACAGTTACCATTCGCCACCGCGATTCAATGGTACAAGAACGGGTTTCTATTTCTGACCTCACATCCATTCTTGAGAAACATGTATCGATGCGTTCATTATTAAGCTAATCCGCTAAAAATTAGTTTTTTGATGTCTTGGGTATTGCTACCTAAGATGAAAGTTTATAATCGGTTCCGGTACTTTTTTTCTAATAAGAGAAAACGTGCTGGAACCTTTTGTTTTAGGGCTATGGGACAAGCTTGTGGACAGTTTTAGCTATTCCAAGTACAAATACTACCTCTCGTTTTTATATGTAAAGAATAACAAGAATTAGATGCATTTATGACTAATTAAGCCGCAACCTACACATGCGTTTAAAGGTAAACTCTACCTGAAAAGCGAGAGATTATGCACGTATTGTCCGAACTGGAAAAGTTATCGTTGGTTGCAAGCAGAACTAGTAACATAGTTATTATTACCGACTCCAATCGTCGTATTCATTGGGTTAATGAAGGTTTTACCCGTATTACTGGGTTTAATATGGAAGAGTCTATTGGTAAAAAGCCTTCAGAACTCCTCTTTGGTCCTGAAACCGATTTGGTAAAAGCCGAAGAAATATCCGCTCGTTTGAATAAAGGAGAAACGGTTAAAGAAGAGCAAATTAACTATACAAAAGACGGTCGAAAATACTGGGTACAGCTCGATATCACGCCCGTCTTGAACGAAAAAGGAGAACTAAATGCTTTCGTTTGCATTGGGGATGATATTAGCATTCGAAAAGAAAAAGAACAAAAGCTTCGTCGAAATTGGAGGGAGTACGATGAGATTTATGAGCAGGCTGTTATGCCAATGTGCTTCACCAATACTCAAGGAATATTCGTTCGAGTAAATCAAGCCTATTGTGATTTGTTTGAATGCAAACGCGAAGATTTGCTTGGTAAAGATTTCATTCAAACTCATTTCTCTAAAATGCCCGATTCAGGGCAGATGGAATTACGCCTCGAAGCAGATCGCATTGTTAAACAGCGCGATACCACTAAAAAGGAAATGCGTTTCAGCACCTTTAGTGGTAAACCTCTCGTGATCGAAGTAATCCGCAAAATGGTAGAAGTTAATGGGCATCCTGTTGTTTCTATTTACCTAGTCGATACTACCGAAAAACGAGACTTTCAACTCAGAATTCTCGAACAAAACAAACGACTTAAAGAATTCGCTTTCCTCACTTCACACAAACTTCGTCAACCACTTGCCAATATTCTTGGTCTCATCGAATTGGTGAAAAGTGAATCCCATTCAAGACAAGACGTAACAATCACACTCGAAACACTTCGAATGCTTACCAGTCAACTCGATGGCGTAGTTCATGAAATGGGACAAGCGCTGGCGGAACTGGATGTCGAAGTAGAAAAAAGTCTCTTCTTTAACGAACAGGAAGATCAACGCATTCATGATGTATGGATTGTAGATGATGATCAGGTGATAACCTACATCACCCAACGTCTAATGAAGAATGCTGATCCGACAGTGAAAGTAACCGAATTCCTAAGTGCTAAAATGGCACTCGAGAAATTACGTATCGATCAAGCCCAACCCGATATTCTTCTGCTCGACATCAACATGCCAGGTATTACCGGATGGGAATTCCTCGATGAATTACGCTCTATGCATCGATTTGTCAATGTTTATATGTACTCATCTTCAATCGACCCCGAAGACGTGAAAAAGGCTCGTAGTTATCCTATGGTTCGCGATTTTCTATCTAAGCCGATTGATATGGAAACAGTTCGGAATCTCTTATCAATTCCGATTATCCGCTCACAGGTTTCCTGATTCTAACTTTCACTTTACAACAAATCAAGTAGGATTCGGTTTCTTTGTTTCATGAACCGAATTCTTTACGTTGCCTTTCTGTCTCTTCTCATTTCGTTTTCATCCTGCAATCAATCAGATGCAAGAAAAGGGATGACCACCATTGCTTTTCTTGATGCTTTCGAAGACGCAACTATAGCTGAAGCGAAAAAAGGCTTCTTTAGAGCCTTACGTGATAGTGGCTACATTCCTGAAAAAAACCTTCAGGTAATCTACCGAAATGCCCAAGGTGATATTCCTGCTTTAACTCAATCGGTCGATTATTTCATCTCTCAGAATGTTAGCCTTATAGCTACAAACACTACAATCTCAACGATTTCTGCCGTTCAAAAAACAAATCAAATCCCTGTTTGTATGATGGTTAGCCCTAGTCCCGAACTAGCCGGATTGAGAAATGCAAAAGGTCAAGATCCCGAGAATCTATTTGGGGTTTATGAAACCCTCGAATACATCGATACTGCAATCACACTCATTCACGATGTTTTTCCTCAAGCGAAACGTGTTGGAACGCTCATCAATCAAAGTGAACCTCAAAGTGTTGATGCATTAGAGAGAATTCGGAAAGATGCCGCCTCTCTTGGACTTGAAGTTATTTCATTACCCGCAAATAGTTCTGCCGAAACTCAATTGGTGATGGAAAGGTTGATTGATCAAAAAATCGACGTGTTTTTTGCGCTCCCCGATAATACAATATTCTCTTCTTTCGAAACGGTTGTAAGCTCATGCGATAAAGCCAATGTGCCCATCATTACATCCGAAGCTGGACTAGTAAGTCGTGGCGCAGTAGCTGGTTTTGGTGCAAATATGTACGATTGGGGATATGCATCCGGACAAGAAGCCGCTCAATTCTTAACGACAAGAAAACTTCCGGCAATCAAGAAATTGAACAAACGTGTCCGCATGTATAATCCTTCCCAAGCCAAACGGTTTAATTTTCAACCAGGACCAGAATTCAAAGCAGTTAACTGATGCAGTTTTATTTAACAGCCATCAGCTTAGGTCTTGCTCTTTCCGCTTTAGGCTGGGGTATTTTTCTAACGCTCAAAATTTTCAATATTCCCGATATCACTACTGATGGGAGCTTTACACTTGGCGCGGCTATTACAGCTGTTCAACTAACCAACGGAACTCCTTGGTATTTGGTTCTATTTTGTTCCATGCTTGGAGGCGGACTCGCAGGAATGCTTACTGGAGTTATACATACTCGCCTTAAAGTGAATGCGCTGCTTTCAGGAATTCTTGTAATGACCGCACTTTATTCGGTTAATCTGATGGTCATGGGGCGGTCAAACATACCGCTTTTGCAGGTGAATCATTTATTTATCGCCTTCCAACCTACCGGCGCTTCCTACATCGACCAAGCAATCATTTTGTTGGCAATCATGAGCATTGTTGGATTGTGCTTAATTTTCATGCTAAAAACCGACTTTGGTCTTGCCATGCGCGCAACTGGAAATTCCGAATCCATGGTCAATGCAATGGGAGTGAATACAAATCGAATGAAGATTATTGGTTTAGCTCTAGCAAATTCCCTAACAGCTTTCAGTGGTAGCATCGTTGCTCAATTACAGCAGTTTACCGATATAAACATGGGAATTGGAATTGTGATTTTCGGTTTAGGTTCAGTTATGATTGGGGAAACATTAATGGATGTTTTTAAACGTCAAGGTATTGCCTGGCGGATAATAGGAGTGGTGATAGGCTGCCTCATTTTTCGATTGGTTATTGCCTTTACTCTAGCTTCTGGAGCAGACCCCAATCTACTCAAACTTATCACTGCTGGTGTTGTGCTCTTATTTGTGAGTATTCCACGGTTTAAAGGAAAAATAGCATTCAGATGATCGAAATACTCAAACTGAATAAGACTTTTCACCTCGGCTCCGAACGTCAAGTGATTGCTGTCCAGAATCTGGATATTTCATTTGAAAATGGGTCGTTTAATCTTTTAATAGGATCAAATGGCTCAGGAAAATCAACCCTACTGAATCTAATTGCAGGAACCATATTGCCTGACTCGGGAACCATCTCGATTAACGGAAAACCAATACAATCAATTCCTTCCTACAAAAGGAGCACATCAATCGCTCGTATTTTTCAAGATCCAACAGCTGGAACGGCACCAGACCTTTCCTTGCTCGACAACTTCCGTTTAGCCTCACTAAGAACTCAAAAGAAAGGGCTTAGAATTGGCGTGGATGCAGCATTTCGTAAAGTCGTTGCAGCGCATGTTAGCATCCTAGACATGGGGCTCGAAAATCGACTCAATCAACCCATGGGCAGTTTCTCAGGCGGTCAACGGCAGGCGCTTACACTACTCATGGCCACCTTTGATAAACTCGACGTTTTATTGTTAGATGAACCTACAGCAGCTTTAGATCCTAAGTCGGCAGTCCGTATCTTGGAACTAACTCAACGCATTGTAGCCGAAAAGAAAATAATAGCCATTATGGTAACACATGAGCTTCGTCAATGCATTCAGGTTGGAACCCGCATTATTCAACTCTCCGAGGGCCAAATCATTCGGGATGTTGCAGGTAATACTAAAACACAATTACGATTAGAAGAACTAGCTAATTGGTTCGCATAACCCCAGACTGAGGTCCGAGGCTGCCGATCTTTTATCTAATATTCAACTCCCTTTCCCCCAGCATCCCCGGACTTCAGTCCGGGATTTTCACTCCCCATCACAACATTTTCCATCTTCCCGTGTTAAGCTGAGGTTAATTTCCACCATAAACGCTACCTTTGAAATCTATTTCCCCGTCAACCAGGCCTATGAATATTATTCCGGGAGAATTGCTTGCTCAGATCGACTCTCCTGCCGATCTAAGACGATTCAAAGAAGACGACCTCGTGCAAATCTGCAATGAGTTACGTCAATATATCATCGACATTGTATCTGTTAAAGGCGGGCACTTCGGCGCGAGCTTAGGAACAGTCGAGCTTTCAGTTGCACTTCACTATGCATTTAACACTCCATATGATCAACTTGTTTGGGATGTTGGTCATCAAGCTTATGGGCATAAAATGCTTACTGGGCGTAGAGAAGTTTTCCATACGAATCGAGTTTATGGAGGAATTAGTGGCTTCCCTAAAAGAAAAGAAAGCGAATACGATACATTTGGTGTAGGACATAGTTCTACTTCTATTTCTGCTGCTCTTGGGATGGCTATTGCCTCTCATTTGAAGGATGAAAAATCACGTCAACATATTGCGGTTATTGGTGATGGCGCTCTAACTGGCGGAATGGCTTTCGAAGCGCTCAATCATGCAGGTGCTTCAAATAACAACATGTTAGTTATCCTAAACGATAACTGCATGTCGATTGATCCTAATGTGGGTGCTCTCAAAGAATACCTCACCGATATTACCACTTCACACACATACAACCGTGTGAAAGATGAGGTCTGGAACTTATTAGGGAAGATTTCCAAATTCGGACCGAATGCTCAGGCTATCGTTCAAAAGATAGAAAATGCGATTAAGAGCGCTGTTTTGCAACAAAGCAACTTATTCGAATCACTCAATTTTCGCTATTTCGGTCCTGTCGATGGGCACGATGTAAATCGTCTTGTTCAGGTAATGAACGACCTGAAAGATATTCCTGGTCCCAAATTGCTACATGTCCTTACTGTAAAAGGGAAAGGATACAAGCTAGCCGAAGAAGATCAAACACTATGGCACGCTCCGGGACTTTTCAATAAAGACACAGGTGAAATCATTAAATCACCGAAAAAGGGACCAGAACCACCTAAGTATCAGGATGTATTTGGTCATACTATAGTTGAGATTGCCAAAGAAGACACACGTGTCGTTGGAATTACACCGGCAATGCCTTCGGGATGTTCGCTCAACATTATGATGAAAGAGATTCCCGATCGGGCTTTCGATGTGGGAATCTGTGAGCAACATGCGGTTACTTTCTCTGCTGGTTTAGCTACTCAAGGAATGATTCCTTTTTGTAACATCTACAGTTCGTTCATGCAAAGAGCGTATGATCAGGTGATACATGATGTGGCTATCCAAAATTTACATGTTGTATTTTGTCTTGATCGTGGCGGTGTAGCAGGTGCTGATGGCCCAACTCACCATGGCGCTTACGATATTGCCTACATGCGATGCATTCCTAACATGGTGGTTTCGGCTCCTATGAATGAAGAGGAACTTCGAAATCTGATGTTCACGGCTTACAAAACGCCAGTTCCTTTTAGTATTCGTTATCCTCGCGGTAACGGTGTTATGATCGATTGGAAAACACCTTTTCAACTAATTGAAATAGGGAAGGGGAGAACAATCAAGAAAGGTGAAGACATTGCCATTTTAAGTATTGGCCACATGGGGAATTTAGCCCTAGATGCTGTAAATATGCTTGAAGAGGAAGGAATTAATGCTGGCTTGTACGATATGCGTTTTGTTAAACCAATCGACGAAGAATTACTGCATTCCATTTTCAAACAGTACAAGTATATTATTACTGTGGAAGATGGTTGTGTTCAAGGTGGTTTTGGCTCTGCTGTACTGGAATTTATGGCCGACAATGGATATTCAGCATGTGTGAAACGTCTCGGAATTCCGGATCGTATTGTTGAACACGGTACCCAACCCGAACTTTGGGCTGAATGCGGCTACGATGCAGATGCTATTTATAAAACAGCCATTTCTTTTTCGTCACAAATCCTCGGGTTGAAGTCCGAGGCGACACATCACCCAATCTAATATTTAGTTCGCTCTCCTCGTAGCCGCGGACTTCAGTCCGAGGGCCCCATGCCAGATGTTCCCTTTTCAAGGCTAACCTCCAGCTTATTCTTGAATTCCTGACTAAGCTCTAATCTTGGCCCTTCTTCCTGCATGGCGCGATGGATTTGACTATTCTGTCGGTAGAATGTTCTGCACCATTTACATTGGAGTAGATGAAACCACACGAGCATACGTTTACCAATGGGTAATGGCACAATTTCCTGTCGGATAGATGCCTCTGTAGCTTGTTTGCATGTTAATAACAACTTGCTCATCTCAAAACCAATTATTTTCAAGGCATTCCCTGATTTGAACGCGTATACGATGAAGTATCACCCAGTAATTAGACGATGAAATGGATAATTCCTTACTTATTTCATTCGAATCTCGATCGTCCAAGTACTTTGCGGTAAAAAGTAATTGCTGTTTGGGGGACAGTTTATCCCGACAGCTTGATAGAACCCGATAAAATTCCCTGCTCTCAATGGGATCAGCATCCGTGTTTTTCCAACTTTCTGGTCTTCGTTCTTTTTTCCAATGCCCATCATCTGCAAACCAAAAAGACAAATCATCCGAATCTTTTGGAATTGCTTCTTGTATAGCCTGCTGATAGTATTTACGGTAATGGTCAAGGATTTTATTTCTCAAAATCGCTTGTAACCAAGTTTTTTCGGAAGATTCTCCTCTGAATCCAGAGCTTGACTTGAGCGCCGAAAGAAAGGTTTCTTGAACTAAATCTTGAGCCGTATCCTCATCTTTAACTTTCCATCTAGCATAACTATATAAATCATCCGCATACAATTCAACCCATTTATCTGGATTTAATAAAGAGGACGCTTCCATTATCAGGTTAAGTGAAAAGAATTTATTCCATCAATAATAGGGAAGAATAGCTTATTAGTTGGCAATTACTTCAACATATATTATTTGTACCTTGTAGCTCTGTTTAAAATTCATTTGCTTTGTCGCTATTCATGATGAAGACTCAACTCGAGAAAGCTCATATACTGTTTTTGTTATTTGTTCTAGTAACTACAGGTTTCCTACATGCTCAGGTTACCGAAAACAGAATTGTTCATTTATGCACAGGCATTACCCAGCAAATTGGTATAGATCCAATTCCTGGTAATACATATACTTGGGTACCTGATTTCTATGTAGACAACAGCACAATATCAAACCCCAACGTTACTTTACTGAACTCATCACCAGACTCCCTAGATTATAACTTAATCATGCGTGAGTTCAATTCAAGTGGAACCCTAATCCGTATAATTTTCTACACGGCTCGTGTAGCTCCAATCTCTCTTAACTCTTTTACAGTTTTAGAAGCAAATGTTTGTCCTGGAGATACGGTATATCTTCGTCGGGATTATCATTGGGGTAGCAATTTCACTTTAGCTCCTAACTTCAATGTTGGATATCGAAATATTGATAGTACTTATTTCTTTTATCCAACAGATTCTCTTCAATACACTATTTCGTATAGCGATTCCGCAGCTTGCCTTATTCAACTTCGGAACATAGAAATTTATATGCACGATGCTGTGATCGCAAGTATCAGTTCAAGCGACTCTGTTTTTTGTGTAACCGATACTTTAGAATATCCTTTTCTTCTTGATCCTCCTGGCGGAACACTCATAGGAAATGGGATTGATGAAAACGGAATCTTTATTCCCAGCCAAGCAGGTGGTGGAGAGCAAACTTTTATATACTCAAAATCAAATGCAGGATGCTCTGCTGTCGACTCGATACATATAAATGTATTAGATCAATCAAGTGTTACTTTGCAAGATGTTCCGAATATGTGTGAAAATCTTGGACTAGTAGAGATTAACTATGGTTCACCTTCTGGAGGAGTGTATTTACTGGATGGACTTACTGAAGATACCATAAATACCACTTTACTGAATACAGGTCCACATGATATATTTTATACTGTATCGGTAGGTGAGGATTGTATTTTTAGTGTATCTGATGTATTTAATATAATACCAGCTCCAGCTAAACCTCAAATAACTCCAGAATCGTCAACCTTATTTTGTGATGGTGATTCTGTAAAATTATATTGTACCAACTTTACCAATTACTTATGGAGTACTGGAGATACCACTCAATCTATATGGGTTAATTCTACAGGGCAGGTTAGTGTACAACTCATAAGTAATATTGGTTGTATTTCTGATACTACATCAATAACTATTACCGAAGCGCCATTACTTGAGCTTCAATTAGACGCCAAGGTATATACCGATACATTTAATATTTCATCTTATAACGGTACAGATGGTGAGATCTATTTGACGCTACCAGGGACTTTCCCACCTTATGCTATTTATTGGAGTACGGGTTTAGAAAATACCGACACATTAAGTGGAATTGGAGCAGGCTATTATTATGTCGATGTAACTGATGCAGCTGGATGTTATGCAAAAGATTCAATTCGATTGATTCAACCCGATTCAATCGTTATTCCAGTCACACCAGAACCAACTGATTTGCTATTCCCTAATGGCTTTACGCCAAATGGTGATGGATCAAATGATTTATATGTAATTAAACACCTTCTTCCCAAATATTCAATCAATACTTTTCGAGTTTGGGATATTAGTCGACGATTAGTTTTTCAAAAGGATAACTATACCAACGATTGGAATGGTACCGACAATCAAGGAAAGAAACTTCCTGCAGGTACTTATTATATTATTTTCGAAAGTCCTGAATGGACTGGCTCTGTTAAGGCATTTGTAGACTTACGTTACGAATAATCAATTTAATCTTCGTGTATTATGTAAGAAATAAGCGGTTTAAGAAGCGCTTCTATTCCTTTCAATTGCACACTCTGATTTGATAAGTTGTTGATATTTAGTTGATTGACAAAAGCGTTTAACCGCATTTTCATAAGTTACACGTGTAGATATTCTTAGAAATACCAAGCCATACAGACCGACATTAAAATTTAATGAACATAAAATCAGCGACTTAGTGTTTTTTATTAAAAATTACTTACACAATTATGTAAGGTTAGTGTTAAGAATTAGTAGCTTTACTACTTGACTTACTTTGCACGAATGAAAAGAATTCATCCGATCCTAACTCTCTCATCATTGCTTCTGATTTGTGGAGGCATCTATGCGTCCATAGGCGGAACAGCTCAAACATACTATCAGCAGTATGTATCTACTTTAAAAGACAGCTCTAAATCAGAGCGAGATTATTTCTTTCCTGTATTATTGGAAAATGATAGAGAGGCAACATTAAATACGTTTGCTACTGCTGTTATGAAATGTGATACTTCAGTATTAAGTCGTCAACGAGGAATTAAACTAGTTGGAGATTCCATTCCAGATTTTTTAGCATCATCAAAAGGTCAATCAAGCGAAGAAGGAATTCAAATGCAAGTAATGAATCGTTTCATGGTTCAAAAGCTCATGAAACGACCAAATGAAATTCAAATTTTATTAGACTCTAGGGCATTTTTAGGAAAAGATTCTCCGGAAGATTATACTCGAGCTGAATTAGCATTAGAAAAGAGAAAAAAATCTAAGACTGTTCCACTTCCTGTAAGTACTCAGTCTAAAGAAAATCTTCATGCTAACGTAAAACCTAACGAACAAGCCGAACAGGCTAAATTGATGGATAGGTGCAAATCCATGATTACCGAGAAGGTCAATCGAAATGAAGTTGTTATTCTTTCAGAAGAATACAAAGCACCTATTTTTGGTAATAATCAGCTATTTAAAGATGATTTCTTAACCGAAGAAGAAAGAGCCTATGAGTATGGCTTTCGTTTTCTAATATTTTGCTCAGCTTATCCAAGGGCTTATGCTCAAATGTCTCCCAAAGTGAAAAATATGATGCTAACAGGTAACTGGTATGCTCTCTATCGTTTTGGTAAAGCCAATTTGAATCCCTTGAACGTACAAGATCAATTTGCTCGTAAACAGAAAATGTTTCAAAGCTGAGTATTTATTCCCCTTGAATTCCTAAATTGCATTTCAATAACCTCAACAACCAATAAAAATGATAAACAACTACACAAACCAACGATACCGGGGAGGGACCTTCCGTTCCTGGTTGACGGCCTGTATGCTGATGCTAATCAGTTATGCAGGTTTTGCTCAGGGTTACGTAATCCTGGGTACTCAATCGTCGGCGTCAGGAACTTTAACTTCCTCGCCGTATAACGATTTTTATGAAAGTCGACATCTTCAAGTTGTCTATTCTGCAGCTGAAATTCTCGCTGCTGGTGGAGCTTCTGGTAACATTAGCCGCTTAGCTTGGGATGTTAATGCGCTAATTACTCGTGGTGCTTATTCTCTTGCTGGTTACACAATCAAAATGAAGAATGTAGCTTATGCAATTCCTCCAACTCCATTGGAATCGACTGCATTAACTACTGTGTATGGTCCTACTGCTTTAACATCAGCAACTATTACCGCAACAGGATTTAACGACATTACTTTTGCTACCCCTTTCAATTGGGATGGTACTAGTAATGTACTTGTGGATGTATGCTGGGGAGTAAATAGTGGTTTTTCTAGTTCTGGACGTGTTTGGACATATACAGGAGCTACTAACAACTACCGCGCGAATCAAAGTTCAACTGCTAGCCGTTGTGCTATATACAATGGTTTAGCAGGATCAACTGCTAAACCACGTATTCGTTTTTACATGCAGCAGGCATCTTGTTTCCCGCCTTCTTCATTAACTGCTTCTGCAATTACTGGTAATTCTGCAACTTTGAGTTGGACTGCTGGTGTGGGAGCTACTTCGTATGATGTTTATTATGGTGCATCTCCTTTAGCTGCTCCAACTGGTGGAACTACTCCTACAACTACTACTGCAACAAATAGTGTTGGAATTGGAAGTTTATCGGCATTAACTACATACGTATATTATGTACGTACTGATTGTGGTGGTATTAAAACAGCTTGGATTGGACCATATACTTTCCAAACAGGATGTTCTGGTACTAGTTGTACTTATAATGCAACTATTGCTGATAGTTATGGTGATGGTTGGAATGGTTGTAACGTAGAAGTTCGTCAAGACGGAGTTTTAACTCAAACAATCACTTTAGCTTCTGGAGCTGGGCCACAAATCGTTCCAATTAATATTTGTACAGGAGCAACTGTTGTTTTCAGATTCAACTCGGTTTCGTATCCAGGAGAAACGATCTTCACTTTGAACGATCCTTTTGCTTCACCAGTTTATTCTTGGGCTGCAGGTGCTAATCCTGCTGGAGGAACGAACTTTAGTACTTTTGTTCCAACATGTTTGCCTCCAGCTTGTGCTTTACCTGGATCTCCTGTAGTTACTCAATTAACCGTTTCTACTGCGAATGTAACATGGACTGCTGCTGCGGGTCCTCCATCAAATGGGTATGACATTTATTACGGTCCTACTTTATCTGTAGTTGCTCCAACTGGAGCTTCAACTCCTGATGTAGATAACAATCCAACTAACTCTTATACTTGGACTGGTTTAACTGCAGGTACTTCTTATCAAATTTGGGTTCGTGCTGATTGCGGTGGTGCTCAATCTTCTTGGGTTGGTCCTGTTACGTACATAGCTCCTCCTGCTAATAACTTATGTTCTGGTGCTGTTACAATTACTTGTGGAAATACATACTCAGGTAGTTTAATTGGAACAACTGGTACTGGTAGCCCAGGTGCTGGTTGCGGATCTGGCCCAACTGCTGGAAATGGTGCTTGGTATCATTTTGTAGGTGATGGTAGCGATGTTACTGTTTCTACTTGTGCATTAGGTACGACAGAAGATACTGAACTTAATGTGTATTCTGCTGCTGCTTGTGGTGGTCCATACACATGTATTGGTGGTAATGATGATGATGCAGCTTGTACATTTGCTTCGACATTAGCATCTACTTATACCTTTACTTCAGTTTTAGGTACAAATTACTACATCTATGTAACTTCATTTAATGCAGTTCCAACAACAGGTGTTTTCAATTTAACAATCAACTGTATTCCTCCAACTCCTCCGCCAGCTAACGATGATTGTGCTACAGCTCAATTATTAGTTCAGCTTCCGGTTTGTGTTTCAACTGCAGGTTCTACATTAGGTGCTACTGTAAGTATCCCTGCTGTATCTTGTAATGGTTTCACAGGTGCTGGTGAAGATGTTTGGTATACATTCCAAGCTGCTACTACTGCTGCTTCAGTTCAAGTTCAAGGCGACCCAACTTTTGATGGTGTTGTTATTGTTTATGATGCTTGCGGTGGAACTGTTATTGGTTGTGCAGACAATACATTCTCTGGAGGTTTAGAAAGCGTTAACTTAACAGGCTTAACAATTGGTACTTTCTATACTGTTCGTGTGTATGCATACTCTGCTACTGGTAATGGTGCTTTTGATATTTGTGTGGTAAACTTTGTTGATCCATGTTCTTCTATCACACCAGTTACTTGCGGTACGCCAATCAATTATAACGAAACAGGTGCTGGTGTTTATGATATAGCTGCTTGTGGCTGGACTACTCCAGGTAAAGAGCGTTTCTACACATTCACTCCAACTGTAACAGGTACTTACCAAATTCAAGTATTATCTACAACAGGTGGTTATGTTGATTATTTCTACAAAGCTGCTGCTGGTGGATGTAATGATCTAGGTTGGACTTGTGTGGATGATATCTTTTCAACAGGATATTATCCAATGGGAGCTTTAACTGCTGGTACTCCATACCTAATCTTATTAGATGGTGAAGGAACTGGTGCTTACAACCATAACTTCCAAATTATCTGTATTCCTGCGAATGACTTATGTGCTAATGCTCAAACATTAGTTGAAGGTGCAAGTTGTGTTTTAACAACAGGAACTCTTCTTGGATCAAATGCTACTCCTGCTATTTCAGCTAATGATTTAGATGTTTGGTATAAATTCACTGCTGTAGGAACTTCTGCTAACATTAAAGTTGTTGCTACTTCTTTATTAGCTGCAGGAATCGAGGTTTTCACAAGTTGTGCTGCAACTACTCCTATTTGTATTGAGTATGCACAAGCTCAAGGTGAAACCATCACGCTAAATGCAACTGGTTTAACTAACGGAACACTTTATTACTTCCGTGTTATTGACCAATTAGCAGGTGATCCATTTTATGGTCCTTACTATTCTTCTTACCAGTTCTCTGTTTGTGTAACTATTCCTCCGGCAATTGGTGCTCAGTGTATCACTGCTCCTCCAGGATCTTTACCAGAAGCTGAAGTTTGTGGTGGAACTGATAACAACGGTTGTGCTTTAGGTATCCCTGTTTTCGAAGCTTATACTTTAGGTGATTTCGTTTCAGGTACTGTTGTAGCTGAGTGCGGTACTCGCGATTTAGATTACTATGAATTCACTGTAGGGGGTGTAAGCCCAGTTGCATTGAACGTAAGTGCTGAATTCCCTGCTGCATGTTTCATTACAACTGCTGCTTGTCCAGGTGTTGTTAAAGCATTCGCTCAAACAAGTAACGAATGTGATATCATCACAGCTTCTACTGTGTTAACTCCAGGAACTTATCGTATTATCATTGCGCCGAATACTTTCTCTGGTATTCCTTGTACAAGCACTCGTAATGAGTACTTCTTCCAAATGGTAATTGCTCCTCCTCCTGCTAATGATGATTGTGCTAATGCTCAAGCTATCGTTTGCGGTCTTCCAGGAACATGTCCTGCTAATCAAGTAATTGGTACTACATTGGCTGCGGTAGAAGAAACATTCCCTGCTATTCCAGATCCAGCTTGTAACACAGGTAACATCTCTGACGTTTGGTACAAATTCACTACTGGTACTACAACAACTGAGATTGAAGTGAATCTTGAGTATTTATCAGCTACTATGGTAGGTGTTGAATTATTCTCTGCTTGTGGTGCAGGTAACGCTATCGTTGGAACTTGTGTTTCTGATGGTGGAGCTGCTACTCCAATGACTTTCACTGTTACTCCTTCTACTACTTACCGTTTACGTGTGTTTACTAACTATGACACACAAAACCCGGGTACTTACAAACTTTGTGTTCAGAAAAAACCTTCACCACCAGTTAATGATGATATCTGTGGGGCTATTGACCTACCGATTTATCAAACTCTTCCGGTGATGACTTCTGGTACTAACTTCTATGCAACTCAAAGTCCACAAGCAGCAATGTCTTGCGGTTCACATGCACGTGACGTATGGTACAAAGTAACTGTTCCTACTACAGGATCTGTAACTATCAACGCTTCTGCTGGTACTTTCACCGATATGATCATGAGTGCTTACACTGCTGTAGGTAACGTATGTTCTGGTGCACTTACTTCTGTAGGTTGTGATGATGACCGTGGACCTGGAGATATCAGCTGGTTACAAGTGAATAACTTAACACCAGGTTCTATCTTATTCATTCGTGTTGCTGGTTTTGGAACTTTCCCTTCTTCTTTGATGAAAGGTACATTCAACATCGGTATTACTGAAGGTCTAGTATGGACTGGAGCAGCTAGCACTGATTGGGGAACTATTGCAGATTCTGAATCTGGATTCCCTTCAAACTGGTATGCTTATGATGGAGGTTCTTTTGGACCAAACATTCTAAACAACGCTAACATTTCAGTATTGTGCCGTACAAACGTGGCTAATCAGCCTCAAGTTTCAGGTACAGTTGATGTGAAAAACGTACGTTTTGCTGGTACTTTGTTTAATACTGGTGGTGTTGAAGTTCTTGCTGCTGGTCAATTGCAAATTGGTGGTAGCGTATCTGTAAGCGGTGGTGTTATTCCTCGTTTCACTGGTGCTGGTACTACTCGTTTCCATAGCACTGTTGCTACAACACACAACATCTTTAGTAACGCTCGTTACTACGGTAATGTAACTGTAGCTCCAACTTCAACAGTTACTGCTAATGGTAAAATGTTGTTCGAGAATGGCGCATCATTATTTGCTGATTCTCCTGCTTCAACTTATGGTAGTGTAACTGGAAACATCGTTTATCGTCGTCAGGGTAACCCTGCTTCTTATGCATACAACTACTGGGCTTCTCCAGTTGCTGGTGCAACGATTGCTTCTATCAGTTCTGCTGGTGCTTCTGCTAATACTTACTATTACAACCCAGCTGCTGCTACTGGTCCAGCTTATGCTCAAAACCAATTGGGATGGATTCCTGCTTCGATTGCAACAAACATGTTACCTACTGTAGGTTACATTGCTACTGCTGCTAACTTGGCAACATTCACTGGTGTACCAAATCAAAATGCAACTTACGCTCATACTGCTGTTGCAGGTGGTGTAAACTTCAACTTGATGGGTAACCCATTCCCAGCTCCAATGAGCGCTGCGACTTTCTTAGCTCAAAACTCTGCTCGTATCCAAGGTGGTGTTATCTACATCTATGACAGTCCAAGTACACCGACTTATGCTAACTCTGATTATATCGTTTCTAACGGTGTGATTACTGTTAACGGTCCAAACAGTGGTCTTCCATTCAGTGGAAATATCGCTGCTTGTCAAGCATTCTTCGTGAACTATGTGCCTGCAGGTGCGATCAACTTCAACAGAACAGCACGTATCGTTGGTAACAACTCTCAATTCTTTGATGCTGAAGTTTATCCTTTCATCAAATTGAAAGTTCAAACAGCTGATAACCATTCTGCTGAAACTGCAATCGGATTTACTGCTGATGCTTCTGAAGGATTAGATATGCGTGATGCAGATTATCTACCAGGAAGTTCTGATCTTCAGATCTACACTGCAATTGATACTCGTCATCTAGTTATGCAATTCTTACCAGAATTAAACGCTAGTCGTGTTCTTCCTCTAGGTGTTATTGCTAATGCTTCTGGTACTTCAACAATTAGCTTGAGCGCATTCGAAAACTTCGATGCTTCAACTGTAGTATTGTTAGAAGATACTTACACTGGAACATTCTATAACCTACGTACTGGAAACTACGAATTCCAAAATGTAGCAGGTGTGTCTACTGAAACTCGTTTCTTTATCCACTTCCGTGCTCCAATTCAAATCAATGCAACTGCTTCTTGTGATAACCAAGCTAACGGTAAGATTATTTTTGTAAATCAAAATAATACTCCTGTTGGTGTTGAAGTTAAAAACAGCGCAAATACAGTTGTTGCAAGTGTAGCTCCTTTCACAGGAGAAGCTATTGTTAACCAAATTGGTTCAAACGACTACACATTGAATTACACTTACCAAGATGGTATCGCTACAACATCTTCTGTTAGTCTTCCATCTACAGGTGTTATTGGAACTGCTGCATTCGTAGCTAGCTCTAACAACGTAACTATTGCTGATGCAATCGTTGAATTCCAAGGTTCTGCTGCAGGTTGCAACGAATTCGTTTGGGATTTTGGTGATGGTTCAGTAGTAACTGGTGATCAAAACCCAGTTCATGCTTACATGCAACCAGGTGTTTACACAGTAACATTTACTGCTCTTAAAGGCGGATGCAGCACAACTGCAACTTCTACAGTAACTGTTTCTTCTGCTAGCACTACTGGTATCGCTAATGTTTCTGATAACAGCGGATTCACAATCTTCCCGAATCCAGCTAACGAATCAGCTAAATTGTTACTCAATGTTGATCTTAAAGACTCTGAAGTATCTATCAGCATCACTGATGCTGCTGGTCGTCTAGTTAGCAAGAACAACGTAAACAGCTTACGTGCAGGATCAATTATCGAACTTGATATCGATAACCTTGCAAACGGTGTTTATGAAGTAGCTCTTTCAGGCAAAAACTTCCGTAACGTTGGTCGTTTGACTATCGCTAAATAAGTTTAGCAAACACACAATCTAAAAGAGGGGTCGGTTTTCCGGCCCCTCTTTTTTTATGCCCATGCCGATTTAATCTTGACTTTACAGAATTCAATTATTCACTTACATTTGTTTCAGCTATACAAGCATCGATCTATGAAGAAACTTTTTACTCTTGTATTTATGCTGACGACTTATTTCGTTTCAGCACAAACTGTAATCTATGTTAATACCAGCACTGGTAGCGACAGTAATGATGGATTATCAGCAACTGTTTCCGGAGTGTCTGGTCCGAAACAAACTTTATCTGGTATCGATGGAGCCCTTTCGGTTGTCGCTGATGGTGACATCTTAAGTGTTGCATCAGGTACATACACCGAAGATGTTGTTTTTGAGAAAAGTCTAGTTTTAATTAAAACAGGATTTACTCCAGTAACTTTTAATTCTATAACTTTTGATGGCGGAGCTCAATTAATCGCACCTAAACCTGCTCCGAATGCATTTTCTGCTCCTAATGTTACCATTAATTCAGGTTCTAGTGTTTCCGACGGAGCTAACATGGTTGAAACTAACGGAACAGTTTTCCTTCAACAAGGAACCTATAATGAAACACTTAATTTGACACATTCATTTGAACTTGTATCAATTGGATCACCAATTATTCGTGATGTTGTTCTTGAAGGAACTGGAATTGAAGTAATCACTACTGGCAATTTCTCGATTTCTGGCTCTTTGCAATTGAATCGTCCTGAAGGTGGATATTTGGTTTTAAGTAATTCTGATATTCGTTTACAATCAGGTGCTGTTGTTTTTCCTGGAAATTCTAATAGTTATGTGAAAACTGTTGGATTAGGTGTTTTAATTGTTCCTGCAAATTCTACTACTATAATTCCTGTTGGAACTGAAGATGTGTATGCTCCAATTACTATTTCAGACTTTACACCTACTGATGTCTTGAATTTCTTTGGAAGAGTTCGCTCAACAAGCAACCCACTTTCATTTAACCCGGATTTGGATTCTCAAGTAAACAGCCATATTCGTTTGGAATGGACAATGGATTCTTCTGATCCAATATCTAATGCATCAGTTCGTTTTGATTACACAGGTGCTGTTGAACCGTCAGATTGGGCATCTGTTGCTAATCGTGTGGTTGCAGTAAATACTTCTGGAAGTGCTTGGACACCAGGCTCTAACATTAATATCGGAGAGGCATACTCAACAGCTAAGTTCACAACATTGACTGGTGTTTTTGCTATCTATTCTGATTTCCCGAATGCTATTTCTGATTTGAGTTCAACTAGCTTCTCTGCTTTTCCTTCACCATTTAATGATCAATTGAATCTTTCTCTTTCTTCAAATTCAACAGAGGCTGTTCAAATTCAATTGATTGATGTTGCTGGTCGTGTTGTAATTCAGAAACAAGTTGTCCTTAAGTCTGGACTAAACAACATTCAGTTGAACGATTTAAATGGGTTCCAATCGGGTGTTTATTTGATCAAAGTTCAAGGTAATTCTTTAGAAACTACTCTTAGAACAATGAAGTTCTAATACATTAAATATTTTTCTAAGCCTCGACAACTATCTTGTCGGGGCTTTTTTATGGAATTTTGTTGCGTATTAATTATCCCAGAGAAAATTGATACTTACTTGTAATCGTTATTTTCAAGTATTCAATTATTCAATTATAAGCTCCTGCAATTTCTTATACCTTCATTGAAAAATCATTGTTTTAGTTTTATTCTTAGGTTTTGTATTAAATACGTATTGATTTAACTATGTATTGAACGAATTGATAATATAGATTCGCTCCCTAATATCAAATTCACTTTAAATGATTTATTACACATTCTTGGGCTCCGACGTTTGCATATATCCATCATTGAACCATCATTGATTAAGGTGCAGTCTTAAACATAGAAATAATACAAGTTTTTACTTCGTATGTATAGAATGAATAGGTAATAGAGCTTCACCCCAAATTATCAAATTCACTATAGATTATCTAGTACACAATTTATTCTCCTGAATGTTAAAGCGAATCTTCTAAGTGAATTGATTTTACTGCTTTTCATAGTATTTAAACGGGTATATCCTAAACAGCATTCATACTATTAAACTCGTTTTAGGGTAAATTCATAAATAAAAAAAGCGCTACATCAATTGATGCAGCGCTTTTATAATTAGTTAATTAAGAGTTATTTACGCAATAGAACTTTACGTGTTTGAACTGTATTTCCGTCGAATACGCGAACAAAGTAAATTCCATCATTTAAGTCATTCATACGAATTTCAACAGCTGGTTGTTCTTTCGTAAAGCTTACTTCATATGAGTCAACTTCTTGACCTAATTGATTGTAAACAGTAATTGTTTGAGTTAAATCTGCTTCTGGTTGAAGACGGATATTCAATGTTCCATTACTTGGGTTCGGATAAACTGAAAGTGCACCTTCAGTAATCATTGATTCATCTACTTCTGTTTCACCAGATAAACGTGCGAATGATGTTGAGCTAATCTCTGCGCGTAATGTATAGCAACTTGTAGCGCTATAAGCACCACCATAGCCGTATACATAAGCATAATACGTTGTAGCAGTAGAAGTAGTGTTATAAATTAATGATTCAGAAGTTGTTCCTCCATTTTGGGATGTTCCAATCAAAGTACTTGTTCCTTTGTATAGTTTCAAATCGTAATCAGCAACAAGATTAGTTAAAGTAACTTTCACATTCTTTTTAGTAGATGTGTTACTGAATTTGAAATAATCTTTATCAGTTGAAGTACCAATAGTAGCTTGAATATTTGTTGCTACAGCAATTGTTTTAGCAGTACCAGTGGTGTTATTTGACTCCCATGTATCGGTACAAGATGTACTAACAGCAGAAGTAGTAAAAGAAGAAGCTGTTGAATATGCACTCGTTCCACCACTACAAACGGAAGCAACTTGGAAATTATAAGCAGTTGAAGCAGATAATCCTGTTAAAGAATAACTGGTTGAAGATGTAGTTACTGTATTCCAAGTAGATGCTGCTGATGTTTTGTATTGTAAGCTGTAGGAAACAGCACCAGATGCAGCAGCCCAACTAACAGTTGCTGTACTAGAGGTGATAGAAGAAGAACCTAAGCTTGATGGAACGTTACAAGTTGTTCCTCCAGAGGGAGCTGAGCAGCCATTAGAAGTTAAAAGACCAACACGAGATCCTCCAGAATTAAATAATGCTTGTGAGCGAGCTTTTTGACCTGCAGAGAACATATACATACACGCATCATCTGTGTAGTCCATGTAATTCATAGTCATTTCAGTTCCTCCACCAGAACAAGTATTTGTTTTAGGGTATGAAGGACAACCAAAATTAGAAGTAGAATGAGTTGGTGTATCGTTAACTAAATCGGAACCACAAGATGCATCACCCCAGATGTGGCGAAGGTTTAACCAGTGACCAACTTCGTGAGTTGCAGTACGTCCCAAATTATAAGGTGCTGCAGAACCAGGATTTGTGCGGCTTCCAACAGTATTGTATTGAAGAACTACACCATCAGTTGCTGCTGGACCACCAGGGAATTGTGCATATCCTAAAATTCCACCACTCATGTTGCACACCCAAAGGTTAAGGTATTTGGTTGCATCCCATGCATTATCTCCTCCTGATGAAGAATACTTAACCGCATCATTGTCAGAGAAAGAAGTAACTGTAGTTAATTTACGAACGATACCTGTTGTAGCAGCTCCAGTTGGAGTTTGTTGTGCCAAACAGAAATTGATTTCCATATCAGCTGCTAGGCCTGAAAACAACGCAGGAACCAAAGAAGCATCTGAATTTAGCTTACGAAAATCTTGATTCAATTGATCAAGTTGAGCTTGCAATAAAGCATCACTAATGTTTTGAGCTGATGTTTTATAAACAACGTGGAATACCACGGGAATGTTAACTACAACACGCTCTCCGCCATTATTAATTATTTGACGAGTATGTTCCTCAATTTGCTCAATACGCTGAGCATATGATGGATCTTGATTCATCAACATCTGATAATGATCCATTGTTCCACAAACGCGCTGTGCGTTCGTAAGCCCCATACCTGCAAGTAGGAGCGAAAGGGATAGATAAATTTTTCTCATTTGGTTGAACTAGTTTGAAACCAAATATCAACATTTTCCAATACAATACAATCGTATGTAAGGTTTTACAGTATTTTATTAAGCATGTTACTTGAATGAAAAAGGCTCTTTCTACAATTGAGTAGAAAGAGCCTTTTCTCCATTTTAAACTTCAATCAATGCATGAGGTACATTTTACCAAAGCCTCGTTCAAAATAAGTATCTGCGCCTGATTCGCGGCGTTCAATTTGACCACCATCAATGGAAGTCATTACACGGTATAGATATATACCATTTGCCAATTGATCTCCAAATTCATCTCGACCATCCCAGGTATATTCGGTCACATTTCGACCAATTCGGATTGGACCTAATTCATCTCGTCGGATATCTTTCACCACTTTACCTGTAATCGTCATGATTTGAATTCGGAATTCATCCGGAATTTCAGAACCCGTTAAAGTGAAAACGAAATGTGTTTTAGTACTAAATGGATTTGGGTAGTTTAGAATGTTCGTGATGGTAGATTTATTAATCACCTCGAATGAAATACTATACTGAACCGAACCACTTGCATTGTTAGACCGATCTTTCGACTTTACAATCAAATCATATTTACCATCTTCAGTAAATAAAGGTCTCCATTCCAGTTTTGCTTTATTCAAGGGTAATGAAGCAGGAATAAAAACGAGTTCGGGAGTGCTGTTGAAGTAAATTTGGGAAGCAGAACTTTGTGAAGGTTTTCGCAAGTACAGTTGGAAAGATGAAGTATCGTTCAAGACTAAATATGGATTTTCATCTTTGAGTTGAATGACAATTTCGGGTTTAGGAGAGATGATATCACCATTTAATATATGAACCGCATCAAAGGTTACATCCATCAAAGGATTGATCTTATCAGAACCTATGAAGAAATCGAGTGAGCCAATGTTGTTAAAACGGAATTGCTCAGGTTGGTCGTTATTCGGATTTGCTTCCACCCAAATGGAATTCCAACCCGAAAATGACAAGGTAGAAACTGAAACAGTATCATACAGAATTTCACCCGGAGCTAAAGGCTTTTGACGTGTATAATTAACTGGGAAAATATTTCTATCCGCATCTTGAATCCAATAAGCAACCAACATGCTATCCATCGGCAATTCGCTAATGTTTTGAATAGAAATAGCTAAGCGAAGACTATCGCCCTGTTGAATGGTATCGTTGTTCAAGTACAAATCAGCTAATGGATTCAATGCACATTCTGGTACAGGGTCAAAAGTTACTTGCCAGCGATCTAACTGTACTGGAGTTCTCAGTGAATCATCCCGCATAAAGGCATTTAACTTCAAATAACTATAAGCAGTGGTGCCAATAAGTGGAGCAAGATTTACATCACCCGTTGAGCCTATAGTAGCTTCTAAGATGATATCTTCAGTTCCATTTGCCTGAATTCCTTTCACCTGAATACGAATACTATCTAGCGGATTATCGAAATTCTTGGCTTTCCAGCTTAAGGTATCCCATCCAGAACCTGGACCAATTAAGGTAGAAGTGAAATCGCCACTTACCCAACTGTTATACATGGGAGCACTTAAAACCAAATTAGCATTAGCAGAATCGGCGATTAATTCGATTGCAGATTCGGGATGACCTTTTTTAGCTAAGAAAATCCAAGGGTATTCGTTTGGTAAATATCGAACACTATCAGCTCCTAGATCTTCAAAAGCCTGATACAAGCTTTCATCCCAAGTTTGATAGTTCCCATAAATCCAAGTATAGGCTAGAATATAATGTCCATTCGGAACACTATTTATCATATCTCGCATGGCATTCATCTCCGATGCAGAGCCTTCGTTACGGAAAACGAAATTGGCCATACGATTTCCTCCTTTACATTGACAGGTATTATTAAACTGTCCAAACTGATTTCCAATATCCCAACAGTTTTGTGGGGAAAGCCAAGGCAACAGAGTTACAGAATCGATTACAGCTATATATACCGCACCATCTAAACTACAACCCGCATCCGCCCAAACTTCAGCGTCAATTTTATAGGAAGTAGCCCACAACTCACTAATTTCCCAAGGATAGCCATAGGCATAGCAAGAAATTTCCTTCGCGTTTGTTACAAAGTCGAAGTAACGTTGAGGCCTTAAGTAATTAATCTGATTGAAGGTGTTCCTCTTATATTGAAAGAAATGATCCTGTGACCAGCCTCTTTTTCCAGGGATATATTGAAACGAACTTTCTTTCCAGCGATAACTTCCACCTGCAATTGAATCGGGAGATACGCGCCAAAAATAGACCATGCTATCTTGCAGTGTAATTGGATGCGACCAACTCAGTACTCCACCCGCTTGTGTTATGGAATTGGTGATTTTAAACGGACTATTAAATAAGTCGGTAGTATCGAGTTCGAAAATATAGGTTCTTACAGGAGCAAAAGGATCTCCGGTAGATGCTTTGAGGGTGATGGTATCGTTTGGAACTAAGGCAAATTCATACGGCCAAACTGGTAATACCTCGGCAGAGCGAATAATTAAAGTTGCTGTGATGTTATTATTTACCTCAGAAAGCTCGGTTTGTTGATTAAGTGGGTCAACCCGAATATTGAATGTGTTGATTCCCACACCTCCTTTTACTAGATCAGTAACCGGCATGGTGATAGAAAGTGTATCGCGGTAAAACAAATTCGGCATAACACGCGAATAGGTAGTTGTTAAACCAGACCCGGGGAAATTTCGAACTACTTCGACAGTAACAGGCTGACTTACCGCCCTTCCCACATTTGTAACGACTATTTTAATTTGGAATGAATCCACTTCGGTTGTTACATCAGTTGGATTGAAATACACATCCGGGGCACTGGTTTGATAATCAGGATAGTCGGCGTGGTTCATGGCTAAGCCGGGATCGCCGTGTAATGTAGTTTCGAGTACAACAGCTTTACGGAAAGGATCTTCGGAATATATTTCATGACAAACCCGTTTCATATTCAAACCAACCGGATCGCCATAATGGCTTTGTCCGATGTATTTGTAGAGTGAATCGGTGTAAGTATGAAGTTGATTGGGAATTCCGAGCGAAACAGAAGCAATGAAACCAATAGTTCCCCGATTCGGGATGAGCGTAAATTCCTCACTTTGACTGAAACCAAATCCAGGAGGTTGGTGAATATCACCCGCATAACATGAGTTTCCAATTAGGAATGGATATTTACCTTGATTACTGTATGAAGCAGGATCGTCAATACTCACATCAAAGCCGCTTCCGGTAGCATGTCCAAAGAAGGTCATGAGCGAAACACCATTATTGATGTAATCGGCAATGATAGCACTTTGGGTTTGTTCAATTGGAGCGGAACTCGTTTTTTGATAGGTATAAACTGTTCCTCCGAACAAGGTATCTTCAATCGTATTCTTATAAGTAGATAAGTAATTCAGATACGTTTGTTGTTCACCCTGACTTTGTCCTCCACCGAAATGGAGAATTTGTTTCATCCAAAGCGCGGGTTCATTTCCTTCGTATTCCTGAAGTTTATTGAGGTATGCCGTAACATCAGCTCCGTTTTTAGCGGCAATTCGTCCAGTTGCAAGAGCCGGTTCATAGGGAAGCGCACCATTCAATCCCGCGGTTAAAAGTATATCACTAGAAGGAAAACCGTAGGTAGGAACTAAGCATTCGGACCAAGCTTGAGGATCGGTTCGAATGAAATGAGCAGAGATAGATTTTCCTAAAAGCAACATGTATTGAGGCTTGGTGCTCCAATAGGCAAGTGCTGTATTAGCGAAATTTCGAATGGCGAGCGGGTGTTGGGTTATTCCATATGAAAATTGATCAAAAAGCTCATCTACATAAACCAGTTCGGTGCTAAATTTTCCGTTCCGGTATGCTTTGTAACTAGAAGCTTCGGAGCCTAAAGCATGATTGGTAATTATTAAGAATTCAACTCCAGGAAAACCTTGAAGATCTGTAAATCGGCTTGGTTGAGCACCTTGCGCATTAACAGGACGGATGTCGTTAGCTGTAAGCGTTGTGAATTGACTTTCGGGAGCAACATACAGTTCTTTTTCTGAGCCTGATCCGTTGGGAACGAGAGCTTTATAAACACCACCAACGAGCGAAACAGTTATTCTTTTACCTGTGCTGAGATCATACAACCAAACGGTAGAAGTACTCGCCGCTAGGTTGGTCATATTAAGTAAGTAGTTCGTACCCGCAGTATTGTCGGGCAAGAGCATTCGGTAGGAAGTTTTGTTTTCTAGATTGAAATTATGAGGATATCTCCATACATAATTGGAAAACATACTGTTAGAAGTAACTAAAACACCATTGTTATCATTGATTCCTACGTATGAATGCTTGAAGTTTGTTGATGTAGCACCTAAGCCAGAAGCGTTCATGTTGAAAGTAAACTTCCGGCTACCATGACCTTCCATGATGGTATCGAGAATCGGCAAATTGCTCAATTGCATCTGATACCTGTGATCGTTGAACCAAGGAGCATTTGAAATGGTTTTGTAGACAACCGTTAGATTGGCTTGAGGACCAGTTCCAACTGCATTTGTACTCGGTAAAGCTGTTATTTGGTTGAGTAGAGGAGCGGTAAATACTGGACCAGACCAACCTTCGCCATCGGTATATTCAGGATCGGTGGAGTTGTTGAAATCGGTTTTCCCGAAATAATAATCGCTGGTTTGTTGATAGATAACTTGATTAATAAAGTACGGAGCTGGAGTTGCGCCTGTGAAATTCACATCTGTTTGCTGAATCATCCGAAGATTAGAAATGGAGTTATTCCACGTGATGAAATAGACAGCAGTATCTGATATGAGTGAATAGTTGGGATTGCTATGTGAATTAGCATCGGGATACATGTTGGCATCGAGCCAACCCGTGTTCTTCCTTCCGAAGAATTCTACATAATCAGTATTATCCCAAGTTCCATCTTCTTCGCCAGGTATAAAAATGGCTTGTTCTTGACCTCGACCGAATACTTGAATATTACGAGGGTCGGTACCCGCCAATGCTGGAATGGCTTCAGTAAGAGCAGTATATGGGATGCGGTAAATTCCATCATTCCATACTTTAACCCGATAATAGTTTTGATCATACTGAATCCACTCGTTTCCAAATGGTTGCGCGTAGATAGAATGGGCAAGAAGAAGAAATAGAAAAGGTAGTATGTAACGTTTAACCATAAGCAAACCTACTTAGACGGAGGTGTCGATGAATTTTGTTTTTTGTCTGCAGCGTTGATATCAAATCGTAATGAAAAAACATTGGAAAACAGTGCAGTACTTTGGTCTCCAATGTCGGTTAGTGCATAATCTATTTGAACACCCTTGATACGAATTCCTAAACCGATATTCGGTTGGAAAGTAGTTTCGCGGCCAGTATTCAAGTCATTTTGAACGGTTTGGAGATTGCCAATACCACCTCTTAGGAATATAATATTGCGATATCCAGCTTCTAAACCGAACACGGGTGACATAGAAAAAGTTTTATCTCGAATGATGGTGTTCCGCATACCATCGAAAGTTGTTTGAAGGTCTAGTTCAGTTAGGAGCGTGAAACGTTTTCCGAATTCAAATTTGCGAGCACCACCAAGAGTAAGAGAGGGAAGTGTAACTTCAAGCGAGTTTTCAGGGATTTCGTTACCAGTAGAAGAAAGTGCATCACGTTGTGATTGACTCAGATTGTAGCTCCAAGCATTGAATGTTGAAGTTATATCTCGTGCCATAGCTGCTAAGCGCCATTTTCCTACGTTATATTGAACACCAGCATCAAGTCCAAATCCCCATGATTTAGCGAAATCGCCCACTTTACGGTGAATTACTTTTGCATTAGCACCTACGCTTAAACCTTCTTTTTTAAGTTGTCGAGCGTATGAAAATAGGAAACCATAGTCGGCAGCAGAGAAAGATTTGATTCGATCGTAATTAATATTTCCGTTTGGATCGATAAGTTCGGAAGTATCAGGAATATCGTCAACACCAAATCGAATAACCGAAACAGCCATTACACTTTTAGGGTCGAGTCGGGTTGCAAGGGAGCCGTAATCGTATTTGGCGATACCAGCAAAATACTCGGAATGCATGAGGGCGCCTTGGAATTTGGAGGTAATTCCTGTTAATCCAGCTGGATTCCAATAACCTGAAGTCGCATCGGAAGCCGCAGAAACATAGGCACCTGACATTCCAAGGGCTCGCGCGCCAACGCCAATTGATAGAAACTCATTGCTGTATTTGCGAGCTGTTTGAGCAGAAGTTGTTCCTTGCGCAAAAATTGCAATTAGTACAATTAGGAAGCGAATGTTTAGCATGTAGTTTATGTGGATGAATTTTAACATAATCTTATTGTCTGGTTTGGAATGACTTGAAAGGTTATTTCACCCGATTAAGCGCAATCCGATTGGAATTATTTTGCAGGTATAGAAACTTTTTTTCCTTTGCATCAGTTTGCTTTTCATAAAGTACCCGAAATGCATGCTGAATTTGATTCATGAAACGACTTATTAAAAAATCGCATTTCGACAATATCAATGCACTCCGGTTTCTGGCGTTCTTCGGCATATTTGTTTCGCACTGCTTCATTACAGGAAATCAACAGGTTGAGGTTTCTTCACTTTATTCAGATCTTCGGCAAGTTACAGGCAATCTTAATAGTGTTTGCTACAGTTTACTCTTTCTACTAACAGGGTTTTTGAACACTTGGACCATTTTCGAAGAAAGGTTTATTTATAAGAAAATGAACCTTTTACGCTTTTATATGCGTCGAATTTTGGGGATGTTGCCGCTTTATTTTGTTCTTTTTATAGTAGGTTATTACATCCTACCAAGAGTAGATACAGGCTTGCCTGAACAAAATTTTCATCCAATTGGGATGGGTGAATATTTGGGATTTTATTTCAACTTTAATTATCAGGATACCGGGAATCCATTAACGGGAGTAATGGGAAATATGTGGTCAATTGCTGTATCGTTTCAGTTTATTTTGATCTGGCCCATATTGATGGCTAATTTTAGAAGAAAGGAAACGATTTTAATGGTTCTGGCAATGGTAGCATTTATAGCTTCGGCTTGGATGTGGTCATCATCGGATACATTTCGATACAGCTCGCTCAATATTATTTGTGATTTTGTAGTAGGTTCTTACTTAGCTTATTTCAGCTTTTTCAAATACAAACTATACATCTTCTTAAAGAAGCAAACACGCCGTACGATTGGTTTTATTTATCTGGCATTTTTTGCCGTAATCATATTCATTCGTCCGATCCGATATGAATTAGCGAGCATTCCACCTCAATTGGTTTTCATTATTGAGCGTATACTACTTACATTAACGCTAGGGTTCTTTGTATTTGAGCAAAATTTTAGTTCAAACTCGGTATTCAAGTTGGCCAAGCTCAAGATTTTTAATTATCCCGGAAAGCATGCATATAGCATGTACGCTTATCATGCCATTGGAATAATTGTCGGATATCGGATTATGCAATTTATGGTGACCGAAGAAAATGCCACATCGGTGCTTTTAATTGAGCCATTATTGGCCTTTGCGGTTACTTTTGCACTTGCGATTTTTAGTCATGAGTATTTCGAGAACAAGTTCACCCGACGCAAGAAGAACTACAACCCCACACGGGAATATAATCCAGTAGGGATAAACGATGCTAAAACAAAACCTGCCTAATGCCCTAACTCTGTCGAATCTGCTCTGCGGTTGTTTGGCAATTCAACAACTGTTAGCAGGGAATCCCGACTTAGTTCCTTTGTTGATGTTGTTAGCAGGAGTTTTCGATTTTTTCGATGGCTTTGCTGCTCGTGCATTAAAGGTTTCCTCTCCAATTGGGAAAGATCTAGATTCTTTGGCCGACATGGTCACATTTGGTGTTTTGCCATCACTCATGGCATTTCGACTTATCGCAGAAACTCAATTAACGTCGTTATTACCCGGAGAAGAAGTTGCCGAGTTTTTCATGCATTTCCCTACTTCTATCGCTTTATTGATAGCTGTTTTCTCTGCTTATCGTTTGGCGAAATTCAATCACGATACGCGTCAGAGTAGTTCCTTTATAGGAATGCCAACACCAGCAAATGCACTATTCTGGGCTGGATTGTGGATTGGTTGCCACAATGGTACGTATACCTATTTTAATGCTTGGACTTTAAGCTGCTTATCGGTACTGTGTTCTTTTTTATTGGTATCCGAAATCCCGATGTTCAGTTTTAAACTGAAGAGTTTAAGTTGGAAAGGTAATGAGGCTCAGTATAGCCTAATACTATTATCTATTCCATTCTTTATTTGGCTAAAACTTGCTGCCCTAGCTCCTTTTGTAGGGATTTACGTGCTGATCTCGCTTGTACAAAAATTACAAGCTAAGCCAGAAATAAGCTAAACGAAATACTTGAATTAAGCTGGAATCAGAGAGAAATGATAGCCTTCCATGATTGGATTGGCTAACAAATCTTTGCAGGCTTTATCTACTTTTTCACGAGCTAATTCTTCGTTACCTGCTTCAATTTCAAGTTGAATGTGTTTGCCAATGCGAACATTGCCAATTTCAGGAAGTCCAAGATTTTTCATGCTACCAGTAACAGCTTTTCCTTGAGGATCTAAAAGTGCTTTGTGAGGCATTACGTCAATTTCGGCAATGAATTTCATGAGGTAGAAGATATATGCAGCAAATATACGTGCTTGATTTCAGTTCGGGTTGTAGCTATTGAAAATTAACGGCGTAATTCAAAGTTCATCCCGAGATAAACTCTTCTAACGTTCTCATCCGCTGCTAATTCTTCGGCTGTACCCGACTTAAGAATTTTCCCTTCGTATAGTAAATAGGCACGATCGGTAATATTGAGTGTTTCGTGCACATTATGATCGGTGATAAGAATGCCAATATTCCGGTCTTTCAATTTAGCCACAATGCTCTGGATGTCTTCCACAGCAATTGGATCCACACCTGCAAAAGGCTCATCGAGCAAAATAAACTTGGGGTCGGATGCCAAGGCGCGAGCGATTTCGGTGCGTCGGCGTTCTCCGCCAGATAAAAGATCTCCTCGATTTCCGCGAATGTGTTGCAAACTAAACTCATCTAAGAGAGACTCGAGTTTCTGAGCTTGTTCCGCTTTAGATAGTGGACCAAGTTCAAGAATGGCTTTGATGTTATCTTCCACACTCAGCTTTCGAAATACCGATGCTTCCTGGGCTAAATAACCAATTCCCAATTGTGCACGTTTGTACATGGGCAGGTTAGTGATATTTAAATCATCGAGAAAAACATCGCCTTCGTTGGGACGAATTAAACCCACGGTCATGTAGAAAGTTGTGGTTTTACCAGCTCCATTAGGTCCCAATAAACCAACAATTTCACCTTGGTTCACTTCTACAGTAACGTTATTAACGACTACTCGTTTTTTGTAACGTTTCACCAAATTTTTAGTGTGCAGTTTCATGCGTCAGAAGCGGAATGAAAGTGAAACCCGCACACCAAAAGCACGGGTATTAGGGCGTTCGAGATGTGTCATTCTCCAAAGGGCATCAACCCGTACAATTTTAAAAATGTTCTCCACGGCAAACCCACTTTCCAAATATGGACGGTGAAGTTGAGGATCCAATCCTCCGGGATACACTAATTGATTTATATTCTCTGAGCGCATATCCCCAATAACCGATTTGAGTGTAACGACTTCTCGCCATTTTAATTTGCGCATCAAAGGTATTTTATTCAAAAAGAATCCTTCAAAATGGTGATCAATAAATAAGTAAGCATATCGATCGCTTGCAAATTCGAAGATGTTCATCATGTTGAATGCAAGTGGATCGAGGGCGTAGGTTTGAGAACCTTGATGTAATTCGAGAAATAGATAAGGAGCCGTTCCCCAAATTTTACCAAAGTCGACCACATAATCGGTGTAACCCATTGGATTGATTCGAAAACGATCACTAATCCGCAAGCGAGCTTTATAATAGCTAAACTGAGAACTTAGCACATTTGGAACACCCATGCCGAGATCAACGGTAACAATAGGATATCGTGTTCCAATGCTAGAACGATCGAATTCTCCTGAGATAAATTTTTCACCCCAAGCAAATCGTGTTTGAAGACCAATTTCGGTAGTAGTGATTTGTCTAATGGATTGGATATCGCCATTTTCGAGTTTTCGATCAAAAGCAAAATTCCCCAGCGGAACTAATCGTCGATTGAACACGGTGAATTTGTTGCTCAAGCCTGGAAACCAATCGTATTCGAGCATTGCCAGCCCTTCTTCTACATTCGTCACATTTTTCAATGCAGTACGACGAAGCATGGAGGTTAGGATGTTATCGAGCGTTAAGGAGTTGGCACTCAAACTCAATTGTTCCAGATCAGATTTGTACGCGAGGGTGAGTAAGCGACGATTTTTCTTGTCTTTATCTACAAAGTAGCGCAATCCACTTCTAACCTTGAAACGATTATCCTGCAAACCATAAGCAACCCAACCACGGAGTTCGAGACGTTTGCTAAAGTCGTTGGACGTGATTCCACCAAACTTAAGACGTACTCCTTCAATATCGTTCCAACTCACAAATGTGTAGTACTTCCCAATCTCCATCCATTTTGAATGCAAGAAACCGGTTGCGAGCATTTGTCCGAGGTAGCGGTAGTTGATTAATCGAGGCACTTGTTTAAGCGAATCGACCATTGTGTATATGTCGCGTTCTTTTTGGGTGAGTGTATCGGGGCGAAGTTTATTCCAATA
>ERZ795056.517-NODE-517-length-48637-cov-6.890639_pt1 | contig 48637 bp, 37 predicted proteins | sample MGYA00375140_ERZ795056 | MGnify/ENA primary metagenome ERZ795056 (study PRJEB30185, sample SAMN05720227) | activated sludge metagenome | isolation source: Anaerobic digester | place: USA | collected 2015-03-09 ...
CGCTCTGGCCCAAGGCTCCACGGAATCGCGGGAATCCGCTGCTCCCGCCTCAAGCTTCATGGAATTTCTGAATTCGCCGCGACTACGAATCGGCGGCATGCATTCGGCTTACCTCAAGCTCTCGGAGGGCTGCTCGAATCTCTGCCGCTTCTGCTCTATCCCCCTCATCCGCGGCCGACAGGTCAGCCGGCCGATCGAAGACATCCTTGCCGAGTCGCGAACCCTCGTCGCCAGCGGCGCACGGGAGATATGCCTGATCGCGCAGGACACCACCAGCTATGGCAAGGACCTCTACGGTTCCTTCCGGCTCGCCGAACTTCTGCGCTCCCTGAAAGACACCGGCCCCGATGTCTGGTTCCGCATGATGTACGCCTATCCCCGCTATCTCTCGCCGGAGATATTGGAAACACTCGCCTCGGAATCACACCTGTGTCCGTATATCGACCTGCCGTTGCAGCACATCGCCGACCCCATGCTCAGAACCATGGGCCGAGGCATGAATCGCGCGGAAACAATCGCACTCCTCGACCAGATCGCGGCCAAGCTTCCACACAGCGCCCTGCGCACCACATTTATCGTCGGCCATCCGGGCGAAACGGGGGCCCACTTCAATGAGCTCCTCGATTTCGTGCGGGAAGGCCGGTTCACCCACGCGGGCGTCTTCACCTACTCACCCGAGCCGGAGACCCCTGCCGCGCGACTCGCGGACGATGTACCGCCCGCGGAGAAGAATCGCCGAAAGAATGAACTGATGCTGGCCCAACTGGAAGTATCTCGTCGCTGGCTCGCGAGCCGCGTCGGCCGAATCGAAGAAGTGATGCTCGACGGATTCGTGGACAAAGGCGCTGAAGTGCCGCCGGACGTAGTGGCCTTCGGCCGCACACGACTCGAAGCCCCGGAAGTGGACGGCGTGATACTTCTGCGCGGCTCGGAACTGCGGAAACATGCACTCGGCACCCGCCTCGACGCGAAGATCGTGGAATCACTCGACTACGACCTGATCGCAGAGACGTGACCCTGCATCCTGTAGGAGAGGCTTTACGCCTCGATCAATCCGACATTGTAGGCTGGGCCTCCGTGCCCGGCGCATCCCACTGCGAAAACGACACCGGCCCGGAGGGTTCGCCTTACCTAGTAGAATCCAGTGTTCTTGGATAAAGAGTATTGAAATCAGGATGAGTTGGACGGGAAAGATAAAGGTTACGTCTTCACTATCTACGGACTGTTCCCCGTGGATTCAACGCCACGGTCGCGTTTTTCATACTGGCTGTCCCCGGGTCGTTGCTGACGTATCTCGCCATGCGTAGCGCCCACGAATGATGCGCACAGGCGGATGTTGTGAAAGAGAGTGAACGCCCCCCACGCAATCAGACCGACTGAAACAACAAAGGACACGTATGGCATATTCGTCACAGAACCCTTCACCCCCCTCTCCACGAGTCCATGAATCAACCAGTAGCAGACACTGCTCGTCAAGAATTGGACGCCAGCAATAAGGATCCCGATGCTTATCAGAGCTGATATGGCCGTCCGCAGGATCACTTTGGCCCCGAACGGTGTTCGGCCCTCTTCACGGAATCCGATTCGTATCTGTGCACCCCGTTTCACGAATGTCCTCAACTCGAGGCTCTAGGTTCTCGTTCTGTTGACGAAGAGCGAACTGGATCGAAACATATCGGCTACACAGATGATTGTGGATACCAAACACACAACTAGAGTGTCTACTATCAGTGAGATTCCTCGACCAACCGTGATCATCCCCGAACGCACAGCTTCAGGAAGAGCTGCCACAGCGAAGCTCGCTGACAGGAATTCAATACCATATGCTGCAATCATCAGGATTGCCTGAACCCTCTTCGATCGCGGCATGCGCGCGGCGCCAAGAACAAGAGTGTAGGTGCTGGCAATCACTCCCAGAAAGAGCAGGAGATACTGCCAGACGCCCCTGCGATGGATAGCGTCATGGATCCATTGATGGCCTCTGCTTCCGCCACCCATGGAAGCCGTGGAGATGAGGATCATCACGTAGCCGAGCACACCCGCCAGAAAGGCAACTACCGTCAACGGAGATCGCCCAATACTTCCGTTCGTAGTCATGGGATTGTTCATTTGCCGGCAACTCGGGAACAGCCCCTGCTATTGCCTTTTCGCTCACAGCGCCACAGTTGCGCCTGCACAAACCCCGCCCCCGTTACTTGACCATGGCGGCAATGAATTCGGGCGTCTTCTGGATGGCTTCGCCGACCTTGGAGGCGTCTTTGCCGCCTGCCTGCGCCTTGCCCGGCTGACCGCCACCGCCACCACCCGCAACCTTCGCCACTTGCCCGATCAGTTTGCCGGCGTGAAGCCCGCGTTTGATCAGGTCATCACTGACAGAACAGACAAAGCATGCTTTGCCTTCGTGCGAGCTGCCCAAGACAATCACGCCCGACGAAAGCTTCGCGCGTAGCACGTCCAGCATTCCGCGGAGGTTGTCGAGTTCGACTTCGCCCACCGCTTCGATAACCGCAGGGACGCCCGAGACCAGCTTCTGTTTGTCGGCCAGCCCACCCGCCTGCGCCGCCGCAGATTGCGCTGCCTTCTGTTTGAGCTCTTTCTCCAAGCCCTTGGTCTTCTCCATCAGCGCGTCCACGCGCTGACCAAGCTCCTCCGGGGCCGAACTGAACCGATGGGCAAGAGCCTTCACAAGCTCGTGTTCTCGTCGCATCCATTCGTACGCCGCCCAGCCACAGACCGCTTCGATACGGCGAACGCCGGACGCCACGGAACTTTCGGACACGATCCGGAACAGACCCAAATCGCCCGTGGCGTTGACATGCGTGCCGCCGCACAACTCACGACTGTAGCCGGACACATCCACCACGCGTACCGTATCGCCATATTTCTCATCAAACATGGCAATGATGCCCGAGCCGGGCACATCTTTCAGTGCCATGCTGGAGGTCTTCACGGGAAGGTTCTCAAGGATCAGTTCGTTGACCCGATGCTCAACCGCCTCCAGCTTGTCCGCGGGGATCGCCTGAAAGTAGTTGAAGTCAAACCGAAGGCGTTCCGGCGCCACCATCGAACCAGCCTGCTTGATCGACGGCCCCACCACTTCCCTCAAAGCGAATTGGAGCAAATGTGTTCCGGTGTGGTGCCGTGCTGTGCGCTTGCGCCGATCCTGGCCGACGATTGCCGCCACGCGCTCACCGGAGGTGATTCGCCCTTGAGTCACTTTGCCGATATGAAGGACCAACCCCTCGGCCGGCCGCTGGGTATCCCACACTTCAAACTCACCCGCAGGCCCGCGGATCACGCCCTTGTCACCCAACTGACCGCCGGACTCGGCATAAAATGGGGTCTTGGTGAGGACGATTTCGCCCGTCCTGCCTTCTGACAATTCCTTTGCGCGTTGTCCATCGGACAACAGAACAAGAACATCCGACTCATCTTCCAGCGTGTCGTAGCCAGTAAACACCGACTTCACACCCTCGGCGACGAGATCGGCGACAAGGTCCGCTTCCTCTTTGAGGATCGCATCCTTGCGGGCCGAACGGGCACGCTCGCGCTGCTGCTCCATCAGTTCCTGATGCCGGGCCTGATCCACCGTCAATCCCTTCTCCGCAGCCATCAGCACGGTCAGATCGAGAGGAAAACCAAACGTGTCATAGAGCTTGAAGGCTTCATCGCCCGGGAAGGTTGTCTCGCCGCTCTGCTTGAGCTTGCTCACCACTTCCTCGAACAAACTGAGACCGCGATCAAGCGTGGCCGCAAAGCTCTCCTCTTCGGCATGGATCGCGCGCACCACTTCTTCCCGTTGCGCGCGCAGTTCCGGGAAAACCGGCCCAAGCGTCTGTTCGAGCACGGGATAGAGATCCCTCATAAACGGGCGCGTGAAGCCGATCTTGCGCCCATAACGCGTCGCACGCCGCAGCAAACGGCGAAGCACATAGCCACGACCTTCATTCGACGGCAACACGCCGTCCGCGATGGCAAACGACAGCGTTCGGATGTGATCCGCGATCACGCGCATCGCGATGGCCGCCTCACCCTCGTACTTGCAGCCGCTCAGTTCCACCAACTTGTCGAGCAGCGGCGTGAAAATATCCGTGTCGTAGTTCGAAGCCTTCCCCTGCAGCACCGACACCACGCGCTCGAATCCCATGCCGGTATCCACGTGCTTCGACGGCAGTTCTTCCAGCGAGCCATCGCCACGGCGGTTATACTGGATGAACACGAGATTCCAAATCTCCATCACTTCGGGGAGGCCCGCGTTAACCATGTCCGGACGACATCCACTCTCCGTCCGGTCAAAGTGAATCTCCGAGCACGGCCCGCAGGGGCCTGTTTCGCCCATCTCCCAGAAGTTATCCTTCTCGTCGAATCGAAGAATGTGAGCCGGATTGACGTCGGTGACTTCCTTCCACAACTGCGCCGCCTCGTCATCCTCGCGGAACACCGTGACCCATAGCCGCTCCTTGGGCAATTTCCAGACCTGCGTCAACAGCTCCCACGCCCACACAATCGCCTCGCGCTTGTAGTAGTCGCCGAACGACCAGTTCCCAAGCATCTCGAAGAACGTGTGGTGATAGGTGTCGTGGCCGACCTCCTCGAGGTCATTGTGCTTTCCGCTGACCCGGATGCATTTCTGGGTATCGGCAACGCGCTTGTACTCGCTCGTGCGCGCACCCAGGAATATCTCTTTGAACTGGTTCATCCCGGCATTGGCAAACAGCAACGTCGGGTCGGACGGAATCACCACGGGCGAACTCGGCACAACGGTGTGCCCCTTGGACTTGAAGAAGTCCAGAAACGACTGACGAATCTCCGCCGCTGTCATCATAGGTCTTGCACCCGGGAAATCAGAACACACAAGATTCACGTATGTCGCGAGGTATTACTCCCCCGTAACCTTCGGCGGCTTGGTGGCACCCACGTGGTGCCCTTCGCGCACCTTCTCCATCACCTTCTCCACAATCTTCTTCTGCAATTCAGGGTCACCCTTGACCGTATCGCGCGCCGCATCGCGGCCCTGTCCGAGCTGCTGCCCTTCGAACGATATCCATGTGCCCCGCTTGTCGACGAGGTTATACGAGATGGCGGCATCGATGATCGAGCCCGCCCACGAAATGCCCTCGGCGTACAGGATGTCGAACTCCCCTTCGGTGAACGGCGGGGCGACTTTGTTCTTCACCACCTTCGCCCGGGTCCGGTTGCCAATCACGCGGCCTGTGGGATCCTTAATGGCTGCGAGCCGACGGATATCCAACCGCACGGAGGAATAGAACTTGAGCGCGCGTCCGCCGGGCGTCGTCTCCGGGTTGCCGAACATGACGCCGATCTTCTCACGAATCTGGTTGGTGAAAATACAGCAGGTCTTCGACTTGCTGATCACCGCCGTCAGCTTCCGCAGCGCCTGTGACATCAGCCGCGCCTGCAGACCAACGTGCGAGTCACCCATCGCGCCTTCCAACTCCGCGCGCGGCGCAAGCGCTGCGACGGAATCCAGCACGACGACGTCGAGCGCGTTGCTGCGCACCAACGTATCAACAATGGTCAGTGCTTCTTCGCCCGAGTCGGGCTGCGACACCAGCAGATCATCCAGGTTCACGCCGATCTTCCGCGCGTACGCCGGGTCCAGCGCATGCTCGGCATCGATGAACGCCGCCATACCGCCCGCCTTCTGCGCGTTGGCGATGATGTGAAGCACCAAGGTCGTTTTACCCGACGACTCCGGCCCGAAAATCTCGATCACCCGGCCGCGCGGCACGCCGCCGATACCCAGAGCAACGTCCAGCGACAACGCCCCCGTCGGAATGCAGGGCACGCTGGTGTGCATGTCCTCGCTCCCCAGCCGCATGATCGCGCCATCGCCGAATTCCTTCTGAATCTGTGCCAGTACTGCCGTCAGATTGGCCGACAGCGTCTTCCCCGCCCCTGTATTGCTGCTCCCCGATTGCGACTTAGCCATTTCCGCATGCTCCTTTCAAAGGCATTTCCCGAATAATAGAATAACGAACCCCGCAATGCTCCAGGTGGCTCTGCATGAGCAGAAGACGGCGAACGTTGACCAATCCGTAGGCCGTATTTCTAGCCAACGCCAAGGTCGATGTCAATTCGTCCACCGCCACCCTCGCCCGCACGCGACCCAGCGTCAAATGCGGCACAAACGGGCGGTCCTCCACGTGCAACCCCAACCCGCGAACCGAAGCGGCAATATCCGCTTGAAAGCGTGATAAGGCAAGGGAAGAGTCGTCAATCCCGACCCAAAGTACACGCGGGGAACGCGGTGGCCCGAAGAAACCCGTTCCCACCACGTTGAATACAAAAGGCGCCGTCGCAGCGCTCACCTCACCAAGGGATGCCTCAAGGGGTTCAATCTGTGCGCGGAAGATGTCGCCGAGGAAAACCAGCGTGAGATGGATATTTTGCGGGGCCACCCAACCGACCCTCGCGCCACAGGTCTTCAGATCGTCCTGCAAAGCGGCCAGCCCGGCCCGCACCTCGTCACTTATCTCCACCGCGATGAAAGCGCGGAGTACGTCATCTCCCCGGGTCTGCCCCTCGTCCGTCATGGCCCGCGCCCACCACCATCGCCTTCCTTCGGCAGCAGGCTGGCCAGCCTCCGGCGCAACAAGTCCAACGCCATCTGGGTACTCCACTCCTTGATGCGAACCCGGTTGCCCGGAAAGAGAAACCTGCGCACCCACGCATGCGAGCGATCGGCCACGCCCACAAAGACTGTGCCGACCGGTTTCTCAACGCTGCCTCCCGTCGGCCCCGCAATACCCGTGACGCTCACACCGAAATCGACACCGAACCGCTCGCGCACACCGACAGCCATCTCGCGCGCCGTCTCTTCGCTGACCGCACCGAAAGCCTTCAACGTTTCGGGCTTCACGCCAAGCTGCTGCACCTTCACATCATTCGAGTAGGCCACCACCCCGCCCACAAAGTATTCCGAGCTACCGCTGAGCGCGGTCAATCGATGCCCCAGCAACCCGCCGCTGCACGACTCTGCAACCGCCACGGTCGCCCCCTGATCCCTCAGCAATTGGCCCACCACTTCCTCCATCAGGCGACGATCTTCGGCAAATACAAACTCGCCGATGAGCTTTCTCGCTTCCTCACCGGCGGCTTCGACCGCCTTCTCGTCGCCCTGCGCCGAGGTCAGCCGGACCTCCACGCGGCCCGGTGCCGCGCAATAGCCGATCTCGATACCGGCCGGGGCGAGACCCGCTTCCTCGAAGCGCCGCGCGACCTCTGCCTCGGCAATTCCGCACGTCAGGAATATCTTCTCTGCAGCGGGCGCCACACTCGCGTACCGCTGCTTCAGCCACGGCACAATGTGATCTTCAAGAACCGCATGAAATTCATCCGGCGGGCCGGGCAGCACAAACAGCACCTTGCCGCCAAACTCCAGCCGCTCACCCGGCGCAAGCCCGACCGAGTTGGATAAGGCCTCCCCGCCCTCCACGATCAACGCCTGCCGCTTCGACTGTTCGGTCATCCGGCGCCCGATCCGATCATAACGCCGCTGCATGACATCCAACGATACTTGATCCAACACGATCTTCCGGCCCAGCAATTCGGCAAGCGCCTCGCGGGTCACGTCATCGGACGTCGGTCCCAATCCGCCGCTCACAAACACCACGTCCACGCGCGACAGCGCCGATTGGACGGCCTCGCGGATTGCGGGAATGTCGTCGCGGACGGTCGTATCGCGGACAAGACTGAGGCCCAACGCACGAACCCGCTCGCCCAGTGTCTGGGCGTGTCGATTGAGCGTTCGACCGCTGAGAAGTTCCGACCCCGTGGAGACAAGTTCTACGGGCAGGGTCATTTGGAATAGCCGTTCGGATGCGCCTGATGCCAGTCCCAGGCATGCTGGATGATGGTCTTCAGGTCCGCGTACTTGGGATTCCAGCCCAGCATGCTCTTGGCCTTGCGTGCGCTGGCCACAAGCCGGGCAGGATCACCCGGGCGACGCGGCTCGAACTGCACCGGCAACGCATGGCCCGTAACCTCGCGGGCAACCTTGATCACCTGCATGACGGAATAGCCGTCCCCGTTGCCAAGATTGAACGGACCCACATGCTGACCCGTCAGCGCCAGCAGATGCGCCTCGGCCAAATCCACAATGTGGATGTAATCGCGGATGCACGTACCGTCCGGCGTGTCGTAATCGTTGCCGAACACGCAAACCTGCTCCTTCTTCCCCAGCGCCACGGCAAGAACGTTCGGAATCAGATGCGTCTCAGGGTCATGGTCCTCGCCAAACTTCTTCGTCGCACCGCAGGCATTGAAGTAACGGAGAAAGACCGGCTGCAACCCGTGCCGCTGCTGTTCCCACCTGAGAATGGTCTCCAGCATCAGCTTCGACTCGCCGTAGGGGTTCGTGGGCCGCTGCGGAATATCCTCCGTCATCGGCATGCGGTCCGGCTGTCCGTACGTCGCGCAGGTGGAGGAGAAGATGATCTTCCGGACCTCCATATCCACCATGGCCTCAACAAGGTGGGCGCCGCCGACCACGTTGTTGCGGAAGTACCACATCGGGTGCTCCATCGACTCGCCAACCAGCGCATAGGCAGCAAAGTGCATGACCGCATCCGGGCGCGTCTTCGCCATGGCATCGCGGATCTGATCACGATTCCGGAGATCGCCGAGGATGAAATGCGCGCGCGTGTCGAGCGCTTCGCGGTGACCGCGTTCAAGGTTGTCGAAGATGGTGACCTCGTGGCCTTGGTCGAGCAACATCTCCGATGCCACGCTGCCGATGTATCCCGCACCGCCGGTTACAAGTACTTTCATGATGGGGCGATAGTAATCACCGCGGGAAAATGAAACCAGAAAAAAGCGGACCGCGGCAGGGCCTCAGGACGATGTTTCAGACGCATCCCCGGCCGGGGGTGCTTCGTCGTCCACATCCGTGGAGCCGGGCGAAGCCTGCTCCAGTGCCCACGTCATATCCTCGGCTCGCTCCCACACGCTTTCGCTCACGAATATGGGGCATTTCTGCTGTAGGGCGATGGCAATGGAATCGCTGGGGCGCGCATCCACCTCAACCACGCTGCGACCGAGTTCGTTTTCCTGTGTCAGGTACAGGCGCGCGAAGAAGGTGTCGTCTTTGAGATCGTTCACCACAACCTTCTCCACCTTCACACCAAGGCCGGCGAACACGTTGGCAATCAGATCGTGTGTCAGCGGCCGCGGCTTTTTGATGCCATGCAGAAACATCGTGATCGCCGCCGCCACCCCGTGATCCACAAAGATGGCGATGACCTTGTCGCCGTGACTGAGGAACACGCCGCACCCCGTCTGCGTCGGCACCAAGCCCTTCACTTGTACGGGTACGTCACTCATTGTGTCCTCATGCCAGGCGCGTCACATGTCCTGGGTAATGTAATACACCATGTAAAAGATGAAGATGATCAGGACCGCTGACGCAATGGCTTCCATGGCACCAAATTAGCACATACTCCGCCCCGCGTCAGCTTTTGCGACGCTTCCTTCCAGGCGCGTGGAATATGACTTCACCCTCGCCCGCCGTATCCATATCCGCCACGACACGATCACCTTCGCTAACGTGTCCCTGCAGAATCTCCGTGGCCAGCGCATCCAGCACCTTCCGCTGGATGAGCCGCTTCAACGGCCGCGCGCCGAAGATCGGATCATATCCCTCACGCGCAAGGTACTCCTTCACCGCGTCGCTCAGCTCCAGCGAGATGTTGCGCTCCTCCAGGTATTTGCCGACCCGCCCAAGTTGGATTTCAACGATCTGCTTCAGGTCCGAGCGGCGAAGGCTGTGGAAGATGATCGTCTCATCCACGCGATTCAGAAACTCGGGCTTGAAATGTGCGCGAAGCGCATCAAACACCTGACCCTCCATTTGTTCGTAGGCCGAGTCGCTCGACTTCAGATCCGGGTTCTGCGCCAGCGTTTCATGGATCAGCGCCCCGCCGATGTTCGACGTCATGATCACCACGGTGTTCGTGAAATCCACCGTGCGCCCCTGCCCGTCGGTCAATCGCCCGTCGTCAAGAATCTGCAGCAGCACGTTGAATACATCCACGTGCGCTTTCTCGATCTCGTCGAACAGCACTACCGAATACGGCTTCCGTCGCACATGCTCGGTCAGGTAACCGCCTTCCTCGTAACCCACGTAACCTGGAGGCGCGCCGATCAGCCGGCTGACGGTGTGCTTTTCCATGAACTCGGACATGTCGATTCGGATCATCGCGTGTTCGTCGTCGAACATGAACTCGGCCAGCGCCCGGGCCAATTCTGTCTTTCCTACGCCGGTCGGTCCCAGGAAGATAAAGGAACCGATCGGCCGGTTGGGGTCCTGCAACCCGGAACGTGCGCGGCGGACGGCATTGGATACCGCCTTCACCGCCTCCGCCTGCCCCACAACACGCTGCTCCAGGCGCTCCTCCATGTGCAGCAGCTTGACCTTTTCAGTCTCCAGCAGCCGGCTCACGGGAATATGCGTCCAGTTGGATACGACTCCCGCAATATCCTCCGCATCCACCTCCTCCTTGAGCATCCGATGCTGTTTCTGAAGCTCTGCGAGACCCTGCTGCGCCTCCTTGATCTGGGCCTCTACCTTCGGAATCTGCCCGTAGACAATCTCGGCAGCACGATCAAGCCGTCCTTCCCGCTTGGCCGTTTCCTCCTGCCCGCGCAGAAGATCCAGTGCCTCCGTCAGGCTGCGAATCTTCCCGATCTGTTCCTTCTCCTGCTGCCAGTGCAGCTTCATGCCCTTGCCGCGTTCCTGCTGCGAAGCCAGTTCCTGCTCGAGCTTCTGCAACCGCTCGATCGAGGCCTCGTCCTTCTCCTTCCGCAGCGCCGAGCGCTCAATCTCAAGCTGCATGATCCGGCGCTGCACCTCATCGATCTCCGTGGGCATGCTGTCGATTTCCATCCGGAGCCGGCTCGCCGCTTCGTCCACGAGGTCAATGGCCTTGTCCGGCAGAAACCGGTCGGTGATATACCGGTGGGCCAGCTTGGCCGCTGCAATCAGAGCCCCATCCTGAATGCGAACGCCGTGATGCACCTCGTACCGCTCGCGCAATCCGCGCAGAATGGCAACGGTGTCCTCTACCGTCGGCTCACCCACCAGCACGGTCTGGAACCGCCGTTCCAGGGCAGCATCCTTCTCGATGTACTTCCGGTATTCGTCCAGCGTGGTCGCACCCACACAGCGCAGCTCACCGCGCGCCAGTGGCGGCTTGATCATGTTCGACGCATCCACCGCGCCTTCCGCCCCGCCCGCTCCCACCAACGTGTGCAGCTCGTCGATGAACAGGATGATCTTTCCACCCGCCTCGATCACTTCCTTAATGAACGCCTTGAACCGATCTTCGAATTCGCCGCGATATTTCGCCCCGGCAATCATGGAACCCAAGTCGAGCGACACCACCCGCTTGTTCTTCAAACCGTCCGGCACGTCGCCGGCAATGATCCGCTGGGCCAAACCCTCCACGATCGCTGTCTTGCCCACACCCGGCTCACCGATGAGCACCGGGTTATTCTTTGTGCGTCGCGAGAGCACCTGGATCACCCGCCGGATTTCCGCATCGCGGCCGATGACCGGGTCCAACTTCCCCTTGCGCGCAATATCGGTAAGATCGCGCCCGTATTTCTTGAGCGCCTCGTATTTGTCCTCGGGCGTGGCATCGGTCACCCGCTGGGAGCCACGAACGGCCTGCAAGGCTTGCAGCAAGGCATCACGCGTCAATCCCAACCCTGCGGCAATGGACGACATGTCCGTATTCGTCTGTTGAATCACTGCGAGGAAGAGATGTTCGGTACTGACATACTCGTCCTTCATGGACTCTGCCAGCCGGAACGCCGCATCAAGCGTCTGCCGCATCGAGGACGCAAGGTGAAGTTCCACCGCGGCGCCTTCCACGGTCGGCCGTCTTCCAAGCACGTCCTTCACCCGGTCGGCAAATTGCTCGGGCCGCACGCCCAGCCGCGATAGCAGCGGGCGCACCACACCCTCTTCCTGTTCCACAAGCGCCAGCGCAAGATGCTCGGGGGTGATCTCGCTGTGTCGATACTCCTCGGCCAGACGCTGCGCCTTCTGCACAGCTTCCTGCGACTTGATCGTCAATCGGTCCTGTTGCATGGTTCACTCCTCGTGTCGAGAAATCCACCATCGTTGGACCGGATTGTAGCGGAAGAGTTCGATTTTTCCAAACCTTGGAAAAAATAGAGGCGGTTTTTCCAAGGGTTGGAAAAATCGCGGCAAATTCAGCGAGGGGCTACGACGGAAGCCGCTGTTCGAGGTCCTTGAGACGCTTCTCCAGCTCGGCCACTTTCTGCTTCAGGCGCGGTAACCGCATGACGCTGAAGATTCTGCGCTTTTCGTCTTCTGCGGGAATCGCGGGAGAGCCAAGCACGAAAGTATTGGGCGGCACGTCCTGCGGGACACCCGACTGTGCGCCGACCGTCGAGCCCTCGCCTACGACGATGTGGCCAGCCACACCAACCTGTCCCGCCAGCACCGCACGCGCGCCAATCTGTGAGCTGCCGGCGATGCCAACTTGGGCAACGATCACGGCGTTTTCGCCGATAACAACGTTGTGCGCAATCTGCACGAGATTATCGATCTTGGCCCCCTTGCCAATCTTCGTCCTGCCAAAACGGGCACGGTCAATCGTGACGTTCGCGCCAATCTCGACATCATCGTCCACAACCACAATTCCGATCTGCGGAATCTTGGTCCGGACGCCCCGCGCGTCGACGTTGTAGCCAAACCCGTCACTGCCGATCACGCTGCCGTTATGGATGATGACCCGGCTGCCAATTTGGACATGTTCGCGCAGCGTCACCTGTGGATACAACTTGGTATCGCTGCCCACGACCGCACCGTGCCCGACATAGACCTGGGCCACAAGCACCGAGCGATCACCCACCTTCGCACCCGGTTCAAGCACACAGCACGGGCCAATGTAGACGTCTTTGCCCAGCACCACATCCGATGCAATAACGGCGGTGGGATGTATTCCGGGAGTCAACTTGACCGGCGGCGGCGCGAACCAGAGGGCGATCTGGGAGAAGGTCTTCTCGGGATTCTCCGAACGGAAAACAGCAGGCGATGGACACGGCTTATCCCAGTCCTTAGGCACCACCACAACCGAGGCCTTCGTGACGGCGACAAGCGGGGCATACTTGGGATTTGCCACGAAGGTCACTTCACCGGGACCGGCCTCGCGAACGCCAGCCACCGCACTGACGCGGCACGCGCCATCGCCTTCCAGCGAGACGCCCAGCTTCGCAGCCAATTCCGCAGCGGTCGTTTCCACGCCCACGTCTCCTTACTTGGCGGAATCTTCGGTCACACCGTCCGGCTTGCCCTTGTTCAAGGCATTGATGATGTCGTCCGTGATATCGATCTTGCCGTCGGTATAAAGGATAAAGGGCGTGCCGTTCATCCCGCGCAGGGAGCTGTCCAACACCACGGGATACCCGCGGGTCTTGGCATAATCCTCAACGATCTTCATCATTTCCTCGGTGATACGGCGATTCATCCGGCGCATCTGGTCGGAAAGGTCCTTCTTGGCCGACTCGTCCAGCCGCTGGATATCACGCTCCATGCTGCTGCGCTCCAGCAGCTTCTCTTCCATCTCGTTGCGCTTGTCGGACCGGGCGGCTTCGCTCAGCGCGTTGTTCATGACATCTTCCTGCAGCGCCGCGATCTCCTCCTGCAGTTTCTTGTACGTCTCGACCTTGCCCTTGTGCTCTTCGCTGTATTCATCGGCGCGCTTCTTCAACTCCGCGTCGGCAAGCTTCGCCTTGTAGAACTCATTGAACGCCCGCTCCATGTCCACGAGAACAATCTCACGCTCCGCCGCGCGGGCAAAAGGCACTGCCAGCAACATCGCGGCCACGACGGCAAACAGGGAACTCTTAATCTTCATATGCTGCATATCCTTCCTAGTAGACGTAACCCAACCAGAAACTGAACCGGCCCGACGGCTTGTCGTTGTACGGATCCGCCTCGAGCGGCCACGCATAGTCTAGCTGAATCGGGAACCCGGGGAAATCGAACCGAACTCCGAACCCGACGCTCGTGTTCAGATCTTTGAAATCCAGTGTGTAGGCGTCGGCATCGACCAAGCCCGCATCGTAGAATCCGGCAAGACGGACCTTTTCAGCCACCGGAATCGTGTATTCCGCCGTCATGTAGGCTGCCGATTTTCCGCCGATCGGCTCGCCGTCTTCATCCTTTGGCCCCACATCCCGGAACTTGAACCCACGAACATTCCGGGGACCACCAAGGAAGAGCCGGTCAAAAATCGGCACACGGTCGGAGCTTCCATACTCCTCCACCACGGAAGCCCAACCCCGCACGTTGAATACATGATCGAACCACAGCGGGAAGAACTGCGACGTGCGCGCCTGGAGATTATAGAGGTCGGTCTCCGCACCCAACGGGCCGCCCGCGACGGTCGCCGACACGGAACTCCGGTTGCCACGCGTGGCAATGAACACGCTGTCCCGCGTGTCATGGATGACCTCCAGTGTCATGTAGCTCTTGGTGCGATTGCCCTCTTCTTCCTTGATCTGATCCGAGGCGGAATCGGCCACGTTGTACACATCGATCTGCTCCAAGCCGTAGGTCAGTACGGCCCGGTCATGAGGTCCGACGGGCTTGCCCAAACTCACGCTCGCACCCAGATTTTTCTGATCGTAGTCGTCGCTGAGGAACCGGCTGTCGCGCTGGTAAAGATCAAAGCCCAACGACAGCCGCCGGTTCAGGAACCACGGCTCCACGAATGACAATTCATAGCTCGAACTCTGCGTACCGAACTGCGCGCGGACCTTCATCTTCTGGCCACCGCCGCTGAAACGCGGCCAGTCCGTAATGTCAAAATTGCCCTGTGACAATTCGACAAAGCCGATCAGGTTCTCCACGCTGGAGAAGCCTGCGCCGACCATGAATTGACCCGTCCGCTGTTCTTCTACCTCAAACACCAGATCGTACTGATTCGGTACGGACGTGCTCTCAGGAATGCTGTTGACGTAGGAGAAGTACCCCAGGTTGCGCAGACGACGCTCACTGGTCCGCACCTTGACCTCGTTGAATATCTCGCCCGGATACACTGCCAACTCGCGGCGGATCACCTTGTCCTTCGTCTGGGAGTTGCCCCTGATGCGGATGTTGCGGATGTAAGCGAGCCCGCCTTCCGTCAGATTGTAGCGAATGTCAGCCGTGCCCTTCACGGGATCCGTATCCACATTCTGGTCCACCACGGTCCGGATATGGCCCCGGCTCCCATAGAAATCGCGTACGTTCTGACCGCTCTGCTCGATATCGGCCAACGAAGCAACATCACCCGGCTTGATTCGCACCGCGGCATAGACGTCATCCTGCGGAAACATCGTCACGCCGCTTATGCGCACCTGGCCGATCTTGTAGACACGCCCCTCCTCCACGGGCATGGTGATGCGGATGTTTCCGCGCCGCGTGGTCGTGAGTTGCGGCTCGTTCACCTTGGCGTCGAGAAAACCTTTGTCCATGAAGATGCGCCGCAGGGTTTCGATATCGGCCTCCAGATCACCGGGGCTGTAGGTCCCGGCACCCGTGATCCACGACAGCCAATTTGTCTGGCGCTGCTTCATGGCCTTCTTGAGCACGCGCTTGCTGACATGCTTGTTGCCGACAAATCGGATCTTCTTGACCGAGGAGCGCTTCCCCTCCACCACGTTGACCTTGAGATTAACCATGCCGGGCTCCGCGGCCGGCTCCAGCGTCCAGCTCATCTTGGTGTAAGGGTAGTACTCCTTGCGGTAGTGATCCTTCACCTTCTGAGAGCGAACCGCCAACGTGGTGTCGTCGACGGGATCGCCCACACCCAGTTCCAACAGTTCGCGGACCTTCTTGTTGCCAATCTCCGTTGCACCGGAAATTTCAAGCCGACGAATGCGGGGCTTGCTCTCCACGATGAAAGTAACCTGCACCCCGCCGGTCACCGTATCCACCGTAACCCGCACGGAGGAAAACCTGCCCGACTTCTGCAGGCTGCGGACATCCCGGCCGATCGCCGACCGGCTGAACTCATCCCCCTCGCGCGTGCTGGTGAACGCCAGCACAGATTCGCGATCCGCAATGCCGTGTCCGTGCCCCTCAACGCGGATCTCCTTGACCTCCACGGCCAGAACCGACGCCGACAGGGAGAGCAGCAGGACCGCCAACAACAGAACATGGGACCGTCGGCCTCTCATAGCTCTCCCTCCTGCGCGGCCGGTCCAAAATCGCGGTCCGCATCCACGCCACGGGCGCGGTTTTCGAAGCGCGTGAAATCCGACTCAAAATTCAGTTCCACCATACCGGTCGGCCCATTGCGATGCTTGGCAACGTCGATCACGGCCAGGGTCCGATCCTCATGCCGCTCGTCTTCCGGATACATGCACGGCCGCCGCAGCATGAGCACCACGTCCGCATCCTGCTCGATCGAACCAGAATCGCGAAGATCGGAAAGCTTGGGCACCGCCGTATTGCTTCTTGTCTCCGGAGCCCGGCTGAGCTGGCTGAGGACAAGCACCGGTATCTTCAATTCCTTGGCCATAGCCTTCAGCGCACCGGAAATCGCCGCCGTCTCGCGCTGCCGGCCCTCACTGCCGAACTGCGGATAACTCAGCATCTGCAGGTAGTCGACCACGATCAACTGGATGTTGTGCTTTCGCTTTAGCCGCCGTGCGCGCGATCGCAACTCCAGCACTTCAAGACCCGCGGAATCGTCCAGCAGTATCTGGGCTTTCATCAGAGCATCGGCCGCGTTGATCAGGCTCTGATGGGATTCTTTCGATACAAATCCGCGCGACAGCACGCTGGACGACACCCCAGCACGCGAACAGATCATGCGTCGCACGAGCTGTTCCTTTGACATTTCCAGGCTGAACACGGCCACCGGCTGGGGACCCTGGGCCGCCGTTCCCACCGCTATGTTCTCTGCGATGTTCAACGCGAGGGACGTTTTACCCATCGACGGGCGCGCCGCCAGGATGATCATGTCGCTCGGCTGAAGGCCCATCAGAAGCTGGTCCAGATCGTGGTAGCCTGTCGGCAACCCGGTCACGCCCTTCTTCTGTGCGAAGATGTTCTCAATGTCCGTGACGGCGTCCTTGACCAGATCCGGCCACGGGGTAATCGAGCTGCGCTGCGTCTCGGTGATGCTGAAAAAAGACTGCTCGGTCTTGCCGAGAATGGCATCGGCTTCTTCCTCGGACCCGTAGCAGCAATCGACGGCCTCGCGCGAGCGCTCGATGATCAGCCGCAGGAGGTGCTTTTGACGAACGATGTCGATGTAGTAGTCGGCATGAGCGGCAGTCGGCGTGGCATCCACCAGCCGCTCAAGAAATGCGGCGCCGCCCACTTCGTCCAGGCGACTGATGGCGCGAAGCCTGTCGCCCACCGTCAGGAGATCCACCGGCCGCCCCTCGTGCAGCATCGTGCCCAATACTTCAAACAGCACTTGGTGGGCAGGCACGTAGAAAGCGGCAGGGCTCAACCCGCGTTCCACGGCAAGATCGATGACGCGGGAGGCATCCAGCAGTGCCGCACCCAACACACCCCGCTCCGCATCCTCGCTGTAGGGAGGAAGTCGGTCGCTCCTCGCCCCGGCAGGGGGTGTGGCCTGCATTGCCATGAAATACCTATTCCTCGACGACCCACATCTTCAGAACGGCCTGGACTTCAGGGTGCACCTTGATCGGCACGTTGAAAACGCCCAGTTCACGAATCGGCTCGGGCAGATCGATGATCCGGCGGTCTACCGTAACGCCCTGCGCCTTCAGCGCTTCGGCAATATCGTTGACGGTCACGGACCCGAAGAGTTTGCCACCCTCGCCCGTCTTCACCGTGATGGTGCAGGAAACCTGCTCGATGGTCTTGACCAACGCCTCGGCTCCTTCGCGTTCCTGCGCCAGTTTGGCTTCACGCTCTTTGCGCTTCTTCTCCAGCACGCGCCGCGTCGCCCCCGTCACGGGAGCCGCCAGGCTCTTCGGAAGAAGATAATTGCGGGCATAGCCTTCGGCCACCTTGACCACTTCGCCCTCGGCACCAATGCCGGGGACATCCGCCATGAGAATGACTTCGGTCGACATGTTGTTCTCCTTAAAGCTAGGGAAGCAGACCCATGACGCGGGCTCTGCGAATCGCGCGCTTGACCTGGCGCTGCTGTTTGGCCGTCGCGCCAATGAAACGTGCCGGCATGATTTTGCCACGCTCAGTCATGCACTTGCGCAGCAGTTCGTGGTCTTTGTAGTCCACCACCTGGTTGCCGGCGATCTGGCGGAGTTTCCGCCGCGCACCACCACGATCATCATCCCGGTCAAACTGACGGCGTTCACCACGCTCGCCACGGTCGTTCCGATCACTTCCACTTCGTTCACGTGTTTTCATTTCCACTTCCTGTTGCTTGCCACCCGCTCACTCTATCAAAACGGCAGATCCTCACCACCGGCATCTTCCGCCGGCGGAGGGGCTTCATCTTCATGCTTCGACGACGCGGCCGGAGCCGCCTTGGATCGGCGCTCACCCGCAGGCGGCGCATCGCCCACCTCACCGCGACGCGGTGCGCTCAGGAACTGGACCCGCTCGGCCACAACGGTAAGGCGGCTCTGCTTCTGCCCGTCCTTCTCCCACTCGTCCAGCTTCAGACGGCCTTCCACGAAAATCGGCGAACCCTTCCGAAGATACTCGCCCACCGTCTCAGCCTGGCGTCCCCAAACCGTGACGCTTACGAAACAGGTCTCTTCCTTCTCCTGACCGTCCGAGGTCTTGAATTTCCGGCTCACCGCCATGCGAACATCGCTCACCGCGCTGCCCGACGGCGTGTAGCGGACCTCGGGATCCCTTGTCAGGTTCCCGATCAGCATGACCTTGTTAAGCGTTGCCATGAGCCTTGGCCTCTTCCGGTGACTCCACCTTGGCGGTGGGCTCCATCGCCCGCACAACCTGGATGCGGAAGATCTCTTCGTTCAGCTTGAAGCGCGCGAGCATGTTCTTCAGCTCCGTCCCCTCCAGCTTGAACGTGACAATCAGGTAGTACCCGGCATCCTGCTTGTCCATCCTCCGCGCAAACGTGCGCTTGCCCAGCCGCGTCACACTTTCGACGTCGCCGCCGAGCTTCTTGATCTCTTCCTTGATCGTGCCCACGATCTCTTCCTGGGCCGCATCCTTCAAGGATTCCGGCAGAATCACCATGGCTTCATATCGGTTCAAGTGGCGTCCTCCTACCTTTCTCTAGTTAAACTCATTCATGGCCCTGTCCGGGCCCGCTTCGAGCACCTTCTCCACGGCATCAGCGGCCTTGATCGCCGCTGCTTTGACTTCTTTCCATTCGGTGGCGTTGAACCGGGTCAGCACATGCTCCACCAGTTCTTCACCTGCCGGCCGCGGCCCGATGCCCAGCCGAACTCTCACAAATTCCTCGGTGCCGATGGACTGTATCACCGACTGCAACCCCTTGTGTCCACCCGCGCCGCCCTTTTTCCGTATCCGGATCTGCCCCAACGGCAGTTCAACATCGTCCAGCACCACGATCAGATCGCCAGGCTCCATCTGCCGCCGACGCACCAACGAGGCCACCGCCGACCCGCTCAGGTTCATGAAGGTCTGCGGCTTCACCAGCAGCACTTCCTCACCCGCCAACCGAACCTTGGCCTGCAGCAACTTCGTCAGCCACCCGCGCCGGAAGGAAACGCCCAACCGGCCCGCCATCTCGTCCACCACCTCGAACCCGACATTATGCCGCGTACGCTCGTACGCTTTGCCCGGATTCCCGAGACCGACGACAACTTTCACCTGGTATCACCTGAAGGAGCAGAGGGTCACTTGCCCTTCTTGCCCTCTTCCTTCTTGGCTTCGGGCTTGCCGGCGGGTTTGCCAGCAGGCTTGCCGGCTTCCTTCTTGGCATCGCCACCCTTCGCATCCTTGGCCGCCTCGCCCTTGCCCTTCGCTGCATCGCCCTTGCCAGCCGCCTTCTCCTCGCCCTCCTCGCCCTCTTCGCCTTCCTTCTTCTCGGTGATGACCTCGGGCTCGCCCGGTACCGCAGCTGCGACTTCTGCAACCTCTTCCTCGGCGCGCTGCATCGATACAGCCGCTACCACCTGTTCGGCGCCCGTGATGATGACAAACTTTGCCGGGTCCAACTTGATATCGGACACCGTCAGACGCTCGCCAATGTGCAGGTTGCTGACGTCGAGGTCCACGTGATCCGGAATATCCGACGGCAAACATTCGATTTCGATTTCGCGCAGGATGTGCTCCAACACACCTTCCTGCTGCAACACGCCAGCCGCTTCGCCGTGGAGCTTGACCGGCACGCCCACGCGCAGCTTCTTCGTCATCGAAATCTCGTTGAAGTCGGCGTGGATAATCTTCCCGTAGACCGGGTCATGCTGCACTTCCTTCAGCAGCACTTTGAACGCCTTCTCCTTGCCAATCTCGAGATCGATGAGCATGTGCTCGCCGGCATGACCACGGAGCGACTGCTCAAAATCATGGGCATTGAGTTGGATGAGATGCTCGCCCTTCCCGCTTCCGTACACCACGGCGGGCACAAAGCCCTTGCGGCGAAGACGGCCCATCGGTCCACTGCCCTTTTCCGTACGTGGCTCTGCCACCAGTTTGATCGCTTTCATCGATTTCTCCCTTGATCACTACACTTTGAATAGAGAACTGACGGACTGATTGTTGTGGATGCGCATGATCGCCTCGCCGAGCAACTCGGCCACGGAGAGAACGGTCACCGGGAACCCCCGCCAGTCCCGCGCGGGTACGCTGTCCGTCGTCACAAGCTCCTTGATCGCGGATTGCTTCAGGCGATCAATGCCCTGGTCGGTCAGCACGGCATGCGTGACCGCCGCGTAAACATCCTTCGCACCATGATCCTTGATCAACTTGGCTGCGGAGCACAGGGTGCCCGCCGTCGTGGAAAGATCATCCACGAGAATCGCATTGCAGCCCTCAACGTCGCCGACGAGGTTGAAGGCCTCAACCTCCGTGGCCGACTTCCGCTGCTTGCCCGCAAGCGCGAGTCCCGCCTCAAGCATGTTCGAGTAGGCATACGCCATCTTCAAACCGCCCGGATCGGGGGACACCACCACGAGCTTGGGAAGATTACGGGAGCGCAGGTACTTCACGATCACCGGCGCAGCAAAGAGATGATCCACGGGGATGTCGAAGAAACCCTGGATCTGCTGCGCATGCAAATCCATGGCCAGCAGGCGGCTTGCGCCGGCTGCCGTCAGCAGGTTGGCCACAAGTTTCGCCGTGATCGGCACGCGCGGCTGATCCTTGCGATCCTGCCGGGCATAGCCGTAGAACGGGATGACCGCCGTGATGCGCGCGGCCGAAGCACGCTTCGCCGCGTCGATCATGATCAGCAGTTCCATCAGATTCTCGTTCGGCGGATAACAAGTCGGCTGAACGATGAACACATCGCGGCCGCGAATGTTGTCGATGATCTTGACGAAGACCTCCCCATCGGGGAAACGGGAGATGCTGACTTCGCCGAGCGGCTGACCGAGATAACCGGCCAAGCGCTCCGCAAGCGGACGATTCGCATTTCCCGAAAAGATTCTCACAAGCTCATCTCCTCATTCACAAGCTGCAGATGGTTGCCCGACTAGGATTTGAACCTAGACTCTGGCCTCCAAAGGGCCGTGTGCTACCATTACACCATCGGGCATCCCGGCCCGCGCCGGCATCTCATCGCGCCATCGGAAACATCACGCGACACTCAGAGCCGCGGCAAACCGAAAGACAGCACAACCCTTCACAGCCCCTCCGTCTCGCGACAGAGAGGATGCCGAATGGTAATCCACGATAATAGCGGCCGTGCGAGTACTACGCCACGCCCCCGTTATCCCACTGCAACCCGGTCACAGTAGTAAAGACCCCCAACCCAAGTCAAGGTCGCGTTGGCTGCGATTTGGCTCCATAGGACTACCCCAAAAAGGTGCCCATGCCGCGATTCTTCAGGCCACCCCACCCAGCACGCAACGGAACCACTCCAAGGTCAACCCAACCACCTGGGTCTCCCATGCCAACGAGTTATAGGTGTGGTCCGCACCGGTCACAATGTGTTTGGCGACCGCCTTTTTGGCCCTTTTCAGGGCCTTTTCGTAGGCGTGCGCAGCGGCCACGGGGACCGTTTCGTCCTGGTCGCCGTGAACAATCAGCACCGCGGCGCGGGTCCCGGCAATAGCCTTCAGCGGGTTGTGGCGGGGCATATCGTCCAGGAAACCCCGGCCCACGGCGTTGCCGCCGTGGTCAATCACGCCCATCTGCCGAAGCTGTTCCCTGTCGCCGGGCCTCATCTTGCGCTTCTTTGAGTCGTCCAAATTCGCGACCGGACTCCAGAGGGCGGCCCCCGGAATCTTCAGGTCGCGGCCAAGCGTCATCGCCGCCACCGCACCACCCATGCTCAACCCAAGTACCCCCACCCGCTTTGGGTCCACGCCCGGCAAACGCCGCACAAATCGGAGAGCCTCGGCGGCGTCCTGCAACTCACCACTGATGGTCATCTTCGAGAAATCACCCTCGCTATCGCCCGAACCGCGGAAATCGAAACGCAGCGCCGCAATGCCTGCGCGCGCAAGCGCTCGCGCCATCTTTACGAAGATCCGATGCGGCTCAACCTTGGTTCCGGTGAACCCGTGGAAAAACACCACGGCGGGCACCTTCCCCTTCCGGCGCTCCGGCATGTGCACGACACCGATGATTTGCTGACCCTGCGACTTGAATACAACCGGCTTCTCCATGACGTACGACTCCTGGTTACTGCGGCGGGTTTGTGAATGGTTTACGATCCCGACAGCGTTTCGATCAGCTTGAGCAGTTTCTCACGCTTTTCGAGAAGTTCCTGCCGGCGCGCACGCTGCTGGTCCACGACCGCGGCCGGCGCCTTGCCCACGAAATCCATGTTGCCGAGCTTGCGCGAGATGCGTTCGAGATGACCATCGGTCTCCTCGAGCTGCCCGTGCAGTCGTTTCAGCTCCGCCTCAACGTCGATCAAGCCTTCGAGCGACATGTAAATGGTGCCGAGAGCGCCGATGCCGCTGGGCATCGCGCGCTTGGGAGCGAAGTCGGTGCTGAATTCCAGATTGCCCGCGCGCAGCATGCTGACGACCGTGTCCCGGTCGGCCTGCAACCGCCCCGCGGTCGCCGCATCCTTCACCTTCACGCAGTAGTCCACCTTCTGCCCCGGCGCGACGCCGTAGTCGGCCCGGAGCGTCCGGCCGGCGCGGATCAACTCGTTGCGCGCGTCCACATAGCTCACCACTTCCGGAGCAATGCCCCACGCGCGAAGTCCATACGCATCCATCGCCTGCGGCCACGGGGCCACCATGATCGATTCCTCGGCCTGCCCGAACCCCATGCCGTGCCACAGTTCTTCGGTCAAGAACGGCATCAGTGGGTGCAGCAGTTTGAGCGCCGTGGAGAAGGCGTAATGCATCACCTTCAACACCTCGCTGCGGCGCGCCTCGTCCGTTCCGTAAAGCACCTGCTTCGAATACTCGAGATACCAGTCGCAGTACTGGTGCCAAAGGAAGTCGTAGAGCGCCTTGGCATAGTCGTTCAGGCGGAACTTCTCGAGATGGTCCGCGCAGAGGCGGATGGTCTCGTGCAGCTTGGCGAGCAGATGCTGATCGTCGTGGCTCAGCAGCGCAGGATCAAACACCGGCGCCTTCACGTCAATGACCGCGCCCTTGGTTTGCATCTGCATGTAGCGCGCGGCATTCCATATCTTGGTGCCGAAGTTCCGGCCGATCTCGAACTTCTCGTTCGAGACGTAGACATCCTGACCTGTCGCCGTAAGCATCATCAGGCTGAACCGCAACGCGTCGGCGCTGAAGTGGTCGATGATGTCGAGCGGGTCAATCGAGTTGCCAAGGCTCTTGCTCATCTTGATGCCGGAGTCGTCCCGCACCGTGCCGTGGATGTAAACCTCACTGAACGGGATATCGCCCATGAACTCGATGCCCGACATGATCATGCGCGCGACCCAGAAGAAGATGATCTCGGACGCCGTCACAAGCGTGTTGGTCGGATAGAAGAAGGACAGGTCCGCGCTCTTCTCCGGCCAGCCGAACACGCTGAATGGCCACAGCCACGAGGAGAACCACGTATCGAGTACGTCCTCGTCCTGGCGAATCTTTGCGCTGCCGCACTTCGGGCACTTATCCGGCTTGCCCTTGGCCGCCCACTCGTGCGAGCAGTCGTCACAGTAGAACACCGGGATGCGGTGTCCCCACCAGATCTGGCGGGAGATGCACCAGTCGCGCATCTTCTCCATCCAGTCGAGGTACACCTTATTCCACCGCTCGGGGATAAAACGGATGCGGCCATCCTTCACCGCGGCGGCCGCAGGCTCGGCCAGCGGCTTCATGTTCACAAACCACTGTGGCGACAGGCGTGGCTCAACCATCGTGTGGCATCGGTAGCAGTGCCCGACGGCATGGTCATGATCCTCGATCTTCTCCACCAGTCCGGCATCCTTGAGATCCTCGACGATATTCTCGCGGCAGGCGAACCGATCCATGCCGGCATACGGCCCCGCCTCGGCATTCATCGTGCCGTCGTCGTTCATGACATCGATCTGCTGGAGTTCGTGGCGTTGCCCCATCGCAAAGTCGTTGGGATCGTGCGCGGGTGTCACTTTCACCGCGCCGGTGCCGAACTTCGGATCGACAAAATCATCCGCGATCACCGGAATCTCACGGTTCAGCACGGGAAGTCTCAGCTTCCGCCCGATCAGCTTTGCATAGCGCTCATCGCGCGGATTCACCGCAACCGCCGTATCGCCCAGCAGCGTCTCCGGCCGCGTCGTGGCGACCACCACGTGTTCCTTCTTCTTCGATGCCACCAGCGGATAGCGGATGTAGTACAACTTGCCGCCGAGGTCTTCGTGCTCGCTCTCTTCGTCGGACAGCGCGGTGCGGCAGCGCGGGCACCAGTTGATGATGTACTTGCCCCGGTAGATGAGCTTCTTCTCGTACAGCCGCACGAACACCTCGGCCACAGCATCGCTCAACTTCTCGTCCATCGTGAAGCGCTCGCGCTCCCAGTCGCACGAGCACCCGAGCTTCTTCAACTGGGAGATGATCGTGGACCCGTACTTCGTGCGCCACTGCCACACGCGATCAATGAACGCCTCGCGGCCGAGATCGTCGCGCGTCTTGCCCTCTTTCTTGAGGTCGCGCTCCACCACGTTCTGCGTGGCAATACCGGCGTGATCTGTGCCGGGCACCCACGTCACATTGAAGCCCTGCATCCGGCGCCAGCGAACCAGCACGTCCTGGATCGTATTGTTCAGCGCATGCCCCATGTGGAGAATGCCCGTCACGTTCGGCGGCGGAATCACCACGCAGTAGGGCTTGCCTCCGCGGGCACCATCGCCGTGGAAGAATCCCTTCTCCATCCACCAGCGGTACCACTTCTCTTCAATGGCTTTAGCGTCAAAATGCTTGGGTAACTCGGACATGACGACCTCGTTCTGACATCAAACACTCAATACTGAACATCCAACCTCGAAGTTCGATGTTGGACGTTCGATGTTCGACGTTCACTTCTTCTTGTTCTTCTCTTCTTCCAGGAACAGCTTGTACTCCACGCTGTCGACCAGCGCCTCCCACGATGCCTCGATGATGTTCGGGGATACGCCGACCGTGCCCCACGTACTCTGGCCATCGCTCGACTCGATCAGCACGCGGGTCTTCGCCGCGGTGGCCGTCTCGGGGTCGAGGATGCGCACTCGATAATCCGTCAGCACGACGTTGCCGATGCTGGGATAGAATCGCGTCAACGCCTTGCGGAGCGCGCTGTTGAGCGCGTCCACCGGACCGTCGCCCTCGCCCACCGTCAGCTCGGTTTCGCCATTCACCGACAGCTTGATCGACGCCTCGGAAATGCAGGGCTCGTCCTTGTGCCGCTTCTCGACGATGACCCGGAAGCCCTCCAGGCTGAAGAACGGGCGATGCGCCTTGAGCACCTTCTGCACCAGCATCCGGAACGATGCCTCGGCCGCTTCGAATTCGTACCCCTGCTTCTCCATCTTTTCGAGCTGGTGGAGGATCTCCTTGATCTCCGGCGAGGAGCGATCCACCGAGAGACCCATCTCCACGGCCTTCAGGAAAATGTTGCTCGTGCCCGACAGTTCCGACACCAGCACGCGGCGCTCGTTGCCCACCGCCTCCGGCTGAATATGCTCGAAGCTGCGCGCGACCTTGCGTACCGCGTCCACGTGCATTCCCGCCTTGTGGGCAAACGCACTCTCGCCGACAAAGGGCTGCTTGCGATTCGGCCGGACGTTCGCCATTTCGTCCGCGAAGAGCGACACCTCGCGAAGCCGTTTCAACTTCTCTTCCGGGATGCAGGCACACCCCATCTTGAGCGCAAGACACGGGATGATGGACGTCAGGTTGGCGTTGCCGGTCCGCTCTCCGTAACCGTTGATCGTGCCCTGGACATGCACGGCACCCGCGCGTACAGCCGCCAGCGAGTTCGCCACGCCCAGTTCGCAATCGTTGTGCACATGAATGCCGACCGCGCCGCCCACGGCCTTGATGACTTCCGCGGTGATCTTCTCGATCTCATCCGTCATCGTGCCGCCGTTCGTGTCGCACGGAACAATCACGTCCGCGCCGGCTTCCTTCGCCGCGCGAAGACACTTGATGGCGTATTCGGCGTTGTCTTTGTAGCCGTCGAAGAAATGCTCGGCATCATAGACGACTTCCTTGCCGTTCTGCTTCAGGAAGCGGACGGTGTCGGCGATCATCTTGAGATTCTCGTCGTCCGTCGTCCGCAGCACTTCGCGAACATGGAGCAACCAGCTCTTGCCGAAAATCGTGCACACGGGCGTGGCCGCTTCGATCAACGCCTTCGTGCCCACATCCTCGGCCACGGGAGTATTCGCGCGCCGCGTGCTGCCGAACGCCGCAACCTTCGCGTGCTGAAGATTCTCCTTCTTGATGTCGTGAAAGAAGGCCATATCTTTGGGATTCGATGCGGCATATCCGCCTTCGATGTAATCGACGCCAAGCTCATCGAGCCGCTTGGCCACGCGAATCTTGCCCACGCTGGAAAACGAAATGCCCTCGCCCTGCGCGCCATCACGAAGCGTAGTGTCGTAGATGAAGATGCGTTTCTTCGTGCTCATGCTTTGCCTCCCACTGCACCGCCCAACCCGGCATCGGTGATACTCGAAATTCGAAACTTGAAACTTGCCGCTATGAAGCCATCCGTTCCTTGTTGGTGGTTCGAATGAACGCGTTCAGTTTTGGACCCAATTCATCCACCAGGGCTTTATAGTTACCGACTGCTGACGTATCCACAACCTTCCTGCGCGCTGCCTTCCTCAACCACGCCTTGGTTTCCTCAAAGGAACCGCGGGCGTATCTATAGAACAACTTCCGATCGGCCGGCGTGTAGCGACCGTAACCCTCAGCCAGGTTGGCGGCAATGCTGTCCGCCGAACGTATGACTTGGTAACCGAGAGTGCGTTGCGCTTTTTCGCTCCAGGAATCGAAGTCGTGCCAGATGCAGTCCGACAACTTCTCTGCCAGCCTGTACACATCCAATTCCTGGATCCCCTTCACACCATTTCCCCCGGCGAATTTCCAATTTCAAATTTCAAATCGATCCCACTTACCCAAAGAAAGCGCGGTACAACGCCCCCACCGCCTTCTTGCGATCTACTTCTTTGACCCCAAACATCATGCTGATTTCCGAGGAACCTTGGTTCATCATCTCGATGTTCACGCTGCTCTCGGCAAGAGCGTGCGTCGCCTTCGCCGCAAGCCCGACCGTGTAACGCATGCCCTCGCCCACGACCATGATCAGCGCAAGGCCACGCTCGATTTCCACATCGTCGGCACCCAATTCCGCGCGAATGCGTCGGACCACATGCGCTTCCTTTTCCGGCGTGAGCAGGTCGCTGCGAAGAATGACGCTGGTATTGTCGATACCGGACGGGGCGTGCTCGTATGGCAGCCCCTCTTCTTCAAGAATCTGAAGCAGCCTGCGACCAAAACCCACCTCACGGTTCATCAGGTACTTGCTCAGGTAGATCGTGCAAAAGCCGTCGCTGCTCGAAATACCCACCACGCCGGCCGAGTGCTGCGGCCGCTCGGGCACGATCATCGTCCCCGGCGCCGACGGCCTGTTGGTGTTCTTGATGCAGATCGGCACATTGGCCTGCACGGCCGGAACAATCGCCTCGTCGTGGAACACGCCGAAGCCCGCGTAGGCCAATTCCCGCATCTCCCGGTACGTCAACAGGGTGATCGCCTGCGCATCGGGAATGACCCGCGGGTCCACCGCGTAAACGGAATCCACGTCGGTAAAGTTCTCGTACACGTCCGCCTTCACGCCGGCCGCGAGGATCGCACCGGTGATGTCCGACCCGCCGCGCGGGAAGGTCACCACGTCGCCGCCCTTGGTGTAACCAAAGAACCCGGGGAAAATCGTCACGCCTTTGCGGTCGCGCAACTTGGCCAGCAGCGGGTACGATTCTTCCAGCACCTGCGCATTGCCGTGCTCGGAGCTGAGCAGCAACCCGGCATCTTTCGGGCTGACGTAATGGGCATCCATCCCCTTCTTGCGAAACGCCTCCGCGACCAGCTTCGCACAGTTGTCCTCGCCCGCCGCCTTGAGGCAATCCGTAAACGCCGCCGCATGCTTCCGATCCAGCGCCATGCGCGCACGAAGGTCCGCCTCGATGTCGGCCACGATCTTCGTCGGCAGGTCCAGTTCCTTCTGGATCTCCGCAAACCGCGCTACAACCGCGGCAAGTTCCTTCTCCGCCACGCCGTGCTTGAGCATGGCCTTGGCGAGGGCAATCAGCAGATCCGTAACCTTGATGTCATCCTTGGAACGCTTGCCGGGAGCCGACACAACGATGATGCGCCGGTCCGGGTCGGCCTTCGCCACCTCGTACACCTTCATGATCTGGCCGGCGTCTGCCAGCGATGTCCCGCCGAATTTCGCAACCTTCATCTTCTACTCCTGCACTTGCCTGTTTTTCCAACCCTTGGAAAATCTGCACGCGATTTTTCCAAGGGTTGGAAAAATCGCCTCTTCAGCCGAAATCCTCGATTCGCAGCCGCACCGTCGGCGCTCCCACCACATCCAGCCGGTCGATCTCGCTGATCGCCGCCTGGAACTGCTTCTCCAAACCGCTGTGGGTAACCACAATCACCGGCACATGCTCGCCCGACCGCGCTTCCTTCTGCATCACCGAAGCGATGCTGATACCGTTCCGGCCCAGCACCTGCGCGACCAGCGCCAGCACGCCCGGCCGGTCGATAAGCGACAGGCGGAGATAGCTGCGCGACTTGATCTCGCCGATGGAGCGGATCGCCGGCGGCTTGCCGCCTTGCGCCATCAGCGGCACATGGCAGCGCGCGCCCGCCGCGATGCTGCGGGCGACATCCGCGACATCGCTCAGCACCGCGCTCGAGGTCGCGCTGCGGCCCGCGCCGCGCCCGTAATAAAGCGTCTCACCCGCCACATCGCCCGCCACCATCACGGCGTTGAAAACGCCGCCGACGGAAGCCAGCATGTGGCCGTGCGGTACGAGGGTCGGATTCACCCGCACTTCAACCTCGCCATTCACCCGCTTGATGACCGCGAGGAGCTTGATCCGGTAGCCCATCGCGCCGGCATTGGCGATGTCTTCCGGCGCAAGGCCGCGGATTCCTTCGACGTGGACAGACTTCATCGGCACGGCGAAACCATAAGCCAGCGAGGCCAGAATCACGGCCTTGTGGGCGGTATCGATGCCGTCGATGTCGAGGCTCGGCTCCGCTTCGGCATAGCCCGCCTCTTGGGCGGCTTTCAGCACCTGATCGAAAGGCAGGCGCTCCTGCTCCATCCGGGTGAGGATGTAATTGCAGGTGCCGTTCAAAATGCCATAGATGCTTTGGATCTGATTCGCCACCAGACCTTCGCGCAGGGCCTTGATGATCGGAATGCCACCCGCCACGCTGGCCTCGAAGAAGACCTCGGTCTTGTTCGCCTCGGCCGCCTTGTAAATCTCCTCGCCGTGCTCGGCCAGCAGCGCCTTGTTGGCGGTAACAACCGGCTTACCCAGTTTCAGCGCCCGCAGAATGAACTCCTTGGCCACCCGGGTGCCGCCGATGAGTTCCACGATGACTTGGACGGAGGGATCGTCGATCACGGACGCCGCGTCGGCGGTCAGCATGGAGCGGTCCACTTTGACGCCACGGTCGCGGTCCAGATCGACATCCGCGATCTTCCGCAAGACAGGCCTGATCCCCATGCGCCCGGCCATGAGTTCCCCATTCTTCTGGAGACCTTCCACCACGCCGGCACCAACGGTTCCAAAGCCCAACAGCCCTATTCCAATTTCTTTCATGATCCGTACCTGAGTTTTCAGCGTATCAACAAAAAAACCCCTCTTTCGAGGGGTTAGCGAAAGCGCGGGCTCAGCCCCTCAAGAGCCTCCTGCCCAAATAATCGTCGTAACTACCGTTCGCACAGCTTGTCTCCACCCTGAATGCTTCGGGCAAAATGTACCCGGATTTCAGCCCGGCACAAGGATAAATATACAGGCAGCCGGGCTCGACCATGCAACCGGAGTGAATGCAGCGCAACGGGTTAGCCCGAATATCGCATGAGCAAAAATAGCCATAATCTGGATGGATGCCGGGATTCCTCGTCGCCCCGATGCAACATCGGAGCTTCTCGGAATGACAAATAGCGTGTGGCTAAGGATTGTCATCCCGAGGAGCACAGCGACGAGGGATCTCTCTGCCCCCCAGCGGGTGCTCATTCAATGAAATAGGTTCCCGCGGCAGAAAGAGGCCGGGAAGTAACTTCAGGACCTACACCGGTGGGGGTGATTCCCTGCCCAAAATGGGATGTGGTTCCGTCAGCATCGAACCGGCATCGCCATCGACACGCGGCGGGAAGTCGAAACTCCGCTCAAACAAAGCGGCCAGTTGCTTCGCCACGGCCTCCTCGTCCGGCCCGGAAACGGATACCTCGACCACAGATCCCTGCTTGAGCCCCAAGGTCATCAGCCCGAGAACGGACCGCAAATCGCAGGTTCCCGATTCACTGGTCACCGTCACCTTGCCGTTGTAGGCCAACGCTTCTTTGACAATGACGGTCGAGGGACGGCAGTGGATGCCCTGCGCATTCTGAACGGTAGCCGTGGCTCGGTGCATGGGTGAGAGTGTACAACAGAGACCGCTCCCAGTAAAGCTTGCCGAAGCCCCCCGTGCTGTCCATGGGCTTATGGGCTTCTCCTCAGGCGCCGTTTCCCCTAGAATCGCGGGGCACAGGAGGCCCGTTGGTAGGGCCCCACCGGAGGATAAGCATGACCGCCCAAACCGCCGCCACCGTTCAGGAAGCGATGTCGAAGCACACACGTTATCTCATCCGGCGCAAGGTTTTCACACTCGCCGGTGCCAAGTTCCACATCTACGGCCCCGATGAACAACTCGTCTTCTTCTCGAAGATGAAGGCCTTCAAGCTGCGCGAGGACATCCGGCTTTACGCCGAGGAGGAGATGACAACGGAAGCCATCTCGATTCAGGCACGGCAGATCATCGATTTTTCCGCATCCTACGACGTGTTCGATTCGTTCACCGGAACGAAGGTTGGCGCGCTGCGCCGCAAGGGGATGAAATCGCTGATCAAGGATGAGTGGATCATCATGGACGCGCAGGATCGCGAGATCGGCATGATCGTCGAGGACAGCATGCTGCTCGCGTTGATCCGGCGGTTCCTGATCAGGATCATCCCACAGGACTACGTCTGCACCATCAACAACGTGCCGGTCTGCAGCTTCCGGCAGCACTTCAATCCGTTCATATTCAAGATCACCATGGATTTCCTGCCCGGTGAGAAGGGCCTGCTGGACCGCCGGCTGGCGTTCGCCGCCGGTGTCCTGCTCGGCGCAATCGAGGGCCGGCAGGACTAGAATTCGCCACCCGCATTCCGAGGATTGAATGCGGACGGAGATGGTGTACCGTCAGGCATCTTGGATACTCAAGGCAACAGACCGGCCCCGTTCCGGAAATGGATCATCGCCGCGCGGCCATTTTCATTGTCGGCCTCCGCGATGCCCGTGCTCTTCGGCACAGCCATGGCCGTTGCCATCGGGGGAGCCGAATTTCATCCATGGCGGTTCCTCGCCGCGCTGGCCGGCATGGTCATGCTTCACTCGGGTGCAAACATCCTGAGCGACATCAGCGATTTCAATAAGGGGCTCGACATAGCCGTCACGCCCGTCAGCGGCGCCATCGTCCGCGGCCTCATCAATACGCAGGAGGCCTTCGTCGCGGCCGCCTCCCTTCTGTTCACGGGGAGCCTGCTCGGCGTGGTGCTGGTGATGCTGACCGGGTGGCCGCTGCTGGCCATCGGCCTGGCCGGTCTACTCATCGGCGTGTGTTACACGGTGGGTCCCGCGTTGAAGTACCGCGCCTTGGGCGACCTTGCCGTGTTCCTCGATTTCGGCATCCTCGGTGCGGTCGGCTCGTGGATGGTTCAGACCGGCTCACCATCCTGGGCGCCCGCTATCTGGTCCGTCCCCATGTCGCTCCTCGTGGTGGGCATCCTGCATGCCAACAACTGGCGCGATATCGCGGGCGACACGGGCAAATCGATCCGCACCGTCGCCTCGATGCTCGGCGACCGCGGCTCACTGGCCTATTACGGCTTCCTCATATTCGCCCCCTACGCCATCGTAATGGGGATGATTGTTGCCACGCGGCTTTTCAGACTCGGCCCCGTCATGCCCCTGACTTTCCTGGCAACCCTGCTGGCCCTCCCCCTGTCGCTCAAGCTCTGGCGGCGCGCGCGGCAACGCGCCACCCCGACACACCCGTTCGATTTCGTTGCACTCGACGGAGCCACGGCACAACTGAACCTGCTCTTCGGCCTGCTCTGCGCCGTAGCCGTCCTGCTGCGTCCCCTGCTCGCCCGCTGGACGTCATGAACACCGCATCCCCGAACCGCGCACACGGCATTCTCCTGTTCGCGCTTGTCGCGGCGGCCGTGGCAACCTACACACCCCTCTTCATCACCGGCGGTGCCGGTGCATTCGATTTCTGGTGGTGGATGGCGGCCAACATCGTGGGCCTGACAGGCGTGGCCGCGATCTTCGATCGAAGTTTCCGGACCACACTGCGCGACGACCTTCGCTCAGGCAGGCTTCGCAAGGTGCTGCTTGGTCTATGGTCGGCGGCGCTGCTCTACATCGTCTTCGCCGCGGGTAACATCCTGTCGCGCCGCCTGCTGAACTTCGCGGGAAGCGACATCTCCGCGGTGTACGATTTCAAGACCGGCGCATCGGGCGTGAGAATCGCGCTGCTCATGGTGTTGGTCATCGGCCCCGGCGAGGAACTGTTCTGGCGCGTCTTCCTGCAGCGCGCCCTCGCGGACCGACATGGCGCCTTGCGCGGCTGGATATTGACCACGCTGCTCTACACGCTGATTCACGCGGGCAGCGGCAACGTGATGCTGATGCTGGCGGCGCTGGTGTGCGGCGCGGTCTGGGGCGGTTTGTATTACCGGTTCAAGTCGCCGCTGCTGAACGTCGTCAGCCACACGGCCTGGGATGTCGCGGTATTCCTGCTGTTCCCGTTCACATGATTACGGGCCGGCAAGCCACAGACTGATGATCGGCAGGTACGTGATCAGCAGCAGCGTCACCAGCTGGATGACGAGAAACGCCGCCGATGCCTTGTAGAGATTCACGATCGGCTTGTTGAACCGGATACTCGCCACGAAGAGATTAACCCCCACCGGCGGCGTGCAGTAGCCGATCGCCATGTTGGCGAGGAAGATGATGCCAAGGTGAATCGGATTCACGCCGAACTCCATCGCCATCGGCAAAATCAGCGGCACCACGACGATGATCGCCGTGTAGATATCCATGACGCAGCCGACCACCAGCAGCAGCAGGTTCAGCACGATGAGGAAGACCACGCGACTGTTGACGTGCGCCTGCGTGAACTGAAGAATCTTCATCGGCACGTCGGCATCGATGAGGTAGTTCGTCAGCGCCATCCCCATGCCGAGGATGATGAGAATGCCGCCGACAAGGACCATGCTCTCTTTGACAATCCGGCCCAAATCGCGAATGCGAATCTCGCGATAGAGAAACACCTCGACGATGATCGCATAGGCTGCCGTGATCACCGCGGCCTCGCTCACCACGAGTTTGCCCGCGTAGATGCCACCGATCACCACAAACGGCAGCGGCACTTCCCAGCGCGCGGCCCACAGCGCGGCCAGCACCTCGCGAACGGAGAACTTTGTCCGCGGCACACGCGCACCCAGACCATAGATGGCACTGAACACAGCCAGCGTACCGACGCTCAGCACGCCGGGCAGGATGCCCGCAAGGAACAGCTTGTCGATCGTGACCTCGCGGGCAATGGGGTTGGCGATGACGCCGTAGAGAATCAGCGGGAGGCTCGGCACGAAGAGTACACCGACGTTGCCGCCATTGGTCACGAGCCCAAGCGCAAATCGTTCCTTGTAGCCTTCCGACAGGAGCGCAGGCAGCAGCAAACCGCCCAAGGCGACAATCGTAACTCCCGTCGCGCCGGTGAACGCCGTGAAGAGGGTGCACGCCACGAGACTGACGATAGCCAGCCCGCCCGGCATCCAGCCAAACAGAGCCCGCGACACGCGGACAAGCCGCTCAGACGCTTTGCTGTGCGCCAGAATGTAGCCCGCGAGCGCGAACATTGGCAGCGTCTGGAGCAGCGGCATCGTGGCCAGACGGCTCAGCTCGGACACGATAACGGACGCGTCGAGTTCGACGGAGGAATAGGCCTGCAACGCGAGACACCCGAAGGCCGCAAAGAGCGGCGCGCCCAGAAACGCCATGGCAGTGATGAGGGCGATGATCATCCGGGCTTCTCCTCGCCTGCGCCGAAGCCACGCGCCAGATTCAGCACGGCGTGCAGCGCGAAGCGGAAGGTCATGAGGCTGAACGCCACGGGCATGATCATGTAGAGCTTGAACGCCGGAATGCCCAACAGTCCCAAGCTGCCCATCTCTTTCTGAAAGCCCACGTAGCGCATGCTGGCCCAAGCCAGGAACCCGCACGCAACAGCCGCAAAGATATTATTGGCCGCGAAGATGAATCGCTTCGCGCGACCGGGGATGAAGTGCGAGACCAGATCGATCGTGATGTGCTTCCTGAGGCCGGTGGCAGCCAACGCACCCAGCATGGTCAGCCACAAGAGCGACATGCCGAGGAACGGCTCGGCCCACCGCAAACCCGTACCGAAGAAATTACGAAGAATGATCTGCAGCGCGCTGATCACAACGATGCCGCCGGCCAGCAGCCCGAGCGCCGTGGTCTCGGCGACTTCCCAAGCGACAACCAGCTTCCGAATGATGGGCGGCGTTTCCATGACCCCTATTTGGCCGCCTGCGCGGCCCGATACTCATCGAGATATTTCTGAACCAGATCGCATGCTTCCGGAGCCAGCAGCCGGGTCTTTTGTTCGTCCAGCGCCAAGGCACTGACCTGCTCGAACTCCTTGATGTCTTCCGGTGTGGAGGTCACCACTCGCACGCCATTGTCCGAAAGAACCTTCAGCGCATCCATATCGCTCTTTCGAACCGTCTTGGTGAGTTCCTTCATGTGCCGGTGACATATCTCCAAAACCTTGAGCTGAAACTCGGGCGGAAGCTTCTTCCAGGACGACTTGGATACAAACACACCTCCGAAACTGTACCCCAGCCGCATGTCGTTGCGGTACTTGATCTTGGTGTACCACTGCATCACCACGGCCACCAAAGGCGGCGCGTACACGGTCTGGATCAACCCCGTCTGCAGACCCGTCAGGACATCGCCCACCGGCAAGGGAATCGCGCTGATCTTCGCGTACTTGAACAGGACATTCAGCATGCTCTCGTCCGGCAAAGTCCAAGGCTTCGCGCCGCGAAGATCCTTGATGCTTCGCACGGGCAGCACGCTGTAGAGATAGCTGAAGCCAATCTCGGTCCAGCCGAGCGCAATGAATCCGTTCTGCTCGCACTGTTTCTCGAGATACGGCTGCATCTTCTCAAGGACCGCATCGACTTCCTCGTAATTCTTGAACGTCAGTGGCAGCATGACGGCACGGGCGTCGGGACAGATCACCCCCACCCCATGACCCATGAAACCGGCGCCGTCGATCTGACCCACCTTGATCTTGAAGAGAACATCCTTCTCTTCGCCCAGCACACCGCCGGGATATATCTTCAGGATCACCTGCCCGCCGGTGGCGTCGGAAACTTCCTTCTTCATCTGTTCAAAGCGCTGCATCCACGCGCTGCCATCGGGCGCCATCGTGGCAAACTTGAGTGTGTAGTTGGCTGCAAGGGCTCCCTGCACGGCCGCCAGCAGGATCGCCAGCACAACAAAATTCTTGAGGCACGGTCGGAACATCTTCGTACTCCTTTGCATCCTTCGATTCATCCTAGAAATAGTCGTCCACCCGGTCGAGCAGCGACTGTGCACGAATCCGGGAGACGCCGTTGATCAGACGAAATTCCGGCTTGTCGGCTTCGCTGGCCAGAACTTCCTTCAGCGTGGACTCATAAAGCTCGCGGTCGAAGGTGTAGCGGGCGTAGAACTCGGCGTAGGTCACGCGCGGCAGGAGGTAGTCCGGACCCGCGAGTTCCATAGCCTGCTGGAAATGGGCCTTCGATTTCTCCAGGTCGCGGCCGGCGCCGGACGGCTGGACCGCGTAGTAGATACCGAAGAACATGTGCGCCCCACCATTCTGCCAACCCGGATCGAGCGCCAATACCTGCCGCATGAGGGCGACCGGGCGTGGAAACTGCGCCAGAGCGGCAACATCGCCCGAGTTGCTGATGATCCAATTGACCCAAGCCGTGGCCGTGGAATACAGGGCGGGCACATCCTTCTTCTTGAAGGTCTTCACCGCGGCCTCGAAATCTTCGATCGGGCCCTTCACCGCCTTCTTGAACTTCTTGTTCTGGCAAAGCACGGTCAGCCCGTAATCACGCGCCTTGGCATAGAAGGCCCGGACGCGTTCACTGTCGGCCTTGTCGACAAACGCGGCGGCATAGGCCGTGTTCGCATCCGCCGCGGCCAGCAGCAGCTTCGGATTGTCCGGCGCGGATTCCAGAAGACCATCCATCAGCAGCAGGTAAGCCGGGGTACCGTCCTTGACCAACTGAACATCGCTCTGCTTCTGGAGCGATTTGGCCATGTTGTCGGCGACGGGCGAAATCGCCGAAAAGGCGCCACGCCGAAGAAGGCTGCATCCGCTGCCGCCGGCAAGGCACACAGCGAGGGCAAGGCAAAGCACTGAACGGCGCATGGGTTGTTTCATCCTGCGTATCCTCAAGGGCTTAAAACCGTAACCCATCGCGCCCGCAGTCGCAAGGTCAATCAGGCCTATCCGGGCCCGGCTTATCCTTGATTCTTGAAACTTCTCCGGCAAGAATGCAGGCGGGTGAGGTCCTTTACGCGGTCTTTCTGACAGGAGGTCAAATCATGAGGAATCGTCGATCCGGCACACGGACCATGTGGGTACTTCTGGCTGCGCTGCTTGGATGCGCGCCGTCTTGGGCCAACGAGGCCAACTACCAGCAATTCATCGTCGGCGAGCGCGCCAGCGGCATGGGCGGTGCCATGTGCTCCATCGCCAATTCGGTGGACGCATGCTTCTACAATCCCGCCGGTCTCGCCCGCGTGAAAGACAACACGCTGTCGATCTCTGCCAGCCTCTACGGTTTCCAGGAAATGCGGTTGCAGGATACGCTGTACCCCGGTGAGGATACGAAGACCGACACGTTCGTCAGCATTCCGTCCACGTTCTGCAGCATCTGGAAACTCGGCACCAATGCAGCCTTCGCCTTCTCAGCCTTCATCCCGCAGAACAACCAGATTGCCCAGAACCAGGTCTACTGGATGGACCAGCACTTCTACAACTTCAGCCTCGATGATCAGGTGGTCTGGCTGGGCCCATCCTACGGCGTCGCTCTTTCCGACAAGCTCTACGCGGGCGCGTCCGCCTTCCTCGTCTACCGCAGCTACTACCGCTCGGAGAACATGTACTGGGGCAACTACGCCTGGGCCAATTCGTCCGCCTATCAATATAACACGCTGGGCGCGCTGTCCGTTGTCGGCCTCCAGTATCGCCCGGACAACCGGTGGAACATGGGCGTCACCGTTCAGACCCCATCCCTCCCCATCAACGGGAGTGGCGACTACCACTTCTACCAGGTCGTCGGCCTCCAGGAATACCAGGCTGCCGACACCGCCTACGCCAGTGGCCTTGATGCCCGCTACGAAATCCCCGCGAAGATCACCCTCGGCCTCGGATGGGAGGAGCCCAAAGTCAAATCGTGCGGCGTCGATCTGACCTACCATTTCCCAAACAAGTACCGCCGCCTCGAAGGACACTACAAGAACGGGGCGGACGCGTGGTACCGCGCAAAGAACGAAGAGGTCGTCGATCTGAACATCGGCGGCGAGTACTACTTCAAGAAACAGTATCCGTTCCGCGCGGGCTTCTTCACGAGCTTCTCCTCCGCGCCGGAACCCGATCCGCTTCGCACCGACTACCCCGCCCAGATCGATCTCTACGGGTTCACGACCAGCATCGGCACGGAGACAAAGAACATGGCCTTCAATCTCGGCCTGAATTTCGTGACCGGCTCGGGCGAGACGCTTTCCTGGGAAAATCCCAATGGTCTGTTCCAGATTGGAACCGGGGATGCCCGGGAGACCCAGATGTACGTGTTCTTCAACACGTCCTACTACTTCTGAGTCGGCTAGGACAGACGAGGCAGAGATTTCTCGTCGCGAAGCGCTGACGCGCATCGCTCCTCGAAATGACAATTCGTCGTCGGACTGAATGCTGTCATTCCGAGCCGCAGTCCCGGCTGCAGGCGAGGAATCTCTCGCGTCACCAGACAACTCATGCAGCACGCCCACTAGCGTAGCGGACGCAGTGGAATGTAAAGCGAGTTCGTCGCCCCGTACCACACGAGGTGGTTGCGGCGGTAGGATGTGTAACCCTTTTTCTGAACCTCAATGGTGTGCTGGTTGTCGGGCGTGACTTCCGACAGGCCGGGCTTCACTTCGCGGCCGTCGATATACACCCGTGCGTCTTCCGGCAGCACCCGGAGATCAAACCAGCCGGGCCGCGGGTGCAAGTCGAATCGCACCGCCGCGTCCATGCCATTGCTCACGGCCACAACCTTCGACGGTACGGCCTGCCAGATCGTCCCCTCAACGCGAACCGTGTAACTGCCCTCTTGAATGCTGCTCATCGTGTACGGCAAAATCAGGCTGCCGATCTTGCGATCGTTCACGAACAAGTCCACGGCCGGCACGCGGGTGATGAACGACGGCACCTCCGCATCGATCGTCAGATTGCCGGGAAGCTTCTTCAACTCGTAACGCTGCTCGGGATATTTCTTCCCCGGTTCATCGAAACTGAGTTCGATCACTTTCGATTCGCGACCGGGCGCACGAAGCTCGAACACGTGTTTCACAAACGGGTCCAACTCAAGCTCCTGCCCGGTCCGCCCGATGATCTTGCCCCTCATGCCGAGCAATCCTTCAACGCTGTCGATGATCCCGGCCAGTCGATCGGGTTGGTCCGGCATGAACACATCCGCCGGCACATCGGTCACGATGCGGACCTTGACCGGCTCGGGACGCACCCTGAAGACCATGTCCCGCGTCTCGCCCGACCGCAGCCGGATCTGCTGGGGAGGCATCGACTGGTACTTGGGAATCTTGACCTCGATCGTCTGCGTCTGCGCCAGGTTGAACATCTGTGTCGAGAGGGGCAGTGTGACGTTGTTCCACGGCTCGGAGTTGACGCGCATCGATACGCTGGAGGGCATGACCGGCGGCACCGGGGCGCCCTTCGCCGGCGCGAGGCTGATGCGCAGCGTCGCCGATTCCACGGCGAGCCGGGCCGACTGCAGGACCGTACGCTCGCCGGCAGCCACCGACACCTGAAGATTCTGAGGGACGAAACCCTGGCGCCGGATTTGCAGCCAATGGTCGCCCGCGGACAAACCGGGGATATCCTCGCCCGTCTTGCCAATGAACCGGTTGGCCTCCCACACTTCCGCCGGCTGGTCGCTTTCGATCAGCAGCGTTCCCGGCAGCGCGGACAGGCGCAGCACCAGTTCGACAGGTCGCGCCTCGGACACCTGCACCGCGCGTGAGACCTGGGCATAGTGCAGCTTGTTGAGCAGCAGCGTGTAGGGGCCTTCCAATACCCGGAACGGTTCGACATTGCCCAACTCATCCGCCACCACACGTTTCAGGATCTCTCCGCCCTCCGCCACGAGCGCCACCTCCGCACCCGGGTCTGTTTGAAGACGGATGAAGCCATACACCTCTTCGAGGTTGCAGGACCAGGAGCGATGCTCCGGCCCCACCACAACCTCCTGCACCATCGGACGGTAACCCGATCGCGACACGGAGAAGGAATAAAGTCCCGCCTCCAATTGCAGCACCTGCTCGGGCGCCGTGATGTTGTCGACGCGAAGAATCGCCGGCCGGGTCTGCAGAAACCCGGATCCGCCACCGCGATAGACCACCAGGCTCGCACCCCGTGGCTCAATCTTCACTTTGAACGGCAAGGCAACCGACTCCGTACTGCGAGTGTCGTGGATCACCGTGGTGGTGCTCCCCACCACGACCGTCCGTGGTTCCGGCCGGCCCCCGCAGGAACGGCCCAGCAACAGCAGCAAGACCAACGCACCGGCCGCAGCGCCAATGATCTTCGGCTGCAGGTAGAACGGACGCCCCACCTTCACCACATCGGCCCGCAGGGCCGACACCGAGGCGTAACGATCCTTCAACGATCGTTGCAGGCACCGCGCAATAATCCGATCCCACATCCGGTCATGGCCGGACTTGGAAGGGAGCGCGAACGCGCCCTCCGGTTTGTGGCCGGTGAGCATCCTGTAGAGCATCACGCCGACCGAGAAGATGTCCGCCCTCGGGTCCACCGTGGCCCCCGTCTTCTGCTCGGGGCTCATGTAGTCGTAGGTGCCCAGCAGAGCACGCTCGTTGGAAGTCTTTGGATTCGCCACTTCTGTCGGCTGATCCTCGGACACCTCGGCAGGCTTCTGAACACCCGTGATGCTGTCCGCGCGGTTGATGACGCTCTTGACGTACTCGCGGCCCAGGATCTTGGCCAGGCCGAAGTCGGAAATCTTGATCGAATAGCCGGCATCCGCGCCTTTGCCGCGCCGGGTGATCAGCAGGTTCGCCGGCTTGAGGTCCCGATGCACCACCCCTTCGCCCTTGAAGGCATGCGCATACGACAACGCGTCGCAGATCTGCAGGGCAATCTCCTTGACCGCGCGGTCCGGCAACGCCTTGCCCCATGCCAGTTCGTCCTCCAGTGTGCGCGGGGCGCCGTCGGGCCCTTCCACGTAATCCATGATGAGGTAGTAGACCCCATCCTCCTCGCCGAAATTGTGCACCCGGACGATATGCGGGTGCTCGAGGTCCGCCATCACACGCGCTTCAATTCGAAACCGATCAATGAACTCCCCATCGCCCGCGAGATCGGCCGGCAGCAGCTTGAGCGCGTACTGCTTGTTCATGTGCACATGCTCGACGAGGTACACCTCGCCCATACCGCCCGCGCCAAGCGGGCGCACCACGCGGTAAAGCCCCAGTTTGTGTCCGGCCTTTAACGCGTAGGCGTGCTTCGGAAGTCCCTTGCTCATGAACCCTGTGTTCCCTGCCGGCAACAGAAACGGATCGTGCGGGAATCTTTCGGATCAGCCGCTTTGCCCAGGCTGATGATGCCATTGCCGGCCAGCAGCACTTCATCCCGCCGCACAAAGGATTTCTCGCCGGATTCAAAGAGGACGTACGTCCCGTTGGTGCTGAGATCCTGCAGCGAGAACTTGCCCTTATGATAGTTGAGCTTCGCGTGAAGCCGGGAAATCAACGTGTCGGATACCGCCAGGTCACATTCCTTGCTGCGGCCCATCGAAGCGCACGGATGATTGCGGTCGACGATCACTTCCTTTTCGCCCAGCTTGAGGCACATCTGGAGGCTGGAATCCGGACCTGGCGGCTGGCCACTCTTCCGCGCCGCCATGGTCGCTTCCTCCGCGTCCCAGACCAACTCGTAGAGTTCGAACTCTCCCTCCTGCCCTTTCACCACGCTCTGATCCATGAAACGCGCCATGGCGCGCATCTCGGGACCCAGCAGGTCCACCGTCGCCTTCGTCGTCACGATCTGGTGCGCCTTGGAGAAACTCGCCATGCGCGCGGCAAGATTCACCGCATCGCCGAAAACATCCCCCTTCTCCATGATCACCGGTCCGGCATGAAAGCCGATGCGGATACTGATGCTGCTGTGAAGCTTGCCCCCATCGGCGGCTTCGCGCACCGAGGACTGCATCTGGATGGAGGCCGTCGCGGCGGAGTCGGCATCGGGAAGCGTACACATGATCTCGTCGCCGATCGTCTTGATCACCGTGCCCCTGCAGTCGGCCACCGTCCCGGACATGAGTTGAAGGCAGGCAGACACGATACGCCGGGCCTCTTCGTCCCCGTAGGTGGCATAGAGCCTCGAACTGTCGGTAACGTCGGCAAAGAGCGTGACCAGCGTGACTTCTTTTCTGTCTGCGGACTTCTTCACGGAGCTCATGTTATGGACACTTGAAAATTGGGACAAATACAAAATCTTCCGGCAACAGGCCTTCCGGCTATTTGCTGAATTGCTCCACCTCGCTCTTCCAATCCTTGGACCGCTGCGCGTCACGGCTTCCGGACGAGAAGGCATTGAACGCCCCGCTGACGAGGAAGATGACGGCCATGACCGCCCCCACACCCAGGAACCATGTCACGAGCGCCGCCATGTAACGCGCCCGCTGCAGAACGCACATGAGCGGGGCCACCACGACAAACGACACGGCCACGATGATCACCGCCACGGGCCATACGCTGCCCCTCGGCGCCAGGTCAGGGAGATAGATTTGCAGGGCCACCAGCGCAGCCAAGGTCACCCCAACACCGACCACCCCCACCACCAGGGCATAGAATATGCCCGTGTTCGAAATGCCAAGGAGCCCTCCCGCCTTGAGCAGAACGACCAGCATCAGCAGCACGGAAACCACCACGAGCAGCCAATATTCAAGGGCCGATTCCGGATGCCCCAGCAACATGTCCACCATGCGCTGCAGACCATTCATCCACTGGTCCATAAACCCTCCTTGGATCGCGACCTGACCCACGCCCCCACATTCTAGCACGGTAACGAATGGGGGCTAGGTCCGATTTCGTTCTCGACACATTCCCGCCTCATTCTATGTTCTAGGGCTTCATGCAAACCGGAGCACCCAGAAGCTACAGGTACCTCGATCTGATCAGCGTGATCTTCGTCGTGGTCCTGCTCGTGTCCAACATTGCCGCCGTCAAGGCACTGCGGCTGATTCCGGGTCTGGGTGTGGACATCGATGGCGGCACCCTGCTCTTCCCCATCTCGTATATCTTCGGCGACATACTCGTGGAGGTCTACGGCTACGCGCGTTCACGCCGCGTGATCTGGCTCGGGTTCGGGGCCAATGCGATTGCCGCGATGATCTTTGCCCTTGTCGTCGCGCTGCCCGCCGCTCCCGGCTGGGATCTCCAAGAGGCCTATGCGGCCATCTTGGGCCAGACGCCGCGCATCGTGGCTGCCAGCCTCACGGCCTTCTGGTGCGGCGAGTTCATCAACTCCTATGTCATGGCGAAGATGAAGGTGTGGACCAACGGTCGTCATCTCTGGACGCGCACGATCGGCAGCACGATCGTCGGCCAGACGGCCGACTCCCTGCTCTTTCAGATCCTTGCCTTCGCGGGCCTGTGGCCCGGCAGTCTGCTCGCGCGGGTCATCCTGTGGAACTTCATTCTGAAGGTGTCCTACGAAGCCCTGGCCACACCGGTCACCTACTTCGTTGTGAACCGGCTCAAGAAGGCCGAACAGGAAGACTTCTACGACCGCCACACAGACTTCAACCCGTTCCGACTCTCGGTGGACGGCCCCGCACAATAACTTGACCCTTGAAACACTTCGAGGCCCGCGCAGGCGGGCCCCGAAGCAACGTTCCTATATGTGGGACTGATTACGGCGTGGGTTCGCTGGTCAGCCACGGATTGCGATCCACCGAACCGCCAAACTGGCTGTTGAGCGGAGGGTTCGCGCCCCAATAGTTGTTCTCAGCCATGACCGTGCCGCCACCCGCGTTGCGCAGGTCGCGATTGGCGTTGCCATGAATCGACCCTTGGCCCGAACTGCCCAGCACACCACCACCCATATCGAGCGCGTAGGCCGCGGTGCCGCTGTTCGCGTCAACCCGGACGCCCACGGTATTGCCGTGCGAGTCGATGCCCTCGCCACGGAAGGACGCCAGCGCGGAGGCCTGCACCTGGACGTTCACGCCATCGCTGCCGTTGCCATCCGTTGAGGAATCAGTCACCGTCGCCAAGGCTGTACCACCAACGCCCAGCCCCACCACTCTCATCGCGAGACCATTGCCGCTGTTGCCATCCGCTTCGACGTCCAAGGCAGAGCCCTGCGCCGAACCATTCGCGGCCACCACCTCGAGTTTGACACCGGCATTGTTGTCGTTCGCCGTCACATTCGACGCGGTCAACGTGTTCAGGACGCCCGCGCCGCTGCCTGACATCCAGACATCGACGCCATCCTTGGCATTCACATTCGCTTCGACGTTTTCGAGATAGCCATTCACCGAGCCGTTTGCGCTCTGGGCTTCCACGACCAACCCATCCTTGCCGTTTCTGCTGGCCGTGATGTCATTGCCGATGAAGGAGATGCCGTCTCTCGCATTCAACTCGAACTTCACACCGTTTTCAGAATTGCCATTGGCCACGATCCCGCCGTTCTCCACCAACGCCGCAAACTCCGGATCGATATAGCCGGCAAACGAGTTCGAACCAGCCGCAACTTCAATCCACCCGTTGGGCGACTGCATATCCACGCCAACACCGCTGAGATTCTCGCTCCCGTTGGCTTGGATGTTCATAAGCACCACCCGGGCCCGATTCGTTCCCGCGGCTCCCGAGATGGCGACATTGCGGTTGCCATTGCTGTTGGCTGAAATACCGCCAAAGAATATCTCCACCTCTTCCAGGCTCGACGTAACGGAAGCCTTCACGCCCGGCCCACCGTTATTGTTGGCCACAGCGTTGATGACCATGACGCTTGCATCTTCCTCCGTGTCGGACTTGATCGTCACGCCGGAGCCGGCGTTGTCGCTGGTCTCAACCCAACCCACAAAGGCATCAGACGGGCCGTAGTCGGACCTCAATTGGACATTGATGCCGTCGTTGAAGTCGCCACCCACGCCCAGATTCCCATTGGCGCTGATGCCGCCCATGCCCACCATGACGCCCGGCTCACCACCCTCAACACGGACGCGGATACCGCCGCCGCCATTACCGTTGGCCTCGACGTTCCCCATCGCCGGGAAGTCCTCGGGCAGAGCCGTCTGCAGCGTCGGCAGGCCGATCAGCGAGTCGGCCAATTCAAACAGCACATCGCTGGAGCCCACCACGCCGATGCCGTCGCTTTGCTGACTGCGGATATCCATCTTGATGCCGTCGCCGTTGTTATCGTTCGCCCGGGCGTCCAGCACGACGCCAACCGCAGGCCCTTCGCCACGCACCCGCACATCCATACCGTCGCCGCCATTGCCGCTGGTGCTGATGGGGCCGAATGCCGTGCCCGGAAGCGTGATGTCCATGTCGAGGAGATCGGTCTCGTTCAGCATGTCCAACAGGGTCCGAACAGGATTCAACGACGCCGCAGCAAAAAGGGCCGTGTTGTCATGCGCAAGGATATCCACATTCAGGCCGTCCCAGTCATTGTCGTTGGCTTCAAAGTCCAGGAAGATGCCTATCGACGGACCCGAGTAGCTCTCGATCTCGCCGCGGATGCCGTCTTCGCCGTTACCATTGGCGTGGATATCCGCAAACAGACCCGCCGCAATGCCATCATCACCGTAGATATGGAACTCCACGCCGGCATAGTCTTCATTGTTGTTGGCCTCGGCATTCATCAGCATCATGAGAGAACTGCCGCCCGAGGCGACTTGGAAGTCAATGCCGCCACCACCATTTCCGTTGGCCTGAATCGGACCGTAGGAATTGTACGTCGGCATCGTGACGGGGAGATCAAGGCCGAGCAGGTCGAGGATATCCAGCCCGGTGCCCACCAGCGGCATCAGTGTTTCCGTCGGCGTCATGAGCAGGGCGGAAAACTCGTTCGCCAGCACGCTGCCGTACATGCCGTCGTCGCCGTTGTTGTTCGCCGTCACATCGAAGATACCGGCAAAGGACAGGAAACTGGAACCCATCCAAAGATCAATGCCGTCATCCCCATTTCCACTGACATCCACAGGACCCGAGGCCGCAAGGAAGTCTTCGAATACATCCGGCATATCGCCCCCAATGGCTTGGGTAACGAGGTCCATCAGGGATGCATCCGGACCGATCAGCACGAGCCCAATGCCGCCGCTGTCGGTCTCGATGTCCAAACCATCTTCGCCATTGTTGTTGGCCGTCACACCCGCGAAGTTCGCCAGCACCGCGTACTGCGCGCCCAGGTACGCCTGCACGCCGTCATCGCCGTTGCCGCTGAACGTGGAGGGATCCACCGTCAGGACCACACCACCATCGTAGGCTTCAAGATACAGATCCACACCATCGTCGTCATTGCCCGTCGAGGTGACGTTCTTCATCGTCACCAACGTCGTGTCAATGGCGCCCACGTTGATGTCGAATCCATCGTCGCCATTCCCCGTGGCAGTATCGCCATCAAACGTCACGTAGGCTTCATCGATCGATGTCGATGGCTTCAGGACCTTCCCAAGACCCGCTGTGATGTTGATCCCGTCGTTCGCGTTGTCATGAACGTCGTTGTTGCGGAACGCAGCCTCAAAAATCGGTACGTCGTCCGCTGCCAGCAGCACGCCCAACGAACACCCGAAGATTTCGTTGCAGCCGATCGTTGTCCGGGTCACGTTGCCGCCATAAATGCCGACGTTGGCAATGTCGTACCCATAGATCGGATCAACATCCGGGGTCGCCGAGAAGATGGCATCGTGGGTGATGCTGAATCCGCGGATGGTCACATCGTCGCCGGTGATGTTGAACGTCGGACCGACGGCCGTACCCACCACTTCGGGCTTGATGCCGTTGCCGAATACCTTGCCGTCCATGCCCGCCATCACGCAGCCGCTGCCCCACAGGATCAGATTCGCGGGCAGATCCACGTTCTCCGTATAGGGATCCTTCGAATCCCACACATACACCGTGTCGCCCACGGCATTGCCCACGCCCTCACCCAGCGTGTTGTACGGATGCTCCGCCGATCCGGTCTCAATGCCCGTGTTGTTGTCGCCGTCGACAAAGGTCACATCACTCGCCAGCACGGTCGTGTTGGTCGGGCTCTTGTTGAGCTGCTTGGTGACATGCGTTTCCATCCGCTGCGTGATGTCCTCAATCGCTTCAGACATTTCCGTCTGCACGTGCAGATCGCGCATGACCATTTCCGTCATGCGGGATTCGAACGAGGACTTCTCCTTGCTCGTGCGAAGCCCCTTGGCGCCGCCTTCGAAAGGATTGCGGCCGTCGGCGAAGTTCTGAATGCTGAACGGCAACACCATGCGCGCGCCGACAAAGTAATCGCTGCCATAGAGTTCCTTGTCTTCGAACACTTCCGCATCGAGGAAGATCGATTGGGCAGCCTTTACCTCGAGGCGCCCCTTGAAGCCCTTGATGTCATCGCCGCCGAACTTGGCGTCGAAGAAGTAGTAGCCGCCGAACACCTTGATATCGGCGTAGTCGCTCACGGTCGGGATCGGCAATTTGACACCCACCTCGGCATCGAACCCTTCCAGCGCCTGCTCGTATTCCACGTAGTGCTGGGTCAATGTCTCAATGCGCTTCACCGGGCCGATGTAGTCCTGCAACACCGCGTTGTTGTGCGCATAGGGATCACCCCAGCCCGCGTTCCAGGAACTCTCCGACACGGTCGCCACATCGTACTCGCGCGCCACTTCGCGCTTGTCTTCGGGCAGATAGTAGTTCGCCCGCGCATCCACCCACTCCGTCAGCATTTCCACGCCGAGACCCAACTGGTCAAACCCGTTGTTGGCCGCCGTGGAGCGGTAATCGTAGTACACGTTGCCGCCGACGATGACCTTGCGGTCCGGCACAAGGTAGCGATAGCCAAGACCCAGGTTGTACTCTTCCTCGTTGTTGTCCGAAAACGTGGCGCGGGGGGAGATGAACAGAAGGCCCGAACTGATCCGCGCGATCGGCAACAGGAAGTCGCCATAGCCTTCGACCTCGTTGTCGCCCTTGCGCGCGCCAAGCGTAATGGCGCCCAACGGAAGCGAACGATCCTGCTCCGTCATCGCCTTCTCGGCCTTGGCGACCGCCGGATCCTTGACCACCGGCTTCTCCGCCTTCGCCTTGGCCTTGGCATCCGCGTCGGCCTTCGCTTTCGCTTCCTTCGTTGCGGCCTTCTCCTTGGCAGCCGCGTCCTTCTTCGCCTTCGCTTCGGCCTTCTTGTCCACCGGCTTGGCCTTCTCGTCGGCGGCCTGGACGTTCACGGTGAACAGGCA
>ERZ795056.518-NODE-518-length-48544-cov-7.885520_pt1 | contig 48544 bp, 43 predicted proteins | sample MGYA00375140_ERZ795056 | MGnify/ENA primary metagenome ERZ795056 (study PRJEB30185, sample SAMN05720227) | activated sludge metagenome | isolation source: Anaerobic digester | place: USA | collected 2015-03-09 ...
GGGACCTTGTTGTCCTTGGCTATCTGGTTGACTGCGAGGACGCAGCTGGACATGTTGGGTCCGAACATTGCGTCCACCTGGTCGTTCAGGATGGCCTTGTTGACCACGTTAAGGGCGGTCGCCGGGGATGCCGCGTCGTCATATATTACGTACTCGATCTTGCGGCCCTTTACTCCGCCGGCTGCGTTGATCTCGTCAACAGCCAGGACCAAAGCGTTCTTGATGTACTCGCCGAGGATGGAGCCTGAACCGGTGAAGGGCGCTACCAGCGCGATCTTGAAAGTTGCCGCGGCGCTTGCTACGAATGTCACAGACAAGAGTGCAACCGCCAGGATGCCGATGATAAGCCTTCTTCTGATCATCACTTTGACCTCCTCTTGATTTGACTGTCCTTTTATAGAGGTACAGTTGCGAACTAGTGGTTTGTTGTCTTCGCTCTTATTGCTATATCGAACCGTCCGCCGATCTGCCGGCAAGATAGTCTACAGCCAACTGCGCATGGAGCCTGACTCCGGTCTCCAGGGCGCGCTCGTCGAAATCGAACTTGGGATGGTGGAGAGGGTACTTGCTTATCGAGTCGTCCCCTACGCCGAGAAGGTATATCGCCCCAGGCGCCTTCTTGGCGAAATAGGCGAAGTCCTCGCCCACTAGTGATGGCCGCTCGGCGTAACCGCTGGAATCCTTTCCGAGGATCCTGCCTGCCGTCGCATGTACGAACTCGGCCATCTCGGTGCTGTTAACCACCGGCGGGTAGCCGAAGTGGTAGTTATAGGCGTACTCTGTGCTCGTGGCTTCGGCCACTCCCTTTAGCTTCATCTCTATCTTATTTCTCAGTATTTCCCTTAATGACGGATTGACGGCCCGGACCGTTCCGGTCATCGCCACTTCGTGTGCTATGGCGTTGTAGGCTGTCCCGCCGTTTATGGTGCCAACGCTGACCACCACGGGTTCCGTGGGGTCGATCTCCCTGCTTACGATCGTCTGCAACTGCATGAGGAACTGCCCCGCAGCCGTTATGGCATCAAGACTCTTGTGGGGCGTCGCGACGTGGCCCCCTCTGCCGTAGAGCTTGGCGTCGAAGGCGTCCAAAGATGCCATGGCGGGCCCGTGGTGTACCTTCACGCTCCCAAGCCTTACATCGGGCCAGATATGTGTCGCGAATATGGCGTCTACATGAGGATCTTCCATGATGCCCGCTTCGATCATCGGCTCGGCTCCGCCGTCCTTCTCCTCAGAGGGCTGGAATATGAATTTTACGTCGCCTTTAAGCTTGTCCTTCATCATCGAGAGCACCCAAGCGGCTCCCATGAGCATCGCAGTATGCCCGTCGTGCCCGCATGCGTGCATGCGCCCGTTTACCTTTGAACACCATGGCCGTCCGGTATCCTCGAACACCGGCAATGAATCCATGTCCGCCCTTAGAGCAACAGTGGGTCCCGATGAGGCCCCGCGAAGCAATCCGACTACTCCAGTGCCAGCTATACCGGTCTTTACCTCGAAGCCCAAACCTCTCATAAGGTCCGCCGCCATCTTTGCGGTCATGTGTTCCTCGAAAGGCGCCTCAGGTTTCTCGTGGATAGCCCGCCTCCATCCGACTACACGCTCGAATACATCGGAAGCCAGGCCCTTGATCTGTTCGTCGTGCATCTAAATACCCCGATAGTCTGCCAAGAAGGCGAATTGTATAAAGAAACTTATCATCTATATTATACTGCATAATTCTAACCGGCCGTCTCGTTTCCTTTGTATGTTCTCTATCATTTGACCATGGTCGGTATGTATCATTCGCACATATTATGCCTTTCTAGCAGGTTCTGCTCGATTTGTTTTCGCATTGTTATAAATATCACTATTGTCTATTCAATATTCGGGACGGAAGATTCTTTGTACAAATCGGACAAGTGCAAGACCCCAGCGCCTGCATAGAAAAGGAGGCGCGGGCTTCGACGAAATCCGCGCCCCCATCAATCCTGATATTTCCTATAGTAGCGGCTTCAGTGCCTCAGCGCTCCTTCTTATCGCCGCCTCCTGGTCCGGATAATTGAACACCTCGGCTGACAAGTAGCCCTTGTAACCGGCCTTTTTCAGGGCGTCTATGGCGCCTTTGAAATCCATATGGCCGTATCCCGGGGGCTTCCTGTTGGTATCGCAAAGGTGCACGTGCACTACGGCTCCTTCCCCAACTGCCTGATAGATGCTCTGCTCGATGCTCGTCCTGTCGTCTATGTTCATATGGTACAGGTCCAACATGATCTTGAAGTTGGGCCTTCCCACCCTCGAAATCCACTCGAGGCCGTCTTGTGTGCTATTTATGAAGTTAAGGACATGGAAAGCTATCGGCTCGAGAGCGATCGTGACATTGGAACCTGATGCGTAATCCGCAAGCTCCCTGAAGGCATCGAGGGCCCACCTTTCGGTGTCCTCCTTCGGGGTGTCGTCACTGTAATGCCAGCGGGACCTTCCGATGTTCACGTGGGCGCCCCAGATCGATGCAAAGTCTACTATCTGCTTGATCCTCTCGAGGGCGAGCGCCCTCTTGCCTGCGTCGGGGGCGGCAAGGCCGACCCCTGATTGCCCAAAGACCTCACCCGTGCAGATCAGCGGCACGTCAAGGCCGGCGGCGCCGATAGCCTTCTCTATAGGGGCCCAGTTAAAAGACCTTGCTTCGGCAGTGGTGAGCTCTATCCCGTCGTAACCCAGCTCCTTCAGGAGCTCGGTGCTCTTCTCGATGCTGCCGTGATAGCCGAGCGAGTTCGGCGACAGTATATCCGGCGTGTTGACCATGTAAGCGAGCTTCAATCGATGATCGACCATCTTCTCCTCCAATTCGGAACGCTCTTGCCAAGCTAACGCGATGGGACAGACGTGCCGGGCTCAGTTCCTGGTGTGATCTATCCGGGCGCAAGGTGCCCGTCTTATAGCCTACATACTACCATCATCGCGCATATTGTCGGAAATACAGCAGCTTACGAAGTATAAGCAGACACCCTAGGACCGTCTGTAAGCGCCCCTCTTAAAACTTGTGGTGTGCCATGACTGGCACTATTTAGAATCGTCAGAGCTAGCCAAGCTTCTCAATTACGAGCAGGTACTTAGTCTTCGAAGAAGCTCCCATAGGAAAGAATGCAGGTGCGACTATGGGTACTATTGAAAACACCTCGCCAGTAAGGCTATCAAGGAAGCGTTCTAGTTCTTGAGCGGCATCATCTAGTTTGACTTCTAGCTTGTGAACAAGGTACTTCAACTTTAACCCCTCACTTTCACCGCGACCAGTACATGAATATTATAGATCACCCCGATATCGTTACATCTTTATCAGCCCATAAAAAGGACCCTCTCCCGATGTAAGGGACGAGGATCCTAATGAACGATGTGCGGGCTTTTTATCTGCTATGCTTTGACCTTGCCGGTAGAACTCCTTATGACGAGGTGGCACTTTATCACGTCAGAGTGCGGCGTATCGTCACCGTTGGGCCTTATGGCCCCGAATAGCAGCTGTGCCGCTTTGTAACCGAAGCGGAATATCGGTACTGATACCGTCGTCAGCGGCGGGTTAGTGTGCGCTGCGAAGTTGAGGTCGTCAAATCCCACCACAGAGATGTCTTCCGGTACTTTCAGGCCCCTTGCCTGGACAGCCTTCATGGCACCTATGGCCAGCATATCGTTGTAGGTCACTATCGCGCTCACTTCGGGCTTTACGTCCAGTATCCAATTCATCGCCTCGTAGCCGCCCTCGATGCTCACCGGGAAGCCCGATGCGACAATCGGCTTTTCGAAACCGTGCCTTGCCAGCACTTCGCGGCATCCTTCCTCTCGCATCCAGGCGGCCCTGCCCCTAACAGGCCCCCCTATATAACCAAAGTGCCTGTGTCCGAGCTCTATGAGGTGCTCGGTTGCAAGGTGCAGGGCGTTGTCCTCTATGCAGACCGAGCGCACCTTTTCGTCGGGATGTGTCCTGTTGCACAGGACCACGTCCGAATACTTGGCTACGTTCGATATCTGATCGTCCTTGAGCCTAGAGCTCGACAGTATCAGCCCGTCAACCTTGTGGCCCAGAAGCAGGTCAACGCACCTAAGCTCCGTGTCCGGGTTCTCTCCCGTATCGCAAAGCAGCAGGCTGTAGCCCTCTTCTTCCGTCGCGACCTGCACTCCTTTTACTATCTCGGAGAAGAAGTAGTTGCCGATGTCGGAGATGAGCAGGCCTATGGTCTTGCTCCGGCCCGTCACCAACGTCCTCGCGGGCGTATTGGGCCTGTAGCCGAGAGTGCCGGCCACATCCATCACTTTGCTGCGGGTTGCCTCCTTGACCGCCGGATCGTTGTTCATAACACGGGAGACGGTCTTTATGGAGACTTTCGCCTCTTCGGCTATCTGCTTCATGGTGGGCACCCTGGGGCGCCTCGTGCCATCGTTTTCCTTATCCCCGCTCGTAGTTGCGATCTTTTGCGCCACGACCCTACTCCTTCACCGTAACAAGTCCATATACCAGGCATATGGCGTTGGCCAACTCATCGATCGGCATCTCTTCCCTGCAGGAATGGACTTGCCTAAAACCCATGCCCAGGCATACGCTCTGTATGCCGTTGGCATTGAACATGTTCGCGTCGCTGCCCCCCATGCTGGAATCGATCGATGCCGGCATTCCTAATGCGGACAGTGCGGAAACCGCGTGTGCGACGACCGGGGCCTCATCCGGTATCTTGTAGCATCTGTAATGTGTGTGAAGGATGACTTCCGCGGTCGCGCCCCTTTCCGCGGCTGCGTTCTTGAATACTTCCGAGAATTCGCTAGCGAGGTCCAAAGCCCTTTCGTCCACCAAGCTCCTGACTTCCCCTAGGATCATCGCGCGCTCGCAGACTATGTTCGTGTCGATGCCGCCTTCGATGACGCCTATGTTCGCTGTCGTCTCTTCGTCTATCTTGCCTAAGGGAAGTCGGGTGATCGCCTCCGCGGCCAATTGTATCGCGCTGATCCCGTCTTCCGGGTTATTCGCCGCGTGTGCCGAGCGGCCCTTCATGTCGGCCTTGATCCTGATATGCGTCGGACTGGCCGTTATTATTGTACCAACCGGTTTTGCGCCGTCAAATACGTACGCCATCTTCGACTTCACTAGCGAATAGTCCATGTACCTGGCTCCTAGCAGCCCGTTCTCTTCGCTCGCCGTGAAGATCACCTCCACCGGCCTGAGCTTGGCGCCCATGTCCGATGCAAGCCTCAATCCCGACAGTATAGATACGATGCCGGCCACGTCGTCCGCACCTAGCACCGTATCCCCAGAAGAGACGATGCTCTCCTCGGAGACTACCGGCACCACCTTGCGGCCGGGGGCCACCCTGTCCATATGAGCGCAGAGGATGATCGGGGGAAGCCCCTTATCTCCTTCGAGCCTCCCCACAATATTACCTGTATCCCCGCCGAAGTGACGGCCGGCGTCGTCCTTCGTCACCTCGAAACCCAACTCCTTGAGCTTCGAGCTGACCGTCTCCGACATGTCGCCCTCTTCACCGGAGTGCGAATCGGTCCTTACCAGCCGACAGAATTCCTCGATGACATCCTCCATGGGGATGCGCTTCTTCAAGTCCTGTAAATTCATGTGATCCTATTTGCCCTCCTCGTACGCTAGGCTCTGCATATGGTGACGTCCTCTGTGTACTTGTTGAGCTTGATCTCATCGACCCTGTATTCGGTATTGGCGTCCAGCATGCCCTTTACGTGGGCTATGTCGGGCGTGACGAGGTCTTCTACGAGGAAGCGGTCGCTCGTTTCGATGTCGGCCGCGTACTTGAAGTTCGGCAGCGTTGATAGGGCGATCTTGAACCTCTGCCCTATGCCGGTCTCTATCATGCCGCCGGCCCAGTTCCCTATGCCGTTTTTCATGCAGATGTCATGTATGCGCACCGAATTGAGCAGCCCGCCCACCCTGCCGTACTTGATATTGATAATTTTGCAGCTGCCAAGCTCGATGGCCTTGCGCGCATCGTCCGGCGTGTGTATGCTCTCGTCGAGGCATATGGGCGTCGATATAGCCGACTGGAGCTTTCCGTGGTCGATTATGTCATCCTCAGCTAAGGGCTGCTCCATCATGAGCAGATGGTGTTCATCAAGCCTAGCGAGCGTTTCCGAATCCTTGAGGCGGTACGATGAGTTGGCGTCCACCATCAGCGAGATGTCCGGAAAAGCCTTCCGTACCTTGCTTACGGTATCTATGTCCTTGCCAGGCTCTATCTTGATCTTGATCCTGCGGTACCCTTCGGCAAGGTAGTCCTCTATCTTCTTCAGCAGCGCATCTACCGAAGGCTGGATACCGATGCTGACTCCAACTTCGACGGCGGGATCGGTGCCGCCGACTAGCTTCCACAGCGGCAGACCTCTCATCTTCGATTCCAGGTCCCAGAGGGCCGTCTCGACCGCCGCCTTGGCGTGGTTGTTGCCCTTGATGAAGTCTACTGCCCTATAATAGTCCTCTATGCCGTTTAGGCTCTTGCCTATGATTGCGGGTGCTATGAAGCCTCGTATGACTGCCTTCATAGTCTCTATGCATTCGTAGCTGTAGACCGGAGCATAGAACGGGCATGCCTCTCCGAACGCAGTATGCCCCTCCCCGTATACTTTCACCACTATCGAGTGCTGCTCGTTGATCGCCCCGAAACTGGTCCTGAATGTCTGGTTCATCGGTATGTTAGTGTGTATGACGTCAATCCGCTCGATCCTCATATAGTCCGCTCTCCTTTGCTAGATTGCTAGATTAGTCCTAAGATCCGCGGCACAAGCAGCGCCAGGTTGCCAGAGAACGCTATGATAAAGAGCGTTACTATCTGGCTAAGCAAGAAAGGCCACATCTCGCGCATCACGTTCTCTATGCTCTCCCTCGCAACGGTGCATGCCATGAACAAAGCAGCTCCCACAGGCGGCGTTATCAGTCCGATGTTCAGCGCAAGTACCATGACTATGCCGAAATGCAGCGGGCTGATCCCAAGGCGCATCGCTATCGGTGCGAGTATGGGAGACAGGATGATGATCGATGCCGAAAGGTCCATGAAGCATCCTATTATCAGGAAGAGAATGCAGCAGTACAACATGAACATATGCTTGTTCGCCGATATCCCGAGGACGAAGTTCGCCATCGCGGCCGGCACCTGCTCGGAAGCGAGGACCCAGCTAAGGATCCCTCCCATGGCGACCAGCAGCAGTGAGACGCCCGTCGTGTAGACGGTCCTTTTCAGTGCGGAAACCAGTACTTTAAGGTTCAGCGTCTTGAACGCCAGGCCCCCGACCAGGAGGGCATACCCGACCGCGACCGCGGCCGCTTCCGTCGGCGTGAATATGCCGCCGAGGATACCTCCCATGATTATCACCGGCATCCCTAAAGCAAGCAGGCCTTCCTTTATGGCGCCACCGAATCTGGACCATGAGAATTTCCCGCTGTGCGCCTGGTATCCCCTCTTGGAGGAGATTATGTGGTTCGCGACCATCATCAGCAACGCCATCAACAGGCCGGGGATCAGACCGGCCGCGAAGAGCGCCGCGACCGAGACGCCCACCGTGGAACCGTAGATCACCATAGGTATGCTCGGAGGGATCGTCGGACCGATGACCGACGTCGCCGCCGTTAGCGCGGTTGCATATGGTTTGGAATATCCCGAATCGGTCATCGCGGGGATGATCATCGTGCCGAGGCCGGCGACGTCTGCGACCGCGGAACCCGATATGCCCGCGAAGAATACGCTGTCCAGGCAGTTGACGTGACCGAGGCCGCCCTTCAAGTGCCCGACGAGGGCATTGGCCAGCTTGATGATGCGCTCGCTTATGCCAAGCGCGTTCATCAGCTCTCCGGCCAGGCAGTAGAAAGGTATCGCCATGAGGACGAAAGAATCCATGCCGGAGAATATCTGCTGCGGGACGAGCAACAAGAGGCTTCGCCCGCTGGTCATTATCAAAGCAATGAGGCCGACTATCCCGAGGATGAAGGCGATAGGCGTGCCTATTATCAACATGATGGCAAAGGCGATCAATACTACCGTCAGCATTTGTCCGACCCTCCCAACTCGGAAATTATCTTCGTCAAAGACACTGCGAACAGCAGAATGCCGCCTAAGGGTATGCAGCTCATCGGTATCCACATCTTGATCGGAAGTATCTGGGCCGACGCCGAGCCCGATGCAATCATCCACTTGAACCCTTCATAGATTATCACCGCAGCAAGCGCCCCTATGAGGGTGTAGCTGACTACGTTGGCGATCTTCCTTAGTTTTCCGGGCATCTTCTCAACTATTGTGTTGAAGCCCACGTGTTCGTCCTTAAGCAGGGCGAGGGCCGTGCCGAACATCCCTACGAATATCATGAGGTACCTCGTTAGCTCCTCTGTCCACGATAGGGCGTTGCCCAGGACGTACCTGTAGAAGATGGCGAGCAGGCAGACCACGACCATCAGGGCCAGGGCCACTGCGCAAACGTTCACCAATACCTTGTCTACCGCGTCCATGATCCGCGCCACCGCCGGACGGTGTCCTTTAGGCAAGCAAATCGACCTCCTCTTGTCTCTAATGGATGTTCGGGGCTGTAAGGCGCCCCGAACATCGCTTCACGCTACGTGCGGACCAGTTAGTTGGCCTTCTTCTCGATAGCGTCGACCGTGCTTACGAAGCGGTCTACTATGGAGGAGTCCATCTTGGTCTTGGCCCAATCTATGACCGCGGTGCGTCCCAGCTTCCTGAATTCCTGATAGGCTTCCTCGGAGATGGGGCTGACCTGCATGCCCAGCGATTTCAGCTGTGCGTAGCCGGTGGCCTGCACTACCTGGGTAAGTCCCGAGGAGGCCAGCTTGGCATAATAGAAAGCCTCGTCGACGATCTTCTTGATGTCGGCGGGGAGCTTGTTGTACCAGGAGGCGTTGACGACGGTCCAGTGCCCGCCGAGGATCGTGCGGCTTATGCTTAAATATTTCTGCACTTCGTTGATCTTGTTGTTAAGGATGATCGAAACGGGATTGACCTGTCCCTGGACTACGCCGGTCTGAAGTCCGGTGTAGGTCTCGCTCCATGCCATCGGAACGGCGTTGGCGCCGAGGGCCTTGAACATGGCGACCTGGCTGTCGTCCATCGCGCGGAACTTGATGCCCTTCATGTCGGCGACGGTCTTTATGGGCCTTACGTTATTCGTAAAGCAGGAAAGTCCGCCCAGCTCGAATACGTTGATCGACTTAAGGCCGGTCTTTTTCTCCATGTCGGCGAACATCCACTGCACGAAGTCGCTTTCGAGCACTTCGGCCACTACGCGGTCGTTCTTATAGGTGAACGGAGTGTTAAGCAGGATGGCCGGCTGGTAGATGGCGCTGAGGCCGCCTATCGAGGCGAGGTTGATCTGGATGCCGTTGGCCTTGGTCAGCTCGAGCCTCTCCCTCTCCTTGCCCAGCACGCTGGCGGGGTGTATCTCTACTGTGTATTCGCCCTCGGTAGCGTTCTCTACATAGCTCTTGAACACAAGGGCATATGCATGAACGGGGTCGTAGGTATCAGAAGTCTGGTCGTGGGCGAGTTTGATCACGTTCTTCGGAGCTGCCATAGATACCGGCGTCATCAGCAGACAAGCTGCTAGTACTGCCAATAGGCTTACGAATAACTGCCTTCTAGACATTGTTCTGTTACCCTCCACTCTTTTTATTGATATGCTTTTTACTGTTGATAGAATTGATCAAGGTGCCGTCTTTTAACCGACCACCGTCCCTTCTCCTATTGTCTTGAATGTCTTACATTTGTCCCGTCTATTTATAGAATTGCGTTATACACGTGCTTATTTGATATGTCATCGTTGTCATTATAGTATCACCGATGTCAAGTTGTGTCATCCGGAATCTCTGTTCCATGCAATCGTCTAAGCACTCTGCTGCATAGGCCTAAAAATCGCCGCTTCTATTTCTTCTAGCATCGTGTTTCTATTTGCTTTAGACGGCTAAAGGTTATCCTTGCCATACTTAATGGACCTCTCTTCTTTCGAGCTATCATGTCTGCAAAGCAGCCATCCCCTTCTCATCGGCCAGGCACATTGTTTTTATTTTCGTACACTTTAATTTGTGAAGGAATTCACTATAAAAGGAAGAATATTGGTCAATAACATATTAGTGATGAAATTCACAATATTCCCTGTGCTAAGGGTTTTAGAGAACAATATGCATCTTAGTAGCACGATAAGGCCCTCTAAATGTAAATTTTGATTGTTTAGCTGCACTGTTAATAAGTTCAGAGCATGCAAGCTATCTATGAGGATATTTGCCGGACAGCACAGTTCCGAAGCCAGTTGAAAGAGATCGTTGAAAATTTTTAATTACTGCGCTACTTGTCGGGATCGGCGGATATCGGGCCCGCCTACGCTCATTTGGTGGACAGAAGGAAGTGAGAGGACATGTTCCATCAGGAAGGCAACGGCCTCGACGCCAGATGTGTAAAGGAACTGCGCGGTCTTCTGGAAGGATTCGAGAACAAGCGCGAGGCCCTCATCCCCTGCCTTAACATTGCGCAAAGATGGCAGCATTACGTTTCCAGGGAAGCTGCCGCTTTCTTGGCGAAGGAGACGGATACCAGCCTCGCCGAGGTCTATGGCGTGGCAACCTTCTATCACATGCTATCGGAGAGGCCGCTGGGGAAGAACGTGATCCGGGTGTGCGATTGCCTAACATGCCACGTCAAGGGTGGCCCGGCCATTCTAGGCGCCCTAAAGGAGGAGCTGGGCGTCGAAATCGGAGGGACGACGAAGGACGGCAAAGTATCCCTTCTAGAGAGCCCATGCATGGGGCTGTGCGACATAGCGCCCGCGATCATGGTCAACGACCAGGCGTTCGGCAACCTGACGCCAAAGCGCGCGAAGGATATCGCAAAGGCCGTCAAAATAGGCGTCTCGCGAAGCCCAGCAGGCCGCAAAAGGCCAGGCAAGAGCGGCTTAAGATCGAAGGTGATCGCATGAGGATACTGACTCAAAACTTCGACAAACCCAACTCGCAATCGATATCGGTCTACGGGGAATACCTCGCGCTCAGGAAGGCCCTCTCTATGAGGCCTGCCGGCATCATCGCCGAGGTAAGAGCGTCCAAGATGCTAGGAAGGGGCGGCGCGGCCTTCCCCACCGGGATCAAGTGGGAATTCGCGAGGAGATCGACCGATTTCCCCAAGTACATAGTCGCGAACGCGGACGAGGGCGAGCCCGGCACCTTCAAGGACAAGGCGATACTGGAGAAGGATCCGCACAGGCTGCTCGAGGGAATCATAATAGCGGGCTATGCTATCGGAGCCTCAGAGGGTTTCATCTATACGAGGGCGGAGTATCCAAAGGCGAAGAAGGTGCTCGCGTGGGCGATCTCTGAGGCCGAGGACCACGGCTACCTAGGCGATAACGTGATAGCGCCCGGCTTCTCGTTCAGGATCCATTCGTGCACAGGGGCGGGCGCATACGTATGCGGGGATGAGACCGCGCTTCTAGATTCGATGGAGGGCTTCCGGGGCTGCCCGAGGCTGAAACCGCCCTATCCCACGGATATGGGGCTAAGGAACAAGCCCACGGTGATAAACAACATCGAGACCCTCGCCAACATACCGACGATAATCAAGAAGGGCGGGGAGTGGTACAGCAAGATCGGAAGCCCTAATTCACCGGGCACCAAGCTCATGAGCGTGAGCGGTTTCGTAAAGAGGCCCGGGCTCTACGAAGTAGATACCGGCACCACGCTCGGCGAGCTTATAAGGGATTACTGCGGTGGGGTCGTCGGCAAGTTCAAGGCGGCATTGCCCGGCGGGGTCTCCACTAAGTTCGTTACGCAGCTTGACGTCCCGATAGACGTGCCCTCGCTGGTGGACGTGGGAAGCCTTCCCGGAACAGGAGCGGTGGTAGTCCTCAACGACACGGTAAGCATGGTGGACGCGGCGAAGAACTGCGTGAAGTTCTTCGCAGACGAATCATGCGGCAAGTGCACGCCGTGCCGCGAGGGCACCCATAGGGCATACGAGATATTGGACCGTTTTTCGCACATGGAGGGCAGCCTGGATGATCTGGGGCTCCTAAGGGAGCTGCACGCCGTTATGTACGATACCGCTAACTGCGGCCTGGGCCAATCGGCCCTCAATCCCGTCATCAGCGCGATCGACAAGTTCGAAGACGAGTTCAAGCGCTGCGTCGGGTAGATGGGAGGAAGCATGATACACATAACTATAGATAACAAGGAGACGCTGGTGGAAGAGGGCACGACCATACTCGAGGCCGCGCAGCAGATACCCGTCATAATCCCCACCTTGTGTCATTTCGAGGGCCTTTCGGATTTCGGAGGATGCCGTGTCTGTATGGTCGAAGTCGAGAAGGAACCCCGTCTTACCCCTGCCTGTTCAAGGCTTGCGGCCGAAGGCATGGTGGTGAGGACCAACACGGACAGGGTGAGAAGGTCCAGGAAGCTGAACTTGGAGCTCATGCTTGCGAACCATCCCTACGACTGCCTGTCCTGCGTGCGCAATCAGAAATGCGACCTGCAGAGGCTTGCTTACGAGTTCGGTGTCGATAAGGTCAGGTTCCACGGATCGAAACCGGATTTCCTGATCGACGGCACCTCGCCTTCCATAGTCAGGGACCCCAACCTTTGCATCCTGTGCGGGCGCTGCGTAAGGACCTGCGCCGAAGTGCAGGGCATAAAGGCCGTGGACTTCTCCCACAGGGCGCACGACTCGAAGGTGAGCACGGCGTTCGAGGAGGACATAGCCAAGGTGGAGTGCGTCAACTGCGGGCAGTGCATACTGGGCTGCCCTGTCGGCGCCATCAAGGAGCGCAGCAGCATTGATGAAGTCTGGGCCGCCTTGAACGACCCGTCCAAGCATGTCGTCGTCCAGGAGGCTCCGGCAGTGAGGGTCGCCTTGGGTGAGGAATTCGGGATGGAACCCGGGGCGCTCGTCGAAGGGAAGATGTACTCCGCGCTACGCGAGCTCGGTTTCGACAAGGTGTTCGATACCAACTTCACCGCGGACCTCACCATAATCGAGGAGGGCAGCGAGCTGATAGATCGGATAACCAATGGAGGTGTCCTGCCCCTTATCACTTCATGCTCGCCCGGATGGATAAAATACGCCGAGCATTTCTATCCGGACCTGCTGGACCATCTTTCGACATGCAAGTCGCCCCAGCAGATGTTCGGCACGCTCGCCAAGACCTATTACGCGGAGAAAACCGGCATAGATCCTGCGAGCATCGTATCGGTGTCGGTCATGCCGTGCACTGCCAAGAAGTTCGAGTGCCAGCGCCCTGAGATGAGGACGAGCGGTTACCAGGACGTGGACTACGTTCTGACTACAAGGGAGCTCGCCTCCATGATCAGGCAGGCCGGCATAGATTTCGCCCATGAGCAGGATTCGAAGGCGGACTCTCTGATAGGCGCCTATACCGGCGCCGGGACCATCTTCGGCGCTACTGGAGGCGTCATGGAGGCGGCGCTCAGAACTGCGTACGAGCTTATAACGAAGAGCACCCTGCCAAAGCTTGATTTCAAGTCCGTCCGCGGCATGGAAGGCATAAAGGAGGCTAACGTCAGGATCGGGGACTTGAAGGTCAAGGTGGCGGTGGCGCATGGGCTTTCCAATGCCAAGAAGCTTATGGACAAGATTCGCTCGGGCGAGGCCGACTATCATTTCGTAGAGATAATGACATGCCCCGGTGGGTGCGTGGGAGGCGGCGGACAGCCCATAGGCGTGACGCTGAAGAAGAAGATGGCCAGGGCCAAGGCGCTCTACAGCGAGGATAGGGGGATGGCTTTAAGGAAATCGCACGAAAACCCGGAGGTCATAAAGCTCTACAAGGAATATCTGGGGGAGCCCCTCGGACACCGGTCGCACGAACTGTTGCATACGAGCTATGTAAAGAGAAGTGCCTGAGGCAAGAGACCGGCATCGGCAACGGTAAGATGACATATGACCTGCAAGACGGACGGGGCGCCTTAATAATAGCGCCCCGTCCGTTGCTCATCGTATTATCCCAAGGGTTTTTCCTGGAACCTGGAACATAGATGGCCGTGCCGATCTAGCCCAATATCGCCTTGAGGTCTTCGCTGGCCGTCGTTATCGGCATTATGTTGAACTTCTGGTTGAGGGCGGACACTACCGCCGGCGTCAGGAACGCCGGGAGCGTAGGTCCCAGCCTGATATTACGGATCCCAAGATAAAGCAACGATAGCAATATACAGACGGCCTTCTGCTCATACCATGAGAGAACCAGCGACAAGGGCAGGCTGTTGACGTCGGTGTTGAAGGCCTTGGCCAGCTCCATGGCTATAACGACGGCGGAATAGGCATCGTTGCACTGGCCTACGTCAAGAAGGCGCGGTATGCCGCCGATATCCCCGAACTGCAGCTTGTTGAATCGGAACTTGCCGCAGGCCAAGGTCAGAATCACGCAATCGTCCGGCACCGACTGTGCGAACTCCGTGTAATAGTTGCGCCCGCTCTTGGCTCCGTCGCATCCTCCTATAAGGAAGAACCTTCGGATCTTCCCGTTCTTTACGGCCTCGATGACCTTGCCGGCGACGCCCATCACCGCATTGTGTCCGAAACCGACGGTTACGAATTCCTCAGGACCGTCAGATTCGAATCCCGAAGCGGCAAGCGCGGCCTCTATGGCGGGGGTGAAGTCCCTGTCGGCTATGTGGACGACGCCCGGCCATGCTACCAATCCGCTCGTAAAGATGCGGCCTTTATAACCGTCCTGCGGTTTTTGTATGCAGTTCGTGGTCATTACTATGGAACCGGGGAAGGCGTCGAACTCCTTGCGCTGATCCTGCCACGCGCCACCGTAGTTGCCCACCAGGTGGGCATATTTCTTCAGCCCGGGGTAACCGTGCGCCGGCAGCATCTCGCCATGGGTATAGACGTTTATGCCCTTGCCCTGGGTCTGGCGCAATATGGCCTCCAGGTCTTTCAGGTCGTGCCCCGATACCAGCAGGGCCTTGCCCTTGATGGGCGTCACTCTGACCTTCGTGGGGACAGGATCGCCGTACGCCGAGGTATTGGCCTTGTCCAGCATGGACATGACCTTTATGTTGACCTCGCCGACCCTCATCGCCATCGACAGTGCATCGTCTAGGTTAACGTCGCGCCTTGACAGGAAGCACATCGCCTCATGGAAGAAAGCGTACACGGAATCATCCTCTACGCCGAGGATGAGTGCGTGGTCGGCATAGGCGGCCATCCCTTTCAGCCCGAAGAGCACAAGGTCGAGCACTCCCGCAGTATCAGGTCCCATGTTCCCTATGCGTCCGGCAAGCTCCTTCGTCGCTTCCTTCCCTTGGGCAACCAGTCCATCGATGTCATCCGCAAGTTGCCACGCAGCAGGTGCTCCCAGCTCTAAGGGTGCCTTGGCCTTGATGCCTCGCTTCTTGCATCCATCCTCGTAATCTCTCTTCAGCTGCGCCTTCACTTCCGATACGCGACTTGTAACAGCAGCCAGCCTCTCAGGGTCGAAATTCACGTTAGTCACGGTAGTAAACAGGGATTCGATCACGAGGCGGTCGGCCTTCGGCGTCGCTAGGCCCAGCTCCCTGCATGCCCTGGCGTACAGCGATACGCCCTGCGCGGCATGGATCAGAAGGTCCTGGAGAGAGGCGACGTTCGCGTCCTTGCCGCACACTCCCATTACGGTACACCCACTCCCCCCTTGGCCGCTCCGTTGCTCGCATTGATAACAGAACATAGATATCCCTCCTGTCGATGAAAGTAGTCGTCTTATGGAAAGCTGCCTGCCCATTGCTTTTTCGGACTCTGGACGCCTTCGCGCCGTTCAGTAATCGGAGAGCTTCTTGGATCCCAGGAAGTCCCGGAACTCGGCCGTAATCCGCTGCGGCAGGTCGCTCAGGATGCACTCCGCGAAAGGACATGCCCCGGGTTTGGTCCTGTTCACGCAAAGCTGCGTTTCGATCGGTCCTTCGATTGTCTCGTAGACTTGAAGAAGGCTGATCTCCCCTGCAGGACGCGCCAGGAAGAAACCGCCCTTTGGCCCCCTCGACGATTCTAGGAATCCGGCCTTTACAAGGCGCTGGAGTACCTTTGACAGGTGTGCTTGGGAAAAACTTCCAGCTTGTGAGATCTCCTTGACCGTCACAGGTACTCCATCAGCTTTAGCTATATATACCATTCCGTGAAGTGCGAGTGACGTAGCCTCGGATATCTGGATCGCAGTCGTCATTGCCAAAGTCCTCCTATGATCTTGTGTGATGGTCCGTAAACGTTCGCATGCCTTGGCAGAGATATATATCGATATTATGGTACCATAATACCTATTTAAATAAATGCCCAAATTGCCGTAAAATGACGAAAAGCACCGGCGTACTTGATGCCTTTCGGACGGATATAAACGAAGCTAGGATGACGGCTGGTAAACCGGAAGCCCATATGCATCCGCACTGTACTTGGAGAGAACTCCCCTTGTGGAGCAGGGGTTATGCTCACCGACGAGGTGGACTTCTATAGTATGTATCACCAGGAAGTGAACATAGGCGGCGTATCTCTTATACAGCGTATAAGTGGCTGCGTGCCGATGCCTGAAAGGGGGTCAGGTGAACGAGCCTAGAATCATCACAAGGCTTGTCGACAAGAAGACCAGACAGGGAAACCTCCGTCCCATCCATATTCAGGAGCTTGAAATCTACAGCAAGCCCGACCGAAGGCCGCATGTAGTTTGGACGGTCATCTTAAAGTTACTTCTGAGATCTTCGCGTCAATGATTCAAAAATCGCCTGATCATATCGAACGCCCTGCTAGACGCGATTAAGTCAACGTATTCGGCATCCCGGCTCGATGGATAGTCGTACGTTTCGGTCTTGACCTTCGTACCGTCTACTACAGCGATGCATATGGTTCCGGCTCCTTTGATCAGCCCGACGCCAAGATCGGCCCGCGTAAGCTCCTTAATTCCCGAAGCCAGCGAAATGGCCGCGTCCTGAAGGGCATCGTGCGTAGGCCCTTCTGGCCTTTCCCGCTTTCCGATCAAACAGTCCATCCCGGACAGGCTGCCACTAGTCATGCCAAGTTTTAGCACCTCGGCCGATCCTGCCACCTCTGACAGGCGTTCTACGGCCATGCCGCCTGTGCCCACCTCGGCCAGGGCTATCGTCCTTCCAAGGCCGTTCAGCAATCCCACGACATGCCGTTCTATGGAATCGACATCCACTCCATATACGTAATCTCCAAGCCTGCTCCTTATCTCCTCGACCACCGGATCCATCAACCTGTGCGCTTCCGCCTCGTCATGGGCCTTCGCCGTCACACGAAGTATGCATTCGCCGGACTTGGCATACGGAGCCACGGTCGGGTTGGTCATGGATTCCATGATATCCAGCACCCTTTCCTCCATCGTGGATTCTCCTAAGCCTATGACCCTGATGACGCGCGAGAAGAGCATGCTGTCCGAGTACTTCTTCAGGTACGGGGCTACAAGGTTGTCGAACATGGGCTTCATCTCTCTCGGGGGCCCGGGCATCATGATGGCGATCTTGCCGTCTTCGCCCTCTATGATGCACCCAGGCGCCGTGCCCTGAGGATTGTCCAGCACTATCGAACCTTCGGGCATCATTGCCTGTTTCTTGTTGTTCACGGTCATGGTCCTGTGATTATGTGCGAAGAAGCAGGTTAGGTCGTTAAGGCACCTCTCGTTCATCATGAGCTTGCGCCCGAAGCTCTCCGCCACCGTCTCCTTGGTAAGGTCGTCGTACGTAGGGCCTAATCCTCCCGTCGTTATGATCACATCAGCCCGGCCCTTCGCGATCTCCAGCGCCCTGCCGAATCTCTCGGCATTGTCGCCCACCACCGTCTGGTAGTAGACGTCTATCCCGAGCTTCGCCAATCCTGCCGCTATGTACTGGGCGTTCGTGTTAACTATGTCGCCCAGGAGTATCTCGGTCCCTACGCATATGATCTCGCAGGATGTCTTCTTCAAGCTAAACAACCCCTCGCATCCGGCCGGCCCTTCCCATGAATTGATCATGGCTTGGCCCGCAGCCTCGCTAATGGAATCTTACCATCATTGGCGACAATCATTAACCAGTTCCTTCTTTCCCCGTCAGCCCGGCCGTACGTCCTCTCCGGAAGGCCCGATGCTTGTATCCCGAATAATGGTGATGGATACGGCACCTTCTTATGCCCAGATGCGACTGCCCGTCCGATTCGCATGCCATCGATCATTGATACCTTCCTAATCCTTTGGTTATTATGAGGGTAGGATCAGGAGGCGATGGAAGATGGCAAGGCTGCTGGGACAAGACGAGATACCCGGAGCGCTCGACATTTCGTGGCAGGTCTTTTCGGAGTTCGAAGCTCCTGAGTATTCCCCTGAAGGCGTCAAGGCCTTCAGGTCGTTTCTGGAATGCGAAGCTGCGATTAAAGACCTTACTTTCTACGGAGAGTTCGTAGAAGAGGACCTTGCGGGAATAATCGCCATGCGCGGCGACAGTCACATCAGCATGCTCTTCGTGAAGAAGCAGTACCATAGACGCGGGATCGGCAAGGCGCTGCTGAAGCATGCCATCGAGAACAGCCAAGCAGACAAGATCACCGTGCATTCATCGCCTTATGCTCTGGAGTTCTACCGCAGGTTGGGTTTCGTCGATACGGACGTAGAACAGGTCCGCGACGGCATAAGGTTCATACCGATGATCCTGAGCCGGTGAGAGCTGCTCCCCTTCCAGAACGCGTCCTTAGCCAATGGATGATGGCATAAAAAAGGACAGGGATCGTAAAATCCCTGTCCGATGTCCCTATTGTCTCTGTCTTACCTGTTGATATAAGGTATGGTCTGTGGCCCTTCCGGAAGTACGCATATCCTCGCGTCCTTTCCGTACTTCGATAGAAGCTCCGCCACCTTGGCTTCGATGTCCCTGCAGGGCTCCAGCATGGCCGATCTGATCTCATCGTCCGACAGACATTCGGAGTAGAGGTATACATCGGCTTTTACCTGCACATCCGCCTGTAGTTGCACCTGCCACTGGTCCTGCATGGAGAAGCCCGCCTCTGATATGATCTCAAGCGCGCGCATGGGCCCTCCCGCCATCTTCAGCAGGTTGTGGTAATGGCTGTTCGCCGGTATGCCGTCGATGCACTGCGCCGCCGATATTATCGCCCCGCCCTTTCTCACTATCCCGGCCGCCGCGCTCATGCCCTTGACGGCCTGGTAAAGGTTCCTGTCGAGCGGGTATCCGCTGTTCGTGGTGATGACTACGTCGAACGGCTCCTCCACTTCCCTCATGGCCGTCCGTTTCACGAACTGCGTACCTTGGGCATGGGCTTCCAGCAGCGCCCCCGCGAACACGTTCGTGACCTGCTTGTCCTTGTTAAGCGTAACATTGACGATGAAATCGGGCTTCGTGATTAGGGCACCTTCCGTCAACAACTCCCAGACGGGGTTCCCCTTAGTAATACCCCATGTAGAGTTCTTGTTGGCGAGTATCTTGTAGCTGTGCGCCACTTTTATGTTCTCAAGGCTCGCCACCCCCGGATAAACGAGCTTGCCCCCTCCGCTGAAGCCCGCGAAGAAATGCGGCTCTATGAACCCGGTAAGCACCTTCACGTCGGCCGAGAGGTAGTCCTTGTTCACCCACATGTGCTGGCCGTCGGAAAGTACGCCGGCATCCATCATGGAGTCTTTGTCCAGACAGTCGGGCTGCGCGATCCTGTACCTGCTCACTATGTCCTCTCCGAGCAGCTCTATCAGTTCCTCTTTAGGGGCGGGCCTGTGCGTCCCGAGGGAGTTCACAAGGACGATGTCCTCGTCCTTCATGCCCGCGCTTCTGAGTTCCTCCAGTATGACAGGCAGTATCTTCTTGTTCGGTACCGGCCTGGTCGCGTCACAGAAATTAATCGCGGCGGTTTTCTTGCCCTTCGCTATCTCATAGAGCGATGGCGAGCCTATCGGCTCCCTTACCGCGTTCCTTATGGCTTGCCTTTCGTCTTCCATCCCCTCAAGGTATAAGGGCTCTATGACAGTGACGTTGCCGTCCGGCAGCTCTATTGCCTTCTTTCCTCTTCCGTATAACAGTTCTACACGCAACTAGAATCGCTCCTCGCTGGAAATAATCTACATCCCGAGGTAGGCCTTCTTGACCGTGTCGCTTTCGATAAGCTCCGAGCCCGTGCCCTCCATGACGATCCTTCCGTTCTGGATCACATATCCCCTGTCGCAAAGCTCCAGGGCCTCGAGCACCCTCTGCTCTATTAGCATGACAGTTATGCCTTCCTCGTTGATCTTCTTGATCGCCGCGAACAGCTCGTCGCAGAGCACAGGCATGAGGCCCAGCGAAGGTTCGTCCAGAACGAGCAGCTTCGGGTTGGACATCAAGCCGCGCCCAAGGGCGAGCATCTGCTGCTGGCCGCCGCTCATGCTCCACGACTTCTGGTACATCCTCTCCTTCAGTATGGGAAAGAGCTTATACACCAGGTCGAGCCTTTTTCTGACCTCGGCTTCGTCGTTGGTGGTATACGCGCCCAAGAGCAGGTTCTCCTTCACGTTAAGCTTGCCGAACACATGCCTTCCTTCAGGCACGTGCACGAGCCCGAGCTTCACTATCTCATGGGCGGGCAGCTTCTCAATCCTCCTGCCGCAGAACTCTATGGTGCCGGAGGAGGCCTTGATGAGGCCCGATACCAGCCTTGCAATGGTCGACTTGCCAGTGCCGTTGGATCCTATCAGGGTGACTATCTCCCCTTCCTTGATATTGAAGGAGACGTCCACAAGGGCCGGCACGCCGTCGTAGGCCGCATTACACTTTACAACGTTTAACATATTTATCTCCCAGATATGCCGATATGACGCGCTCGTTGCTCGCGATTTCCCTTGGCGTCCCCTCGGCGATCTTAGCCCCTGAATCAAGCACCATTATCCTGTCGGATATTGGCATTATGGCCTCCATGACGTGCTCGACGACGATCAGCGCAAGGCCGTCTTCCCTCAGCTGTCTCAGCATGCTGGTCGCTTCCTGGATCTCGGTGGGAGTAAGCCCCGCCATCGATTCGTCCAGCATCAGGACCTTCGGGTCGGTAGCCAGGCACATCGCGACCTCGAGGCGCTTCTTCTCCGGCAAGGTCAGGTTGACCGCCTTGACCGGGGCCCTCTTGGACATGCCCACCTTCTCGAGCACCTTGATGGCCTTGTCCCTGGCGGCCGCGGCGCCGGGGTATCTGAGGAATGCGCCGACCTGCACGTTCTCAAGGACCGTCATGCCTTGGAGTATCTGCACTACCTGGAATGTCCTCGCTATGCCGATGGAGCATATGTTGTTGGGGCTCCATCCCGCTATGTCGCGCCCTTCGAATACCACGCTCCCGGCATCCGGCCTGTGGAATCCCGTAAGGCAGCTGAAAAGCGTGGTCTTGCCGGCGCCGTTCGGGCCTATGAGGCCCAGTATTTCGCCGCTTTTGACCGAGAAGGACACGTCGTTGACCGCCGTAAGGCCCCCGAATCGCTTGGTGACGTTCTTCACTACCAGTTCAGACATCAAGCAGCCACCTCCTTCTCGCGCCTGGCCTCAAGCCTGCGCCCCGCCTTGCGGGCGATGCCCATCAACCCGTCCGGCTCGAAGACGCACATAAGGACTATGAACACGCCGTAGATCATAAGGTCGATGCCGCTCCCGCTCGAGCCCATCCAGGCCCTGGTAAGCTCCGATATCGGCATAAGGATCACTGAGCCGAGTATGGGACCAATTATGTTGCCGGAGCCGCCGAAAACCGCAATCAGGGCTATCGTGACCGAGATCGTATGGTCGAACATGTAAGCCGGCTCGACGTAGAGCTGGTACTGCGCCAGTATCGTGCCGCACATGCCCGTTATTCCGGCGCTTATCGCGATCGCCAGAAGCTTGTACTTGGTCTTGTTTACGCCAAGGCCCGTCGCCACGTCCTCGTTCTCCCTGATCGCTTTGAAGTAGAATCCCATCTTGGACCTCTCCATGATGTAGATGTAGACGACTACGAAGACGAGCATGCCCAGGGCTATGTAGTAGTAACCGGTCTTGGAGGCGTGGAACTGGAAGTTCCAGAAGCTGCCCTTCTTCATGTCGATGATCATGCCCGTGGCGCCGCCCACCCAGGGCCAGTTCTCGAAGACGACCTTGATCATCTGGCCCAGCGCTATCGTGCCGATGGCGAAGTATCTGCCCCTGAGCCTGGAGAAAGGAAGCCCTATGACCGTCGCGAACGCGGCGGTTACAAGGCCTGCGGCTATGAAGCCGATCCAGGGGTTCACCTGGAACTTAACGAATAGTATCGTCGATACGTAGGCACCGATGCCGAAGAACGCGGCCTGCCCGATCGAGACCATGCCGGCGTATCCGGCCATTATGTTCCATGCCTCGCCCAAGACCGCGTAGAGCATAACCAGCACAAGTATGTGCTGCTGGAAGCGTGCTTTCAGGACCAGCGGTAGCACTATCGCGATTCCCAGTACGATGAGGAGCGTATAGATAAAACGCTTGTTGTTGGCCATCAGTCTGCCCCCCATCCCATAAGGCCCTTCGGCCTCACGATGACGATAAGCACGTATGAGAGGAATATGAGAGCGTATTTGTACTCGGGGCCTATGTAGAAGCCGCCGAGCGTCTCGATGATGCCTATGAGGATCGCGCCTATCAGCGCGCCCTCCGTGCTGCCGAAGCCGCCGAGTGCTACGGCCACCAGGGCCACAAGGCCGAACATGGTGCCCACGTCCGGGAATATGTAGTAGTAGCTTGCTAGCAGTGAACCTGCCGCGCCGGCACAGGCGATGCCTATGCCGAAGGCGATGGCGTTCAGCTTCTCCAGGTTAATGCCCATGAGCGACGCCGCCGACCTGTCGATGGATATAGCCTGGATGGCAAGTCCCGTCTTGGTCTTCCTGAGGAACCAGTAGATGAGGGCCGCAACTATCAGGCTGCCTACGCTAGCGACGAGCTTGGGCAGTTCTATGAAAACCGACCCCAGCATGAAGGTCCCTTTGGAGATCGCTCCTTGGATGTTGCGATAGTCAGGGCTCCAGAGGAACTGGGCCATGTTTATGAAGAAGATCGACAGCCCGAACGTCACAAGCATCCTGGCCAGGAAGGGCCCTTTGAGCACCCTTTTTATGACCAGCTTATAGAGAATCATGCCGAAACCGAACATTATCAATGCAATTATCGGAGTACCAATCACCGGATCCAGGCTGACGTACGTATTGAGCCAGTAGCTTACGTACATGGCCAGCATGACTAGGGCCCCGTGCGCGAAGTTGACTATCCCCATCACGCCGTATATCAGGCTCAGTCCCATGGACACGAGCCCATATACGCAACCCAGCAGCACCCCTCCTGTCAGGAGCTGGAGTATCAAATCAAACCACCCCTTGCGTATTACGCAATCCTAATCTGTCGATGGCGGGCCCTCCCCCTTAAGGCAGGGCCCGCCGTAAGGTCTTGGATCAGCCTACTTGCCCCATGCGAAAGGATAGGAGTAAGGGACCGCCGCGAGGTTGAACGGCCACACGACTCTCAGCTTGCCGCCCTGGATCTGCAGGTAGAGGGACTTGGCCAGCGTGTTGTCATGCGTCACGGGGTCGAACTTGACGCCGTCGTATGCTGTGATCAGCGCGCTTGCGGGCATGTTGGTCTCGAGGAGGGCCTTCCTGATGTCCTCGGGCTTCGTCGACTTCGCGCGGTTGATCGCATCGGCGATTACGAACGGGGCGGTGAAGCTGCGAGCCGCGTTGGGGCTCATGTCACGCCCGTACTTTTTCTTGTAGAGCTCGTTGATCTTCGCTACATAAGGCTTGCTGACAGCTAGATCAAGGCCATAGACTCCGCGGACGAAGATGTTCTCGGCGTCGGCGCCGACTGTGCCCACGTAGTTGGGGTCGAGGTAGCCAGCCATGCCGATAAACACTTTCGGGGCGACCTTCATGGCCTTCATGGTCTGGGTGAACAGTATGGCGTCGGAAACGTACGCGGCGTGGACTATGATGTCAGGGTTAGCGGCTTTGAGCTTCAACACCTCTGCCGAGACGTCGGTCGCCTTGTACACATAGGAGATGTCGGCGACGAGCTTGTATCCGTAATGAGCCGCCCACTTCCTGAGCTCTACGGCCACACTTGCGCCCCACTCGGTGTTCTCCCATAGGATGGCGAGCTTCTTGAGGTCGACCTTTTCTTTCTTCTCTATGTCGTTTACCATCTCTAGCGCGTTCTTAGCCTGGATGCCATCATGCGGTATGACCCTGAAGAACCACTGGAAACCGCGCTCGGTCAGGGTCGGCGATGTCGCGTCGGACAGCACGTAAGGTATCTGCAGCCTCTCTGCCGCCATGCTCGTCGTCTTGACGACTCCGCTCTGATAGCCTCCGAAGAATGCGCATACCTTGGACTCCGTGATTATGCGTTCGGTCTCGGCCATGCCTACGGTGGCGTCTCCTCTCGAGTCTCCTACCACCAGCTCAAGCTTGGCTCCGCCCAGGTTGGGGATGCCTACCGTCTTGGCGAACGGGAAGTCGATGTCATATGAGTTGTTGATGATATCCAGGGCCATCTCAACACCGCTCATGCAGTCGGCGCCCGTCGTCGCGTTCGCTCCCGTCAACGGATAGATCGTCCCAATCTTGATTGTCGCCGGAGCTGCACTGCCCATCATGGGGACGAACAGTACGGCCACCATCATGAGAGCAAGGACCATTCTTACGACTAGACTGTTCTTCTTCACAATGACTCCTCCTCAGCGTAATATTCGGGAACTAATTCACCCGGGGTACTGAAGCTAAACTATCGCCTGCCACCACCTCTTCCGCTATCTATTCATAAGGTATCTTTTCGCTGCTTTCTCTACGTCTTTTATGTGCTTTAGCATGTATTTCTCCGCCGAGCCGGCATCGCGGGAGCTGATGGCCCCTGTAATCTGGCTGTGGAAATCGAGCGCCCTCTGGGCGGCACCGGGCAGGCTTTGGATCTCCTGCACCTGCTCGTAAAGCGCGCCCCTTATCGTATCCAGGGTCGCCACTATCACGGAGTTCTTCGACCCTTCGGCGATCGTCAGGTGGAATTCGAGGTCAAGATCGTTGAAGAGCCTGAGATTCCCCAGGCTCTGCTTCATTTTCCCAATTATTGAGCCCATCTTCTCGATGTCGTCCTCGGTGGCGCGCTCAGCGCACAGGCGGGCCGCTTTAGGTTCGATTATCCTTCTTGCTTCGATCAGCTCCAACGTGTCCACGCGCCCCATCGCAAGCATCGGAGTGAGTGGCTTCATGAACGAGCCGGGCATCAGCTCGGCCACGAATGTGCCCCCTCCCTGCCTTACCGTAAGGAGGTCCATCAGGCTCAGCGTCCTTACGGCCTCCCTGAGTGCGGTCCGGCTTACACCGAGGTTAAGGGCCAGTTCCCTTTCCGAGGGCAGCCTGTCGCCGGGCTTTAGCTCGCCCCTGCTGATCATGGATGTTATATGCTCGACTATGCTGTCCGAGACTTTTACCTTCTGGACACCGCTGCTTCTGACGGTCATGATGACCTCCTGGTAAGATCGACTGAAAGTGGTATGAGCATCACACCATTTCTATCGTAGCGCATAAAAATCTCGGATGATAGTGAAAAACATATTTAGTACAAAGTGAATGCACTGTTCTACCCGTACGAAATCGATTGCCGCGCAGCTCGGGGCATTCGTATGTAGACAATCGACGAATATGCGCCAGGGACTTTCGTGTCAAGGATCCGTGTGGCTAGTACATTGCTCGAAAAAGGATATGACGATCGAAACCATCTACCGGTACCCCATAAGATGGATACATATGATGAATTACTTCTTGTTTACTAGCCGGTTGAGGTCATGATTGCCTTGTTTGGGGAATCTCGCCTCCGCTGATCATACTAGCGCTTCCGATGTCGGCATATGTCTTCCCCGCGCTGCGATGCGGCTTCATGGCGCTCATTTGTTACTGCCGTTGCATCATGCCATCATGGCGCCGATGGCTTATTTTGATGTTTTAATCATGAACATGATTAAATGGCCTATGTTCGGATATAACCTTCTTGCCTGGCCTACGAGAGCGAAGGCTTCAATATGGCGCAGGCTCAAGAAGCTCGGCGCTGTGAATGTGAACAACCTTGTGGTTCTTGGCATATTCTGACGAGAACTTCGCACAGCTACAGGAGGGGTCGAGATACATAAAGAAGAACGAAGACGTCAACCTGCTTCTGGAGAGCATAGCCGTAGATGAGCAGGAACAGGAAAAGACAGTGCACCTCTTCAACGAGGCTAGGCAGTCGGAGCATGAGGGGCTCGTGACCGAATGCGCTAAGTACTTGCAGGAAATCAAGCGGGAGACTGCAAATAATATATTAATTAGATACGAAAGTTCGTTGGCGCGCGGTGGCCAGATATCCAAGGTCCATAATGATGTCAAAGACAGCTTTGTTGCTTATTGCGTTCTACGAAAACGATGGCATGAAAGGATATTCGGGGTGGCACGGTGAGATAAGATGAAAGCGTTCATAGGTGCGGTGATAACTTATCTGGCCAAATCGATATTTCCGATGTATACCCGGCTGTTCGGTAGACTTAGGAAGGGCAGGGTCGACATGGCCGGCGTAAGGCCCCCCTTCTTCCTCGTGTCCAACCACCAGACTGAGATGGATCCTCTCTACATAGGTACGAGCGTCCCTGGAAGAATCAGCTTCGTCGCGACTGATTCGCTGTTCAGGAGCCCTACCATGGACTACTTGATGTCGGCTTTGGGTTCCATCCCCAAGAGCAAGTTCAAAGTGGACCCCTCCACCATCAGGATGATGTTCGACAGCATCAAGCACGGCTGGTCGGTCGGCCTTTTCCCGGAAGGGCAGCGCAGCATGGCAGGATACACCGACGTCATAGCCCCTACGGTAGGGCGGCTGGCGAAGATGCTCGACGTCCCCTTGGTCGTCGCCAAGCTTCAAGGAGGGTTCCTCTCCCACCCTTGCTGGGCTTATTGGCCGCGACGCGGCCGTTGCGTCCTGAATATGAAGCTGCTCTTCTCGAGGGAGCAGGTAAGGGAGCTTGAACCGGAAGAGATACAGGAAGCTGTCGCAAACAGCCTTTATAACAGCGATTTCGACTGGATCGGGTCACAGCCGAAGTTGCGCTACAAGGGCAAGAAGAGGGCACAGGGGTTGCATAACATAATGTTCGCATGCCCGGAGTGCGGCCAAAGCGATTGTTTCCTTACGGAAGGGGACCTCAGTACATGCAAGAAATGCGGATACAGCGTGAAGTGGGGGGACCGGGGCGAGTTCATCCTCATGAATGGCAGCAAGCTGCATCATGCTAACCTAGAACAGCAGGACAAGTGGCAGAAAGAGATGATCGGACAAGTGGCGGACCGGGCAGCTAAGAATCCCGGATGCGATACGATCTATGGTCCGTGTCGTGTGACGATCAGGAGAAAACATAAGTCGGAACCGCTTGAGGTGATCGGCGACGATGACATAGTGTTGTACGAGGATGCAATTCGCACCAGCCATGCAGGAAGCTGCCCTTCGGTGTTCCGCATCGACCACATCGATGGTTTCTCGGTCGAGGGGATCCGCGGCAGACGCAACCGCATAGTTGAGTTTTTGCATGACGGCACCGTCTATAGCTTCGTCTTTCATAACGAACTTGAGAGCACATATAAATGGCATCTGATGGTGAGGCGTCTCAAGACCGTCAACGATGGGAGGATCAAGTCGGAAGGCGGCACGGAAGATGGATCAAGCATGAGCGTCAGTCGTGGTTACTGCCGGGAAGGCCAGGCTATAAGAGAATAAGAGACCAACCGGGATTTACTCACGGCCATCCTTAAGACGACTGATTTGTGCAGGACTGTTTCATCTCTCATGACGGCTGCTAGCATAAAGGCATGGTCTTTGTTGTGGAAGATGCCCTCCAAGGAAAAGGATCCTCGGAGGGCATCGGTTCTTTTACCTGATGGATGCCTTTACGCTACTTTGCGCCTAACGGAATCCTAGAACCCTACCGCCTGGCCGTTCCTGTCAGCGATGGTGCCGCCACTCAGCGCTCCTGAGTTCAGGTCTATGAGGATACCCACGTTATTGCCGGGTGCGTTGGCAAGCTGCGTCTTATGCCCCATGGCCTGCAGCTGCGCTATAACGTCCGGGGACACTCTCTTGTCTATCTGCATGGTCACGGTAGCGCCCGGGATGTAGAAGTCGGGGTTCGCCACCAGGCTTATGGCGGTCTTGGAAACCGCATCCTGTACGGGAAGTCCGAAGTCGATCACGTTCAGCAGTGCCTGGAACTGGGTCTGCCCGATCGTCTCTCCTCCTGAGCTTCCAAACACGAAGAACGGCTTCCCGTCCTTGAGCACTATCGCCGGACCGTTACCCAGCAAAGCCGCCTTATGAGGGGCTCCGTAGTTGACGTTCTCGGGATACGGGGAGAACGATCCGTTCCTGGTCCCGTTGTTGAACAGTATCCCGGTGTTGCCGACCACTACACCGGTACCGAATATACTGCCTATGGTCGGCGTGCATCCTACCACGTTGCCGAATGGATCCACAACGGAGAAGCTCGTCGTGCAGCCTTCGATGCTCGTCCCTATCTCCACGCCTTCCTTTATCGATGCCGCTGCATCGACCTTAGGAAGGACCGGCAGCCAGGCATCGTCGGATTTCTGGTACTTCCACGGATCGCCCGGGCCCGGATAAGGGATGGCCTTGTCGATATTGATGAGCTTGCGGCGCTCGTCCGCATACTCCTTGGAGCACATGGCTTCCAATGGCATCTTGATGAAATTTGGGTCTCCTATGTACTGGTAGATATCCGATTTGGCTACCTTGATGCACTCAGATATAAGATGCAGGGCCTTCGCGCTATTGAAGCCGTACTGCCCGACGTCGAACGGTTCGATAAGGTTCAGCTGCATTATCAGCTCTATGCCGGTACGCGAAGTCGGGCCGCTGCAATAGACATCAAAGCCCTTGTAGGTAGTATGAACAGGATCGCGCCAGATAGGCTCGTAATCGTCGAAGTCCTTGGCCGTGAACAGGCCGCCGACCTCATTGTAAAACCTTACGAATTCCTTTGCGATGTCGCCTGTGTAGAACCTGTCATAAGCTGCCTGCAAAGCCTCCACCCTGGATTTTCCGTTCTTGAGGGCGACGGCTTCTGCTTCTACCAGCTTCTCATAAGTCCGAGCAAGGTCCGGGTTCTTGAGAAGCTCCCCCACCTTCGGCACATTGCCGCCGGGGAGGAATATCTTCTTGGTAGTAGGATAGAGCTCGATCATCGTTTTGTTCTGCGCTATCCAGTCTACGTCTTCCTCATTCATGGGAACTCCGTTCTTAGCATAGTAGATGGCCGATTCAAGCACCTCTGCCAAGCTCTTGGTCCCGAACCTCTGTAACGCCACGATCCAGCCTCCGAAATTCCCGGGCACCTTGCCCGCCAGATATCCCCTGTCCCTGTCGGCCGCCTTGCTCGTCTTCATGTCCAAAGCGTAAGGGGCCGTACCTGTCATCTGAAGGCAGAAGACTTCGGCCGTCGGCGACCAGAATATAGTCATCTCTCCGTTGCCGCCGGGACCGGACATGTATGGTTCTGTAAGGCTTAGCGTGGATGCGACCGCGATGGTCGCGTCTATTGCGTTTCCTCCATTCTTGAGTACGAACAGGCCGGCTATGGACGCAAGATTGCGCCTGGAAGCGACCATACCCCTGGTTCCTGCCGTATATGCGGTATATGGCCATGTCGCATCAGCCTTGTATATGCTAGATACCCAAAGTAGCCCGAATATGACGACCAATGTCATGATCACCCGCGGCAGCTTTGCCAACACTCTGCGATAATACATCCCATCATCCTCCTAATCGGCAATCTGAGTAGTAGCCTTGTAGAGCCGTGAATAGACTCGTTTACATTCCAGACGTTAACGAATCGTGAGCGCCTATACCATGCTTATTTACTCGAAATCCAAGCTCTCCGCTTCCTCACCCTCCTTTCTTTCTCTACATGTTCTATTTACTTGTCTAACTGGTGTTTGGTCAGTGCGCCCGTATATTCGTGAATAATATTTCGTTGCAGGTCTCTATTTTCCTTTGATAATTGAATATTTCAATTTACGAACATGCCCGAATGATTATGGATGATACGTTTTCGGCTGCGATTTAGAATCAGCAGGATCATTAATAAGGATTCTTTTAGCTGTGCTTGATATTGGGCGTCTAAATGTAGAGGTTGCATTAGATTAGAAAATGATATTAGACAAGAGGGCCGAAAAGATGGGGCGAATGATGTGGTTTTATGGTATTGGGGCAAATGGGGTGCAGCTGCATCAAGCGCCGCACCCCGGGAGCATCATCCTAGTCGTTTACTTCTATCGCCCTGTCTACGATCTCCGCTGGGAGCACGAGTCCCATCTCCGCCAGCGCCGGCGAGTTGACGTAAATACCGTATTCGCTGATAGTCTCGTAGGGTATCTCAGAAGCCTTTGCTTCCTTTTTCAGTATCTTCGCCGCGATAGCCCCGGTCTGTTTTCCCAGTTCAAAGTAATCGATTCCCGCAGCCGCTACACAACCTAATTCGACCTGGCCGATTTCGCTTCCGTAGACAGGGATGCCTGCCTCGCGGGTCTTTTCCAATATTGATGAGGTGACACCTACCACGTTGTTGTCCGTAAGATTGGAAAAGCAGTCAACACGCTTGGCTATCAGAGTATCAGCGGCGAGCGTCGCTTCGGACTGTTGTGTGATCCCTATCGGAACTATGGTGAAACCATAGATAGGAGCCTTCTCTTCGAATTCGGCTATGGTTGACACTGAGTTAAGCTCGCTGGTCGTATAAATTATGCCGATGGTGCTAGCTTCTGGTTGTAGCTTTCGGATTAGGTCAAGCTGGGCGTCGACCGGCAGCTTGTCGCTCGTGCCCGTTACGTTGCCACTGTCCAGTTTGGCCCTGGCCGGATCCGATATTGCCGAGAAGACGACCGGTATATCCTTATCCTCTGCTGCGGCATAGCATGCCGTGGCAGAAGGAGTCGCAATCGCCATCATAAGCGCTACGTTGTTGCTCGAGAAATTCTGCGCTATCTGGGTGGCTATGGCGTCATCGAAGCCGGCGTTCTGATAATCTATCTCAAAGTCCTTGCCCTCTGTAAGGCCGGCATCAGCCAGGCCCTGGATGAAGCCTTTCCTTGCCTTGTCCAGTGCGTCGTGTTCTCCATACTGTGATATTCCTATCGTCGGTACCTTCTTCTTACACCCGGAGACAAACAGAATTGCCAGAGTAATCATCAATATTGCAGCTACATTCCTTTTCAATTTCTCTCCTCCATACTCTTTTCTTAGACTGGTAGAAACTTTCCAAATCACTCCGATTGCCTAGATGAACTTGGACATATCTGTTTCCTCCCCCTGGGTGTATAAAAAAACAGCCTCATCCCAATCTGGGACAAGACTGCCGTCCTGCGGTACCACCCAACTTGACTTCTAAGAAGCCCTCTCTTTCACGTACGACATGATACGTGTCCGCTGGATAACGGGCCGGCTTCCCGTTGACGCCTACTGGTCGGCATGCGAGCCGCTTTAAGGTCACCCTCACAAGTGAATTCATTCAGCTTCTTAATATGGCCCTTGCACTCTCGGCCACTCGCTGGGATTCGCCCGCCGAAATACTACTCTTGCTCATCGGTTATTTATATGCGATTGTCCTTGAGTATATATTCCAAGATGTCCTTTGTCAACGAGATTGATTGACGCAAGCCTAAGTGGCCATTGCCGTATGGAGTCAATCGACCGATGACGAACTGGTTCCCTCAGTACAAGGGGTCCTCATAGATTATAGGGGTGGACTCCCGGTAATTGTTTGAAGCTAGATCAATTTGCTGGTTATGCTATCGAAAAGTAAGATGGGATCATTGTTTTTGATGATTTGCCCTTTAACTAGAATGAAGCCATTGTCCACAAGGGTTTCAACTTACTAACAAGAACTATGCCTTTATAGGTAGAAGATCTCCCATTAATTCGAAACAGAGAGGAAGATCTCCGAGTACCGCGAAACCTATCTCGAGGCCGATTATCCATGTCAATTAGTATTGACCCACATAATTACGAGGAATTCTCTTTCGTTGAAGTATCCCGTTCGTATTCATTGCGGAAGATAACACCTTCAGAGAATTAGGAGAGGGATAGCATGGTGCGTGATCATTTGGTATGTAGGATGCAAGAAGCGGATATTGCTGGGGCCGTTGACATCTGGGTCGGGCAATATAAGAAATATTGTTGCAGCTCAAAATCATTTCCCCGCACTTGGATAGATGATACCAGTATGATAGCGGGCTTTTTGAGCAAGAAAGTCCATGAGGGGGCCGCAATTGTTGTTAAGTCGGACGGCAGGTTGCTTGGATACTTGGCATATGACGAATTTCCCTTTCATGAGGAAAAGTCGGTTTTCAGTCCGTCAATAGCGCATGCGGCAATTGATGAACATAAGGAGGAAGCATATCTGTCCCTGTACGAATGCATTTCGAAAGAATGGGTAGGCAGGGACGTTTTCAACCACATGTGGACGATCTTTTTTAATGATGACAAACTGAGGAGCATTTTATTTGACCTGGGCTTCGGTTCTTACGTTGTAGATGCTTTTGCTTGTGCGAATGATGTCGTGGCAGGAAATTCGTTTCATAGAATCCGAAAAGCAGAGTTGTCTGATATAGAAATATTAAGCAATCTGGCAGAAGAATCAAGAGAATACTACAGCTCGGCGCCCCTTTTCCTTAAAAGAGGGCGCTATTCCATAGATGCTATTGCAGAAGTAATCAGCAATTCCAATATCTTCATAGCTTATGAAGGTGATAATCCAGTAGGATTCATCAACGTAAGTGTCTCCACAATGGATAACATTATCGAACTGTCCTCGATAAACAGTGGGTTGATAGACGAGATCGGCGTATACGTAAAACCGGAGTACAGAGGCAAAGGATTAGGTAAGGCTCTCTTAAAGTGCGTTTTTGATCACTGCAGAAGTCTAGGAATCGAGAGTATCCATGTCGATTTTGAGACAGCCAACTTGTTTGCCAATAAATTCTGGAGGAAGCACTTCGATCCGATGCTCTTGTCTTTGAGAAGGACGGTAAACAAGGACATTAACGATCAAAGAATTAATGTTAAAGGACGATAACTCTTTAAGTAAGGTTGTGGCTATTATCGAATTGTCATCAAGTCGTATTAAGCATAATTTGCCAATAATTGGGTGATTCAGCCAACATGGATAGACTATAGGGAAAGGATATTGAGCTGTTATTTCTAATTCCTCTGCTCAATTTATATTGGCTGATGTACTTGTTGTGCCATGAAGGGCTCAAAATCCTGATCCTCTAGTTGGGGATTATGTGGTTCACTCGGATGAATCTTTCTCAGTTACCAGATCAGTGCCTTTTTTGTTGTATGTCTCAATTTTCATTATCTCCGGAATCGCCGTTGCGGCGAGTGCTGCTAGTACACACAGCGCACCCGCACCGATGAACCAAATCCTAGTGCCGAAGACATCAGCCGTCGGCCCTGCTGCGAGCAGGCTTAAAGGCATCATCGCTGTAGCGCCGGCCTGCAGGAGCGAGAACACCCTCCCTTGCATATCCTGCATCACACCTGCTTGCATAATCGCATGGAGCGGTCCGTTTGTTAACACCTGTGATACTCCCAGTACGAAGCTTGCGGTTAAAACCATCCAAAAGCCGGATGCAGGAATCAACCCGATAAGCGTGATCGATACACCAACGCCTATGATGCCTGCAAGGCTCGTCATTATCTTGCGCTTAAATCCGCCCCACGCCGATAGCAAGAGGCCACCAGAGATTACGCCGATGCCAACCAGTGTCTCAAGTAGCGCCAGTTGCATAGCGCCCAAACCAAAGTCCTTCGTTACTAGGATAGGCATGAGCGATCCGGCGGGAGCAAGGAGAAAATTGATGAGCATAGCAAGGAAGATTAAGTAGAGTAGCCCTTTCCACTTTGCGACGTAGGCCAAGCCGGCTTTTAGGTCGGCAAAATAGGTTCGCAGTACCGAATCGTGATGTCCTTCCTCAGTTGTCCGGACTGGTTTTGGTATGGAAAAGAACAACAGCGGTACAATACCCATAATTGCGGTTACCAGGTCGATCGCAAGTATCCCTTGAGTAGGCATAAGCATTATAAGAAGGGCGCCCAGAGGCGGCGAAAGTATGTTAATAGCGCCGTGCAGTGACTGATTGATTCCGTTTACCCTGGTAAGGTGCTTCGAAGGTACTAGCAGGCTGGTCGATGACGTCATCGCAGGCGAATGGAACGCCCCGCCGAGTGACCTGAACGCCATTATTGCGAAGACGTGCCAGACTTCGACAATCCCCATCATGAAGAGCGCCATCAATACCCCTGTAGCAAGTGCAATCGAAAGGTCGGCTATAATCATGATCCTCTTTCTATCCAACCTATCGATAAGAGGACCGATGAACGTACCTAAAACGATCTGCGGAAGAAGAGCCATCATAGTCGCGGTCGAAAGCACCGTAGCCGACCCTGTCTTCTCAGTCATCCACCATACCAGAGCGAACTGCACAAGAGACGAACCTAGTAACGAAAACGCCTGTCCAGTCCAGATGATGAAGAACCTTGGCATCCAACTGGATTCGATTCTGCTGTTGTCTCTAAACATAAGAATCTCCTTCCCCGCTGAGCCTTTTCTAGTAAACTCCATCTTAAGTGCTGTTTTCTATTCGCCAGGTATATCTATGATGCCTTTTATTGTTATTCTTTCGATTACCTCGAGATCCTGTGATATGCTGATATCTTTCTGTAGGCGAAGGAGCCTAATCATGGAGATGTTCAATTTCTCCTTCTTTCCTACCTACTGGTTCACTCTGTCGGTTGTAATAAGAACGGACTTACGATTATGGACACTTAACGCGATAAACCTTAGCATTAAAGCGCTTAAGGCTATATGCGAGCAGCGTTTGATAGGTTAGATTTCGTTATTATGGGAACCACCCTGAGCTAGCAACTGTATTAACTAGACTTTAGCTAAATTTACAGCAATATGGAAGGGCGGAGACTTTCATCTCCGCCCTTTTTACTGGGGTGCAATATCTTTCTGGTATGCCACTTGGTCCTTGGAACCTGGATTCACTTATCGAAAACCATTAGCCTGGCCGATGCCCTGTCTTTTCCGATGCTCCCTTAAATACAACATTATAGGAACAAAGTTATCAATGCGAAGGTGCTTTCTCTAGGGCGATCCGTACTAAACGAAAGCCCAAACCGCTGCTCATATAGCCGGGTATTATGCTTAAACGATATGCTGATCTGCAATACTGAGGATCGTAGTACCAGCCTCCACCGCGAACGACACGGTAAGAACCTGTACAGGGTCCTTTAGGATCCGTCACGTCATCTACGTCGTATGAAGCAGCGTACCAGTCGCTGCACCACTCCAGCACGTTTCCGTGCATGTCGAACAAACCCCAGTCGTTAGGTTTCTTCTGTCCTACAAGATTCGTTTTTTCCAATGCACTGCACGAGCTGCAGGCATATTCGCTTGAACCGCAGTAGTCAGGGTCGTCACCCCAAGGGTATCTCGTTATGCTTCCAGCTCTGCAAGCATACTCCCATTCAGCCTCAGTAGGAAGCCGGAACACCCCGATCTCCATTTCATTAAGTTTTGCGATGAATTCCTGGCAGTCATCCCAGCTTATCTGCTCGACAGGATTCTCAGGTATGTAACTGAATTTGGAAGGGTACGTTCCCATCACTGCTGCCCACTGTGCCTGCGTCACCTCATAGATGCCTACGTAGAACGGCTCAGATATGACAATCTGACGCTGAGGCCCTTCATCACAATCTCTGTCCATCTCGTCATCAGGCGAGCCCATAAGGAATACACCTGCAGGTATTAGTCTCATCTTAATCTGTACCTGGTTAGCTCCTGGTATGTCCAATGCTATATCGGAAGCTGCTTCTTGTAAGGTAGGTACAGTCTCTTTTGAGTATATGGGCGGTGTAATCCATGTGATGCATATGAGCGCGGCTAAAACAAGGACGGTAATCATCCTCTTCATCTTTCACTCACCTTTCTTTATAGTTATTTTGCCATATTTATACAAACATTAATAAACTCAAGCTAAAATGTGCTGTATGTTCTGTGCCTTTAGAAGATGGAACCAGAGGGCGTCGTGCCCTTTATGCCTGGTTAAGCTATATTTGGCTAGCAAGCCAAGGGAATGCAGTGAAAAGTAATCCTTATTTATATTATACAACGTATCCTGTGTGTAGCAAAACAGGAGACAGTAGAACCTACCATAGAAAGTGCCTAGAGAACGTCACACGTTCTGATAGACCGAGAGATCAGCCATTTAATCAACATTATTAGCTTCGGGTTGACGGCGGCCTTTCATGGTGTAGGGAAAGGGCGTCTAGATAAGAAGGTGCCGCCAAAGGTGGGGGTTCTACATATTAAACATTGTCATATATAAGAAGACTCCGCTCGTTGTTCGGTTATTGGATTCTTTTGTTTACGAACGCAATTCTTCTTAAGATACCGGACTCTGTGCCTTTTAGTTTCGTTTTGTTTGGACTGACACTTGAGGTATCCTAAACACTTCTCATCGCTGTAACTAGGGTAACCTAGAGTTCAGTTTACATATATGCTCGAAATTCTCAAGCGTCCTCAAAAACCATAGCGCTTCTGATTGTACATTCAGATACGTGCGTGCCAAATTCAACCAAGCTAAAAAGAAAGAGGATCGTTTGGATTTTCCAAACGATCCTCAAGCTCTGGTACGCCACCGGGGACTCGAACCCCGGACCCACTGATTAAGAGTCAGTTGCTCTACCATCTGAGCTAGTGGCGCAAAACACTAAACATTTTATACCCTTTTAAAATTTCTATCAAGATAAACCGGTTGCCCGAAATCTATTACTGGTAGCGGCGACTGGATTTGAACCAGTGACACTGCAGGTATGAACCGCATGCTCTGCCAACTGAGCTACGCCGCCATAACGCATAAATTATCTTACATTTTCGGCATGCCTATGTCAATTCCATACTTTGGCAGCTCAGTCCGCATCTTAGGCTTCCGTGCCCTATATTTCAGCCTTTGAGCTGATTATCCGTTTCAGCTCTGCGCAGGAATCTCTTTGGGCACCGCCAAAAGATTCTATATCAACCCTAGTTCCTTGCCGACTTTCTCGAATTTGTCCAAGGCAAACTCCAGGTCGATCTGAGTATGGGCTGCGGTTACTATGGTCCTTACCCTTTCCTTGCCTACCGGTACGGTCGGGAAGGCTAATCCGACTACGAATACACCCTCTTCGAACAGCCTGTCCGAAAGCTTCATTGTCTTGGCCCCATCTCCTACCATGACCGGTGTTATCGGCGTCTGGCTCATGCCCGTATCAAAGCCAAGGCGGTTGAGGCCTTCTTTGAAGAACTTGGTGTTCGACCACAGCTTCTCCATATGCCACGGCTCCTGCTCGAGCAGGTCGAACGCTTCAAGGCATGCCGCAGTGACCGCCGGCGGATGCGAAGTCGAGAACAATATCGGCCTTGCTCTCATTATCAGGTAGTCGATCAACGTCTGTGAGCCTGCTACGTATCCGCCCAACACACCAATCGCCTTCGACAGCGTGCCGACTTGTATGTCCACCTGGCCGTGGATGTTGAAGTGGTCAACAGTACCACGTCCGTTCCTTCCGAGCACGCCGCTCGCATGGGCGTCGTCCACCATCGTTATCGCCCCGTACTCCTTCGCTATCTTGCACATCTCGTCGAGCTTACCGATGTCGCCGTCCATCGAGAAGACCCCGTCGGTGATGACGAGCACATGGGCACCCTTCGCCATCGCTTCCTTGCTCTCCTCGAGCCTCTCTCTTAGATGCTGCATGTCGGCGTGCCTAAACACTTTGATCTCTGCTCTCGAGAGCCTGCAGCCGTCTATGATGCTCGCATGGTTAAGCTCGTCGCTGATGATGATGTCGTTCTTGCCGAGCACTGCCGAGACTGTCCCCGAATTGGCGGTGAACCCCGACTGGAAGACAAGCGCCGCTTCGGTATGCTTGAACTTGGCTATCTTCCTTTCGAGCTCGGTATGGCCTTCCATAGTGCCTGCAATGGTCCTGACGGCTCCCGACCCGGCCCCGAGCTCCCTGACCGCCTTCTCGGCGGCGGCTATCATCCTAGGGTGGTTCGCGAAGCCCAGGTAATTATTGGATGAGAGGTTCACAAGCTCCTTGCCGTCATAGACGCACTTGGCAAGCTGCCTTCCGTGGAGCACCCTGGGGTACCTGAAGAGCTTCTGCTCCTTCATCTTATCAATTTCCTTGGCGAGATAATCTAGGGCGTATCCCATCTATATACCTCCTGTACAGTTCATGATCCAAGCTTTTACCAAGATGTACCGTCCTCGTGATCTACGCATGCTTACGGATAGAGGATCACCTTGCCGCACTCACCTGCGATCATCAGCTCAAGGCCCTTCTCTATCTCCTCGAGGGGCATCTTATGCGTTATGAGCTTGCTGAGGTCGACACCTTTGGCTAGCAATGCCTGTCCCTTGAACCATGTATCCCATATACGCCTTCCGTTGATGCCTTTCACTACTATGCTCTTGAAGATGATGTCGTTCGCTATGTCGAACTCCACCGGCTTCGACGGTATGCCCAACAATGATGCCGTCCCGGCTTTCCTAAGGGCAGCGAATCCTTGTTTGATGGCACTGGGATTCCCGCTTACTTCCAGGAGAACGTCCGCTCCCCTGCCTTGTGTCAGATCCTTAATTAATGGGACGGGGTCATCGTTCTTGGGGTTGATTGCGTAATCCGCGCCCAGCTTCTTTGCCAGGTTCAATCTATACTCCGAGACATCGGTCACGAACACCCTCCTCGCGCCCGACAGCTTCGCGACAGGTATGGCCGCAAGGCCTATCGGTCCCATTCCAGTGATGAGTACGTCCGCACCAACCAAGTCAGCCGAGAGCGCCGTGTGTACCGCGTTTCCGTACGGATCCTGTATCGCTGCTATCTCCACGGGCACTTCTATCTCCCACGGCCAACAGGCAGTCTCGGGTACGGCTACATATTCAGCGAAGCAACCATCGCGGTCGACCCCGATTATCTTCATAGTTTCGCAGACATGCCCCATGCCCTGCCTGCAATAGTAACAATGCCCGCAGGTTATATGGGTCTCGACCGACACGAACTGGCCGAGTTTGACGGAGTTTACGCCTTCGCCTACCTCGACGATGTCGCCGCAGAATTCATGTCCGAAAATAAGTGGTGGTGTTATCCTCTTGCGGGACCAGTCGTCCCACTCATAGATGTGAACGTCAGTGCCGCAGATTGCGGCCGCCTTGACCTTGATGAGAACCTCTCTTCTGCCGATCTTTGGGATCGGTGCCGTTATGAGATCGAATCCTGGGCCGGGCGCAATCTTCGCCACGGCCTTCATAGTCCCCTCCACAGAAGCATACCCCCTATCGAATCTTCATATGGCTCTAATGGCAGAACGCATAAATCAACAAGGAGATCCAAATACTAAAAATATGAACGGATAAACGCGCCTCCAATCCAATTTGAGAGATCTTACTTGTTCAAGTTTCTACGCATAATATGCGAATAAAAGCCGGCGCTATATTTTGCGCCGGCTTAAATCCCTAGACCGATTCTACAGCTACGATTTCGGGTATCTGCTTCTTAAGGAGCTTCTCGATGCCCATCTTCAACGTCATCTGCGACATGGGGCAGCCTTTGCATGCTCCTTGCAGCCTCACCTTGACTATATTGTCCGGTGTTACCTCCACGAGTTCGACGTCTCCGCCGTCCGCCTGAAGGCTCGGCCTTATCTGGTCAAGCACCGCCTGTACCTTCTCAAGCATTTCCAAACCTCCGTTCGATCGCGCCCATGAGCGGGGCGCTCGCCGAGTAATATTTTAACACTTTCATACCCTTTTTCCTATTTGCCGTGGCTGAACCTGTAGTTCATAATATCTCCGTCCCTGACTATATAATCCCTGCCCTCGAGCCTAAAATGACCGGCGGTTCTAGCTCCTGCCATGCCGCCGTCCGCGATGAAATCCTCGTATGCGACGGTCTCGGCCCTTATGAAGCCCTTCTCTATGTCCGAATGTATCTTCCCTGCCGCTTCCTTCGCCGTCGACCCATCCTCGACGGGCCAGGCACGGACCTCGTCCTCGCCTACCGTGAAGAACGATATGAGCCCCAGGCTCTGATATACGGCCTTGGCCACCTTGTCCACGCCGCTTTCGACTATGCCGTACTCCTGCATGAGCTGCAGGCGGTCCTGCTCGTCCAGTTCGGCCATCTCAGCCTCGACCCTCGCGCAGAGCTCAACTAGCGGCATATCGTAGGAAGAGCAATGTTCCTTGACCTTTTCCATATCTTCGTAGGATCCGGAGAGAAGCTCCTCCTCGCCTAGGTTAACGCACATGATCATCGGCTTCACCGAAAGTAGGCCATATCCTATGAGCCTCGCCCTGTCCTCTTCGCTAAGTTCGATCTGCCTTAGGCTCTTGCCCTCGCCGAGCTGGCCCAGCAGCCTCGTCATGAGCTCGAGTTCCGACTCTTCCTCCGCCGTCCTCTTCTTCTGGGCGGCGAGCCTTTCCACCCTCACGTCAGCGGTCGCCATATCGGCCAGTATGAGCTCGTCAGTTGCATGCGTCGCGTCCTGGTACGGATGGGGCAGGCTGCCGGCCTCTTCGAATCCCTTGACCACGTTTATAAGGGCATCCATCGTCCTCATATGGTTTACCAGCCTTATGAGCGCCTTCTTGTCCTGCCCGCTTGAAGCCGCGCCTGCAAGGTCGAGGACCTCGACCTGGGCATAGACTGTCTTCTTCGGTTTAAATGCCTCCGTGAGAATATCTATCCTTTTATCCGGCACCTTCGCCATTCCTATCGAAGCTTCTTGCCTCGCAGCTTCGCCTTTTCCGGTAAGAAGCCTAAAAAGGGTGGTTTTGCCGGATCCGGGCCTGCCTATGATTCCTACCTTCATCGAACAACCTCCGCTGTTTTTGCCACCCATATATTATGAAGACAAACGAGCATGCAGTCAAAGATAAGGTCCCATCGGTCGTCCATCTACCATGGGCTACCCGCCGTTGCTGAATCCGCAAACCGCTTTGTATGCGAAGGGCCACGCTCTTCGCTGCGTGGCCCATGTCGCTCTGTTAGGTATATTCCCTCTCCGCTATGTTTTGGTTATTCCTGGTTGACCTTGATCTTGATCTCAGGCACGGTCTCCTTGACCTTCTTGGGGATTACTAGCTCGAGTAGCCCGTTCTTGTAGCTTGCCTTCGCATTCGCGGTATCGAGCCCCTCCGAGAGCTCGAATGCCCTGTAGAATGATCCGCACCTGCGCTCGCGCCTGATGTAGTTCTTCTCGACCTTCTCCTCCTCGGATTTCGCCTCGGCCTTGATCTCGAGCATGTCCTCCTTTAGGCTGATGTCGATCTCTTCTGGGCTGAAGCCGGGCATCTCCGCCTTCAGCATGACTTGTGTGTCATTCTCCTCGATATCTACCGCCGGCGCCCAGCAGCCCTTCTCGCGATTGTACCCTCTTGCCGTGGGTTCGTCCTCAAAGAACCTGTTCATGGTCCTGATCATGTCGTTGACGTCCCTATAAGGGTTCCACCTTACGATGTTCATTATCCCTACCTCCTCTTTAAGAAGTATTATTTGCATTCTCATTATAAGAAAGTTGTAATTACATGTCAATAAATCTTGCCACACTGTTTCATGTTATTTGCCTTCATCAATTGAACGAGGCTGTTGGAGGTTTTGTTCCCCCCTTCATTACGATGTAAGAATCATGCAGGATGTGGTGATTTGCCGTCGAATATGGAGCCTATAACACTCTGAAGGGAGGCGCATGGCTTGTTACAGGACTTTAAGAAATTCGTCATGAGGGGGAACGTGATAGACCTCGCCGTAGGTATCATCATCGGCGGCGCGTTCGGCAAGATAGTCTCGTCTTTCGTAAACGAGATCCTCATGCCGCCTATAGGCATGCTTCTAGGAAAGGTGGACTTCAAGAACCTGTTCGTTTCGCTGGATGGCAACAAGTATGTGACCCTGGCGGACGCGCAGGCGGCAGGGGCCGCCACTATCAACTACGGCAGCTTCATAGGCACCGTCATCGACTTTGTAATAATCGCATTCGTGATCTTCATAATGATAAGGACGTTGAACAGGGCCAAGGAGCGCCTAGAGAAGAAGCAGGAAGCTCCTGCGGCGGCCCCGACTACGAAGCAGTGCCCGCACTGCTTCACCGATATAAACATAAAGGCCACACGCTGCCCGAACTGCACGTCCGAGCTTAAATGAAGAGATAGGCAAGAGTATTGAAAGCCGGCCGCTAGGCGTTAATGCAGCGGCCGGCTCTTTTTCGTCCTTTTCAGGTTAATCCTGCAGCCTTTTTGGAAGCAGCTGGGGCTTCATGATGTCCTTTGCCGTCTCTCCCCTTACGACCAGCTGGGCCCTTCCTCCCCTTACGAACACCACAGGAGGCTTGGCATGCATGTTGTAATGGGACGACATCGAATAGTTGTACGCACCGGTGGTGAGCACCGCGAGCAGGTCGCCTGCTTTGAGTTCGGGCAGCTTTATGTCCCAGATGAGCATGTCTCCGGACTCGCATGCGTTGCCTGCGATCGTATATAACCTTTCCGGCTTGTCCTTGGCCTTGTTGGCGACTATCGCGTCATACTCGGCCTGATAAAGCGCGACTCTGGGATTGTCCGTCATACCGCCGTCCACGGAAGCGTAGGTCCTTATGCCTGGGATCTCCTTTATCGCTCCTATGGTGTACAGCGTCACCCCCGCCTCACCGACTATGGACCTTCCCGGCTCAACCATAAGCTTCGGCACTTTCAGGCCGTGCTTCTTCGATTCGGCCTCCACCGTCGAGCAGATCAGCTCCGCCAGCTGGTCGATGCTCTTAGGCTTGTCCTTCTCGACGTACCTTACGCCAAGGCCTCCTCCTAGGTTAAGCTCCTTGTAGACGAAGCCCGTCCTCTTCTTTACTTCCGCGGCGAAGCCTATCATGCTCTCCGCGGCTAGCTTGTATGCATCTATATCGAATATCTGGGATCCGATGTGGCAGTGGAAGCCGTGCAGCTTGATATTTCGAAGGCCGAGCGCCATGTCGACCGCCTTGTCTGCCCTGCCGTCAGCTATCCCCAATCCGAACTTCGAATCCGTCTGCCCCGTCTGTATATATTTATGCGTATGAGCTTCTACACCTGGGGCGAGCCTTAAAAGTATGTCGGCCTTCTTGCCGAGCGCTGCGGCGGTATCGTCTATCAGCTGCAGTTCGTCGAAGTTGTCGACTATGAAGCGTCCGATGCCGACGTCGAGTCCTTTCCTAATCTCCGAAGGAGTCTTGTTATTGCCGTGGAAATGCACGTTTTTGGGGTCGAAACCCGCCGAAAGGGCGCATTCGAGCTCGTTGCCCGACACTACGTCTATCGAGAGGCCCTCCTGCCGTACAAGGGCCGCCATCGCCCTGGTTAGGAACGCCTTGGAGGCGTAAAGCACTTCCGTACCTGCTATCCTGGAACGGAAAGCCCTCAGGTATTCCCTGCACTGCCCCCTCATGTAGTCCTCGTCCATGATATACAATGGGGTTCCGAACTTCGCCGCAAGCTTGGTCAATGATACTTTCCCCAGCTTGAGCGAGCCGTCCCTCCCGGCTTTTACGTTAGACCTTCCGTGCATTAGGATGCCTCCTTCTACATAAATATACTGAAAAGATAACATCCCGGGATGGGTTCCTGCAAGGCCGGGCATGATCTCTTACCCAATCGAGCCTTTCTTTGGCTTTCCACAATTCTATCTAATAACTTTACTAGGGGGTGGTGAGGGAGGGTAGTAAGGGGCAATAAATTAGTACGAGATATAATACAAGCACTAGTCCACAAATCCAGATTTCGATACTTCTTACTTGATTTGGCCTTTGCTTACGCTTTAGTCGTGGTTGTACTTTAGCACCTTGACGTTACTACTCGACAGTCTCGATAATAAAGGTAATATAATCCTGTTATACCAGTATCTAACTGAGTTTCACTGTCGGCAGAATCAGCGAAGCTCCACGAAAGGCACGCGGACAAGTTCGCCGTCGAGCTTCTAATGCCACGGATCACGTTTATGACCGTATATGCTGTCACGAGTAGCATTGTCGATGTGGCCCACATGTTCGATGTTTCTGTACAAGCAGCAACGATTAGGGCCGCAGAACTAGGGTTGGTAAGGTACTGTACGGGAGGGATATCGGCATGAGAAGGGTATTGCTTTGCGTTGTGCTTTTAGCCCTTACGGTTGTTCATGTTGAAGCAGCTCCATTATCCGACGATATTCTAAACAGGCTTAAGATCACGTATGACAAGTTCGAGGATATGACTACAGTAAAATCCTCGCTTGATGGATATGCCGGCGATGGATTGAGTTGGATATACCTTGAGGCATACCACAACGACCATCACTTGCGCCTTGACATGCAGGTGTCCTATATATCTCAACGCAGTATAGGACTGCAATACGTCATATTCTTAGTCGATGGTGCCAGATATGCTACGCCGACAGATGTGGAAGTGGTATATGGCGGTACGACCTATGGATATGTCGGAGAACGCATTATCTACCCTGTGCCTCGTCCCGAGGTTTTAGAAATCGCAAATGCAATCTATAACGCCGGGCTTGATGGCGTGGTGGAGTACAAGTTAGTTGGCTCGGCAGGCGCTATAACAGGACAGTTCACACGAGAGCAGCTCCAAGCATGGCATGATGTGTATGACTACAGTATGTCGTTGACTAAAAGGGCATCATAGCATGCATGTATCCGAAAATATGAATATATTAGGGGGTGTGTGCGGTGAGCGATGGGTCTTTTATTGTGCTTATCTTTGCGAGTTTACTTGCTGCTATTCTCGTGTTCCTAATCGCGCGGGCGTTAGTGCTGTGGTATTTCCGTATCAACGAAATATGCGACCACCTCAAGGTGCAGAACTACCTGATGTCTAAACAGATGGGTATCGCCGTGCCGTTCGTAGACGGCGGGCGGGTGGTGGATGAGAGCTTACTAAAAACGGTAGGTTAGCGGGGCAGAGGCAGGGCAAGGAAAAGGCGGGGTTTCGGCCCCGTCTCTCTTTTATTGGCAACGACTGGAAGGGGTTAGCGCGTGTGGGCATGTCTGTCAGGGAAACAAGGCCTGGCGTGTGGGAGGTATGCGCATACCTCGGTGTGTATGACGGCAGGAAGCGGCGGGGCTGGGCAACCGTCTATGGCAAGAAGCAGGATGCGCTCGCCGCGGAGCGCGACATGCGGATACGCCACGGCGGCGGCGTGAAGCTGAACGTGTACGAGCTGACGCTCGCGGACTATCTGAACTTGTGGCTCATTGACTACGTGGAACCGTACAAGGAAGCGTCCACACTGGAGAACTACTCCTACAACCTGAAGCGCATACTGCCCCATGTCGGGGATACCATGCTTAGGAAGCTCACCCCGCAGGACTTGCAGCGGGCGTACGCAAGGATCGGAAAGAAGGTCTCCTCCGCCACCGTCCGCAACACCCACCGTGTCATGCATGCCGCGCTAGAGCGCGCCGTGAAGAACGACCTTGTGCCCTATAACGTAGCGGACAGGGTAGAGCTACCGCCCGCGCCGCGGTTCGCACCCCGTGTCCTAACCCCAGAGGAGGCGGTCAGACTACTGGAGGCCGCACAGGGAACGCAACATTACACCCTGCTAGTCATGGCACTGCTCACGTGGCAGGATGTAAACCTCACCGAGGGCGTACTGCGCGTGCGAAAGGGCAAGACGGAGGCAGGACAGTGCGTCGTATGCCTACCGCCGCCCGCCATAGTGGTTCTGAACGACCTCCACGCGCGACGAAGCCCACAGCCGACCGACCCCGTGTTCGTCGGCAAGACGGGGCGGCCCATATGTATGTCCATAATGAGCAAGAAGTATCTTCGCGGAATAACCGGCAAGGCGGGATTGCCCCGCATGCGGTTCCACGACCTCAGGCATACCCACATCACGTGGCTTGCCGCCGCGGACATCTCGGCCCGTACGGTAGCCGACAGGGTAGGACACGTAGACCCCGGCTTCACCATGAGGACATATGCCCACCTTTCGACAGACGCACAAAGGCGTGCCGCCGTACTGGTCGGCAACACCCTACGCCTGCCGGAAAACCTCGAAAAACAAACAGGCTGTTAGCTGGTATTTAGATAAAGGGAGCGGTAAAGGAGCGGTCGGCATGTATAAAAGAGGGCTGAATGTATAAGCCCAAGGATTGTTACAGCGATGACAAGCAGGGCCTACGGTGTTAATCTATTATCGTGCCGGAGTGGCGGAATGGCAGACGCACGAGACTTAAAATCTTGCGCCCCTAAAGGGCGTGCGGGTTCGAGTCCCGCCTCCGGCACCAGATAGCGCAGGCTCCTTGGTAGATTGGGTCCTATCCGGAAGGCCCCTCTCACGAAGTGCCCGGTAGAAAGCCAAGGCACTTAAACGTATGCTCGGAAGAATGTTCGGATAGGCGAGCCTCGGCCTTCCCTTTTTTCGCGTTTTGTTCGAATACATTCCCATCTCTCGTAAAGATATGCCCCATATGAATTGGCTGCCTGATGTCGGGGTGGCCTTCTCAAGGTTCAAGAAGGGTGAAGACGGCGAGACGATATAACAATTCTGCATCTGGTCGTACGGATACGAAGGGCAGAGCTCCAGAAGCCGCATAATGACCATCCCTCGTCTAGAGACCACCGCAATTGAAATCAAGATTTGGCTGCGGCAAGCCGATAAGATCATATCGGAGGTGGGCGTATGGAAGAGGAAAAAGTCTGTGCCGTACAGAAGATGCAGGACTATATCCATGAGAACATCATGGCTCCCATCACCCTTTCGGCTCTTGCGCGGTATTGCGGATACTCCCCTTTCCACAGCATCCGTGTCTTCAAGGAGCTGATGGGAAGGACGCCGTTCGAGTACATCCGCATGATCCGTCTAGCAAAAGCCGCACTGAGGCTAAGGGACGGGAATGTCAGGGTGCTGGATACCGCACTGGATTTCATGTTCGACAGCCATGAGGGTTTCACAAGGGCATTCTCAAAAGAATTCGGAATCACTCCTTCACATTACAGAAGGAGGCCGTCTCCCATAAGGCTGTTCATGCCCTCCTCCGTACTGTCCTACTACAATTATCTGCAGAGAGGAGAGACGACCATGGAAAAGGAACATGATGCCGTCACTGTCTTCGTCCAGGTTATCGAACGACCGGAAAGGAAGCTGATACTAAAAAGAGGGAAATCGGCCCAGGATTACTTCGAATTCTGCGAAGAGGTCGGCTGCGATGTATGGGGCATACTGTGCAGCGTAAAAGAAGCACTCTACGAACCGATCGGCGCATGGCTACCCGATAGGCTGATACCGGCAGGTACTTCCAGATATGTCCAGGGGGTGGAAGTACCTAATGATTATTCCGGCATCGTTCCTGAGGGATTCGAGATCATCGGCCTTGGACCTTGCAGCATGATGGTATTCCAAGGACCCGCGTACGACGACGACGACGCTTCCTTCTGCGATGCGATCAGCTTCGTACAGGAATCAATCGAGAAGTACAAGCCGTCGACCTATGGCTATGCATGGGCAGATGAGGAATCGCCGCGTTTTCAGCTGGAGCCCCAGGGCTGGCGAGGCTATATCGAGGCCCGGCCCGTGAAGAGACTGGTCTGACCTTACTGGCCTCTAGAAGGCTGCCGGCTTTGGCCACATCTTACGAAAGGTAAAGGAGGGCGCGGATCATCAGATCCGCGTCCTTCTTCATATCCGGCGATGCGATGACGATGAGCGGTTGTCTACACAGTTGGGCACATATGTATAACATAGCCTTCTCTATTGGTCGTCATCATCAGCCGGATATCTTTATGCGGCATTCACATCCATCGAACAGCGTGCTTTTCACATCGAATGAAGCTTCGCTGTCCAACCCTGCGATCATGCCCTTCATCGGATCGAGGCAGTAGATGCGGCAAGGACTTGCCGTACCCATCCTTTTCGCCATAGCGCATAGCATGCAGCCTGATGTCACCGCCGTGAACCCATCACTCTCATTGTCAGGTTCCAGCTTCCATTGGGCACAGCCCATCAAGTCCGACAGCTTGAAGAATACGTCCTCCTTAGTGGTTATACCGAGCTGAGCCGCCCTGACTTTCCCTCCTGCCATCTGTTCTAGTTCTTTCTGAGCGGTGATCTTCTCCAGTATCCCTTCGCGCCCGAACCGCAGCACCGCGTCGGCAAGAGCCCCGGCGTAGACTGCCTGCAGTAGCTTCACCTTTTCAAATAGTTCCATATTAACGCCTCCTGATATAACGTTCGTTATATTTATTATGAACGAAGAGCCCGCGCCCAATTCCAGATGGATCAGGCCAAGATTCTCCAATCGTTCCAACAGAAGCCCCCCCGATCCACGTGTTCGCACTACATAGCAGGACGTGTCGTCATAAGCCCATAGCGAAGAGAAGGGATATCTGTCTT
>ERZ795056.523-NODE-523-length-48392-cov-12.283406_pt1 | contig 48392 bp, 43 predicted proteins | sample MGYA00375140_ERZ795056 | MGnify/ENA primary metagenome ERZ795056 (study PRJEB30185, sample SAMN05720227) | activated sludge metagenome | isolation source: Anaerobic digester | place: USA | collected 2015-03-09 ...
TTGTACCAACAATGGGTGCATTACACCAAGGTCATTTGTCCTTGATGCAACAATCAATGGCAAATAACAACACTACTGTGGTGAGTATTTTTGTCAATCCTACCCAATTCAATAATCCCGAAGATCTTGCAAAATACCCTAGAACACTTGATGATGACTTAAAAAAAATTAATGGTTTAAGCCCAGAAATTATAGTTTATGCCCCGCCTGTTGACGACATTTATGACGGAAAACCTTCGTCGCAATTTTTCGATTTTGATGGTTTAGAAAACCAAATGGAAGGCAAGTTCAGACCCGGACATTTCAACGGAGTAGGTACAATTGTAAAACGTTTGTTCGAAATTGTTCAACCTACAAACGCCTATTTTGGTGAAAAAGATTTTCAACAATTGCAAATTGTGAAGAAAATGGTCGAAAAAACCAAGTTAAAAGTCAACGTAATTGGTTGTCCTATTTACAGAGAGACGAACAAATTAGCAATGAGCTCCCGAAATGCACTTTTGTCTCCAAAAGAAAAACAGGAAGCTTCCATCATATATAAAACAATAATCGAATCTAAAGAAAATTTCCAAAAATTTAGTGCTAAAATTGTAACCGAAGAGGTTCAAAAAGCATTTGAAAACAATCCTGTTTTCACTTTAGAATACTATCAAATTGCGGACGAAAAAACGTTGCTTCCTTGCATAAGAAAAAGCAAAAACAAGAAATATCGTGCTTTTATAGCCGTATTTGTCAACAATATTCGATTGATTGATACCATTTCATTAAATTAATTTACTTTTGCACCATGCAAATACAAGTAGTAAAATCAAAAATTCACCGTGTAAAAGTCACTGGCGCCGATTTAAATTACATCGGTAGCATCACTATTGACGAAGCATTAATGGACGCCTCAAACCTAATTGAAGGTGAAAAAGTATCTATTGTAAACATTAATAATGGCGAGCGTTTTGAAACGTATGTCATTACTGGCGTTAAAAATTCAGGTGAAATTACACTCAATGGCCCTGCGGCTCGAAAAGTGCAAAAAGACGATATCATCATCATTATTTCGTATGCAACTCTCGATTTTGAAGAGGCCAAAACCTTCAAACCTTGGATTCTTTTCCCAAATGAAAATGACAATTCACTGACTTAATCCTTCTGTATCTTTCCTCAAAATTCAGTTAATGTTTCTAATTTGCGCTATTTAAATACATTCACTTTTATCTTGTTCTACTTTTAAAAAAAGCAAATAAAAGTAGTATATTGCTACTCTTTTCGAACCCAATAATTCGGAAGAATATTAATTTCCAAACCCTAAGAAATTATGAAGCAAATAGTACTATTTTTGTTTTTTTCAACTACTCTCTTTTCGCAAAAAACGATTGAAATATTCGAATCAAACAAATTAGGCGAAAGTCGAGAAATCACAATTGGCCTGCCAGATTCCTACGAAAAAAACCCAAATAAAAGGTATCCAATACTCGTTTTACTCGATGGCGATTACTTGTTCGACCCTTTTTATGGTGCTTTAAATTACGGTGCTTATTGGGAAGATATGCCCGAAACCATCATCGTCGGTATTAGCCAAAATATAAATGAGGAACGAATAGACGACTGCAATTATGACGATGCAAACGGCTTACCTTCTGGAAAAGGTGCCGCTTTTTTTAGTTTTATTGGTAGCGAATTGCTTCCTTATATTGAAAAAAAATTCCGTGTTGCTCCTTTCAGAATTATTGCCGGACACGACACAACAGCTGGGTTTTCAAACTTTTTTTTATACAAAGATTACTCCATATTTAATGCTTATATTTCTTTAAGTCCAGAACTGGTTCCAGAAATGGACACCCAAATTCCAGAACGGTTTGCTGCATTAAAACAACCGCTTTTCTACTATCAATCTACCGGTGATGGCGACATAAAAGACCTTTTGGAAGACGTGAAAAAACTGGATGAGAACATTAAAACAGCCAACAATCCACTGATTAATTACAAATACGACCAATTCAAAGGAGCTTCTCATTATTCTGCCGTTCTTTATTCTATTCCGAATGCTTTGAACCAAATTTTCGATTGTTACAAACCGATTTCGATGACTGAATTTTCAGAAAAAATAGCCATTCTTCCTAACGGACAAGTAAAATATTTGACTGATAAATACGATGCTATTGCCAAAACTTTAGGGCTAAAAGTTACCATTAGAGTTTCTGATTTTAAAGCTATCGAAGCCGCAATTCTAAAAAATAAATCCTACTCAGAATTAGATAAATTAGCCGAATTAGCTCGAAAAAATTATCCAAAATCAATGCTAGCCGATTATGAATTAGGTCTAATGAACGAGAAATTGGGAGATTCAAAAAAAGCGGCAAAAGCCTATCAAAAAGCATCTCAATTTGATGAAATTGGGGATTTAAGCAAAGATATGATGCTGGAGAAATTTGACGAAATGCAGAGTTTAACAACTAAAAAATAATAATGTCCAAAGTAAAAACTTCCTTTTTTTGCCAAAATTGTGGCGCTCAATATTCAAGATGGCAAGGCCAATGCAATTCCTGCAAAGAGTGGAACACCATCGTTGAGGAAATTATTCAAAAAGAAGAAAAATCAAGTTGGAAACCCACAACTTCCGATTCGAAAAGAGTTTCAAAACCTTTAAAAGTCAACGAAATTGATTCCAGCCAAGAAGTGAGAATGAATACCTTAGACAGCGAACTGAATCGCGTGTTGGGCGGTGGAATTGTTCCCGGTTCTTTAATTCTTTTGGGTGGCGAACCCGGCATTGGAAAAAGCACTCTTTTGTTGCAAATTTCTTTAAAACTTCCTTATAAAACCTTATATGTTTCGGGCGAAGAAAGCCAAAAACAAATAAAAATGCGTGCCGAAAGAATCACGCCAAACAGCGACAATTGCTACATTCTTACCGAAACCAAAACCCAAAATATCTTCAAACAAATTGAAGCCATCGAACCCGAAATCGTCATCATCGATTCCATTCAAACGCTTCACACCGATTATATCGAATCGACTCCGGGAAGCATTTCTCAAATTCGAGAAACCACTGCCGAGTTGATAAAATTTGCCAAAGAATCGAATGTTCCAGTGATTTTAATTGGTCATATTACCAAAGATGGAAACATTGCCGGTCCCAAAATTTTGGAACACATGGTCGATACCGTTTTGCAATTCGAAGGTGACAGAAATCATGTATATCGCATATTACGTTCGCTAAAAAACCGTTTTGGGTCCACTGCCGAAATCGGAATTTATGAAATGCTAGGTAATGGGTTGAGAGAAGTTTCTAACCCATCCGAAATATTGATTTCGCACAAAGACGAAGAATTATCAGGAACCGCCATCGCCACCACTCTCGAAGGAATGCGTCCGTTGATGATTGAAATTCAATCTTTGGTAAGCACAGCAGTTTATGGAACACCGCAACGAAGCACCACAGGTTACAATGCCAAAAGATTGAATATGATTTTGGCTGTTTTAGAAAAAAGAGCGGGTTTCCGTTTGGGTGCCAAAGACGTTTTCCTAAATGTAACCGGAGGAATTTCGGTAGATGATCCTGCGATTGATTTGGCAGTTGTTGCTGCTATTTTATCCTCGAATGAAGATATTGCAGTGAACAAAGATTTTTGTTTTGCGGGCGAAGTGGGACTTTCGGGTGAAATTCGTCCTGTAAATCGAGTAGATCAACGCATTCAAGAAGCGGAAAAATTAGGATTTTCGACCATATTTGTATCCAAATACAATAAAATCGCCTTGAAAAACACCATAATAAAAGTTCGTTTGGTGGCAAAGATTGAAGATGTGGCGAGCGAGTTGTTTGGGTAAATCTAAAAAGTATTTTTAAATTATGAGATTTCAATTAAAAAGCGATATAGGAGGTCTACTTTGGTGGCTATTAATTAAATTTTGCAAAACAGATTTAAAAGAAGAACAATCAAAAGATAAATGGAGTAGAAATATTTTTTTCTTAATTGTAATAGGCACCGTTTTAGGTTTTATCGCTGTTAAATTCTTTTAGTAAATTATTAAATATAAAACATAAATTATGAATCTCAAATTTCCATTTATTGGGTTGCTTTTTATAGCAATTCCATTCATTTCGGATGCGCAACAGTCCGCAAATCCGGATGCTTTTCCTGTTCAAATTACCACTGCAAACGGAATTGTTGAAGGCGAATTCGACATCAAAACTAATATTCAAAGTTTCAAAGGAATTCCTTTTGCACAACCACCCGTTGGTAATTTACGTTGGAAAGCACCTCAACCTGTTATGAATTGGACAGGAATTAAACAAACCAAAAAATTTGGCCCAAGAGCCGTTCAATCCAATATTTTTGGCGATATGGGTTTTAGAAGCGACGGCATTAGCGAAGATTGTTTGTACTTAAACGTTTGGTCTCCAGCCAAATCATCGGACGAAAAACTTCCGGTTTTTGTCTATTTTTACGGTGGTGGTTTTGCTGCTGGCGATGGTTCGGAATACCGCTATGATGGCGAAAATATGGCCAAAAAAGGAATCGTTACCCTAACCGTGAATTATCGTTTGGGAATTTTTGGTTTCTTCTCCCACCCAGAATTAACCAAGGAATCGCCTAATCACGCATCAGGAAATTATGGTTTTCTTGACCAAAATGCTGCTTTGAAATGGGTTCAGGCCAATATTGCAAAATTTGGTGGCGACCCAAAACGAGTAACAATAGCTGGTGAATCGGCGGGCTCGATTTCCGTAAGTGCCCAAATGGCTTCGCCTTTATCCAAAAATCTTATTGCAGGTGCTATTGGCGAAAGCGGTGCATCTATCTTTCCAACTTTAGCTCCAATTCCATTAGCCGAAGCCGAAAAAACAGGTTTTGAATTTGGACAGAAAATTGGAGCGAAATCATTGAAAGATCTTCGTGCAATGTCCACTTTTGAACTGTACCAAAAGTCAAGCGGAACAAGTATGGGCGTTTTTAAATCAACAATTGACGGTTATTTTATGCCAAAATCTTTGCCCGAAATTTTCGAATCCAAGCAACAAGCAATGGTTCCTTTGTTGCTGGGTTGGAATTCTGAGGAGATGACCTATCGCGCTTTAACAATGGGGAAAGACCTTACCAATGAAAGTTATGCTGCAAAAATCAAAGAATTGTATGGCGACAAAGCCGAAGAAGTTTTGAAACTATATCCCGCAGGAACTCCTGAAGTTACGGAGCAATCGGCAACGGATTTAGCCGGCGACCGATTTATTGCTTACAGCACTTGGAAATGGTTTGATTTACATCGAAAAAATAGCTCACAAAACGTTTATCGCTATTATTTTTCGAAACCAAGACCTGAAATGCGGGATAAAGATTTGGTAGCTGGTCTTGCAGGTGGTGTCATCAAAAAAGATAAAAACGCGCCAAAAGCTCCCAAACCAAAAGGCGCTGTACACTCTGCTGAGATTGAATACGCCATGGGAAATCTGGCAACAAATAAAGATTATGATTGGATGGAAGACGATTATAAAGTTTCGGAAACGATGATGAATTACTTCGCCAATTTTATTAAATCCGGAAATCCAAATGGCGAAAAACTACCCGTTTGGCCAATGGCAAAAGACGAAAAAAATCCAGAAATTATGATTATCGATATAGAATCAAAAGCCACAAAAGCAGAAAATGATGCTCGTTACTTGTTTTTGGACAAAGAATATACGAAAAAATAAGATGTTACATTTTTGAAACATCTTTCAGAAAAGGCAATTTCATTCAGTTGATATTGCCTTTTTTGATTTTGGTTTTCTATCTAAAATTCAATGTGTTACTTTAATTTTTTTGATTAATAAAAACGAAGAATCTCATTTGCTTTTCAGCTTTTCTTCGTAAATTTATATGTTCGTTTTCTCGAACGAAGAGAAATTAAAAAATTGAAATTATGGAAAAACAAGTCGGAATCTGGATTGACACTAAAAAAGCAATTATTGTTGCTCTTGAAGGTCATAAAGAAGAAAAAATCACTGAGATAGATTCTGAAGTTGAAAACAGAATTTACCACAATGAAGAAAGTAACAAAGGAACCTTCTCAGGAAGTCACCAAAGTGACAACGAAACGAAATTTGACAACCGCAAAAAAGAGCAAATGGATTATTATCTCACTGCGGTGATGAACCGAATAAAGAATTCAGATTATCTGTATATTTTTGGTCCAGCAGAAACAAAACTAAAATTGGAACAAAAAATTCAAGCTGAAAAATCATTGAATAAAATCAAAATTAAAGCGGTAGAAACTGCCGACAAAATGACTTTGAATGAAGTTGTAGCTCGGGTTAAAGATTTTTACAACCCTTTGCAACGCAAACTTAATTTGGCACATCGTTTGTAAATTTTTTACTTCAAAACTTCATCAAAAACCACAATATCAAAAATGTTGTGGTTTTTTTATAGGTTTAAATTAAGGAACACAGAAAAGTAATTTAAAAGAAAACTCTAAAGAGAATCATAAAATTTATTCCGTTTTCATTTTTTTCCTTTCCTTTATACTCCAAAAATTTTAAATGGAAACTAATTGATGAAAAGCCGAAAACAAAAAACAATTTTAGCTTTAAAAATAATTGCTATTTCCTTTTTGGCAATAATTATAGCTCTTTTTGTTTTTAGAAATGAAGTATTGAAACAAACCATAGCCAAAGTATCTTTCAAAATGGCTAGCGAATACAACAGCACTTTTACAGTAAAAGAAGCTTCTTTTGTGGGACTTTCAGGCCTACGTTTTTCCGAAATTGTTTTGGCTCCCAAAAATGCCGACACGCTTTTCCGAATCCATAAAATGAAAACCAGCGTCAATTTATGGCGATTATTAGTTGGCGATATTCAATTGGGAACATTGGAAATTGAAAATGGTTATGTACAATTAGTCAAGAATAAAAAAGGTCGCAATTTTGATGCTTTTCTAAAAAAAGACGAAACCACAACTTCTTCTAACGAAAAAAGAGATTACGCCAAAATAGCTTACAGACTCATTTCGAAAGTGCTGAACTTAGTGCCAACGGATATGAAAGTAGAAAATCTTTCGTTCAAATTGGACGACAATGGCAAAAAAACTACGATAAATTTCCAAAAACTACGATTGGTCAACAAGCAACTCGAAACTTCGATTAATGTTCAAACCAAAGCTTTTACGCAACGAATTCGAATCGAAGGTTTTGCCGACCCGAGAAACAAAACTGCCGATATTCGATTTTTTAATATTGACACTGGAGCGATAAAAGTACCTTATCTTGACGAACGTTTTGGTTTAAAATCAAGTTTCGATTCCATTCGAGTGAACATTCAAAACATAGACAAATCGGGTAGCGAATTGCATCTTGACGGCTTCGCTTCTATTGCCAATTTGATGATTAATCACAAGAAAATTGCCAGCAAAGATGTGGTTATAAAAAACGCAAAATTTGACTTTAGATTCCTATTGGGTTCCGATTTTATTTCCATTGACAGCAGTTCGACCGTTCAATTCAACAAGATAAAATTCCATCCTTATTTGGCATACGAAACCGAAGAAGACACGATTTACAAACTCAAAGTAGCGATACCGAAAATGAAAGCACAGGATTTTATTGTGTCGCTTCCTGATGGTTTGTTTACTCATTTTCAAGGAATGGAAGCCGAAGGGAATTTCGAATACAATTTGGATTTTAAATTCAATAAAAACAAACCCAATCAATTGGTTTTTGATAGCAAGTTGAAGAAAGAAAATCTAAAAATTACCAAATACGGCGAAGCGAATCTCAACAAACTCAACGGTGAATTTGTGTATCGCGCTATCATACAAAATGTACAACAAAGACCTGTTTTAGTGGGTGCTGAAAATCCAAATTATACACCATTGGATCAAATTTCGCCTTATTTGCAAAAATGCGTTTTAACGTCGGAAGATCCATCGTTTTTCTCGCATCGCGGTTTTATCAACGAAGCCTTCAAGCAATCGATTCTTAAAAACATTCGCACCAAGAAATTCTCCCGTGGAGCAAGTACGATTAGTATGCAATTAATCAAAAACGTTTTTCTGACTCGTGAAAAAACAGTTTCTCGAAAATTGGAAGAAATTTTGTTGGTCTACATCCTAGAAAACAATCGTATTGCCAGCAAAGAACGAATGCTCGAAGTCTATTTCAACGTTATCGAATGGGGACCAAATATTTACGGAATTGGAGAAGCAGCGCAGTTTTATTTTCAAAAAACTCCAGCCGATTTGACTCTGAAAGAATGTTTGTTTCTAGCTACTATTGTTCCAAAACCAAAGAAATTTATGTGGCAATTTGACAACGAAGGAAATCTAAAATCATTCGCCAAACAACAACAAAAATTCCTAAGCAATTTGATGTTACGAAGAGGAATTCTGATTCCCGAAGATACCATTGGAGAATCAATTCCATTGAAAATTACAGGAAATGCGCATTCGTTGTTGAATATAAAAGTGCTAGATTCTTTGGCAGTAGATTCTTTGGCGGTAGAAGAACCCTTTGAATTTTGATAGAAAATACTCTATCTTTTTAATAAACAGACAGTTAAATATCTTTTCAACCCTTTTTATTTGTAATTTTGAATGATTACAAATAAAAACTTTTGGATTATGAAAACAGCTGTAGTATTTCTCGCCTTGCTTTCTTTAAATTTTTCTCATTCTCAAACCATCGGATTAGAAACTTTTGCCTCAGGTTTTATTAGCCCTGTAGAAATTTCAAATGCTGGAGACAGCAGATTATTTGTTGTAGAAAAAGGAGGCAAAATCAAAATCTTAAATTCAGATAAAACAACAAACGCAACGCCTTTTCTCGACATTTCTACTCAAGTAGGTACGGGTTCTGAGCAAGGTTTGTTGGGATTGACATTTCATCCAAATTATGCTTCAAATGGACAATTTTTTATAAATTACACCAACCTATCTGGTACTACTGTAATTGCCAAATACACCGTAGATAGCGGAAATCCTAATATTGCCAATGCTTCTAGCGCAAGCGTTCTTTTGACAATTACCCAACCCTTTACCAATCATAACGGAGGAACATTAAAATTTGGTCCAGATGGTTTTCTGTACATAGGAATGGGCGATGGAGGCAGTAGTGGCGATCCAGGAAACAGAGCGCAAAACAGTACTGAATTATTGGGGAAAATGCTTCGCATAGATGTAAATTCTGGATCACCATACGGCATCCCAAATGACAATCCATACGTGGGAATAGCAGGAGCTGATGAGATTTGGGCAATTGGTCTTAGAAATCCTTGGAAATTTTCCTTTGACAAAATCAAAAATAATTTATGGATTGCCGATGTGGGTCAAAATAACATTGAAGAAATTAATGTTGCAAGTACAACCGAAGCTGGATTAAACTATGGATGGCGTTGCTATGAAGGCAATACCACCTACAATACTACCGATTGTCCTGCACAAGCTACTATGAAGTTTCCACTTGCTATCATAAATCACTCTACTGGGGCTTGCTCTGTTACTGGTGGTTATGTCTATAATGGCACAGCCTATCCTAATTTTAAAGAATTGTATTTCTTTTCGGATTATTGCAGTCCACAAATAGGAATGTTGACATCAACAGGAACAATTACTTATTCCCAAACTTTTTCAGGAAATAATTTTTCGACTTTTGGAGAAGATAATATGGGCGAACTGTATATTGCTGCCATAAATAACGGTACCATTTACAAAATCAAAGATACATCATTAGGTGTAAATATCCCCGAAACATCTCAATTTATAGTTTATCCCAACCCGACAAAATCGGAAATTATCATTCAAAAATCGAACAAAAATTATCCTACTGAAGCCACTCTTTTTGATATGGGAGGAAAAATAATATTGCAACAAAAAACAATAGATAAACCCGAAAACAGTATTAAAACAACACATTTATCTAAAGGGTTTTACATCCTAACCATTAAAAATGACCAAGGAAACCTTTCAACGCATCGGTTAATAATTGAATAATTTATCATAAAAAAAAATAAACTCTCCCAACCTTTTTCAGTAATTTGTCATCAATAGAGATATATTCTAAAATTGATACATTATGAAAAAAGTTCTTTTCTCCTTTGCGTTCTTGATTTCGGTATTTGCCTTTGCTCAAAAACCAATATTTGTTTCTTCTAAAGTAAAAGCGGCAACTGTTTATTTTAATTCTGCCGAAATTTCGCAAACTACATCAGTTGTGCTTCCAAGAGGAACCAGCGAAATCGTAATTAAAAACGTATCTAATGCTTTAAATGAAAGTACGATTCAAATTGGCGCGCCTTCAACCGTTACGGTACTTTCGGTGCAGTTTACGAACGATTATGTTTCGGAATATGAATTGGATGAAACCAATCCAGCCATAAAAAAAGTGCGTGACAGTATCAATTTGGTAAAAAAGGAACTTCAAAAAGTTGAAAATGCAAAAGATTCCGAAGCCAAAGTCATAGAATTATTGGACAAAAACCAACAAATTTCAGGGGTTAATTCGGGTTTGAATGTAGCTGAATTAATGAAAATGGTCGAATATTACAAACTCAAAAGAACCGAAGTAAACAACAATTACGATGCTTTAGACGAAAAACATAGCAAACTCAATACGCTTTTGGCTCAATTGAATTCGAAACTAGAAATCAACACTAAAAAAGAAGATAAAACCTCCGACGGAAAAATAATAATTCAGGTAATGAACGAAATTGCAGGTAATGTAGATTTCGACATTAATTACCTGACTTCTAATGCTACTTGGAAACCGTTCTATGATTTGCGTGCCAATAGTGTTGCCGAACCTATAAATATGATGTACAAAGCAGAAGTTGTTCAAAACACAGGTGTCGATTGGAAAAAAGTAAAACTGACTTTATCTAGTGGAAATCCAAACCAAAATAATCAAGCACCGAGTGTAAATCCTTGGTTTTTGAAGTATGAACCAGAAGTAATTCAAGTAGGATACGGTAAAAGTGTTTCAAGTGTGCTGGAAGGAAGAGTAGCTGGATTGCAAATAAGTGATGGAATGCCCGGAGCTAGCTCAAATATTAAAATTAGAGGTGCAGCTTCTTTAGATAAAAACGCTGCCCCGCTAGTTATTATCAATGGAATTCCTTCAACGCAAAAAGCAATGGATGAATTATCTCCAGAATCTATAAAATCAGTAGATGTATTAAAAGATGCGGCAGCCACCTCAATTTACGGTTCTCGAGCTTCAAGCGGAGTGATTTTGGTTACTACCAAACAAATGAGCGATTACACCTCCATAACCGAAAATCAACTCAATATTTCTTTCGATATTGACATTCCTTATGATATTTTATCGAATGGAAAAGCGCATAGCGTGGCACTCAAAGAAATAAAAATCCCTGCAAGTTTCAAATATTATGCTGCGCCAAGAGTAGAAAAAGAAGCATTTTTATTGGCAGAAATTGTCGATTATTCCAAATACAATTTATTGAAAGGCGAAGCCAATATTATTTTCGAAGGAATGTACGTAGGTAAAACAACCATTAATCCAAGTCAAACTTTAGACACTTTGAGCTTGAGTATGGGTAGAGACAAGAAAATGACCATCAACCGTGAAAAAGTGGCGGATAAATCAGGCACTAAATTTTTGTCTTCTAAAAAAGAGCAAACATTTACGTATGACATTACAGTTCGCAACAACAAAAAAGAAACTGCTCAATTGCTACTGAAAGATCAATATCCATTGAGTCCAGATAAAGATATTGAAATTGAATTATTACAAAGTGATGGCGCAAAAGTAAACACAGAAACTGGAATTCTCAGTTGGGATTTGAATTTAAAACCCAATGAAACCAAAAAAATCAGGATAAGTTACCGAGTGAAATATCCTAAAGAAAAAGTGATTGATAATTTATAGAAAAATAACCCTGTCAGAGTTTTGAACTCTGACAGGGTTTCTTAAATAACTAAGGTGCTGGATCAGGAATTATAGCCTGAACTGCATTTATTTCGGCGATAATTTCATCCGATAATACTACATCTATCGAGGCAATATTTTCCTTTAATTGCTGCATTGTTGTTGCACCAATAATATTACTGGTCACAAAAGCTTGTTGAGTCACAAATGACAAAGCCATTTCAGTTATAGTCAATCCGTTTTTTTGAGCAACCTCTTGATATAATCGAGTGGCTTCAATAGATTGTGCGCTATTATATCTTGAAAATTGAGGAAACAAAGCAATTCTAGAATTAGGATAACTTTCGCCCGACATAAATTTACCAGACAATCTACCAAAACCCAATGGCGAGTACGCCAATAAACCCACATTTTCTCTCATACAAACTTCGGCAGAACCGATTTCGAAAGTTCTGTTCAACAACGAATACGGATTTTGCACTGTTTTGATTCTAGGTAGATTTTGATATTTACTTTCTTCCAAAAAACGCATAATTCCCCAAGGCGTTTCATTAGAAAGTCCAATATGGTTGATTTTTCCTTGTTTGATGAAATCTTCCAAAGTTTCTAAAACAGACTGAACATTATCTTCCCAAGCATCGTTTTGCACTTTGAAACCGCGCTGACCAAAGAAATTGGTTTTGCGTTCTGGCCAATGCAATTGGTACAAATCGATATAATCGGTTTGCAGTCGAGTCAAACTTTTGTCAATCGACAAAGCAATACTTTCGGGAGAAAAATCCATGTTTTCTCGGATATGTGCTAGTCCAGGATTGGGTCCCGCTATTTTTGAAGCTAAAAAAATATCTTCTCTTTTTCCTGATTTTTTGAACCAAGTACCAAGAATTTTCTCGGTGCTTCCGTAAGTTTCTTTGCGTCCTGGAACTGAATACATTTCGGCAGTGTCAAAAAAATTGATTCCTTTTTCGAGTGCATAATCCATTTGGGCGTGACCTTCGGCTTCGGTGTTTTGTTCTCCAAAAGTCATTGTGCCAAGGCAAATTTTACTAATTTTTATGTCGGTATTGGGTAAAGTAGTGTATTTCATTTATTTGAAGTAATAAAATTATTGGGTGCAAAAGTAAAGTTTAGTCCGACGATTGATGTAACATTAAACAATTATTTAAACTAAAAAAGGTTCTGCATTTTCACGCGAACCTTTTAAATTTTGTTTTTATGGAAACTAATCTATCTCCTTCAACATTTCGGCGATTTCGTCTAATCTTGGAGTCAAAATAATTTCGATTCTACGGTTTTTAGCTTTTCCTTCCGCTGTTGCATTACTTGCTAATGGTGAAAATTCACCTCTTCCAGCTGCCGTAAGATTTTGTTTATTGACTGCTTTGTTTTCGCTCAAAATAGCAACAATTGCAGTGGCTCTTTTAGTCGATAAATCCCAATTGTCGGCAATTGGTCCTGAACCTCCGAATGGATCATCGTCGGTGTGACCTTCAATCAAAACTGAAATATCTGGATTATCGCCCAATACTTTTCCCACCTCGACAACAGCGGTTTTACCTTCGGCACCAACTGCCCAACTTCCTGATTTGAACAGTAATTTGTTCTCCATAGAAACATACACTTTTCCGTTTTTTTGTTCCACGGTCAAGCCTTTTCCTTCAAAACTATTCAAGGCTTTCGAAAGTGTTTCTTTGAGTTTTCGCATACTTTCCTCTTTGGCGGCAATCAAAGCTTCCAACTCTTGCAAACGTTGGTTTTTTTTGTTCAATTCTGCCTGCTCCAAAGCCAATGCTTTTTCTTTGGCTCCCAATTGTTCTAATAATTCTCGGTTTTTGGCCATATTGGCTTTCAAAGATTCACTGCTGTTTTTTTCCAAAGCAGTGTAGGAATCTTTCAAAACATCCATTTTTTTGTTCAAAGCGGCATAATCGGCTTGCAATTTTTCGCGTTCCGATTTGACTTTCGCCAACTCTTTATTCAAAGCTTCTTGGTCTAATTCGAGTTGTGTTTTAGACTTTAGTAAATCCGCATTTTCGTCTGAAATACTTCTGTTTTCTTTTTTTAAATCGGCATATTTGCTTTCTAAATCATTGTAAATTTTCTTGGAAACACAAGAAGTGGAAAGGGCTACAATTAGCAATCCGAGGGAAATTCTTTTTATCATTTTAATTTTTTTATTGAAATTGATTTTTGCAATTGATTTACTCTATTTCCACCAAACTCGGACAATGGTCAGAATGTTTGGCTTCGGGTAATATAACGGCTCTTTTTATTTTTTGTTTTAAAGGTTCGCTAACTAAACAATAATCGATGCGCCACCCTTTGTTTTCTAATCTTGCCGAAGGAAATCGCATCGTCCACCAAGTGTAATTATTGGGTTCTTTGTTCAAAAATCGGAAACTATCTATGAAACCACTTTTCATAAAACCGTCAAGCCAAGCTCTTTCTTCGGGTAAAAATCCCGAAACTTTCTTGTTTCGAATGGGGTCGTGAATGTCGATTGCTTCATGACAAATATTGTAATCCCCACAAATTACCAAATTTGGAACTTCTTTTTTAAGTTCATTAATATAATTTTGGAAATCGTCCATATACATAAACTTGTGTTCTAATCTTTCGATGTTCGTGCCCGATGGAAGGTACAAACTCATCACCGATAATTCGTCAAAATCTACCCGAAGATTTCTTCCCTCGAAATCCATGTGGGGAATTCCAGTTCCAAAAACTACGTTGTTGGGTTTAATTTTAGATAAAATAGCTACACCGCTATATCCTTTCTTTGTGGCAGGAAACCAATAATGATAAGGATATCCTGCTAGCTCAAAATCTAAAAGCGGAATTTGCTCTGGAGTGGCTTTAATCTCCTGAAGACAAATTACATCGGGATTGGCTTGTTGTAACCAGTCGATAAAACCTTTTGAAATTGCGGAACGAATTCCGTTGACATTATAGGAAATAATTTTCATTTGTTGTTTTTTATTTGTGTTTCAAAAGTAATGAAAACTATAAAGATTGATGTCAAAAAAATATAGAAAATGGAGTTTTTTGCTATCTTTGTTACCTGCTCAAAAAATCATAAGCTAGATATGGGTTTAGTAACCGCAAAAGAAGTTGCAAAAGCAATAAACACGGATAAGTATGGAATTTTAGGTACTTTTTCGGGTTGGTTGTTGATGAAAGTTTTGAAAATTTCGACGATGAACAAAATATACGACAGAAACAAACACTTAAGTGAAGTGGAGTTTTTGAATGCTATTTTGGATGAATTCCAAATCAAATTTGAAATTCCTGAAGAAGATTTTAAACGTTTGCCTAAAGATGGTGCTTATATTACCATTTCAAACCATCCACTTGGAGGAATTGACGGCATTTTGCTCTTGAAATTAATGCTGGAAAAAGAACCCAATTTCAAAATTATTGCCAATTTTCTATTGCATCGCATCGATCCGATGAAACCTTACATCATGCCGGTTAATCCTTTCGAAAACCACAAAGACGCCAAGTCGAGTGTTATTGGTATCAAGGAAACCTTGCGTCATTTGAGGGATGGAAAACCACTGGGAATGTTTCCAGCTGGAGAAGTTTCAACGTATAAAGATGGAAAACTTGTGGTAGATAGAGAATGGGAAGAAGGCGCCATAAAAGTGATTCGTAAAGCGCAAGTTCCTGTTGTTCCTATTTATTTTCACGCCAAAAATAGTAGGTTGTTTTATTTCCTTTCAAAAATTAGTGACACTTTACGCACCGCAAAATTACCGTCGGAATTGTTGACTCAAAAAAATCGAGTGATAAAAGTTCGAATTGGAAAACCCATTTCGGTGGCAGAACAAAACGAACTTACAACTATTGAAGAGTTTTCGGAATTTTTAAGACGGAAAACCTATATGTTGGCCAATCCTTTCGAAAAGGAAACGCCTTTTTTACCAAAACCCAATTTAAAACCACACAAAAATCCAAAGCAAATTGTTACTGCTGCAAATCAGGAAAAAATGATAGCAGAAATAAATTTGTTGCGAGAAAAAGATTGCCGTTTATTAGAGAGTAAAAACTACGAAGTGTTTTTTGCCGAAGCCAAAGAAATTCCCAACGTACTTCACGAAATAGGTCGTTTGAGAGAAATTACGTTTAGGGAAGTGGGTGAAGGAACCAACGAATCGATTGATATTGACTCTTACGACAAATATTACCGCCACTTGTTTTTATGGGACAACGATGCCCAAAAAATTGCAGGAGCTTACCGAATGGGATTAGGATCAGAAATTTATCCAAAATATGGAATTGAAGGGTTTTATTTAACTGATTTATTTGGGTTTGAACCCGAATTGTATGATATGCTTCATCATTCTATCGAAATGGGACGTGCTTTTATAGTTAAAGATTACCAACAAAAACCAATGCCTCTTTTCCTGCTATGGAAAGGAATCATTCATATTACACTTCGACATCCAGAGCATAAATTCTTATTAGGAGGCGTGAGTATCAGCAATCAATTCTCCAATTTTTCGAAATCTTTGATGATTGAATTTATGAAATCAAATTTTTATGACCCTTATATTGCCCAATATATTCATCCCAAAAAAGCATTTAAGGTCAAACTAAAAGATGCCGATAAGGATTTTATTTTTGATGAAGCCGAAGCCGATTTGAATAAGTTCGATAAATTGATTGACGAATTGGAGCCCGGAGCATTGCGATTGCCAGTTTTGATTAAAAAATACATCAAACAAAATGCCCGTGTAATAGCTTTTAACGTGGATCCTTTGTTCAACAATGCTATAGACGGCTTGATGTATATTCGGATTTCTGAGATTCCTGACAGTACTGTGAAACCTGTTATGGAAGAATTTCAAGCTGAATTGGAAAGAAAATTAGCCGAGAAAGAAGAGTAAAAAAGAAGGCAGATTGCAGATTTTTTTGAAGAATTTAAAATTTGTTTCACTTCCAAATCGATTGCTGTAAAATATCATCAATAGAATTATTATTTATAAAATATATAATTCTAATAAAATGGTAAGTTGCTAGAAAAATAGCCAACCCATAAGCTAACTTTTTATTGAAAAGTAGTTTGGTAAAATATTCTTTTTGGGTGATTAATTCCGTCGAAAGAACTACAATAGTTGCTATACAAAAAGCAACAACTAAGGGGCCAAAAATATGATAATATAAACTTTTTTGTAGGTCTCCTTCATAAAAATAGACCAATGATTTTGTGATTCCACAACCTGGGCAGGGAAAACCACTAAGCATTTTCAAAGGACACAAGGATTGATCCGTTTCGAGATGCGTATTCTGACCAAAATATATTAAAAAAAACGGAACTATCAGCGTAATAAATGCGCCGATGATTCCGTAAATTTTACGTTTGGATTGGGTATTAATTGTATAATTTATTGATGTCATTTTGAACAATCATTGCTGCTGCCATTGGAAAGAAAAACCCTAAAACCATCAACAATGTTGAATCGTCTTTTTGAGGATACCCAATGCGTTTATATACTTCTGGCAAACCTTCTCGACCAGCCAAATAAAAGAAATAAACGTTTATAGGAAAACAACATCCTGCAAAAATGGCTATTGGCGAAGAAATAACTTCACGCCCTGTAACCGCATTTAAGACTTCGGCTACTTTAATATTCCAATAAATATGATACAATCCACAGGTTATAAATCCGAGAATTAATACTAAAATAGGATCGACTTTGAATACGGGGATGGGATTGTTTGGTTTGTTCCAATGTTCTGTGATTGTGGTTTCCATTGATTGATTGTTGATTAATTGGTTTTGGTAAAAATATAAAAATTATTGAAATGCTATATCGATTGGTTCCCAAAGTTCAATTTTATTTCCTTCGAGGTCGAGAATCCAACCAAATTTTCCATAATCATATGTCTCCATTTCCCCTATAATTGTTACACCTTCGTGTAATAATTTTTTTAATAATTTTTCTAAATCAACCACACGAAAGTTTTGCATAAATTGTTTTTTGCTTGGATCGAAGTAATTTGTGTCATTAGCAAATGGTGACCACTGGGTAGAACAGTCATTTCCGTTTTTGTCTTTCCACCAAAAAGTGGATCCATATTCATCAGTTTTTAAACCTAAATACTTGCCGTACCAAGCCACAAGTTCTTGAGGATTCTCAGCCTTAAAGAAAAAACCTCCAATTCCTGTAACTCGACTTTCTGTTTTATCTTCTTTAGCTTTGCCAAAATATTTAACTTTGATTTTATCTACAATAACCTGAGCCAATCGTTCGTGGCTTTCAAACGTCCAGCCGGCGATGTGTGGAGAGAGAATTACATTTTTTGCATGCAACAAATATTGAAAAGCCTCAGGTGTGTCTTTGTCTTGAAATAAAGTTTCAAAAGACAGTTTTTCATATTCCAAAACGTCTAAACCTGCTCCGAGAATTTTTCCCGATTGCATCGCTTCGACTAAATCAGCGGTGACAATGTTTTTCCCTCGAGATGTATTTATAATCCAAAAAGGTTTGGCGAAAGCATTAATAAAATTGGTATTGACCATTTTGTCTGTTTCGGGAGTCCACGGAATATGCAGGCTCAAAACATCAGTTTTTTGTTGTAATTCCTCGAGTGAAACTTGTTTTGCATTTTCATCGCCCACATTCTCCAGAATATCATAACACAAAACTTCTACCTCAAAACCTCGTAGTTTTTTGGCAAAGGATTTTCCCATATTTCCGTATCCAATAATTCCCACGGTTTTTCCGTCGAGTTCGTGACCTCGGTTTTTTTCTCGGTTCCAATGACCTGATTTTATTTCGTTATCAGCCTGATTCAAATTATTGAAAAGCGATAAAATCATACCTAAACTATGTTCGGCAACCGCGTTTCTATTACCTTCTGGAGAAGCAATAAGTTGTATGTTTTTAGATAAAGCATACTCACAATCTATGCTTTCTAGACCTGCACCCACTCGGGCAATGAATTGCAAATTGGTAGCTTTATCCAAAAATGTTTTATCAATTTTGAATCGGCTACGGATTACAATTCCTTGATAATTTTGGATTTTGGCTTCGATTTCAACTTTCGAAGAAGTGAAATCTTCGTGGTTTGTAAACCCTGCTTGTTGTAATTGATTCCAAAGCAAAGGATGGTTGCTATCGATATGAAGAATTTTGATGTCCATAAAAAGTGTTTCAATATTTTGATTTCCCAAAATAACAAAAAATTTGCGGTTTAACGGTTTGTTAAAAGGATTTAGTAGTTCAATTGTGTAGTTTTGTGAAATGAAAAAGAATTAAATTTCCTTTCTATTCCCTTGAAACTGTAAATAACTTTAAAATGAAATTAACTAAAACATTTAATTCCTTTTTTGAAAGCGAAAAAGCGGGTGGATTGATCTTGCTTTTTGTCACCATTTTGTCACTAATTCTAGCCAATTCGCCAATTCAAACACAATATATTCAGTTTTGGTCCACCGATATTGGTCATCATTCTATAACGCATTGGATTAATGACGGCTTGATGGCTATTTTCTTTCTTTTGATTGGTTTAGAGTTAGAACGCGAAATTTATCAAGGGGAATTGTCTAGCATTAAAAACGCCGCTTTGCCTATTTTTGGAGCATTGGGCGGAATGATTGTTCCTGCAGGATTATTTTTATTGCTAAATTTTGGAACCATAACCCAAAACGGAGCTGGAATTCCAATGGCGACTGATATTGCATTTGCCATAGGAATTTTATCGCTTTTAGGAAGTCGTGTACCCGCTTCTTTGAAAATATTTTTAACTGCACTTGCGGTGATTGACGATTTGGGAGCAATTATCGTGATTGCTGTTTTTTATACAACATCTATTGCTTTTATAAATTTAGCTATTGCTTTAGGTGTTATGGGATTTTTATTTATTCTCAATCGGATGAAGGTTTATAATCTAATTCCCTATTTAATTGGCGGAATTGCAATGTGGTATTTTATGCTAAATTCAGGTGTTCACGCAACCATTACTGGCGTTTTACTCGCTTTTGTAATTCCTTTTGGCGATGGAAGCAAGAAATCACCTTCGTATATTTTGCAGCATTTTCTGCATAAACCTGTAGCCTTTATAATTCTGCCTTTGTTTGCTGTTGCCAATACTTGCATAGCCATAGATTCTAACTGGGCCGAAGGGTTATCTCATTCCAATTCATTAGGAATTATTTTAGGACTTGTCATTGGAAAACCGTTAGGAATCTTTCTTTTTTCTTTCTTAGGAGTAAGTTTAGGACTTTGTGCATTACCCAAAGAATTAAAATGGAAAACGATTATTGGCGTTGGAATGTTAGGAGGAATTGGATTTACAATGTCAATTTTTATCACGCTTCTTGCCTTTAAAAATGATGGAGAAGATGTGATTACTTTTTCAAAAATTGCTATTTTGATTGCGTCTTTTATTGCGGGAACTATGGGCTTCTTTTGGTTAAAATTTACTTTAAAGAAAACATCTCTTCTAAAAACAAAATAAAAAACAAAATAATAATTTGCTTCCTATTAAACGCAAAAAAGGGAATTTAGTGATTACTAAACTCCCTTTTTGTAATTTAAATTCTAAAAATTACCCCTTAATTTGTTTCAAAGAAGTCTTGATTCCTCTAATCAATGACGAGCTAAATCCGTGCATTTCCATTTCGTTTAATCCTGCAATGGTGCAACCTTGAGGAGTTGTTACTCGGTCAATTAATTGTTCTGGGTGAATGTTTTCTTCCAAAATCATTTCGGCTGCTCCTTTAACAGTTTGAGCTGAAATGGCCAAAGCGGTTTTCCAATCAAACCCTATTTCGATTCCGGCTTGCATTGAAGCGCGAATGTAACGCAAAGCAAAAGCTGTTCCGCTTGCTGCCAAAACCGTTGCTGCATCCATTAATTTTTCGTCGATAATAGGTGCTGTTCCCAAATCTTGAAAAAGAGAAACTACATTTTGGGCTTGTTCTTGATGCTTTTCGTTAAAAGCAATACAAGTCGCCGAAGCACCAAATTGAGCTGCAATATTAGGCATAATTCGGATGGCGCTGTTTGAATCGCCTATTTTGTTTTGAAGCGCTTCAATCGACAATCCACTTACTCCCGAAGCGATTACTTTATTGGAAATTACAGGTAGGATTTCGGCCAAAACAGTATTTACCTGATACGGTTTTATGGTCAAAATAATCACATCCGCTTCTTGAATGTTGTGTTTGTTATCTTTTGAAACCGTTACACCCAATTCTTCTAAATATAGAATGCTTGTCGTGTTTCTTCTCGTTACGGTGATTTGGTTGTCTTTCGAAAATCGAGTTAATCCTAATGCTATGGAAACTCCAAGATTTCCTCCTCCGATAATATGTACTTTCATTTATGTGTGTTTTAAAATCCTAAAATCAATCTGGCTATCGAAAAATAAATAAGAATTCCGCAAATGTCATTGCTGGTCGTGATAAACGGTCCAGTTGCGAGTGCGGGGTCAATTCCGAATTTATCCAATAATATAGGAACAAATGTTCCAATAAGTGATGCGATAATAATTACCGAAATCAACGCAACAGTGACAATTACCCCAATGATAACTTCTACATTTAAAAGAAAATGACTTCCCAAAAATAATATGGAGGCCAGAATTACGCCATTCAATAGACTCAAGGAAACTTCTTTTATCAATCGGTTGAACAAGGAACCACTTAAAGTATCATTGGCCAAACCTTGCACAATAATTGCCGAAGATTGCACGCCGACATTTCCTGCCATCGCGGCGATTAGTGGAGTGAAAAAGAATAAATTTCCGTGATTGGTCATTGCTCCTCCAAATAATCCGAGGACTTTTACAGAAATAAATCCTCCTAAAAGAGCCAGAACTAACCAAGGCAAACGGGCTTTTGTCAACTCCAAAATGCTGTCATCGGCTTCAACGTCTTGTGAGATACCAGCAGCCAACTGGTAATCTTCGGTGGCTTCGTCCTTGATTACGTCCACGATGTCATCGATAGTAATTCGACCCACCAATCGACCCATTTCATCGGTAACGGGAATGGCTTCTAAGTCATATTTTTGCATTATACGAGCTACCTCAACATCTTCTGTATCGACCATTACAGAGTTTAATTTCTTGATATAAACTTCGCTAATGGGTGTTTTTGAGGAAGTTGTCAATAAATCCTTGAGCGACAAACGACCCAAAAGTCGGTCTTCATCATCCACCACATAAATAGAATGTACTCTCGAGATGTTTTCGGCTTGGATTCGCATTTGTTTGATACAGGTAAAAACATTCCAGTTTTCGTTGACTTTTACCAACTCTTTGTGCATAATTCCACCCGCAGTATCTTCGTCATAACGCAACAAATCGACAATGTCTTTGGCGTGTTCCACATCTTGAAGTTCCGAGATTACTTCCTGTTTTTTGCTTTGCGAAAGTTCGGCAATAATATCAGCGGCGTCATTGGTTTCGAGTTCGTCTAGCTCTTCTGCAATCTCTTTTGGCGAAAGCCTGCTTAATATTTTTTCCCTTAAATCATCTTCTAATTCCAGAAGAATTTCGGCCGTTTTTTCGGAATCTAGAACCTTAAAAATATAAGTAGCTTCGTCAAAATCAAGTTCGTCCAGAATTTCGGCAATATCAGCGTGGTGCAAGTCATTCAATAAAACTTCCAGCTGTTGGTCGTTTTTACTTTGAATCAATTGCTCTAATTCGTGTATTAGTTCTTTGCTGATTTTAAACTCCATCGGCTTCTATTTTTTGGGTCAATGCTATGAATTGTTCAACGCTAAGTTGTTCTGGGCGAAGGTTAAAAACTTCGTCTTCACGCAAATTATCGGACAAATTTAGTGTTTTTAAACTATTTCTCAAGGTTTTTCTACGCTGCTGGAAAGCAGTTTTCACGACTCTAAAAAACAACTTTTCTCCACAAGGTAAAGTATAATTTTCTTTTCTTCGCAAACGCAAAACTCCTGATTTTACCTTTGGCGGCGGAATAAAAACGTGTTCATCGACAGTGAATAAATATTCGGCATCATAAAAAGCTTGTGCCAAAACCGACAAAATTCCATAAGTCTTGCTTCCTTTTTTCTCGCAAATGCGTTCTGCCACTTCTTTCTGGAACATTCCAGCGAATTCTGGAATTTGGTCGCGATATTCTAATGTTTTAAAAACAATTTGCGTCGAAATATTATATGGGAAATTCCCAATAATAGCGAACTGTTTTCCACCAAAAACTTCGTTGATATCGTATTTCAAGAAATCTTTAGAAATGATTCTGTCTTTCAGTTTCTCATAATGAACACCCAAATAATCGACCGATTCAGTATCAATTTCGATAACGTAAGTATTGATTGGTTTTTCCAATAAATACTTGGTCAAAACCCCCATTCCTGGTCCAATTTCCAACACGTCTTCATAGCCTTCTAAATTCAGAGTGTCGGCGATATTTTTTGCTACGCTTTCGTCTTTTAAGAAATGCTGTCCGAGGTGTTTTTTGGCTGTTACTTTTTCCATAATTGTTGTTTGTTTTACCACGAAGGCAAGAAGATGCAAAGGCTCAAAGTTATTATTTAATTATTCTGAAAAAACTCTGAAATCACTTCCAATTCGGTTCTAAAAGTAAGCATTTTGTCTCCAAATAATTTCACTCCTTCTTCACGCAAAGCTTCTGCTTCTTGTTGGTAATATTTTTGCAAAGTTTCTCTGCTATCTGTTAAATATTGAACAGAATAAGTAACGCCGCCCATTTCTTCTTCAATTAACACGCGAGTCATTTTTGCCGAAGAGAATTTTCCTGTAGCCAGCATTTCGGGAATGTGTTTGTGCTGCATCCAAATCATCCATTGATCGTGAGCGCTTTCGTGTATGTTGGTGGTAACGTTGTAAATTATCATTTTTTAAAGTATTAAGACTGGAGAAATAAGTATCAAGACTTTGAAATATATTCTCCCTTTTTATGTTATTAATTATTGCTTTTTGAAATTGACATTGCTTTTACTAGAGATTCGTGTCCCCCCTCAATTGTCGGTATTCTTTTCGAGCTTCGACAAAATAAATACTATCCTGATGGTTGAAAATTATTTTCTCGTAAAGCGGTTTTGCTTTTTCAGGTTGTTGCAATTTTTTATTCTCTATTTCTGCCGAAAAAAATAAGGCTTCGTCTATATAAATTCCATCAGCGTGATGGTCAATGATATTCTGATATTGGCTTAAAGCCAAATTATATTCGCCTTGTTTTTCATAAATTTTCCCCAAACGCAACAAAGTTACGGATTCGATGGCTTGCCCTTTGAAGCTTTTTAAAATTGCCTGAAACTTTGCAATTGCTTCTTGATTTCGGTTTTGATACAAGAGATAATCGCCTTTGGCAAATTGTTTCAAAGCCGTTTGAGTCGAATCGGCAACGGTATTGTCGTTGATTAAAAGGAAATATTCCATTGCATCATTGGCAATCAATTGCGTGCTCGCCGATTTCAATTCCTTGAATTGTTTCAAAGCCCAGACGAAATCGGCTTGAAAATAACTGGTTTTGGCCGCTTTCAAACTCGCTTCGTGCGCTAAGACATCATTTTTTAAATTCTCTTCAATCTGGGAATAATAAATCAACGCCTGATTGAATTTTTCTTCGAAAAGTAAAATGTCGGCCAACTCCATTTTGGCCTGAGCCACTTCATAATCATTCAATTGCAACTCGAGCGCTTTCTTGATTATGGATCTTCCTTCATCTGGTTTTTTTAATTTAAAAGCTACGAAATGTGCCTGAATCAGTTGCAAAGATACCGTAAATGGATTTATTTCATATTCGGTCAATAAACGGCTCAATTCATTGTTGATGGCGGCAAAATCTTTTTCCTGCGCCTTTTCTATTTTCATTTCAAGTAAATAAGAATTGGCTTGAATAAGCAACTCTAAATCTTTGGTGTTTTCCAATACAAATCCCAGAATTTCTGTGGCTGTTTCGGAATCATTTTCTTGAATGGCGAGTTGTCCCAAATTCAAGATATCCGAAAGTGAATCTGGATTGCGTTTGTAAATTGCTTTTTCCTGGATAAAAGCTTTGCCAAACTCTTTTTGTTGGACATAAAACCAACTCAAATATTGGTTCCAAAAAATATCCTGATTTTTCTGTGCTCTTATTATTAATGACTTTCGCAAAGTTTCGTTAAAGTTTTCATCGCCTTCTTCGACCATAAAACGAGCCAATTGATTTTGGATTTGTATCGAATTCTGAGGATTGGCAACAGCTTCGTCCAAAAAAGTGGAAATCATCATTTCGGTATTGCCCAATTGTCCGTAAAGCTGCGCCATTTGATAATTGAAATTATACTTTGGCTCTATGAATAATGCCGTTTGATAGGATTTCAAGGCATAGTCAATCAAGGATTTCCTTTCGAAAGAATTTTCTATTCCGTAAACCTCGTTTGGATTTTTTTTGATTCGGTCGATGGCTTCGTCATAGAACTTTTTGGCGGAAGACTCGTTCTTTTGCAAATGGTAATTATAGCCCAATTCCACCAAAAGATTACCTTGTTTGTAGGTGTTCATTCGGGCTTGAATGGCTTTTTCGGCAACGTCAAATTGCTGCAATTGCTGGTAACATTCGATGGTTTTTTGGAAATACTGCGAACTATGAGGCGCCGATTTCAATAATTCCTCGAAACTGATTTTGGCTTTCTCGAAATCACCTTTGTCGTAATAATATTGCGCCAATTGCTCGTTTTGCGAGAAACAAACCAATGAAAAAAACAGGGCGATATGTAGAAAGAGTTTTTTCATTGGTTGAGAATCATTATTTAACCATATAAGGCATTTAAGGGCATTTAAGTAAAATTAAGATATTACCAAAGATGGAATTCATTAAGGAAATGTATAATTCCAAGAAGAATAAAACCTACACCAGCTATATATCCTTTAAATTTTGAACTAAATAATCTACTTTCTGGCATTTTATATGCATATCGAAGCATAAGAATCCCTATTGCTATTGCCAATAGACCTTGAACAATAATTTTCCAAAATGTAACTGAATCCATAATTGTCAAAATTATTACAAAAACTTAAATGACCTTAAATGCCTTATATGGTAAATTTTTTAATCAATAATATCAAACCCGCAATAGCTCCGCAAAACCTCAGGAATTACAATACCTTCCGCAGTTTGGTAATTTTCTAAAATTCCTGCCAAAACTCTTGGCAATGCCAATGAACTTCCGTTAAGCGTGTGAGCCAATTGGGTTTTGCCATCTTTTCCTTTGAAACGCAATTTCAAACGATTCGCCTGAAAAGTCTCGAAATTAGAAACAGATGATATTTCTAACCAACGCTCTTGCGCCGTAGAATACACTTCAAAATCATAGGTCAAAGCCGAGGTGAAACCCATATCGCCGCCACAAAGACGCAAAATTCGGTATGGCAATTTCAATTCCTGCAAAATATTTTTTACGTGTTCGACCATTCCGTCCAAAGCTTCGTAGGATTTGTCAGGGTGCTCGATTCGCACGATTTCTACTTTGTCAAATTGGTGCAAACGGTTCAAACCACGAACATGAGCGCCATAAGAACCCGCTTCACGACGGAAACAAGGCGTGTAAGCCGTAGTCAAAATAGGCAATTCATTTTCGTTCAAAATCACATCACGAAACAAATTCGTTACCGGAACTTCGGCCGTTGGAATCAAGTACAAATCATCGGTTTTGTCGTGGTACATTTGCCCTTCTTTGTCTGGCAATTGTCCCGTTCCGTAAGCAGACGCTTCGTTGACCATATGTGGAACCTGAACTTCATTATAACCTGCAGCGGTGTTTTTGTCCAAGAAATAATTGATTAAAGCACGTTGCAGTTTGGCTCCTTTTCCTTTGTAAACCGGAAATCCTGCACCCGTGATTTTATTTCCTAATTCGAAATCGATGATGTCGTATTTTTTGACCAATTCCCAATGGGGTTGTGCTCCTTCGTGCAAAACAGGTATTTCGCCTGCTTCAAAAACATTCAAATTGTCGTCTGCTGATTTTCCTGTTGGAACAATATCCGCAGGAAGATTCGGCAAAGTGTATAATTTCTCTAAAAGATCGGCTGCAAGAACGTCTGCTTTTTCGGCTAAATCTTTGCTTTTTTCTTTTAAAAGAACGGTTTTTTCTTTTAGAATGGCGGCTTTCGCTTTTTCGCCCGCTTTCATTAACTCGCCAATATCTTTGGATAATTTATTAGATTCGGATAAAATTCCGTCCAACTCCACTTGGGTCGCGCGACGTTTTTCGTCTAGTTTTACCACTTCTTCCACAACGCTTTTGGCATCCATATTTCTTTTTGCCAAAGCTTGGATTACTTTTTCCTGATTCTCTCTAATAAATGCAATTTGTAACATAATTTAAATTTTTAACTCTTATTTGTTTTAAATAAGGTCACAAATTTAAGGAAATGTTTGAGACTTCTAAGACAAAGTTTTGAGGTTTGATTTCTTTTTTATGGCTTTGTCATTCTGACGAAGGAAGAATCTTCGTTAAGTGAGCCTTTTGATGAGATTGCTTCGCCAATTCGCTATCTCTTGTGTCCTCCTTCGTCGGGATTGTAGATGTTAGATTAAACTTTGGTCCCAAGTTTTGATTGATAAATTTTGGCGACGATTTATCATTTATATCTAAAAAATATTAAATTTACTTTTATAAATAATGCTCTAAATTTTAAATCAATGAAAAAAATATTTATTTTGTTTGTGCTTTTAGTTGCTTCAAAATTGACTGCTCAAGATATTAGGAATTATAAAGAATGGTCCATTGAATTTAATGTTGGTTTTACCAAGCCATTTCGTACTATGACCCCAGGTTATCAAACTTCAGACCCTACATTATATCATATTGATTTAGGAACTAGATATACTATTGCACCAGGTTTTGGTTTAAAGGCTGATGTTGGTTATGATTCTTTTAAAAACAAACCAAATACTCCTGAATTTAGCAGCAAGTACATTCGATTTGATATTCAAGGGGTCGTAGATTTGGGTTATGCCTTTATTGCTTATGATGAACCTGATCCAATAGGAATATATTTTCACTCAGGATTTGGTGTCTCACAACTTACAACTAATGTTAAAACATATAATGATAAAATGATCAATGTTATTTATGGATTAACAGGAACATTAAAAATAAATGAAAACATAGATTTAAGTGGAGATATATCTGGTTTAATGCATCTTAAACAAGGATTAACTTTTGATGGAAGAACTAAAAGTGGTACTCACGGACTTTTTACGGGAAACATGCTAACCTCTACAATAGGTATTATTTATACTTTTAGAAAATAACGCAACTGAATTAAACAGTTCATTATAATAATTGCAAAAAACCTACTCTCTTTTAATCTCGTGACCCACAAATTCTTCTAAAGCTTCAAACATTTTATCTACCGAAAGCACTTCGGTGTCGGGATGGGTTTTCAGAAAATTGGCATTCAGGGCGATTAGATTTTCATCCAATTCGAAAAAAGTATCGTTGATTAATGAATCTCTGGTTGGGTTGACGCCTTCTAATTTTCCTTTCAGGAATTTATCCAATTTAATGTTGCTCATCAATCGGATTTTTTTGGCGTTTTCCTGAAATAAAGCCAAGTGTTTTTCGGCTCCAATCAAGGCCAATCCTTCTTCGATTAATTCGTTGAGTTCTTTGTTCCACTTGGAATCATATACAAACTGCGCAAAGTTTCCCTGAATGTATTTCGACGCATAATAATCCAGATAATAACTCATCAGGGCATCTTCGTGAATCAAATCATCATCGATTTTTTCCTCGCGCATCAGGTTGATGACCGAAATATTGGAGTTGATAACGTCTTGAGGGTTTTCGCTGCTGGCTGCAGTTTCTGAAATAATGATTCTGCCGAATTCCATTGAATTTTGTGTTTGAAGGTTTGCGGCAAATTTCCGTTAAATAAACGCAGAAAAGAAATTTATTGCCTTTTTAAATCATTTATAGTTTCCTAGACTTAGTACTAATCCAAGTCCGACATAATTGTATTTACCAAAGTTGCCAAACAATTTTAATCCATAACCAAAATCAAAATCGGTACTCCCTTTATTGCGAAAAAATTTCAAGTTAAACTCATAAGGAAAACCCAAAGTGGTTTTAGAATATAGTACAGTAGCATTAGAATCAAAAATACTGAAGGTGTTTACATTTACATATTCAGTATAAAAAAGCAAAGAAAATCCTGCACTTGCACTCAACGAAGCACCGCGAAACGGATGATAAAAACCTACCATTAGTGGAAAATTATCTATCCGATAGTGCATATAATAATTTATGGGTATGATGTCTTCTTCGACATACTCTAGTCCGCCCTGTTCATTATTCATAACATATCCAAAACTAAATAATATATTGGAATACAATGCATTGATACTTGCACCTGCAGCAAAACCATCGACATAACCAAAAGCGCCTCCGGCAAAGAGGTCAACATAGCCAATTGAAGATTGAGTTGCCTGTTTTGGAATGCTATCCTTAATGAATGCATCTTGTGAAAAAATAGAACTCACAGTGAATATCGAAAAACAAAAACAAAAGTAGAACTGTTTCATAATAGTTTCGATTAAGTTAATAACATACAGATAGTTAAAGGTAAAAAAAATAACGCGAATGACATCTTTTTTTATAGGTAAATACAACCTCCTCCTTCAGAAATTCTTGGCGTTTAAGGTTTGATATTTTTGAAAAAAATGATGTATTTGATAAAAGAGAAAACAGAAACCCTAATTTTTTGACATCTTAATGAATCGCTTTATTCAGAATCCGGTTTGTTGTCCTTCTTTTGCTGATTCATTTTGGCAACCAAAGCTTTCAAACGCAGGGCTTTTTCTTTTTTCTCTTCCTGCAATTTAGCTTTTTTGCGATTGAGCAATTTGGTGTGGAGCGCCTTGTTTTTGGTATTTTTTTCGGGTCCTTTGGGCATAATTCACAAGCTTCTTTAATTCTGGTTTGCAAATATAGATAAAGAGGATGGATTAAATTATATTGCTTATTTTTGCAGCAAATTAAACTGAATTATGTTACAGAATCCAAAAAGATATACCATTACGGCGGCATTGCCTTATACCAACGGACCCATTCATATTGGGCATTTGGCGGGAGTTTACGTGCCTTCGGATATTTATTCTCGTTATTTAAGATTGCAAGGAAGAGACGTTTTGTTTGTGTGCGGAAGCGACGAACACGGCGTGGCCATTTCGATGAAAGCCAAAAAAGAAGGCGTGACGCCACAAGAAGTAATCGACAAATACGATGGAATTATCCGTAAATCGTTCTCGGATTTTGGAATTTCGTTTGACAATTATTCTCGAACTTCGGCGAAAGTTCATCACGAAACGGCTTCGGAGTTTTTTAGAACGTTGTATGACAAAGGTGATTTTATCGAGGAAGTGACCGAACAATTATATGATGCCAAAGCAAATCAATTCTTGGCAGATCGTTTTGTGGTGGGAACTTGCCCAAAATGCGGCAACGAAGAAGCGTATGGCGATCAATGCGAAAAATGTGGTTCGACTTTGAACGCCACCGATTTGATAAACCCAAAATCGACTATTACGGGCGAAACTCCTGTTTTGAAATCAACCAAACACTGGTTTTTGCCTTTGGACCGATATGAAGATTTCTTGAAAGAATGGATTCTCGTTGGACATAAAAACGACTGGAAACCGAATGTTTATGGACAAGTAAAATCTTGGATTGATGGCGGACTGGAGCCTCGTGCAGTGACCCGTGACCTCGATTGGGGAATTGACGTTCCGGTTGAAGGTGCCGAAGGAAAAAAATTATATGTTTGGTTTGATGCGCCAATTGGCTACATTTCGTCAACCAAAGAATGGGCGAAAAGAGAAGGAAAAGATTGGGAACCGTACTGGAAAGATCAGGATACTAAATTGGTACACTTCATTGGGAAAGACAATATTGTGTTTCACTGCATCATTTTTCCAGCGATGTTGAAAGCCGAAGGAAGTTATATTTTACCGGATAATGTTCCTGCAAACGAGTTCTTGAATTTGGAAGGAAACAAGCTTTCAACGTCTAAAAACTGGGCGGTTTGGTTGCACGAATATTTGGAAGAATTTCCAAATCAGCAGGATGTTTTGCGTTATGCTTTGACATCGAATGCACCGGAAACCAAGGATAACGATTTTACTTGGAAAGATTTTCAGGCCAGAAACAATAACGAATTGGTAGCGATTTTTGGAAATTTCATCAATCGTGTGGTGGTGTTGACCAATAAATATTACGAAGGAATTGTTCCAAATCCAAACGAACTTTCGGAAGTGGACGAACAAACTTTAACGGAATTGAAAGCCTATCCAGCCGTAATTTCGAGTTCGATTGAACGTTACAGATTCAGAGAAGCTTTAAGTGAATTGATGAATGTGGCTAGATTGGGAAATAAATATTTAGCTGACGAAGAGCCTTGGAAAATGATAAAAACCGATGCCGAGCGTACCAAAACTCAAATGTATGTAGCTTTGCAAATTGCTGCAGCTTTGAGTTCACTTTGCGAACCATTCTTGCCTTTTACAGCCTCGAAATTATCGAGAATTCTAAAAATTGAAGGCGCCATTGATTGGAAAACGGTTACTGATAATTCTGATTTGATTCCTGCAGGTCACCAAATTGGCGAAGCGGAATTATTGTTTGCCAAAATAGAAGACGAAGAAATTCAGAAACAAATAGACAAATTGGAAGCCACCAAAACGGCTAACAGTGCCGAAAACAAAGTTGCCGAGCCTCAAAAAGACTTGATTCAGTTTGAGGATTTTGCCAAAATGGATTTGCGTGTCGGAACCATCTTGGAAGCCGAAAAAATGCCAAAAGCAAATAAATTACTGATTCTAAAAGTAGATACCGGCATTGATGTTCGCACAATCGTTTCTGGAATTGCCGAGAGTTTCAAACCCGAAGATATTGTTGGAAAACGAGTGACGGTTTTAGTAAATTTAGCTCCAAGAAACCTTCGTGGCGTAGAAAGCCAAGGTATGATTTTGATGACCAACAACGCCGAAGGGAAATTGGTTTTTGTAAATCCGGATACGGAAGGTGTTGGGAATGGGGAGACGATAAATTAAATTCAACCGCAAATTCGCAAATTTTAATTCAATATAAAAAGAATAATTTGCGAATTTGCGGTAAAAATAAATAAAATGAACCTAAAAGTAATCGCTGACGACATTATTGTTTATTTATAATATCTGTTGAATTTAAATTGGTTTTAGTAAATCAAGATGCCGATATTTTTTGAGAAAGAGGAGTAATAAATCAGAGAAAAAATCTACAAAAAAACAGAACTATTACTATAATTTATTCGTAAATTCGTGCTCAAAAAAAGCCCTTTTTAGTTTAAAACCATAAGTAATGTACAAACAAAATTTCCTACTTGCATTGTTGTTCTGCACTATCAATTCATTTTCTCAAGAAATCGTAAATTCGACGCCCGTTGCTCTCAAAAAAAATAAATCTGTATTTCAGGTTGTCGATGATGCTACAAAACAAACTACCCTTTTTGTTAGTGATAAAGAAAAAGTAAAAGCAATTCGACTCAATGAAAAAATGCAAATCATTGATTCGTTATCAACACCACGATTAGATTCGAAAATTTATGTTTCAATGATTGGATATACCAAGAAAAACGACAATATCAATTTGTTTTGGACTTCCGCTAATCACAAAGATATTTTCATTCAACAATTTAATTTCGATAATCTAAATTCAGAAAACAAGACTTATACGCTACCTTTGAAAGACGAGAAATACGTTCAAAATTTTTCTCAAAACGGTAAATTTTATATGATGACTATTTTGAAAAATAGTGATAAGTTAAAATTATATGTTTTTGATACCGAAGGAAAATTAGAAGAGAAAATAATTGACTTAACAGGTTTTAAATTCTTTAAATCCAACTATCAAAAAACAACATTATACGGTGTGCTTGAAGAAAATTATTATGCTACCGAACTTCCCTTTTCCATACAAAAAATCAGACCCGAAAACCCAACTTCGTTAGTAGAAAGTTCAAAGCGAAGAAAATGTTATTCGGTTGGGAATACCATTGTGTTAACTTTTGATTCAAATTTAGATTATACCCAACTGATTACTTTAGATTTAGAAAAATATAATGCAACTGAAAAGTTTATAAAAAAACCATACATTAGTTACACGGAACGTTTCGAATTAAATTCCAATTCGTTTTTAATTGACAATCATTTGTATCAAATGAAATGTTCTTCAAGCCAATTGATTTTGACGGTAAAGGATTTAGAGGATAATTTGATTAAGAGTTATGAAGCATCCGACGAAAACCCAATTATTGATTTTAAAAACAGTAATTATGTCCAAGAAAATGGTGGCACATCAAAAACAAGAATTTTAGACACCTCATCGCAATTCATTCGAAAAACAAATAATTCAAATTCAGGAATATCTTGCTATAAATTAAATGATAATTATTTAGTCACTATAGGAAGCGTTTCACAAGAGCAACAACAAGTTTCGGGCGGAGTTATTGCAGGTGCTATGATGTTTGGAATGGTTGGTGCAATTGCCGGTTCATTGATTGATTCCGCAGTTTCGAACCCTACAATGGAAAGCTTTAATTCCTATGCCAATAGAAAAGTAGTTTACATTAATGGTTTGTTCGACAAAGAGGCAAATCACATCAAGGGCGAAATAGATCCTTTGGCTTTTGATAAAATACGTGTCCTTTTTGACAAGGACACTAATGTTTCCTCACAGACCTTATATAAATTGGATACTATTTATTATTTTGGATATTACGACAATAAAACAAAAGAATATATCATTCGCAAGTTTAAAGATTAATTCAACCTTATGAACCTAAAAGTAATCGCTTTCGACGCTGACGACACCTTATTTGTAAACGAACCTTATTTTCAGGAAACGGAACAGAAATTCTGTGGTTTGATGAGCGATTATTTGTCGCATCAAGGGATTTCTCAAGAACTTTTTAAGGTTGAAATCGACAATTTAAAAATTTACGGTTACGGAATCAAGGCTTACATTCTTTCGATGATTGAAGCAGCGATGAAAATTTCGAACAATACCATTCCTGTTGAAGTGATTGAAAAAATCATCGAATATGGCAAAGAACTACTCGAAAAACCCATCGAATTATTAGACGGTGTCGAAGAAACTTTAGACGCTTTGCAGGGAAAATACAAACTCGTGGTTGCTACCAAAGGCGATTTGCTAGACCAACGCAGGAAACTGCACGATTCGGGTTTGGGACATTATTTTCACCATATCGAGGTAATGGCCGACAAACAGGAAAAAGATTATTCCGATTTATTGAAACGTTTGGAGATTCAACCCAAGGAGTTTTTTATGATTGGCAACTCCTTGAAATCGGATGTTTTACCAGTTTTAGCCATTGGCGGACACGCCGTACACATTCCGTTTCACACGACTTGGGCACACGAAAGAATTGATTATAAAGTGGAGCACGAAAATTTTTATACTTTCGAAAAAATGATCGATATTTTAGAAAAATTACGATAGTGAAAACTCTTTTAGATATAGAAAACTGGTCTAGAAAAGAACATTTTTTGTTTTTTAAACAATTTGAAGAACCTTTTTTTGGATTAACGGTCAATATAGATTGTACCAAAGCTTATGAGACTTCAAAACAATTGGGAACTTCTTTTTTTGTGTATTATTTGCACAAAACTCTGGTTGCTGTAAATACAATTGAACCCTTTCGCTATCGAATATTCGAAGATTCCATTTACATATACGACACCATTGACGTTTCGGCGACCATAATGAGAGCAGACAACACTTTCGGGTTTTCGTTGATTGAATATTCTTCTGATTTTGAAGTTTTTGCTGCAAATGCATTCCAAGAAATCGAAAGAATACAAAACACTTCGGGACTTTTAACTAGAGAATTTCCAAAGGATAATTTGATTCATTTTTCGGCAGTTCCTTGGATTAATTTTTCCTCACTTTCCCACGCCAGAAGTTATACTTTTCCAGATAGTTGCCCGAAAATTTCTTTTGGAAAAATGATGCTTACCAATAACGGAAAAAGAACGATGTCAATGTCTATTCACGCGCATCATGGCTTGATGGATGGTATTCATGTGAGTCAATTTATAGATTGCTTTCAGGAATTAATGAATCAATAATTTGAATTCTTTCAATTTTTGATAAATTGAATTCAAAAAATTCAATTTTTACAACTAAACAATCCTCTTTTCAGAGGAATTCAAAGAAGTAAAATCTTTTGTTAAAGCAATCATCTGCTTTGAATTATTTTATTTAAATTTGCTAAAAACTACTTAATTATGCTATCAAAAAATATTGAAATCGCTTTAAACAAACAAATTAGAATTGAGGCTGAATCTTCTCAAATTTATTTATCAATGGCTTGCTGGGCTGAAGTGAATGGGCTGGAAGGAATCGCCAAGTTTATGTACGCACAATCAGACGAAGAACGCTTGCACATGCTCAAATTAATAAAATATGTTAACGAGCGTGGCGGACATTCACAAATTACCGATTTAGCTGCTCCAAACACTTCTTACACAACCTTTAAAAGTATGTTTGAAGCACTTTACAAACATGAACTTTTTGTTTCGAATTCGATTAATGAACTGGTACACATCACTTTTGAAGAAAAGGATTATGCCACACACAACTTCTTGCAATGGTATGTTGCCGAACAAATTGAAGAAGAAGCAACAGCCAAAACCATCTTGGATAAAATCAATTTGATTGGAGATGACAAAGGAGGATTGTATTTATTTGACCGAGATATTCAACAAATTGCAGTAGTTGCTAGTGCTGCAGCTCCAAAATAATTTCAATTTAAATCACATTTAAAACTACTCTAAAGAATTCAAATTCTTTAGAGTAGTTTTAAATTAATATACTTTGCTATTTAGAATAAATAAAAATAGCATATCTTTGTATTGATTTAATTCTTTACAAAGTGAGCAAGAAAGAAAAAGAAAAAAAGAAGAAAAAGAAAAAAGACAATCTTGACAAAATCAAGAAAGTCGAAAAATGCAAGTCTAGCTGTTGTGATAAATACAAAAAAAGCGAAAAAAAACGTTGTGATGATTGTCCAAAGTTTGATTTAAAGAAAAAAGTATCCTGATTCAAAATAGAAATGCCCTCCGATTGAGAGGGCATTTTTTGTCTAACTATTCAAAAACCTATTTCCCTAAAAGCAAGACTTCGTTCACAACAACTTCTGTGATGTATCGTTTTTCTCCATTTTTATCATCATAACTTCTGTGAGTTAGTTTTCCTTCGATTCCAATCTGGTTTCCCTTAGTTACATATTTTTCGATAAGGTCGGCTGTTTTTCCCCAAGCTACCACTTTATGCCATTCGGTTGTTTCAATTTTTTCTCCTTTGTCGTTTTTGTAACTATCGTTTGTGGCGATGGTTAAATTGGCTAATTTTCGTCCTCCATCAAAATTTTTGATTTCTGGATCATTACCTACATTTCCGATTAACTGTACTGTGTTTTTCATTGCATTCATGGCGTGTAAATTTTAAATTGTTTATATATAGTTTGTTGAATTGTTCGTTCAAATCAACAGGGCAAAGATGCGACAGCACTAAAACTTTATTCGGTTGATAACTATTTACTTTCGGTTGTAACTATTTGTAACCGTTTGTAAATGGAAATTAATCACTATATTTGATTGATTTATAAAGAATTATTGATTTTTTGATAGCACGATTTAATTTTAAATAAAACAAAAAAAGAATGATAAATAAAATTCTAAAATTTACAGACCTCCATTTTGGCGAAGAAAACAAACAAAAAGTTTTAGAAAATGTAAAATCTAACATCTCTTTTCGAGGTTCGAACTTATGGATTTTGGCATGCGCTATTGTAGTGGCTTCCATCGGATTGAATGTGAATTCAACTGCCGTGATTATTGGAGCTATGTTGATATCACCGTTAATGGGCCCAATAATTGGAGCTGGATTTGGACTCGGAATGTATGATTCTGAGTTGGTTAAAAAAGCATTGAAAAATCTATTGATAGCAACAATCGTTAGTTTAGTAGTATCAACAACCTACTTTTATTTGAGTCCTTTCAAAGAAACACAATCCGAATTATTAGCGAGAACTTCGCCCAATATCTACGATGTTTTGATTGCCTTTTTTGGTGGGCTCGTTGGTGTGATAGCTATTACAAGAGTCGAAAAAGGAAACCCAATTCCCGGTGTTGCCATCGCTACAGCATTAATGCCTCCGTTATGTACAGCAGGTTATGGATTGGCTATTGGCAATCTGAAATTCTTTTTGGGAGCGTTGTTTTTATACACCATAAACTGTGTTTTTATTTGCATTTCGACCTTTCTAATTGTAAAATATTTAAAATATCCAGCGGTAAAACAAGTCAATGCCAAACGCCAAAAACAAATAAAATACGGAATTACTTTCTTAACATTAGTAATGATGGTTCCGAGCATATTTTTTGCTTATATCCTCGTTGAAGAAAAAAAAACAAGCCAAAAAGTCAATGATTTTATTGAAAATGAATTTACAAATAAAGGATACACTATTGTTTATAAAAAAATAAACCTCAAAACCAATCCTAAAAAAATTGACCTTGCGTTTTTAAGAAAAAAATTCGATAATAAGGAAATTAATGTACTCAACAAATCATTAATTGATTATAAAATTGAAAACATTAAGTTGCGAATTATTCAAGACACAACGGATATTAAGAAATATATTATTGAACAAATCCGTTCCGGAAAAACAAATTTGGATGCCAAAGACATTAAAATCAATCAATTGAAAAACGAAATTGAGTCCAACACATACAATTATAAAGCATTACTAGAGGAAATAAAAATTATTTTTCCAGAAATCAAAAACATCTCTATATCCAATCATAGTTTTATTGAAAATAAAGACAGTGCTGTAGTTCGCCCAGTTCTGATTTACGATTCTAAAATCAATTTAACCGATGAATCGAAACAAAAACTAAAGTTATGGCTGCAAAAAAGACTTTCGAAAAAAGAAATTGAAATTTACAAACAAGAAAATAATTAATCAGAAATTGTCTAACTCATTTGCTCTACATCCATATTGCAGACAAAGAGTTTTGTCAAGCCAAGTATAAAAACTTATGCAAACTAAAATAAAGAAAGTAACATTACGAAATCTGCAAATTGAAGACTACAAGGAGCTGAAAAAATCGATGAAAATGGCCTACCCCGAGATGGAAGATTCCTATTGGAGAGAGCAAGACATTGAAATTCTACTTGACCTATTTCCTGATGGACAATTAGTAATTATGGCCGACGGAAAAGTGGTGGGTGCTGCTTTATCTTTAATTCTAGACGAAGTTTTAGTCGATAAAAATCCAAATTATGCTAAAATAACAGGGAATTATACATTCTCAACTCACAATCCAGAAGGCGAAATTTTATATGGAATCGACGTGTTTATCAACCCAGATTATAGAGGATTGCGCCTAGGAAGAAGATTGTATGACGCCCGAAAAGAATTATGCGAACAACTGAATCTAAAATCAATCGTTTTTGCGGGTAGAATTCCCAATTATAAAGAACACTCCGATAAATTAACCCCTAAAAAATATATTGACAAAGTCAAAAAAAAGGAATTACACGATCCCGTTTTATCCTTTCAGTTGAGTAATGATTTTCACGTAATGCGGATTATGAAAAACTATCTTGAAGGCGATGTAGATTCCAAAGAATTCGCCGTTTTATTGGAATGGAACAATATTTATTATGACGAAAGTCCGCAATTAATCAACACCCAAAAAAGTGTCATCCGACTTGGATTAATCCAATGGCAAATGCGTTCCTTGGCCAACTTGGAAGCTTTGTTCGAACAAGCCGAATTTTTTATTGATGCCGTTTCGGGTTACAAAAGTGATTTTGCCGTTTTTCCCGAATTGTTCATTGCACCATTGATGGCGGATTACAATCATTTATCGGAACCCGATGCTATCCGAGAATTGGCAAAATATGCCGAACCAATACACAAAAAATTTAAGGAATTTGCTATTTCGTACAATATCAATATCATTTCGGGAAGTATGCCTTATTTGGAAAATGGCACTTTGTACAATGTGGGTTTTCTATGCAAAAGAGACGGAACTTCCGAGATGTATTATAAAATTCATATAACGCCAAACGAAGTATTGCATTGGGGAATGAAAGGCGGTTCGCAAATAAAAACATTCGATACCGATTGTGGTAAAATAGGAATTATGATTTGTTATGATGTTGAATTTCCAGAACTCTCCAGACTATTGGCCGATGAGGAAATGAAAATTTTATTCGTACCCTTTTTGACCGACACCCAAAGTGGTTACACCCGCGTAAGACACTGCTCACAAGCTCGAGCCATCGAAAACGAATGTTATGTTGCCATTGCCGGCTGTGTTGGAAATCTTCCAAAAGTGAACAATATGGACATTCAATATGCCCAAACTGCTGTGTTTACGCCTTCGGATTTTGCATTTCCAAGCACCGGAATAAAAGCTGAAGCGACTGCCAATACTGAAATGACATTGATTGTGGACGTCGATTTGGATTTATTGAAAGAACTGCACGAACACGGAAGCGCCCGAATCCTGAAAGACCGTCGAACCGATTTATATGAAATTAAAAGAGTGGGAAAAGCCTAATGAAAAACAATTTCGACATAGAAAAATTAAAATTTCCGATAGGGAAATGTCCAAAAATAGATGATGTCTCTAAAGATGATTTGGAAACTTGGATAGCTGTTATTGAAACTTTTCCATCCAAAATAAAAGCGCTGACTTCAACTCTTTCTGTCGAAGAATTGAATTGGATTTATCGTCCAAAAGGTTGGTCTATTAAACAAGCCGTGCATCATTGCGCCGATAGCCATATCAATAGTTTTATTCGTTTCAAACTGGCTTTGACCGAAGACGTTCCTACCATAAAACCCTATGAAGAACAACTTTGGGCAGAACTTTCGGATGGTAATTCGAATGATATTTCGGCATCCATTCAAATCATCGAAGGTGTTCACGCTAGATGGGTTTTTCTTTTGAAATCTCTTGGTTCAACCGAATTAAAACGACAATTTTTTCATCCCGAAAATATGAAAATATCTAGTTTAGAAGAAACCATTGGAGTATATGCTTGGCATTGCAATCATCATTTGGCACATATTGAACAAGCTTTATTGCACAAAGGTCAATTTTAAAACATCAATTTCAATGGCAATGGCAATGACAATATAAAAAAGATTAATTTTCTTATCCAGATAGCTATCGGAACTTAATGGTTTAAAGAAAAATAAATGGTTACAACAATTTCCGTAAAAACGAAAAACTATGGACAAAACTTGCCTGGAATGTGGAGACAAAATTGTGGGTCGCGAAGACAAAAAGTTTTGCAGCGACGGTTGCCGCAATGCCTACAACAACAAAATAAACAAAGACAGTACCAATTTTATGCGCAACGTCAACAACAAATTGCGCAAAAATTACCGTATTCTTTCGGCATTGAATGTCGATGGAAAAGGCAAAACTACCAAATCAAAACTATTGAGCAAAGGATTCGATTTTGAGTTTTTTACCAATATTTTGGCCACTAAAACAGGAAACACCTACTATTTTGTTTACGACCAAGGCTATCGCCTGTTGGATGACGACTATTATTTGCTTGTCAAAAAAGAAATTTAGAACCCAATTCTATCCCAATGAAAAAAAGTTATTCCTCCATTTTATCAGTGTTGTTTATCCTTGGATTCCTTGGATTTACATTCTTCACGATGATGCCCCAATGGACATCCGATGACGATGCTCCGCTTGCCGAGTTTTCTACCCAAAGAGCTTTGGAACAAGTGAAAAACATATCCCAAAAACCGCATTTTGTAGGTTCCGAAAATCACGATGTTGTTGCCAATTATTTGGTGAAAGAACTCCAAAATATGGGTTTGCAAACTTCCATTCAAGAGGGTTTTGCCTTTTCAGATTGGGGAACTTTGACCAAATGCAAAAATATCTTGGCTCGAATAAAAGGCACAAACAGCAACAAAGCCTTGCTCCTGCTTTCGCATTATGACAGCGCGCCGCATTCCTATTCAAAAGGAGCAAGCGATGCGGGTTCTGGCGTGGCAACAATTCTCGAAAGCGTTCGTGCATTTACCTACAACAAAAAGCAGCACAAAAACGACATTATTATTCTGTTTTCGGATGCTGAAGAATTGGGATTAAATGGTGCGGCTCTTTTTGTAACCCAACATAACTGGGCAAAAGAAGTCGGATTGGTACTCAATTTTGAAGCCCGAGGAAGTTCGGGACCAAGTTATATGTTGATGGAAACCAATGCTGGAAATGCAGGTTTAGTCAAAGAATTTTCGGCTGCCAACGCCCAATATCCAGTTTCGAATTCCTTGATGTACAGCGTTTACAAAATGTTGCCCAACGATACTGATTTGACCGTTTTCAGAGAACAAGGCAATATTCAAGGCTACAATTTTGCTTTTATCGACGGTCATTACAATTACCACACAGCTCAAGACGACCTCAATCATTTGAACAAAAACACCTTGGCACATCAAGGAAAATACCTGATGTCGTTGTTGGATTATTTTTCGAATGCCGATTTGAACTCGACACAAACCACCGAAGATTACGTTTATTTTTCGATTCCATTTAGTTTTATCAGCTATCCTTTTAGCTGGGTTTTGCCAATGGTTATAATCGCTTTTGCACTTTTGTTGTTTTTGATTTTTATTGGAATGGGTAAACGCCTTTTTTCTTTTCCAGAAATGACGAAAGGATTCGTTCCGTTTTTGGGTGCGGTGCTAGTTTCGGGATTAATCACGTTTTTAGGATGGAAACTATTGCTGTTGGTTTATCCACAATACAACGATTTGCTCAACGGATTTACCTATAACGGTCACGAATATATTGCAGCTTTCACGCTGTTGAGTTTGGCGATTTGCTTTGCGTTTTACCAAATTTTCTCTTTCAAAAAAGTGACGATGAACCATTCTGTTGCGCCACTATTCTTTTGGATTCTCATTAATGGATTGCTGGCTTTCTTCCTGAAAGGTGCAGGATTTTTGATTATTCCCGCTTTTGCAGGATTGCTAATGTTGACTTCTTTTGTATTGACTCAAAAATCAAAATGGATTTTGAACCTTTTTTTGAGCATTCCCGCTTTGTTGCTCATTGCACCATTTATTCAAATGTTTCCGATAGGTTTGGGACTAAAAGTATTGTTCGGAAGTGCCATTCTAACCGCTTTGACTTTTGGTTTATTGTTGCCTATTTTTGGTTCGGTTATGCGAAAAGGAATGGCTTCGGTGATTTTATTGGTTCTGTCGATTGGCTTTTTTGCCAAAGCGCATTATTATTCCGGTTATGAATTGGGCAAAGCCAAATCCAATAGTTTGGTCTATATTTTGGATGCCGACAAAAACAAGGCAACTTGGGCAACTTATGACACCAATTTGGACGAATGGACAAAAACCTATCTAGGAGAAAATCCAAAAGATGCCTCATCATTAAACTCCATTTCTTTGCCAAGCAAGTACAATTCTTTTTTCACTTTCACTGCCGATGCGCCAATTAAAGTTCTTTCGAGACCAATTACCGAATTCCTGAAAGACAGCATTGTTAGTGGCAATCGTTATTTAAAAATCCGAATTACACCAACACGAAAAGTCAATCGGTATGATGTTTTTGCCAATGAAGCTTTGGTTATTCAAAATTTCAAAGCCAATGGTTTGTCGTTGTTGGGGCAAAAAGGTTCCAAATATCAACGAAAAGGCAAGAAATTGGTGAGTTATTATGTGGTAGATCAACTTCCGCTGGAAATAGAATTTAGTGTGGCTGCTTCGAGTGTTTTGGATTTAGATTTAATGGAAAGTTCTTTCGATTTGATGGATAATCCCTTGTTTCCAATGGCAAAAAGAGCCGATTGGATGATGCCAACACCTTATGTTTTGAATGATGCCGTGATTATTAAAGAGAAAATAAAGCCTTCGCAAATAACGGTTAAACCAATTGAGTTGAATGTTGGAAATGCAATTCAAAAAGATAGTTTGGCGGTTGAAAAAGATAGTTTGAAGAAGCCTTGAATTTAAGGTCACAAATTGTGATGACATAAAACTTATTTTTACTATATGCAAATTGGCAACTATTCTAACAATAAATGCTTCAAATGAACAAACTTTTTTTAATCTATATAATCATAATTTTGACACTTGGATGTTCAAGTCAAAAACAAAACGTTAGTTTTAATGCAAATGATTTTTACACAGAAATAGAATCAGGAATTAAAAAACATAATTCGTTTGAAAATGATACTGAATATTTCAAAACGAAAAAATTCAATCCTGTAAAATACATTTTCAAAAGTTTAGAGAAACAATTAAAAAATACTAATCATTTAGTTTTTCTTTTTAGTTGGGTTAATCATTTACCAACTACTGGAACAATGCATTTTCAGTCAATAGTTTATGATTTTGACAATCACAAAAAATACTATTGTTATAATTTCGTTGATAACAACAAAAATATACTTATTGAAGAAACTTTACCTAAAGATTTTCAAACTGCTAATGTGGTTATCAAAAATTATGAATTGAATAAAATTGATTATTTAAGAACGCTTCAAAATAAATTTAGTTCCGCAGAAATGGGTCAGGATTATTTAATACAAGAGATTGATTTACTAAAGAAAACAAACAAAACTTTAGTTTTAAAATCTGTCACTTTGGATGATTTTTAGTTTAAATAATGGTAGCTAACAGCTAAATATTTTGTTTACTAAAAAGAATGAAAGCTACAAATTCCCAAATCCAACACCCGTAAAACCTATAACAATTCCCCAAAATTATATAACAAATTCCTCCTATAATTCTATCATTTTTACATAAAACAAAACCTTATGAAAAAATCGATTCTTCTCCTTGGAATTATAATTGCGCTTACCTCAGTGTCCTGCAAAAAAGCAGATGCTGAAAATACGCCACAAATAAATAAAATCGTCAAAAAAGCTCCCGTTCGTAAAGCTCCCAAAGCCGTTTCTTATACTTTAGAAAGCCCTAAAGAATGGTTAAAAACCAACGAAAATGCCGCAGACTTAGAAATTGCTCTTGCCGTAAACCGAACCGACAAACAATTTTTTACCAAAATGGATTCCGTGATTATTCCAACGGATATGACAGGTGATATTTCGTTTTATTTGCCCTTTCCAGTTGAAGTTCCTTATTTGGTAGATGTCGATAAAATCCTTTTCTTCTCCTATCCTACCCAAACTTTTGCGGCTTATGAAAACGGAATTTTGATTTATACAGGACCAACGAATATGGGTCGAAAAACAGATCAAACGCCCACAGGATTGTTCTTTACCAATTGGAAAGCCGAAGAAACCATCAGCACTTTTGATGATGAATGGAAATTGCTTTGGAATTTTAACATCGAAAACAAAAAAGGCGTTGGGTTTCATCAATACGATTTGCCAGGTTATCCTGCCTCGCATTCGTGCTTGAGGTTACACGAAAAAGATGCCAAACAGTTATACGAATGGGCAGATCAATGGGTTTTAGTCGATGACGAAAATGTGAAATTCAAAGGAACTCCAGTAGTGGTTTTTGGCAGTTATCCTTTTGGCAGTCCAAAACCTTGGTTGCAACTTGTTGAAAACCCAAAAGCATTGACTATTTCAGTTAGTGAAATGGAGAAAGTTACAGCTCCTTTTTTAAGCACTATTTTGAAGGAACAGGAAAAAAAGAAGAAATCTTAAAGCAATACCGTTTTTAAATGGAGTGTTTTTAAACTACTTTTGAACACTCTATTTTTTTATAATGACACAAATTAGCATTCTGGGTTGCGGTTGGTTGGGATTGCCATTGGCGAAAGCCTTGTTGGAAAATGGATTTTCTGTAAAAGGTTCTACGACTTCAAATGAAAAACTTTCGGTTTTAGAAAATCTAGGAATTCAACCTTATTTGATTGCACTTTCAGAAGATAAAGCGACTGGAAACCTTGCTGAATTTCTAGAAAATTCAAAGATTTTAATTATTGATATTCCACCAAAACTTCGAGGTTCTCAAACAGAAAATTTTGTTTCAAAGATTAAAAACTTGATTCCATTTATAGAAAAATCGACTGTTGAAAATGTGCTTTTTATTAGTTCGACCTCAGTTTATGGAGAGGATAATTTAGTTGTGACAGAGGAAACTAAATTAAACCCTGACACAGAAAGCGGCAGACAATTAGTAAAATCAGAGCAACTTTTGCAAAGCAATTCGAATTTTAGAACCACCGTTTTACGCTTTGGCGGACTCATTGGCGAAGACAGACATCCGATAAAATTCTTGGCTGGAAGAACTAATATTGAGAACCCAAATGCTCCAATCAACCTGATTCATCAAGAAGATTGTATTGGAATAATTCTAGAGATTCTTCGACCTTTCGGCAAGCTCAAGACAGGCTCAGCTCAGAATGACAAATTGGAATGGAACCAAACATTCAATGCCGTGACTCCTTTTCATCCAACTCGAAAAGAATATTACACACAAAAAGCTGTTGAATTCAATTTGGCATTGCCCGGATTTAATGTTGAAAACTCTAGTTTTGGAAAGACTATTTCGAGTTCGAAAATTGAGAAAGATTTGGGATATTCTTTTAAGAAATTGAAATTATAATCATCAACTTAACTAGTTCAAATTTTCTTGATTGCAAAAATAGTGTTGCAACAAATTGGACAATTCGTCTTTTTTGATGGGTTTAGAAATATAGCCATTGCAACCCACAGCTATCGTTTTTGCTTTGTCTCCTTCGAGAGCATAAGCAGTTTGAGCCAGTATGATTACTGTCGAATTAAATTTTCTAATTTCCTTAGTAGCTTCATATCCATTCATTTCAGGCATTTGAATGTCCATTAAAATTAAATCTAAATCGGAATTGTTATGGCATATTTCTACCGCTTCCACGCCTGTTTGTGCGATTAGTATTTCGTTGCCAAATTCCTCCAAAACCTTTAAAATTAGTGTTCTGGAAATGTTGTCATCTTCAGTAACCAATATTTTTAAATTTTTAATTTCACAAGGCTCTTTCGGGATTGATATGCTTTTTTGTGCCAAATCGTTTTCCTCAAATCGAATCGCATCTGGAATAGAAAAATAAAATTCTGAACCTTTTCCGATTTCGCTTTCAACCCAAATTTTGCCACCCAGCAATTCTACATAAGCTTTGGCTATTGCTAAGCCCAAACCGGCGCCTTGACGAGCCATTTTGTCGTTGAAATCAGCTTGGACAAACCGTTCGAAAACCGCTTTTTGCCTGTCTTTTGAAATTCCGATTCCGGTATCTTTTACAAAAAATTCTATTTGGTTGTTTTTCCTTTCATATCCAAATTCTATAGTCCCTTTGACTGTATATTTGATAGCGTTTTTAACCAAATTGATCAAAATGGCGTATAATTTTTCGCGATCTGTGCTAATGATTGTTTCTTTATCGTCCGAAGATTTTCTTAAAATAAGTTGTATCCCTTTGTCTTGGGCTTCGTGCTCAAAAAAAGTGTGTATGTACTGCATTTGTTCATCAACATTTGTTGTCGAATAACTAACTTTCATTTGTCCGGCTTCAATTTTTGAAATATCTACAATATCATTGATGATACTGAGGAGTCGCGTTCCACTTTTTTGGATGATTTCGATATAATTTTTATTCTCTTCGGGACTAAGATTTCCTGATTTCAGCAATTCGGCAAATCCCATTATTCCGTTCATTGGTGTCCTGATTTCGTGGCTCATATTGGCCAAAAAAGCCGACTTCAATTTGTCACTTTCCTCTGCTTTTACTTTTGCTTTTTCTAATTCAACATTTGTTTCTTTTAATTTTTCCTTAGATGCAATTAGTCTTTTATAATTTTTATTAAGCGATTTGTTCATTCGTTCATATTCCTGATTTTTTATTAAAAGGTCTAAACTTAATCGCTCAGCAATTGTTTTTGCACGTTTTTTTGTAATGAGTACTGTATAGGATAATGCCGATAATAACACACTTATTATTATTCCGCCTATTGATATGAGCAGTGTTTGAGAAGAAAAATAAAATATACTTTTTGAAGGTCTTGAAAATAGTAATGTCCATATTTTATTGTTTAACAAAACTGAAATTTTCTCTGTTTGTGTATTGGTATCAAAAGCACTATTTATGTTGTTTTTATGGCTATCAAACAAGAGTGTTTTTGATGAAATAGTACCATCTTCATATATTTGCAAACGAATATTTGTTTTATCATTTAAATATTTGCCTTCTAAAATACTATTGATTAAATCCTCCATTCGAAAAGCACTAAAAACCCAGCCAATGATTGCTTTACGACGAGATTCAATGGTGTTTATTGGAACGTTTTTGTACACAGGAACATACATTATTGTGCCCGCTTGCATGCTTTTCTTGGTTTCCAGAAGCAGAACCACTTTTCCTGAAAGTATTGGTTTATTATAATCACGAGCTAGTTCCATGGCTTTGCGCCTAACAGGTTCCGAAAACATATCGTAGCCAAATGCAAGAGTATTTCGGCCACTAAACGGCTCCAAATAAATTATAGAAGTGTAACTGTCCCTTATCATCAAAGGGAAAACTTTATATTTAGGAAACCCCTCCTTTTGAATAGCTGAAACGTGGTTTTTTAGTTGTTCTTTTTTAATTAAAGTAGAAAAACCCAAACCCTGAACGCCTATAAATTTTACATTTCCAACAGAAAATTTATTGAACCGTTTCCACTCTTCTCTGGTTACCGATTGTGAGGCTTCAAACAAGGATGACCCACTAATTAAGAACTCTGTTTGTATATTAATTCGGTTGATGATTTTTGATTTTATCTCATTACAAACCTGTACAAACTCTTTTTGTTCCTGAGATTCTTCTTCTTGTCTGACATAATTTGTTATAGCAAACGTTAGAAAAAGTCCAACTATAAAAATCAAAGAAGAAATCCAAATAGGTTTTTTGTCCCTAAATGGATTTTTTTTTAAAAGTCTTATAATTGATGTTTTCATTTTTTATGATGAATTGGAAAACTTCTTGAAGGTATTCATTTAATTATACCTTCGTTTGGGCTTACTAAATGCAAAAAAATGCTTTTTGACTTGAAAAGTTTTGGATTAAATTGCCCCTAAAATCAAAATTAATAGCACAAATTAAGAAAAAAAAGCCAATAAAACAATTTGTTAGAATCTTTATTTTTCTACAAAGAATGCTAGATTGTTATAATTTGAGCAAAATAAAACCATATTGTCGATACTTGGGCATAAAATTGAACATTGGTTTGATTTGAAAAGTATTTCATTTCAATAATATTATCGAAAAGCTTTCCTTTTGATCCTTGTTTTTCGAAACATGTATTGAGAAATACTTACTTTTGAAGTTCCAATTTTTGAGTTTATAATTCTATATTTAAAGTGAAAACTAAAATAAAAAATGCTCTTTCGTCCAAAATAAACACCATTGGATTACCAATAATTGCCTTGTGTTGGGTGAGTTTTTTTTGGGGAACCACTTGGCTCGCTTCAAAAGAAGGTGTAAAAC